>Ga0222421_100194_pt1 | contig 40490 bp, 28 predicted proteins | sample 3A1ome_2_FD_182473 | JGI IMG/M metagenome (GOLD analysis project Ga0222421, IMG submission 182473) | Enriched microbial communities from leaf-cutter ant dump, University of Wisconsin, Madison, United States - 3A150A (version 2) | ecosystem: Environmental > Terrestrial > Nest > Insects nest > Nest... | reverse complement strand
CGTGCCATCGGCCTTCAGGCCCACGGCATGATTCGCGCCCACCGCAAATGCGACAACCGGCCCAATCGCCGAGGGGACCGGCATCGCACCGCCCCATGTCACGATCGTCCCATCGCTCTTGAGCGCAAACGACATCTGATGCACCGCGGCAATCGCGACCACATCCGTCAACCCCGCCGGCACCTGCGCCAGTCCGGAAGATACCGCCCCCCAGGAGACGACTGTGCCGTCCGCCTTGAGCGCCAGGGCGTGAGCATAGCCGATGGCGACCGCCACAATGTCATTCAAACCGGCGGGCACGAAGCCTTCGCCGTCGATATTCGCCCCCCAATATTTGACCGTCCCGTCCGCCCGAAGGAGCAATCCGCCGATCTCGGTGGTAGCGATGGCAGTGACCACGCCGGACGCCTCTTCCGGCACATAATTCGAATATGACCAGTTCGCGACCCGGGTCTCCGTGCAGGCAAACACCGCAAAGAAAGGTGCGCTGCGCCTCGTTCCGACCTCATCGCGCACCGCGACCCAGTAGGCTCCCGCTCCGGCCGCAGCCGCCGCACTGGTGTAGCTGGCTCCATTCGCACCGACGATGGGGCGCCCGTCGTGATACCATTGGTAGGAGACCGCACCGGTTCCTTTCACCGTCACCGCGAACTGCCATGATTGTCCCGCCTTGCCCACCTGCCGCGTGGCGGCGCTCGCGGTGATCACCGGCAGCGGAGCCACGGTCAGCACGGCGTCGACGCTGGTCGCCGAGCCGAGCGCGTCCTTGACGATCACGCGATACTTGCCCGCGGCCGCAAGCGCCACACTTCGCAACGTCAGCGTCATGCCCGTGCCGCCACTGATTGCCTTTCCATCTTTATACCACTGGTAGGTCAGACGGGCCGTGCCGCCGCCGGCCACGACCGTGAACACGGCATCGGATTGCTCTGCGACGCGCTGGCTGGCAGGCTGCCGGGTGATCACCGGAGCCTTGTCGCCCGAAACATCGCGCAGCGCTCCCGCGCCTCTTGCCTCGGCGATGAGCCCCCAGACACTGTTCAGCCATGCAGGCACCTGGGTCTGGCCGGTCGTGCTGTCGCCCCAGCCGACGACTGTCCCGTCGGACTTCAGCGCGAGGGAATAGTCGCCGGCCGCGGCAATTGCCACAACCCCGGACAGTCCGGCGGGCACCGTTGTGCGCTGGCCGGTGTCCGGCCCCCACGCGACGACCGTGCCGTCGGCTTTCAACGCGAGCGCATGCGCATCCCCCTTCGCCACCGCGACGACATTGGCCAGTCGCGCAGGCGGCGTCAGCGTGCGATCCACTTCCAACGCCGCCACGGTGCCGTCCGCTTTCAGTGCGATCAAATCGCGAGAATCACCGGCGAGGGCAACCACATCACGGAGCTTGGCGAGGGCGGCGGTGTTGTAGACCTTATCCCAGGCGACGACGGTGCCGTCCGCTCTCAATCCATAGTAGTTGGTGATCGCGACCAGATCCTTGTATCCAAGCGAGGTGAGTTTGTCGGAGCCGTAATCCGGGCCCAACCAGCTGTTGCCCCAGATCGCCGCCGTGCCGTCGGCGAGCAGCACGCGCGAATAGCCCATGGAATCCGCCCGCACCGCGACGACGTTCTTCAGCCCCGGCGGGATCTTCGCCGCCGTATCGTCGTCGATGCCCCAGATGGCGACAGTGCCGTTGCTGCGCAAGGCCAGTCCATGGGAGCCAGCGATGGAAATCGCGATCGCATCGGAGAGTTTCCCAGGCAGCTTCGTGAATCCCAGGCCTCCCTTGCCCCACGTCACCACATCGGTCGCCGTCCGCTGGCGCAGAACGAAAAAGGGAGCGCTCCGGCGCACGCCCACCGCATCCGTCACCGCCACCCAATAGGCGCCCCAATCCCCATCCTGTGCGGTGCGCTTATACTTGGCGGTGGTGGCACCGGCGATCGCACGACCGTCGTGATACCATTGATAGGTCAACGTGCCGGTGCCTGTGGCCTTCACACCCAGGGTGAACGACTGCGCCGCCTTCAGCACAAACCGCGTCGCCGTCCCGGCGCTCACCACGGGCAGCGGAGCCACGGTCAAGGTCGCCTTGCGACTGGTCGCCTTGCCGAGCCAGTCCGTGACGACCACGTGATACTGTCCCGCGCTCGCCGGCGCGATCTTCTTCAGGGTGAGCGTGGCCCCCGTGGCGCCGGAGATGGCCTTGCCGTCTTTATACCATTGATACGTGAGATGCGCGGTGCCGCCGTCGGCCACGACGGTGAAAACGACATCGGACTCATCCCGCGCCTTTTGCGTGCGGGGATGGGTGGAGATCTTCGGCACCGCATCCGCCGCGCTCTCACGCAGCACAGTGCCGCCCGCCTGGTTGACGCGGATGGACGTTACCTCGTTAAGCCATGACGGTTTGGTCGCCCGCAGCAGTCCCCACTCCGCGACTTTCCCTTCCTCGGTCAGGGCCATCGCGTGTAGTCCACGCACGGCCAGTTCCGACACGTGAGTCAGACCGGCAGGCGGCGTCATCGAAATGCCCCCGCCCGAAGACCAGGAATCCATCGTGCCGTCGGCCTTGATGGCGATCGTCGTGGCACTCGCGACCGACGCGTCGACGATGCCGCTGCCACCAGTCCACACCCGCTGGGCTCCGAAAGAATCCACGCCCCATTCCGTCACGGTGCCATCCGCCTTGACCGCCACCGAGTAACCGGTCTCGGAGATGTTCGCGCCGATCGCGATCACCTTCTTGAGACCGGCCGGCACCGTCGTGAACGGCGCCGGAGCATCACCCCAGGCGAGCACCGTCCCGTCTCCGCGCAACGCCAGAAGATGGGCATTTCCCGCCGCCAGTGCGACCACATCGTGCAGCTTCGCCGCAACCGCCGCAGGAGGACGCGGATCCGACCGGCCAAAGTAAACCTCGCCGTCCGCCGTGAGGATTGCCCTGTAGTAATCGCGGGCATCGGTGACGGCCGCCACCACGTTCTTCAATCCCCGGTATGCTTTCGACCGCTCCCACCCGTCGCTCGATGCCGTGGGTTGCATGATCCGACCTGAGGCATTGATGTAGAACGACTGGGAAAACCACGCGACACCGTCCGCAAGCTGCACCCACAGCGAAGGAGTCCCGACTTCACTCCAGCTGACAAACTGCGGCCGCTTCGGCACGACGCGCACGAAGATCGCCTTGCTCAGCCGCCAGCCCGTCGAGTTGGACAACTGAACCTGATAATAACCGCTGTCGCTGGCTTTCAGGCCGGCAAGCGGCAGCGTGGCTCCGGTCGCCCCTGCGATCGGCCGGCCGTTGCGCTTCCACTGGTATCGGATCGTTCCATTGATGCTCAGCGCCGAGACTTTTAGGGACAGCGAACCTCCGAGCGTCATCACGTTCAGGCCGCTCGACTGGCTTGTAATCGCGGGCGCCGCTGGCTTGACCGTCAGCGTCAGCTTGCCGGCGGTCTGGCCGGCATCGTTCTTCGCGGTCAGGGCGATGGTAAATGTGCCCGTCTGCTTGGGCCGGCCCATGATCAATCCCTTGGTCGCGTTAAGCGCGAGACCAGCCGGCAATCCCGTTGCGGTGTAAAGCTTGGTCCCATTGGTTCCTCCGATCGCATAGCTGACCAGATCACAGGCACCGACAGACAGAGCGGTCGCCCCAGTAAGCACCGGCGGTGCTGCGACGATAGTGCCCGCCAGCTTGTATTGCCCGACACTGCCATAGCTCGTGTAGCCCGTTGGCGGATTAACCGTCGGGCGCCCCGCCCCTGCCGGCCGGACCCGAAGATGGTAAACTCCGGTTTTCGCCGTGTAGGCAATCGTCGCGGAGGTGATGGCCGCGGGCGAACTCGAAGCCAATACCGTCCCCTTGGCATCGAGCAACTCGAGCTTGAGATCGACGTTGCCGCCATATGTGCCGCTGGCGGCCCGATAGGGCTTCGCCGTGAAGTTCAGCTTCCCGGCCTTGGTGTTGAAAACATATACATCGATGTCTGAGGCGCTGGTAAAGACGCCCGACGAAGAAACCGCATTGCCGCTGATGCCGGCCACCGCGGCCGTCGCGAGTGTGGAGCCCGCCTCGTCCGGACGAAGGCCAACGTTGCTGCCGATAATGGCAAGATCGTCCTGATAGGGATTGGTGGCGTTGAGATACTCGCCTTTCGACCACTGCGTCACGTTGCGGCCGTAGCCCAGCCCCATGATCGGAGCCCAGGAAGTTTCGCCGGCGCCATGCCCGGAATAATACGCGCCTTCGACGAAGCTGCCATGATGGGAAAGCCCGAGGTTGTGACCGATCTCATGACTGATCACCTCGGCAATGGCCGCCGTGCCGACCACTTTGTCGTAATACACCAGAGCGGGCGAAAACAGGTCGATCTCCGGATCGCCGAAGACATCCAGAAACGCCGCGCCCGCGGCGTCGGGGACGGGCATCGCCAGACCCGTCTTGTCCTTCGACGCCGTGATCACGGCCCGGAGCGTCGTCGGGGTGAAGGTCTTGGGTTCCTCGGTCGTGACATCGATATCGAAGGGAGCGTAATCCTCCGCCACGCGTTCCCAGATCTGCGTGACCGCCGCCTGTTCGCCCGCACTAAACGTCGTCGCATCTCCATCCGTGTCGTAGGGCAGCGCCACATAGGTCGCCTGCCTTTCGTTCCACCCGGTGCCGGAAATCGTGAGTCCGTTGAAATCGAGATAGATCACAGCCGGCGCACCTTTGCGCGAATGCTTCACCGGCGGCGTCGCAATGGGCACGGAGCCGCCGGCGGTCGCCCGGATCACACCGGCATCCGCCACCGCGGTCGCAGGCGGGATCATCTTGCAGATGTAGTAAAGCGCCCCGGTCGACGTCACTCCCAGGCTCTCGTAGTCGTGCGCTGGAACCCGACAGTGACGCAAGGCGGCCAAGGCCCGTGCCCGGGCGTTGACATCCAGGAGGTCCAACGCGGCGTGCAACCGCCCCGGAGGCAATTCCAAGTCGGGCAACCTCCGCCCCGGCATGGACTCGCCCGCCACGAGAATCCCGTTCTTAGGCTCCGTCTGCGGCACCTCCTCGCTTTTCGCTCTCTGATCGGCCCGCACGGAGGCCACGGCATCGGATGTCTGCGCGAGAGGAACCGCGCCGGCATCGCCACGATGCGCACGCCACTGCCAAAACACCAAGCCGGCCACCAGCGCCGCAACGAGGAAACCATATTTCTTCATGGGGGAAGACGGAAAACGCCATCAGGGTCGCCTCAAACTCACAATAAACGTCCCACTCACCAGCCAATTTTACCACGCGTTGTTGCCATTCAGCCCCTCACTGAGAGCAGTTAAGCCCCCTGATGGGCTACCTCGGACCGGAAACTACTTCTCCTGCATCACGAACACGCCGTCCCAATCCTCCGGCGGCGGCTCGGCGCGGTGATGGGCGACGATCCGGAGGTAGACGCGCGAGGGATTGTCCGTCACGCCGGGCGTCCGGCCCGGGAGGTTCGGCTCGAGTTCGCCGCTTTGCGCGAAGAGCCCCTCGGCCCGCGTCCAGTCGCGCGCGTAATAGCGTTCCAGCGCGTCCGCAAAAAGTCCGAGGCACTCGTGCGTGCGCGGGGTCACGTCTTCCTTCAGGCCGACGATCTCGTGGATCGGCACCGGCTGCGTGCGGCCTTTCACCACGATCCGGCCGAGCGGGCGGAACACCACCCGGTCGCCGTGGCGCTCGCATGCGCGCCGCGTCGCCTCCGTGCACAGCGTGTAGACGCCCCAGCTCTTCGCGCCCGATTCCATGCGGGCGGCGAGGTTCACGTTGTCGCCCATCATCGTGTAGTTGAAACGCGTCCGGCTGCCCATGTTGCCGATCATGCATTCGCCGGTGTTCAGGCCGATGCGCGTCCGCAGCCCGTGCACGGGCGCCGGCCAGCGTCCGCCTTCGCCCCGCCATTTCTCCCGCAGCTCCGCGATCCGCCGCTGCACGAGCTGCGAGGCCACGCAGGCGCGATACGCATGATCCGTCAACTCGATCGGCGCGCCATACATCGCCACCACCGCGTCTCCGATGTATTTGTCCAGCGAGCCGCCCTCCGCCTGCACGATGTCGGTGCAGGCCGTGAGGTATTCGTTGAGCAGTTCCGTGAGCTGCGCGGAGCTCATCACCTCGGAAAACGCCGAGAACCCCTGGATGTCGCTGAAATAGGCGGTGATCTCCGCGTCGTGCCCGCCGAGTTCCGGATCGCGGCCGGACTCGATCATCGCATCGACGACGGACGGCGCGAGGTAGGTGCCGAACAGGCCCTTGATCCGGCCCTTCTGCTTCTGCTCCTCGATCAGTTGCACGATCACCCCGAGAAAACTCGCCGTGAACGCCGCGCCGAGCGGCGCCGCGACGGGCAGCACGATCTGCCCCGCGCGGAAACAGCCGAACACGAGCGCCACATAGCCGCCGAGCGCCGCCATGGCGCCGAGCTTCGCCAGCGCGCCGCGCGCCCCGCCCGCCGTCGCCAGCGCGGCCACCAGCAGCGTCAACGCCAACGTGATCGCGTGCCCGGCCCACGCCACGCCGCGCCATTCCGGCAGCGGATGCAGGTATTTTCCGGATACGATCGTCTTGAGCAGGTTGCCGTGGATCGAGACCTTCGGCACCGGCACGAGATCGTCGAAGGGCGTCGTCGCCAGGTCCTGGAGCAGCGGGTCGACGGGCCCGATCAGCACGATCGCATTCTTGAAATCCGGCTGTGCGAAAAACGTCTCCGCCGCGGCGCGCTCCTCCGGCTTGCCCGATGCGAGCATGTCGGCGTAGGCAAAAACCGTGGAGAACCCCACGCGCGGGTTGCGTGCCGGCGAGGTCCACGCGGAGAACCAGTTCACGTCGAGAAACTGCCGCTCGCGCAGTGGTATCCGCGCCACGCGCACGCCATCAGCGCGGACGAGGTCGATGTGGTCGGCGGCGATCTTCACGCCGTCGGCCGGCACGCCGTAGTGCAGTCGCGCGAGTTCGATCGAGAGATGCAGGTAGGTGCGCACCGCCGTCGGCGCGTAGGCCGGCACGGCGCGCGTGCCGCCGTCCCGGGTGTCGATGAGGCCGACGACCGCGGGCGACCACAGCCGCGCGCCGTCGCGCTCGCTGAGCCGGAAGGCCGGCGTCTCCGGTGGTTCGCCCGCCTCCCCGCCCGCCAGCCGGTCCACCCGCGGCAGCTGGCGAAACACGAGCCGGCCGTTGATGTCGCGGTCGATCGCCGCGCCGTAGGAGGCCGCGAGGACGACCGGCGGTGTCGGCGCGAGGTAGCGCGCGAACTCGCGGTTGCCGTCGACGCGCTTCTTCCAGTCGATCGCCTCCGCGACGCCGTTTTCCGAAAACACCACGTCGATGCCGACGGCGCGCACACCCGCGCGCTCGATCAGGGCCGAGCACACGCGCGCGAAATAACTCCGGCTCCACGGAAAACCGCCGATCTCGGCCAGCGACTGCGAGTCGATGTCGACATAGATCACCTTCACCGGCGCATCCGCCTCGCCGCGAAACCGGAACCGCCAGTCGAGCGCCTTGTTTTCGAAAAACGTCAGCCAGCCGGCCTGGCTTGCCAAGCACCACAGCAGCGGCACCGACCACAACAGCCCCCACCGCAGGCGCGACAGGGCGGTTTTCTTCTTCGTCGGGGCCACGGCGCCGGAAGCTAGGCGGCACCCATGGCGAATGAAAGCAGATTTGCCTCCGCCGAAATCCCGCCGCGCCCGCGGTGCGGACAAAGGATTCGCCCGACGCCCCGCCCGCTCGACCGGTGAACGTCAGCGCACCGGCCCGCGTTGCCCGCTCAACTGCCGGACCGGCCGTCGCCGGGAGTCGTGTTGCTCGACGGTGTCGTGGGATCGGGAGTCGCGGGCGTGTTGTCCTTGGTCGTGTCGCCCTCGTCCTTCTTCCCCGCATCGCCGGTGTCCGTCGGCTGCCCGGTGGTGGTCGTGCCGGTCGACTTGATGATCACGGCGCTCGCGTCCTCGACGATCTGCTGGACCGCCGTGGCGATCGTCGCCTGCGACTCGGCGCTCATGGTCTGCGCCTCGCCGACCACCGGCGCGGACGTGATCGTGACCGCACCGGTGACGGGATCGACAGTCGCCTCGACAGTGACGACGACTTCCTTGCCGGTCGAGACGGGCACTTCCTGCTTCGCCTCGCCATGCTGCAGGACCACGGTGCCGTCGGCGGTGCTGAGCGTGAAGAAGACTTTGCCCGAGGCATCCGGGCGGAAGACGATGCGGAAGGTCGTGCCGCGGATGCCGGCCACGCCGACCGGCGTGTTGACGGTGAACGCGGATCCGCGCTCGGCGTGCAGGTGCTTCACGTTGCCCACGAGTTCGCCGCGCGAAAGATTCAGCCGCGTGACCGAGGTAGACGGTTCCTCCTTCAGATCGCCGACCGCGATGTCCCGGTCGAACGGATCCTGCAGAAACTCCTCGATCGCCAGCGTCGAGTCCGCGCCGAGATTCAAAACGGCGCCGTTGGAAAACACCAGCGTCGCACTGGCGCCCGCACCCGTGTTCACCGTGGCGTTCTCCGCGAGTGTGTCGTTGTCGCGCAGCGGGCGCGGCGTCTTGTCGGTCGCGGTCGTGGCGGTGACCGGTCCGCGCACGCGGGCGGCGACGATGCGCCCGGCGATGCGCGCAGGCTGCTGGGCGGCAGCGTCCGCCGTCGCAAATGCCGCCGCGAAACACAGCAGGATCCACGAGAGCAGTAGGTTCGGGCGCATGGACATCAGTTGAGGCGGAAGCGACCCGCCGATCCGCCGGAATGGTTGGGCCGCCCGGCGAACCGGGTCAAGCGCAAGGACCGGAACCGGCGTCCCGCCGCGGCGCTACGGTTGCGACGGACTGTTCGGCGGCAGCACCGGCTGGGGCGAATTGCCGGACTTCGACGGAGTCGACTTTCCCGCGGCCTCGGGCGACGGCACGACCACCTGCTGCACCGCCCGTGCGATCTCCTGCGCCGCGGTCGCGATCGCCGCCTGGCTCTCCGCCGAAATCGGCGTTGTCGCCTCGATGACCGGCACCGCCGTCACCGTCAGCTCGCCGGTCTTGGGATCGGCCGTCGCTTCGAACGAGAACCGGACTTCCCGGCCCGCCGCCACGCTGACCGCCGGCACATTGAGCCCTTGCAGGGCAACCTCGCCCTGGTCCGTGCTGAGCGAGAAAAGCACCTGGCCGCCGGCCGTCGGGCGAATCACGAGCCGAAAGACCGTGCCGCGGATGCCGGCGGCGCCGACCGCCGTATCCACGGCAAACGACGATCCGCGGTCGAGCCGCAGATGCTTCACGCTGCCCACGAGTTCGCCGCGCGAGAGATGCAGGCGCGTGCGCGAGGTCGACGGTTCGGTCTGCGCCGCGGCCTGGTCATCGGCCCCGAAAGGCTCCTGCAGAAACGCATCGATCGACAGCGAGGAATCGGACCCGAGCGCGACTGTCGCACCATTGGAAAACACCAGCACGACACTCGCCCCGGGCGCAGTCGTCACGATCGCATCCTGCGCCAGCGCCTCGCCGTCGCGCAACGCCCGGCCCTCGGCGCCGCCGCGCACCGCGGCCGTGACCGCACCGTGCACCTGCGCCGCCACGATCCGCCCGGGCACCTGCGCCGGAGTCTGGGCGCAAACCGTCGCCAGCGATAACAGGCCGATCGAACCGAACAACAACACCCGCCACCACGACGTGAAGATAGCAGACATATTCGAGGAAGGTTAAGGTTGATTCGTGGGGATCGCCAAACGCCGGCGCAGGGCCAGCGCGTCCGGATTGTTGGGATCAAGATAGAGACAAAAGTCCACGGCCGCCAGCGCCCGGCCCGGATCGTTGCGATCCAGAGCCAGATGAAACGCGTGATAATACCACACGGTCGCCCGCGTCGGCGCAAGTTGCAGCGCCCGGACGAACGCCCGGCCCGCCTCGATCCGGCGGCCCTGCAGATCGAGCGCCACGCCGCGGCGAATCCAGAATTCGGGCACGATCGTCGCGCCCGCGAGCGCCCGCTGCGCCTGCCGCTCCGACTCCGCGCCGAGCTCCGCCGCCCGCGCCGGCTCGACATGCGCCCACAGCGCCGTCGCATAGGCGAGATCCGCCCACGCCTGGGCGTTGCGCGGATCGGTCGCCACCGCCTTTTCCAGCGCAATCCGGATCGGCCCCAGCGCCGCCCGCTCCTCCGCGGCCCGCGCCTGCCGGCGCGCCAGATCGTCGATCGCCTGCCGCGCCGCGTAGCGCAGCGCCTCCGCGCGATAGACCGGAATCGCGAAGAGCCACGTCGCCACCGCCGCGCCCGCCGCCGCCAGCACGAGACCCCGGCGGCCCCATCGTGTCGTCGGCGCCGGCCCATCCGGTTCGCCTCCGCGCGACCGCACCGCCAGCGCGGCGACCGCCGCCGCGGTCATGGCGAGCGCGGGGATCTTGAGGTTGAAATCCACCGCCAGCTGCAACGCGAACGCCCCGAGGCCGACCGCCAGCCCCGCCGCCACCGCCGGTTCCTCCAGCCAGTCGCGGGGCGGAGGCCCGGGATCGCGCCGGCAGCCGCGCCCCGCGGCAATCGCCGCCGCGCCGGCCGCCAGCCCGAAGCCGACCGCCCCGTAATCGGCGAGCGTATTGAGATAATCGTTATGCGCCCAGCGCGGCTCGTCCTGATATCCCGGCGGACGGTGCGCCTCGAAGCGCACATTGTAGGCGCCCGCGCCGCCGCCGAAGACCGGATACTCCGCGAAAATCCCCCAGGCGCCGCGCCACATGATCGGCCGCGTGCGCTCGCCGCGCTCCGCGCGCAGCGCGTCGATCCGCGCCCGCACGCCGGGCAGCGTCGTGCAAAGGATCCAGCCCGCCGCCGCCAGCGCCACGGCCGCCAGCAGCGCGACGCCCGCCCGCCGCGCGGGCGATCCGCGTCCCGCCCACAGCGGCCAGAGCGCCAGCATCGCCGCCAGCGCGAGCCAGGCGCCGCGGCTGATGGTCAACGCCAGCCCGAACGCCAGCACTGCCGCGGCGTAGCCGCAGAGCACGCGCGCCACGGCGCCGGCCCCGCGCCGGAACGTCAGCGCGCCCAGCGCCGGCAGCAGCAGCACGAGGAACGCCGCGAGACTGTTGGGGATGCCGAAGGGACCGCTCGCGCGCCCGACGAACTGCGCCGCCTGCACGCGCTGGAGCATCAGCCAGTCCGGCTGGACGAAGCGTTGATACGCCGCCAGCACGACGGCGACGATCCCGAGCGCCACGAGCAAGGCGAACAGCGCCGACCGCACCGCCGTCGACCGGAGTCCGTTGAGCACGACCCAGAACACAAGCGCCGCCTGCGCCCAAACCAGCCAGTCCAGCCAACCGAGCCAGGACACCGGAGAAACGAAAACGACGTTGAGCGCCGCATACGCGAGGAACGGCAGCGGCAGCCAGCCCGCCGGATGCCACCGCGGCAGAGCCTCCGGCGATCGCGCGCGCCCGAGCAGGTGCACGACGAGCAGGGCGCCGTTGAGCGCGGCGGTGAGCAGCATCGTCTCGGGCCGGTAGCCGCCGAGGCAGAGGGTCGTCCAGGCGAGGCTGACGCCCAGCAAGGCGAACTGCGCCCACTCGCCGGCCGTGGAACGTTCGCGAAAGAGACGTGGGGAAAGCTCGGCCATGCGGAGCGGGACGGGACCGGGCGAGGTTGCGACGCCTCCGGCCGCGGTCCGAGCACAAAAAAGCGCCCTCCGCGAGGGAGGGCGCTGAAAGCCAAATACGGGAAGCGGTTCGCCCCCGATCAGGCCGTCGGGACGGACTGGATCGTCTTGAGAATGCGACCGGCGACGAGATACGGGTCGGCGGCGGAATTCGGACGGCGATCCTCGAGGTAGCCCTTGTAGCCGTTGTTGATGAAGCTGTGCGGGACGCGGATCGACGCGCCGCGATCGGCGACGCCGTAGGTGAACTTGTCGATCGACTGCGTCTCGTGCAAACCGGTGAGGCGGAGGTGATTCTCCGGGCCGTAGACGGCGATGTGCTCGTCGACGTGCTGGTTGAAGGCGGCCATGAGTTTCTCGAAGTAGGCCTTGCCGCCGACTTCGCGCATGAACTTCGTGGAGAAGTTCGAGTGCATGCCGGAGCCGTTCCAGTCGAGCGGCTGGTTGAACGGAGCGAGGATGGGCTTGCAGCGCCACTCGATGTCGATGCCGTAGCTCTCGCACAGGCGGGTCAGGATGTAGCGCGCGACCCACATCTGGTCGGCCGCGCTCTTGGAGCCCTTGCCGAAGATCTGGAACTCCCACTGGCCCTTGGCGACCTCGGCGTTGATGCCCTCGAGGTTGATGCCGGCGTCGAGACAGATGTCGATGTGCTTCTCGACGATCTCACGCGCGACGCTGCCGACGTTCTTGTAGCCGACGCCGGTGTAATACGGGCCCTGCGGAGAGGGGAAACCGCCCGGGGGAAAGCCGAGGGGCGCGCCGTCCTTGAAGAAGAAGTATTCCTGCTCGAAGCCGAACCATGTGTCCGGATCGTCCGGGATCGTCGCGCGGGAGTTCGAGGGATGCGCGACGCCGGTGTGGAGGAACGTCTCGCACATGACCAGCACGCCGTTCTTGCGCGTGGAATCGGGATACACCGCGACGGGCTTCAAGACGATGTCCGAGCTCTTGCCCTCGGCCTGCTGGGTCGAGCTGCCGTCGAAACCCCAGACAGGAAGTTCTTCGAGCTTCGGGAAGCTGGCGAAGTCCTTGATTTGCGTCTTGCTGCGGAGACTGGCGAGGGGCGTGTAGCCATCGAGCCAGATGTATTCCAGTTTGTATTTGGCCATAGGAGGTAGAGTTGAGACAGGGTGGTTTGTTGAGACTGCACGAGCCGAACGCGAGTCGGAACCCGCTGCAGGCCACGCGAAGGATCGTCATGGATTCAAGCACCCGCCATGCCAGCACCCGATAGAAATCGCATTCATGACAGCTTTTCCCGCATCGATCCGATCGCTAATCGCCCCGCGCACAACCCGCGCTTGCCAGTCGTGCGATCAACGCGGACGCTGCTGCGGTCATGCATGAAATGAAGGACACCGCCCGCGCGCTCGTGCGCATCGGCTACGACGGCCGCGTGCACAAGATTTTCCGTGGAAACATGGCGCGGGAGCGCTTCGATCACGAGGTGCGCGTGCTGCGCTACCTCGAGGAGCGCGGCTGCGATTTCGTGCCCCGGCTGCTCGAATCCGACCCCGAACACCTGAAGATCGTCACCAGCAACTGCGGACGGCGCGTCGACCAACTCAACAGCGAGCGCCAGCGCGAGCTGTTCGCCGAGGTGGAGCGCTACGGCGTCCGCCACGAGGATCGCGAACTGCGCAACATCACCTACCGCGTGTCCGACGGGCGCTTCTGCCTGATCGATTTCGAATTCGCCACCATCCTCGATGGCGGCAACGGCCCCATTTCGCTCAAACCCACTCCGTGACCCCCGCATCCGCCGCCGGCATCGCGACCGGCGCCCCCGCTCCCCTGCTCCGCTGGTCCGGCCTGACGCATGTCGGCCGGTTCCGCCCCAACAACGAGGATTCCTTCCTCGCCCTCAATTTCGACGGCCACGAGGTCCGTTATCTGGGCAAGACCGGCGAGTCCCGGCTCGCCGGCTCCGATTTCGTCTTCGCCGTGAGCGACGGCATGGGCGGCGCCAAATCGGGCGAATTCGCCAGCCGGATCACCGTCGACCGCATCACGCGGCTGCTGCCGGGAGCGTTCCGCCTCGCCGCCTCCGGCCTGAAAACCGATTTCCAGGGCATCCTGTCGGAACTGTTTTCCGCCATCCACGGCGACCTGCTGAAACTGGGCTTTTCCTACGAAGAGTGCGCCGGCATGGGCGCCACGCTCAGCCTCGCGTGGTTCGAGCCCGAATGGATGTATTTCGGCCACATCGGCGACAGCCGCATCTATTATCTGCCGCGCGCCGGCGGGCTGATCCAGGTCACGCACGACCACAGCTACGTCGGCAAACTGCGCCGCTCCGGCCAGATCAACGAGCGCGAGGCCCGCTCGCATCCGCGGCGCACCGCGCTCCAGCAGTCGCTCGGCGCCGGCAACCAGTTCATCGAACCTCACATCGGCGCCGTCGGCTACCAGCCGGGCGACCGTTTCCTGATCTGTTCCGACGGCCTGGTCGACGGGCTCTGGGACCGGCAGATCGAGGCCTTTCTCCGCGCGCCGGCGCCGGATGCCGCGGGTCCGTCCGTCGCCCAACGGCTCGTCGAGGATTCCGTCCAGACCTCCGGACGCGACAACACCACCGCGATCGTCATCGAGATCGCGTGATCCCGCCATGTCCGCCGGCGCCCACCTGCTCTTCGTCTACGGCACGTTGAAGCGCGGCGGCGTCAATCACCGGCACCTCGCCGGCCAGACGTTCGTCGGCGAGGCGCGGACCGTCGCCGGCTACCGGCTCTACGCGCTTGACGGTTATCCGGGCATGGTCGCGCAGGCCGGCGATCGCGACGGCGTCGTCGGCGAAATCTGGTCGGTCGACGACGACGCGCTCGTCCGGCTCGATCGCTTCGAGGGCGTGTCCGAGGGACTTTACCGGCGCGAGCCGGTCGCGCTGCTTGCGCCGTTTTCCGACCGGATCGTGCACGCCTATCTCTATCCGCACGGCGTCGCCGGCCGGCGCGATCTCGGCTCGCGCTGGACGGAATAATCGCCGGCAACCGGTGCGCCGGGACGCGTGTGGCGCTCAGAAGGCGGAACCGTCGGCCTTGGTGCCGCAGAGCGAGACCTCGATCCCGAGTTCGGCGGCGAGCGCGGCCTTGGCATACATCGCGAGGTCGGCGTCCTTCGCGGAATGCGCGTAGGCGACCTGGATGTGGTTGGCCTTGTGCCGCGCCATGAGCTGGTCGCGATTCACGCCGTGCAGCACCGCATGCATGATCGGCCACTGCACGGTCGTCTCCTTCCAGCGCCGCTCGGTCTCCGCCGCCGGCAGCGCCACGACCTTCGCGCGGCCGAGATCCATCTTCAGTTTCCGGCCTTCGACAAAGATGCGCGACCACACGATCTCGCCGGGCTTGGCGACACCGCGCAGCGTGCCGCCGCCGAGCCGGAAATACATGGGAGGCTGGCGCATCGAATCCGAACCCGCCCAGCCGCCGACATGGTGCGCGGCCGGCGCCGCGCCGGAGATGAGAAACACCCAGACCTCGTCCGGCACGGTGCCGCTGCGATCGCGATCGGACCAGCGGATGTCGTGCAACGTGTTCTCGACCGGCTGGCCGAGCGCCGCGTGCACGCGCTGGGTGAAAAGCGCGTCGAGCCCGGCGCATTCGTCGGCCTCGTTGAAGTGCGTCACCGGCCGGCCGGGACGGATCACGCGCCCGCGGGCGTCCTTCACCGGCGGTCGGTCGGCGTTGTTGAGCGTGCCCTCGACGAGATCCGACGCGGGCAGCAGATCCTTCAGGCCCTGCTGATACTGGATGCCGATCGTCTCGCAGCCGAAGGTGTCGGCGAGCCGCACGGCCGCAATGTAGGTCCGGCACTGCCAGAGCACCTGCGCCTCGGTGAGCTCGGTCGCCTCGTCGGTGCCGAAGTGAAACGTGAATCGCTTTTCCCGATACCAATCGAGGACGGCCCGCGCCTCGTCGTCGCCCACCTGCGTGGCCGCGTAGTAGAGCGCGGACTGGGAGAGCCGCTCCTTGCAGACGCCGCACGCGAAGAGCAGGTCGTCCGGGACGATGGCGTTATACATGCCCATGCAACCCTCGTCGAAGACGCCCATGATCGACTTGCGCCGGCGGAGGTCGGCCGCGATCTCCGCGGCGAGCGAGCGCGCGCGCGCGGGCACGGCGGCCCGGCGCAGCGGCTTCACGTGGTCGGTGCGGTGCCTGAACGTGCCGGTCTTCAGCCAGGCCCCGAGTTTTCCGAGGAAGAACGCGTCGTCGAAATTCTCGCTCCAGAGCGTGCAATACTTCACCGCGGCCTTGGTGAGCGAACCGTTGAGATTGAGCATGCCGACGAGCCCCGGCCACTGGCCGCTCCAGTTGGCCACGGTCAGGATCGGGCCGCGGTGCGTGAGCAAGCCCGGCAGGACGTGGTGCGAATACTGCCACACCGCCTCGGCCACGATGAGCGGCGCCTCGGGATCGAGTTCGGCGAAAACCTCGAGTCCCTCCTTTTGCGAAGCGATGAAGCCGTGCTTTTGCCGCGGCCGGTAGGGATGCGCCCGCACCAGCGTATGGCCGAAGGAGGCGACGGCGGCCGCGAGCCGCTTCTCCATCGCGGCCTGGGCCGGCCAGCAGGTCTCGTTGGCGGAAGGCCTCAGGTCGCCGCTGGCGACGAGATAGATCTTTTGGGCGGAAGCCTGGGATTTTTTCATGAGCGGGGAGTGACGGGATTGACGATGTTCTGCGGCCGGCCGGCCAGGAAGGCGGCGAGGTTGGCGACCACGGTGGAAAGCAAACGCGCCCGCGCGGCCCGGGTGGCCCACGCGATGTGCGGAGTGATCAGGCAGTGCTTCGCCCGCAGCAACGGATGCCCCGCCGGCGGCGGCTCGACCGCGAGCACGTCGAGGCCCGCGCCCGCGATCCGGCCGGCCTCGAGCGCCGCGGCCAGATCGGCCTCGACGATGAGCGGACCACGCCCGGTGTTGAGCAGGAAGGCGGTCGGCTTCATCAGCGCGAGCCGCGCCGCGTTCACGAAGCCGGTGGTTTCGGGCGTGAGCGGGCAATGCAGCGAGACCACGTCGCTGCGGCGGAACACTTCGTCGAGCGGCACTCTCTGCGCGCCGGGCGTCTCGCCGCGCGAAAACGCGACCACGTCCATCCCGAACGCCCGGCCGAGATCCGCGACCGCGCGGCCGATCCGGCCGAAACCCACGACGCCCAGCGTCAGGCCGGCCAGTTCGACCAGCGGACGATCCCAGTAACAGAAATCCGGATTCGCCGACCAGCGCCCGTCGCGGACCATCTGCGCGTGGTGGCCGACGTGCTGCGTCAGTTCGAGCAAAAGCGCGAACACATGCTGCGCCACCGACCGGGTGCCGTAGTCCGGGACGTTGGCGACAGCGATGCCGCGGGCGCCGGCGGCGGCGGCATCCACGACATTATGGCCGGTCGCGAGCACGCCGATGTAGCGGAGCCGCGGCAGTTGCGCGATCGTGCCGGCCGAGAGCGGGCATTTGTTGGTCAGCACGATCTCCGCCCCGGCCGCGCGCGCGACAATGTCGTCCGACGCGGTGCGATCATGGATCGCGCAGGTGCCGAGCCGCCGGAGCGGCTCCCACGAGAGATCGCCCGGGTTGAGGGTGTGGCCGTCGAGGACAACGATGTTCACGGTGGGAAATCAGGCGCGCTCCATCAGCCGGCGGGCGGCGAGAAAGTCGCGATGCATGCGGTGGAACACGCGGTATTTCGCATCGTGGAAACGGGCCGCCGCGCCGCGCGCGGGCGCGACGATCCGGCCGGCGGCGTTCATCGCCCGCATGGCGGCGAGCACATCCGCCCGGTCCCGCGATGCCACGGCGCCCAGCACCGCGGCGCCGAGCAGCACCGCTTCGGGCTCCTTGGGCAGCACGAGCCGGCACCCCGTGATGTCGGCGTGTTCGCGGAGAAAGACGGGATTCTTCGTGCCGCCGCCGCAGACGAGCAGCGTGTCGATCGCGTAGCCCCGGCGGTTCATTTCCTCGACGATGTGCCGCGTGCCGTAGGCGACGGCCTGGATCGCGGCCAGATACAGCCGCGCGAGATCGTCCGCCGTGGCCGAAAGCGTGAGCCCGGAGATCGCGCCCCGAAGCATCGGATCGGCGCGGGGGGAACGGTTGCCGTGAAAGTCGGGTTCTACGTGCAGGTCGCGGGTGAGCTCCGCCGGATGCCTGGTTTTCTCCGCGAGCGCGAGGGCATCGAGCCGGGCGTTCAGTTCCTCGTAGACCGACCGGCCGGCCCGGCGGGCCACAGCCTGCAGCGGAGCCGCGGCCGCATGCGAGAAAATCACGTGATCGATGAGCGCACCGGTCGCCGACTGGCCGCCCTCGGTCAGCCAGAGTTCCGGAATCATCGCGGAGTAATACGGCCCCCAGATGCCGCGGATGAATCGCGGAGCCCCCGACACCGCCATGTGGCACGAGGACGTGCCGCCGATCAGGGCGAGACGGCGGTTCAGGATCTTCGCATCGGGAGCCACGCCGTCGAGCCGGGCGCCGAGAAGGCCGAGACCTCCGGCGTGCGCATCGATGATCGCGACGCCGACCGGCGTGCCCGTGGCGAGCCCGAGTTCCCGGGCGGCGCGGGCCGTCAGCCCCCGCCCCACCGGCTCGCCCATCGGCCGCACGGTCCGGCCGATCCGGACAAATTTTTCGGCCGCCAGATCGCCGAGTCCGATGCGGCGGAAATAGCCGGCATCCCAGCCCGCGCCGGCGCCGTCCCGGTGGCCAAGATAGGTCCACTTGCAGACCGTGGTGCACAGCGACCGGGTGTCGTCACCGGTCGCCCGATACGTGAGATAATCCGGCAGGTCGAGGAAACGGGCGGCGCGCTTCCAGGCGGCGGGGAGATTTTCCTTCAGCCAAAGCAGCTTCGGCGTCTGCATCTCGGGCGAGATCGCGCCCCCGACGTAGCGCAGCACACCGTGGCCGAGACGATTGATCCGGTCCGCCTGCGGGATCGCGCGGTGATCCATCCAGACGATGACGTTCCGCTCCGGCCGGCCGGTGGTGCTGACGGACACCGGCCGGTCCGCCGCGTCGAGCGCCACGAGCGAACAGGTCGCGTCGAATCCGATCCCGCGGATCGCCGATCCCGGCAGCGCCGCCCGGCGCAACGCCGCACGGACCGCCCGGCCGCAGGCGCGCCAGATGTCGTCGCTCGACTGCTCGACGTGATCGGGCGCCGGTTTCCACATCCGGATCGGCTGCACCGCCGCGGCCAGCATCCGGCCGCCTCCGTCGAAAATGCCCGCCCGGGCGCTGCCCGTGCCGACGTCGATGCCAAGGTAATAATGCATGGTGGAAAAAGACGGATCAGTGCGGATCGACGCGCTCCGGGACCTCGACGACGAAGATCTGCGGAAAGACGCCCGCGGCGGCGGCGACCTCGCGCGTGTAGGCGATCGCCCGCCCGTCCGGCGAAAACACGCAGGCCTGCGCCGACGGAGCCCCCGCGCCTTCGCGGCGCACGGTCAACGGCACGGTCCTCCCCGTCGCCACATCGGTGATACACACGCAGCCGTCCATGACATGGGCGAGGCGGCGCCCGTCGGGGCTCCAGGTGAACGCCGACGACACGCCGGCCGCGTTGCGCGTGACCTGCCGCGGAGCGCCGCCGTTGGGCGACACGGTCCAGAATTGCACGATGCCCGCGTCGTCCGGCATGAGGAACGCGATCTGCGCTCCGTCCGGCGAAGCCCGCAGCCAGTGACGCGGCACCGCGGCCACGCCGGGTCGGGCGCGTCCGGCGGTGAACGTCAGCCGCCGCTGCCGCACGCCGCGCGGCGGAGCCGGCCGGGTCGTCGGCGTCCCCTCCAGCGGCTCCGCCTCCGCCTGGGTCGGATCGTCCGGCAAATCCGCAATGAACACCTCGGCGTGCGTCCGGCCGTCGGGCGCGGTCACCAGCCCCTGGAACGCGAGCGCGCGGCGCTGCCGCGTGCCGTCGGCGCGCACATAGCCCTCGCGCCCCACCCATCCTTCCTCGAAGGCCCTCGCGATCTCGTCCGAACCGGGCCGCGGCTGCGCGACCGTGCGGGTGACGACCACGGAGAACCAGTCGCCGTCGTTATTCCGTGGATGCGCCGACCCGGCGCGGACCGGGCCCGCGGGCACGGCGACGCCGACATTGCGCTGGTTCGGTTCGTGCGGCGGCGCGCCCGCGGCGGCATCGAGCCGGGCGAGCACGTCGTCCTCGTAGGTGAAGCTCACCCACCGCCCGTCGGGACTGAAAACGTGCACATGCGAACCGCCCCGCAGCGCGCCCGGCGTGAAGGGCGGCGCGTAGGTCATCGCATCGAGCGGCCGCGCGAGTCCGGGCCGGCGCAGGTCGACGACGGCGCCGCGTCGGCGGGTGAATCCATAACTCCACTCCGCCGTCGGGTGCTCCGGACCGTGGATGAAGACCACGCGGGGCGAAGCCGGATCGCAGGTCACGACGCCGCAGTTCGCGCCGTCCTGCGACGCATAGAGGCACTGCACGGCGCCGGTGCGGACCTCGACCCGCTCGATGCGCGTGCCGTTGAACGCCTCGCCCGTGCGGACGTCGTAGACGATCCACCGGCCGTCGGACGACCAGACGTTGACGTTGGTCAGCACGTGGCCGCACGGCGCATGCGTGAGCTGCCGCTCCACCGGCAGCGCGGCACGGCCCGCTCCGGCGAGACCGGCGCAAAGACCCAACGTGAGCAAGGGCCGCCGGGCGGTCATGTGAGTTGTGGATTCAAGGCTCGAGGCGTTGGCGAACGGGAAACCTCCGCATTCCGGGGTCAGACCGGAGCGTCGGCGGACCGCGACGGCCGGATCAGCAGCACGAGGAACACCGAGAGCAACGCCACGCCGGCGAACGCGCCGAAGATCAGGTCGAGCGGCACATGCCGGTCGCGCAGCGCGCCGAAGAGCCAGTCGCCGAAACCGCCGCAGCTGATGCTCACGAGATTCATGATCCCGTAGCCCGTCGCGCGCAGTTCGGGCCGCACCACCTGGCAGAGGATGGGCATGTTGTTGCAGTCGAAAAATCCCCAGCCGAGCCCGAACGCGATCAGGCCGGTCACGGCGATAGCGAGCGTCCCCGCGTGGCCCACGCCGAACAGCGCCGGAAGAAACAGCAGCATGCCGATGGCGCTGGTGAAGATCCGGCCGCGCCGGCTGCGCCGCATCCAGCGGTCCGCCAGCGTGCCGCCGATGATCACGCCGACGATCGACGCGACCTGCACGTAAAGGATCGCGCTCACCCCCGCCTGCCCCTGCCCGAGGTGGAAGCGCTCGCGCAGGATGTCGGGCATCCAGTCGCGCACCACCCAGCCGGCGATGGCCGGCAGCGTAAAATAAAGCACGAGGAGCAGGAAATTCCGGTTGCCGAGCAGCCCGTGGAGCACGCCGGCGCGCGGAGCGTCCGCCCCGGCCGGCGCCTCCGCCGCGGGGCGGACGGCGTCGCGCACGAGCAGGAGCAGCGGCACGGCGTAAACCACCCCGACCAGGCCGCAGGCGGAAAACGCCCACCGCCAGCCATGCTCGGGCGAATCCGCGACATAGCCCGCGAATCCGCCGCAGATCTGGCCGAGATAGATGCCGGCCTGGTGCAGGCCCATCGCGCGCGACCGCGTGCCGGCCGGATGATAGTCCGCGATCAGCGCCAGCGCGGCCGGCATGTAGAACGCCTCGCTCACGCCCATCAGCGCGCGCACCGCGATCATCTCGTGAAAGCTCGTCACGTGCCCGGTCCACCAGGTCACGAGCGACCAGGTCAGCAGGCTCAGGCCGACCACGTGGCGCCGGCTCACGCGGTCCGCGATGTATCCGCCAAACGGACTCAGCAGCGCATACGTCCACTTGAAGCTGCCCAGGATCAGGCCCCAGTCGGCGCGGTTCGCGATGCTGGGGATGTCCCCCACCATCGAGGCCTTCATCGTCGCCAGCATCTGCCGGTCGAGGTAGTTCAGCAGCGCGACCGGCGCCAGCAGCGCGACCACGAACCACGCGTAGCGTTTGATCGTCAGGGAGGTCGTTTCCATGGGCTAGAGGCGGCGGGGATCGAGGACGACGTGTTTGATCTTCACGCGGCCCCAGGTGTAGGTGACGTGCACCCGCCCGTCGCGGGTCTGGATCACGGCGGGATAGGCGTAACCGTCCTTGAGCGGCCGGTCTTCGAGCGTCGCGACCATCGTCCAGGTCACGCCGTCGGCGGAAATGGCGACATTGAGCGGCCAGCGCACGCCCCAGTCCGAGGCCGCCTCCTCCGGCGCCTGCGTCCCGGAGGCCCGCTTCGGCGCCGGATCGCGATGATTGTAGACGAGCAGCTGACGGCCGTCCGCCAGCGTCACCGCATCCGTCCCGGAATTCGGCGCATGAATCCCGGTCGGCGCCAGCGGACTCCAGGTGACTCCGCCATCCGCGGACCAGCTGGTGGCGAGAACCTTCTCCTGCGAACGACAGACCAGCTGCAGCCGGCCGTCCGCATGGGTGAGGATGCTGGGCTGGATCGCGTGGATGCCTTCCGGCGTCGCGAGCGGCTCCGACACCTGCCACGTCCGCCCCAGGTCAGCCGTGCGCTCGAGATGCACGCGCCAGCCCAGCACCGGATCCTCCGTGCTCGAACCGCAGAGCAACGTGCCGTCGGCCAGTTCGACCGGCTTGTTCTTGATCGGGCCGAGCACATCCTCCGGCAGCCGCCGCGGCTCGCTCCACGTGCGGCCGCCGTCCTCCGACCTCATCAGCATGCCCCACCAGTCGGAGGGCGACGGACCGACCTTGTAGAACAACAGCAGCGGACCGCGGCGCGATTGAAACAAAACCGGATTCCAGCACGGATGACGTTTCGCGTCGTGCTGGATGCCGTCCGCCACCCGGACTTCGTCGCTCCAGCGTCCGTGCTCGTAGCGCGACAGCCAGATGCACACGTCGGGATTCTTTTCGTGCGTGCCGCCGAACCAAGCGGCGACGAGCGCGCCGTCGGCGGTCTCCGCGATCGTGGACGCATGGCATTGCGGATACGCGCCCGGCTCATGGATGAACTCGGACCGGACGATCGCCGTCTCCGGCGCGGCGGCGAGGCAGGCGCCGGACAGCGCGGCCAGCCAGAGGGCAAGCAGGCGTTTCATGAGGCGGGGATTCAACGCGCCACGGACGCCGGAGCGAGCCCCCACTCGGCAAACCGCACCCGCAGGTCGCGGACGATGCCGGCGTAAAGCTCGCGCGAGCCGGCGGACACGATGGCCTTGGGCTCGCCCGTCGCGAGGCCGCGCGCCTCCATGCCGGCGGCGACATTGAGCGGGAACGTGAGCCGGTCGATGATCCGGCCGATCTCCTGCAGGCGTTCGAAGGCCGGGCTCGCGCCACCCGGCGCGCCCTCGCGGCAAACCTGGTAAAGGTGCACCATCAGCTCGGGGGCGATGTTCACGATGCCGCCGATGCAGCCGTCGGCGCCGAGCGCGAACACCTCCGGCAGGCGCGTATCCGCTCCGGAGAATACGGAGAAGCTCTTCTCCCGGCCGAGCCGGATGAGATCCCGGTGATAGTCGAATTCGCGCCCGCTCTGCTTGATCCCGGCCATGCGCGCCCGGTCGGCGAAGGCGGCGACGGTTTCGAGATTGACGCGCGTGCCGGTGAGATCGGGGAAGTTGTAGATGAACGTCGGCAATCCGGAGGTGTCGGCCGCATGGAGAAAATGCGCGAGGACGTCGTCCTGCGACGATGGAAAGAAGCCCGGCGTCATGATCGCGATCGCGGGCAGGCCGAGTTCGCGGGCGAAGCGGCCGAGGCCGGCGACGACCTGCGGCCGGATGTCGCTGACGTTGGCGATCACCGGCAGCGGTGCGGCGAGTTCGGCGACGGTCGCCAGCGCGCGCTTGCGCTGTTCGAGGTCGAACTGGGGGAACTCGCCGGTGCTGCCGAGGGCGAGGACGCCGTGGATGCCGCGGGCCTTGAGGAAGGCCAGATTGGCGGCCAGCTCGCGGACGAGCAGATTGCCCTGCGCGTCGGTGGGCAGCCAGAGGGCGGCCAGGATGCCGCGGCGGGGAACGGGAACGGTTGTTGCCATAAAGTATCGTCGGTTCGGTTACGCGTTCAGCGCCGCGGCGCCGGCACGCGGTGGAAGAAGCCGTCCTCGGCGCCGATCAGCAGCTCCGGCGCGCCGCCGCCCCAGCGGGCGACCGCGGGCGTGGTCGAGTGACCGGCGAGGACGTGGCCGGCATTGACCGGGCCTTCGTCGCGGAAGACCCACTGGCCGTCGGCGTTGCGGCCGAGCCCCTTCAGGAAATTGACGTTGGGTTTGCTGTTGACGAGCAGGTCCGGGATGCCGTCGCCGTCCCAGTCGAAGACGGTGAACGTGCGGCGGCCGCTGCCGCCGGCCGGCTTCGCATTGAGCCGGAGCGGGCCGGACACGCGGTTCAGCGGCTGGCCGGCGGAATCGAACTCGCTCACACCCTCGCCGCGGAAAACGCGTTGCGGCGGCAGCAGCTCCAGCGCGCCGGATGCGGTGCGGCGCCGCTCGTAAAGCGCCAGGTAGCCCTCGGGATCCAGCGTCACCAGATCCATGAGACCGTCGCCGTTCCAATCGATCGCGAGCGGCGTGCTGCGCCATTGCGTGACCAGTTCGCGGCCGGCGGGAGCCCACCAGTTCCAGGCGGGCTTCGGCGTGGGCCCGGTCCACGCGACCTCGACGGGCCGCGCGGCGGCGAGTTTCGGCGCGGTGCGCGTGCCGGTGTTTTTATACCAGACGATTTTTCCCCAGATGCCGTTCGTGAGGATGTCCGGCAGGCCGTCGCCGTCCCAGTCGGCCACGCTGATGTTCGAGTAACCCCACTTCGCCTCCGCGGGCCCCTGGATCGAACCGTTGGGACCGGCGAGTTCGCGGATGGTTTTCCCCTCCGCGGCGAGCAGCACGGGAGCCGCCCAACGCGGCGGATTGCCCCCGAGATTCTTGATGAAGCAAAGATGGCCGGCACTGTCGCCCGCAACGATGTCCTCCTGTCCGTCGCCGTCCCAGTCGACGGTCACGGGCGAGACGAGCGCGCCGAACTTCACGTCGGCGGCGAACTGCCGGAAATAGCGCGGCGGCAGGAACTGCGGCATTCCGTCGACGACGGCGCCGGTGTTCTCGAGGAATGCGACGCGGCCGTCCTCGTCGCCGACCACGAGATCGACGCGGCCGTCGCCGTTGAAGTCGACCGCGACCGGCGTGATCATGCACAACTCCATCGCCAGCGGCCGGCCAGCGGCGGTGAGGCGGCGGCCCGGCGCGTAGCGCGGCTCCGTGCGCGTGCCGATGTTTTCGTAGAACGTGAAACCGTCGATGAACTCGCCGCAGATCAGGTCGAGTTTCCCTGTGCCGCGGAAATCCGCAAAGCTCGGCGATGGCATGCCGTAGGTATCGATGGGGCGGCCGTCGGCCGTCGTGAGCTTGACCGGTTCCGCATAGACGGGCTGCGCGTCGGTGCCCGTGTTGCGCAGGAGATAGACGTAGCCGTGCAGCGGGCCGTTCTTCCACCGGCCCTGGCTGTCCCAGGCGTTGTCCCAGCCGTATTCGCCCCAGTAGTCGATGCCGACGACCAGATCGGTGCGGCCGTCGCCATCGTAGTCGACGTAGCGCCACTGCTTCGCGCGGATCGAACCAGGGCCGGGCACGATCTCGGCCGCGGCGGGCAGCGTGGCGGGCCGGTCGAAACCGGAGTCGCGAAAATCGGGATACACACGTCCAGGCGTCGTGATCACGGGCTTGCCGGCCACGTAGGAGATCTGGGGTGAGCCGGGCACGCGGCCGGCCGCGCCGGAACCGAGCGGCACCGCCGGCTCGAACAGCGGCAGGCCCGTCGGCGGATCGGTCCGGCCGGAATTCAGGAAGACGTAGGTGCCGTTGGAGGGCACATCGGTGCAGACGACGACGAGGTCGATCAGTCCGTCTCCGTTCCAATCCATCGGCAACGGCCAGGCCCAGAGCCCCACGCCGAGATCGGTGACGAGCCCGGGGTTGTTATACGCCAGACGCGGCATCGGCGCCGGCGCCTCGGCGCGCAGAGCGGCGACGGACAGCGAACAGGACAACGACAGGGCGAAGCGGGAGCGGAGAAGGTTCATGGCGAATCGGAATTCGGGGAAAGGCATCACGGACTCCAAGAAAGATCCTGGCGGGCGAAGAAATGGATTCGTCCCTCTTCGTCGCCGACGAGGAGATGCGGTCCGCCCGGACCGCCGAGATCCGTGAGCGCGACGCTGCACTCGTGCTGGCCGAAATAGACCGGGCGTCCGCGGAGTTGAAGCACGCGCGGAAACGCGAACCGGGGCGCCGCATTCGTGCCGGTGTTGCGCAGCCAGAGCACCGCCGCACCGGGCAGACCGAGCGACTGCGGCAGGCCCGTCGTGGGATTCGGCACGGAACCGTGGCGCGGCGTGCCGACGATGAGGTCCATCGCGCCGTCGCCGTCCCAGTCGGCCAGGGTGAACTTCGTGCGCCCCGTGCCGCCCGCCGGCAGGAAATTGGCGCCGATGGCCGATCCATCCTCGAGCCGGAGTTTGCCGGCATCGCGGAGGTTGTAGTCGTCGATCCGCCAGTAGAGATGAAACGCGTCGTCGTCGTCGAGCGCGACATACGCCATGCGCCCGCCCCAGCGCGTCACGCCGGGACGGACCCGCCAGGTGCCATGCAGGTCGAGTCCGTCGCAGTAAAGTGGATGCGCCGGCGCGAGCACGGGCGCGGCCGGCGCGCCGACGTTGAGGTAAACGGCGTGCTCGGCGCGCGCGTCGCTCAGCAGCACATCGGGCAACCCGTCGCCATTCCAATCGGCGACGGCCGGACTCGCGTAGCCCCAGCGCGCCTCGTCCGGCCCCTGCAACGCGGCGTAGCCCTGCTGGAGGTGGATGCGCTCGCCGCCGGCGACGAGCGGCTCGCCGGTGCGGAAATCGGGCGACGCGTTGCTGCCGTGGTTGCGAAAGAAAAGAATTCTCCCCTCGGAATTGCCGACGATCAGATCGGCCGCACCGTCGCCATCCCAGTCGACGGAGTTCACGACCGGCAGCGAACCGGTGTAAAGCAGTGCGTGCTCCACGCGCACGGGCCGCGGCGCGGCGTAGTCCGGCACGCCGTCGGGGCCCAGTCCGCGAAACGCATAATAGGTCAGCGCGCCCTCCCCGCCCACGACAAGATCGGAGTTGCGTCCGTCCGCCCCGGGCACGGCCAGCGGCGAGGTCCAGACACAGGCGTTGCGCAGGGCGCGGCCGTCGGCGCCGCGGACGAGTGCGGCGTCGGCCAGCCGCAGGCCCGAAGCGCCGGCCTCGTTGCGATAATGGGAGAGATTGCCGAGGTAAGAGCCGGCCAGCAGATCGCGTTCGTGTCCCGGCCCGAGATCGACCGGCGTCAGGCTGCCGTGCGAAAACAGCGCCTCGCGTCGCGTGGCGGACACCTGGCGAAGGTCGGTCCAGCCCGCGACGTCGGCTTCTGGTCCCGGCAATCGCGCGGCATAGAGAAACACATACGGCAGTCCGCCGCGCCAAAGGCCGCGGCCGTCGAACGGATCGAACGCCGCATCGCGGCGGGACTTCATCGCGGGCGTGAGATAGGAAGTCGGATCGCCGACCGACAGCACGACTTCGAGACTGCCGTCGGGATTTTCCAGCACGCCGATCCGCTCGACCGCACGACCGTCGGGATTCGTCCGCGGGGTGTCCGCCGTCCCGGGAAATCCCCGCACCGGCAGCGGGCGGACCGGCAGCGGCACGAACGCCAAGGCCGCCGCGTCGAAACGGCAGCGCACCAGCGATCCGTCCACGATCCAGAATCCGTAAATGCGGCCGTCCCGGGTCTGGAAGATCGTGCCGGGCGGCGGCGCGAGTTTCGGGTCGGCGGGATAGGTCACGACCCGCCGCGCGCCCAGCACCGGCGCGCCGTCGTCCCCCGGACCGCGCCACTCGTAGAGAAAGAGCCCCGGCTCGTGGCTGAAGCGCCCCGCGAGCACAAACAGCGCGGCGGCGCGCGATCCGGGCAGCGTGACATGGCCGATCGGATACGTGGAAAGCCCGGACGAAAGCGGACCGCGCCCGTCGCCGCCGACCGGGAGGCGTTCGCCACTGACCAACGGCGCGCCCGCCACCGTGGCCGCGCAGGCCGCCATCGTCAGGATCGCCGCCGCGGTGCGGAACCGGCGGACGGCGTGCGACGACGCAACGGCGGAGGAATGGCGGAGCGTGGCGTCCATGCGGAGCCTATTTCCATTCGCCGCCGGGGCGGCCGAACTTCTTGCGCGTGCTGGCGCCAAACTTGCCGCCCGCGGTCTTCATGGCCGCGAGAATCTCGGCCGTGGTGCGGCCCGCGCTGTCGCTGCCGGCGGGGATGACGGTGTCGCACTCGTTGTCGTCCATGAAACGCGCGGCCTCGAGCAGGCGCTTCTGTCCGTCGCGCGGGACGATGATGAAGCCGTGCTTGTCGGCGTGGATCAGCTGGCCGGGTTTGACCCGGGTGCCGAACACCTCGACCTCCACGTCCCAGCGCAGCGGCCAGCAGTGCGCGTGGCTGACGGCGAGGCGGCGCGCGAGCGCCTTGAACCCCGCGCTCCGCATTTCGTCGAGATCGCGCACGGCGCCGTCGGTGATCGTGCCGACGCAGCCGAGGGCGCGCGCGTGGTTGGCCCCGACTTCGCCCCAGATCGCACCGTAGCAATGCGGCCGGTCGGCGTCCTGCACGACGACGATCTTCGGTCCCGGCTGGGAGGCGAGATACTCGCGGTAACGGGTGAAGTTGTCCGGCTGCTCGCGTTTCGGGCGCGGATCGCGACCGGAGATGACGACCGTCATCGCGTAGCCGATCATCGGCCCCATCTCGGGCATGAAGTCGTGCGTTTCCTCGAGATTGAAAAGCGACAGCGGATCGGCGCGGGAGACCTGCTCCAGCGCGTTGGCGATGGTCGGGGTGTTCCAGCGTTTGAGCTTCTGCAGGGCGGAGGACGGGAGCGTGGACATGGGAGGAAGAAACGGCTCAGCGGACGGACGGGACCGGGCTTTTCAGGAAATAGAGAAAGCCGTCCTCGGAGCCGAAGAGGAGATCGCCGCGCGGGTTGTTCCAATGCACGATCGTCGGCGTCGTCGCGTGGCTCGCGAGGCGCTCGGGATGCACCGCGCCCCTGTCCTCGAACACCCAGTGGCCGGCGGCGTCGCGGCCGAGGCCTTTGAGGAAGTTGACGTTGGGGCGCGTGTTGACGAGCAGGTCGAGCACGCCGTCGCCATCCCAGTCGAAGAACGTGAACGTGCGGCGGCCGCTCGCGCCGGCCATGGTGCTGTTAAGCCGCAGCGGGCCGGACTCGCGGTTTTGCGGGATGCCGTGCTGGTTGTAGGCGGAGATCCCCTGCCCGTAAAAAATGCGCTGCCCGGGCAGCAGCCCGAGCGCGCCGCCGGCGGTGCGGCGGCGCTCGAAGAATGCGAGGTAGCCCTCGTGGTCGAGCGTGACCAGGTCGAGCAGGCCGTCGCGATTCCAGTCGACGAGGCACGGCGTCGAGCGCCACTGGCTGACGAGTTCGCGGCCCGCCGGATTCCACCAGTTCCACGCGGGCTTCGGGGCCGGACCGGGCCAGGCCACCTCGATCGGGCGGCCGGCGGCGAAACGTGGCGCCGTCCTGGATCCGATATTTCGATACCACGTGTTGCGGCCCCAGATGTCGCTGACCACGAGATCGACGAGACCGTCGCCGTCCCAGTCGCCGGCGTTGACGTTGGTATAGCCCCACTTCGCCTCGCTCGGCCCGAGCGGAGAACCGTTGGGGCCGGCCTGCGGGCGGATCACGGCGCCGCCGGCGGTCAGATACACGGGAGCGGCCCAGCGCGGCGGATTGCCGCCGAGATTCTTGATGAAGCCGATGTAGCCGGCGGTGTTGCCGAGCACGAGATCCTCGAGACCGTCGCCGTCGAGGTCGATCGCCGTCGGCGACGCGATGGCGCCGAACTTCACGTCCTCGGCGAACTGCCGGAAATAGCGCGGCGGCAGAAATTGCGGCATCCCGTCGACGACGGCGCCGGTGTTCTCGAGGAACGCGACGCGGCCGTCCTCGTCGCCGACCACGAGATCGACGCGGCCGTCGCCGTTGAAGTCGACCGCGACCGGCGTGATCATGCACAGATCCATCGCGAGCGGGCGGCCGCCGACGGTCAGACGGCGGCCCGGCGCGTAGCGCGGTTCGGTGCGGGTGCCGATGTTTTCGTAGAAGGTGAAACCGTCGAGAAATTCGCCGCAGATCAGGTCGAGTTTTCCGGTGCCACGGAAGTCCGCGAAGCTCGGCGACGGCGTGCCGTAGGGATCGATGGGACGGCCGTCGGTCGTGACGAGCTTGACCGGCTCCGCATAGACGGGCTGCGCGTCGGTGCCCGTGTTGCGCAGGAGATAGACGTAGCCGTGCAGCGGACCGTTCTGCCAGCGGCCGGAGGAGTCGTAGACGGCGTGCTCGCCGCGGTAGGCGCTCTCCCAGTCGTAATCGCCCCAGTAGTCGATGCCGACGATCAGGTCGGTGCGGCCGTCGCCGTCGTAATCGGTGAACCGCCAGTGGTGCGTGCGGATGTCGTCGGGCCACTGGGGCTTCGCCACGGGCGTGCGCTCGGCGTAGGGGCGCGCGGGCGCGGGCACCGGCTGCGGCTGCGCGAACCCGGTGCGCATGAAGTCGGGATAGACGAAGCCCGGACTGGCGACCACGGGCCGGCCATCGACGTAGGAGATTTGTGGAGACAGGACGGCCGGGCCGCGCCGGACGCCGGGAAGGAAGACGGGCAGGCCGGTCGCGGGATCGGCCTGCCCGGAGTTTTCGAAGAAATAGACGCCGTTGGACGGGAGGCCGGTGCAGACGACGACGAGATCCATCAACCCGTCGCCATTGAAATCCATCGGCAGCGGCCACGACCACAACCCGACGCCCAGGTCGACGACCAGGCCGGGATTGCGATACGCGAGCTTCGGCACGCGGCCGACCGTGCGGGCGACCTCGAGGTTGTTGAACTCGAGTTCGCCGAACGACGGCGGCGGTGCGACCGGAGCCGGCGCGGCCTGGACCGCCGCGCACGCGGCCCAGGCGACGCCCAGCGCGAGTCCGCCGACGAGGAAGGATTTCATGCGACCGGGGGCGTCAGAATTGCGCGGAAACGCTGAACCGGTAGGTGCGCGGCGGCTGGTCGCGCGTGATGAAGAGCGGATCGTTGCCGAGATTCGTCACCATGAGGTCGAACGTGTAGTTCTTCCACCGGTAGGCGGCGCCGGCATCGATGCTCTTCTGGCTCTCCGGGATCTGCACGAGCCCGTAGCCGGTGAGCTGGGTCCAGAGCGGTCCGACCCACGTGACGCCGGCCTTCGCCTCCCAGCCCTGGTCGTGCTTGCGGAAGCTGTATTTGGCGAAAACATTCACGTTCCAGTCCGGCGCGAAGCGGATCGGGATGCGCGGCCCGGTGAGTCCGGCGTTGTTCTGCTGGCCGGTGAACTGCTGGCTCGTCGTCATGTCCGTGTAGTTGGCGATGATGCTGAGCCGGTCGGTGACGCTGCCGTAGGCGCTGAATTCCCAGCCCTTCGACTGCGCGCCCTGGATTTCGGTCTGGGTGCCGTAGGTGACGGGGACGCCCATCGAGGTGCCGTTGGTCAGCACGTTCACCGTGCTGCCGGTCTTGGTCATCTCCCAGTAGTCGAGGGCGAGCGAGACGCGGCCCTTGAGGATCTCGCCCTTGACGCCCACCTCCTTCAGTTCGGTGAGCGGATTGACGGTGAAATATTCCTCGAGCCGCGGATCGCCCGCGAGCAGACCGTTGTAGCGCTGGATGGTTTTCGCCGCGTCGTTCTGCACGCTTTTCACCGCGTAGAGGGCGAGCTGGGGCAGGATCTTGAAAGTGGCGCCGTAGCGGTAGGAGTTGAGCGTGGTGTTGGCGCCGGAGGAGCGCAGGCCGGTCAGGACGTTGCGCGTCTCGGTGACGTCGTGGTCGGAGCGGATGCCGCCGGTGAGGAGCAGGCGGTCGCGGAAGAAGCCGAGATCCTGCTGCACGAACATGCCGAAGCTGTAGGACTCGCTCTCCGAGTAGGACGTGCGGGGCAGATTCGAGACGGTGCGGCCGTCGTAATACGAGGCGCTGTAGCCGGCGGCCTTGATGGCGGCCATGTCGAGGACGTTGAACGGCGCGTCGGGCACGCCCGTGAAATTTTCGGTCCGGCTGGCGCCGTCGTCATAGGAATAGCCGACCATGGTCGTGCCCTTGACCCAGTCGCGGAAACCGTAGCGCACGAACAGATCGCCCTGCGCCGTGCTGCCGTGGCGGTTGCCGATGCTGCCGGTGTATTGGGAGTTCACGATCGTCTTCGTGTTGTCCTCGCCGGTGAAGGAGAAGGTGTTGTTGCCGTAGTAGCGGAGATTGGCGACCTGGCGGAAGAAGATGTTCTCGGTGAACTGATGCGTGAAGAAGAGCGTCGTGTTGGCGATGTGGCTGCGATCGATGCTGCCCGGACCGGCGATGTTGAAATCATACGGGAGGCCGAGCGCCGTGATCGGATCGCTGTCGGTGTTGAAGGCCGGGATGAGCCGGCGCAGCTTCTCGGGGTAGACGGCGAAACCGTGGCCCTCCTCGCGCGACGGGGTGTTGAAGTCCAGCAGTTCGGCCGCGACCACGAGCTCGGTCTTTTCGCCGATCTGCCACTTGAACGACGGATAGGCGGCGAGGTTCTTGTTTTCCTGAAACTGGATGTAGTCATCGCCGTTCTGCCACGAGCCGGCGAACCGGGCGGCGAAACGCTCGCTCTTGCCGAAGGAATAGTTGGTGTCGAATTCGACCCGGTTCGAGTAGGCGTCGTAGTCGTCCGCCGTGAGCGAGTAGCGCAGGAACGTGTCGTCCTTGCGGAGCTCGGGCTTCTTCAGGATGTAGTTGAGCAGGCCGGTGCCGCCCGCGCGGCCCTGCACGGCGGAAGGCGGGCCCTTGACGACCTCGAGGCGGTCATAGCCGATGAGGTCGCGCTTGTTGTTGCCCATGCGCACGCCGTCGACGGAGATGGAGCCGCTGGTCTCGAAGCCGCGGAGGTTGACGCCATCGCCCGAGCCGGCGTTGCGATTGCGCACGTAGACATTCGCCACGTAGCGGAAGGACTGGTCGAACGAGACCGCGCCCATGTCCTGCCAGAACTCCTTGGTGACGATGTCGACCGTCTGCGGGATATCGATGATGGCGGTGTTGGTGCGGGTGGCGGTCGAGGCCGAGGAGACCTTGTAGCCGCTGCTCGCCTCGGCCACGACCTCGAACGGCCGGAGGACGATCGTCTCCTCCGCCGTCGCGGCCGGTTTGGCCCCGGCGGGCGCCGAAGCGGCGGTTTGGGCGGAAAGCGGCAGCGCGGAAACGGAAGCAAACAGGCCAATGCTCAAGGACATGAGCGGGCGACGACAGAGCTCGATGCGGGTCATTTGGGGTCGGGGTTGAGGGGTTCAACACCAATGATCGCGCCTTAGTGATTAACCGATTTAGCAATCGCCTAACAAACTAATGCACAATATTGGACACCTCTTTATCAGGGGCGTGGAAGCACTAATTGCTAAATGGATTTAGCATCGTCAAGCTGCATTTTCTGTTCATGCACATTTTGTCGTCCCATCCGGGAAAACGGACCGCGTTATTTTCGTCGCGTCGTCGATTCCCGCAGGAAGACCGGAGGCACCACCAGCACTTCACGCGGCGCCTCCTTTTCACCGCGCAGGAGACGAAACAGGAGCGGCACGGCCTCGGCCACCATCGCATCATTGGCGCCGGCGACGGTCGTCAGCGGCGGCGAGAAAAACTCCGCCATCTCGTAATCGCCCATGCCCACCACCGCGACATCGTCCGGGATGCGCAGGCCGGCGCGCCGCATCGCCAGATAGGCGCCGGCCGCCAGGCTGTCGTTGACGGCAAAAAGCCCGTCGAGCGCGCCGCCCGCGGCCAGGAAGGCACCGAGCGCGGTCGCGCCGCTCTGCGGCTGCAGGCCGTCGCTGACGATCGATGCCGGTTCGCGGCCCGTCCGTTCCTGCACGGTGCGGCGAAAGGTGTTCACGCGATCGGCGGTCGTGGAGGTGAGCTGCCGGCCATGCAGCACCGCGGGCCGCCGGCAGCCGAGATCGAGCAGGATCCCGGCCGACTGGCGGCCGACGAAACTCGGCGCCTCGAGGATGCAGCAGAAGTTCGGTATCCTGCGACCGAGCACGACGACCGGATACGGCAGGCTCGCCTGCGCCAGAAAGGCGTCGTCGTCCGGCAGCGTATTCGTGATGATGAGTCCGTGATAGCGGTCGGCATCGAGCAGGCCGGCCTTCTCCCCGAGACGGCCGGCGTGAAACATCTCGATCGCGACCGCGTAGCGCGTGTGCTCCGTCGTCTGCTCGTCGACCGCGCGCTGCAGAGCCCCCAGCACCTGGCCGACCAGCGGCAGGGGCGCCTCGAACGACGTCAGGATCGCAAGGTCGAACTGCCGCGTCGCCGCCTTGTGCGACCGCAGCCGCCGGCCCGCCATGTTCGGCACGTAGCCCAGCGCCGCCGCAGCCTCGCGGATCCGCCGCACCGTCTCCGGCGAGAGCCGGCGCTCCACATGCCGGTTGGAGAGGGTCGAGGAAACCGCCGCCGGCGACACGCCCACATGCTTCGCGATTTCGTAGATGGTGACGGCAGGTCTGCTCGCCGGCTGGATGCTCACCCGCCGGAGCTTGGCCATCCCCTCCTCCGCTTCGAGCGAAATCTCCCGCTCCACGGTTCCGGCCCGGAATCGTCTCCGCCGCCGCGCGGATGCGCACCGTCCCGCGATCGCGGACACCGGCAGGCGTCATCGGCCGCCGGCCTCAGGCGCCCTCGCGCGCCTTCAGCGCCTTCCGCGGCACGCGTTTCACGGAGACGAAACGGGCGCGAAACAGCTCCTCGAGCGTGTCGCGGACCTCGGCCGGGATGCGGCCGACCAGTTCGCTGAGCGGCGGCAGCGTCTTCGCCGGCGGCTCCGGCTCCTCCGGCGTATCCACGGTTACCGGACGCGGCGTCTCTCCGCGCTCGCGCGCCTCGGCCAGAAAGGCCGACTCCTCCGCCTCGCTCGGCCCGGCCGGCATCTCGTCGTCGCCGGCGGCCGGCGGCTCCTCGAACCGCGGCGCCCCGGCTTCGGCGGGGGCCGCCACATCCTCGCGGTCGTCTCCGGTCGCGGCGGGCATCGCCGGCGGATGCATGTCGGCGGCCGGAGCCGGCATCGGCGACGCGTTCGCAGGCTCGATCGCGGATGCGGCCAGCGCGGCGCCGAGCCGCGCCTCCAGCCGGTCAATCAGGCCTTTTTTTTTTCGCCTTCGGCGCCCGCGGCGGGGGCTTCGCCGGCGAGCGCGGCGAGCTCCTTGATCAGGGAATCGATCGCGCGCGCGCGGCTGGCCTCGACCGCCTTCAGGAGCGTGACCTCGAAATTGATCTTCTCCGCGAGACCGAGCTTCACGGCGCCCTCGCCCTCGCGCAGGCCGTCGAGCAGCCGGGTGATCTGCTCGGTCGTCATCGCGCCGCCGCCGAGCGCGGCGCTGCGTCCGCCCTGCGCGATCGCATCGAGGAGCGCGTTGCGCACGTGCGCCTGCAGATCGGAAAGCAGCCGCACGAGGTCGCGGCCGTTGGTGTCGCACTCGTCGACCAGCGCCACGATCTTCGCGTGGTCGCCCGCGGCGAGCGCGGCGCCGAGTTCGGCGATCTTCTCGGCGGAGACGAGGCCGTAGACGTCGAGCACGTCGGGCTCGGCGATCTCGCCGCCGCAGAACGAGATCATCTGGTCGAGGATCGACTGCGCGTCGCGCATGCCGCCGTCGGCCATGCGGGCGATGCAGGCGAGCGCCTCGGGCGTGATCCCGATCTTCTCGGCGTCGGCGATCTTTCGCAGGCGCTCGACGATGAGCGGGGCCGGGATCGGCTTGAGGTCGAAACGCTGGCAGCGCGAGACGATCGTCGGCAGCACCTTCTGCGGATCGGTCGTCGCGAAGACGAACTTCACGTGCGCGGGCGGCTCCTCGAGCGTCTTGAGCAGCGCGTTGAACGCCGCCGTCGAGAGCATGTGCACCTCGTCGATGATGTAGACCTTGAACTTCCCCTGCGCCGGCGCGTATTGGACGGTGTCGCGCAGGTCGCGCACCTGCTCGACGCCGTTGTTCGAGGCGCCGTCGATCTCGATCACGTCGAGATGCGAGCCCTCGGCGATCGCCTTGCAGGCGGGATCCTCGGGATCGAAATCGGCCTTCGGGCCGCCGGTGCAGTTGAGCGCCTTGGCGAAGATGCGCGCGGTCGAGGTCTTGCCCGTGCCGCGCGGGCCGACGAAGAGATAGGCGTGGGCGATGCGCTGGCGGCCGATCGCGTTCTTCAAGGTCCGCACCACATGGTCCTGGCCGACGACATCGTCGAAGGTCTGCGGACGCCACTTGCGGGCGATGACTTGGTAGGCGGCGGACATGATTTCCGGAAAGAAAAGCGGAGCATGAAGCCGGCGGCTCGGCCCGGTCAATTCCGGGTTGGATCAAATCCGCGATTCCACCGCGGACCGCCGGGGAAAAAAAGTGGCCAGGCACTCCACGGCACTGGGAGAACGTCGTTGCCGTTGCTACCTTCCGGTCCTGGCGGAGTTCACGCGCCTGCCCATGCATGGCACCTGGCCGGTGCGGACCATGCCCCGTCGGCTCCGACGCGCAACCCTTAATTGCGGATTCTTCCGCCCGCCGCTCAGTGCGGCTGCGGCGGCGGGGGGAAACCGCCCATCTCCTCCGGGGGAGGAGGCGGCGGACCGTCGCCCAGGAAAGTGCGGCGCACGCGATCGGCGCGCGACTGCAGCGCCTGCCGCATCTCCTCGAGCTTCACCCGCTGCGCGGGTGTCAGGACGGCGGATACATCGGCGTGCATCCGCTCCATCATCGCGGTGACATCCCTGACGTGGTCGCGGCGCAGCTCCTGGAAATCCTGCTGCGTCCGCTGCAAGATCGGCTGAATCCGGGCCTGCTGCTCGGCCGTGAGTTCGAGTTCCCGGCTCATCCGCTGCAGCATCTCGGGCACGAACTCCCGCGGCGGCGGCATCCGTCCCGGCATCCGCGGCGGACGGTCGATGCGCAGCATCATCATGCCCCCGGCCAGGGCTCCCGCGAGGAAGATCCCGGCGAAGGCGAGGACGACTTTCCAGGGCTTGTCCATGCTCATGAGCGGTCGAGCAGCTGGGCCACGGCATCGTCGCCGGTCAGCACTTCGTCGTAGGAGACGTTCACCGAGGCGCTCGTGGAGAGGAGGCGGTAATTCGTCAGCACGCACGCGAGGGCGAGGATCCCGGCCACACCAAGCGCCCGCCAGGAGAAAAGTTCGAACAGCGACGCGGCCGGCCGCTCCGCCGCAAAAGCGAGCGCGACCACGCGGGTCGCAAAGCCGGACGGCGCGTCCGTCGCACGGTCATCTTCCACCGTGCGGGCGGCGGCGACCAGGCGAGTCCAAGGGGACGACGATGTCGGTTTCATGAATGCTCCTTTCGTTCTAGTTCGCGAAAAAGTTTCTGCAACTTCCGTCTCGCCCGAAACGCCCGCACCTTCACGAGCGCCTGGCTCCAGCCCGTCAGCCCGCTGATCTCGGCGATCGTCTTGCGCTCGAGATCGAGCATCTGGAGCACGAGCCGGTCGTCGGCTTTGAGCTGGCCGAGCAGCTTGTGGACGAGTTCGTGGGCCTCGAACGCATCGTCCGGCCGGACCTCGCCCTCGTTCGTCATCACCGCGTCGAGCACCTCGGCCTCCTTCTCGGACAGGTCCGCCCAGCGAAACTCCGGCCGCCGCTGCTGGGCGCGGAGATGGTCGATGCAGGTCGTCACCGCGATCCGCGACACCCAGTGCGTGAACGGCACGCTACCCTGATACTGTGCAAGCCGGGTGAACATTTTCAGGAAAACTTCCTGCGTGAGATCCTCCTCGGGCACACGGCGTGGCAGCCGGGCGCGGACGATGCGGATGACCAGCGGATGGAGGTGTTCGACCAATTCCCGTGCCGCGGCCTGATCGCGGCGACGCACGCGCTCAAGGCAGCCGGCCAGGTCAAACGGCTCGTCGTCGGGCATGGAGGAAGGTGGTCAGTCTCGCTCACGACACGCAAGACGGGGCCGGGTGCCATCGGGTTACAGCCGGCGGCCCCGCCTCGGCCGGGCTCAGCGCGCGGCCACGCTCGCGTCGTGCGCCTTCACGGCATCCTGCACAACCTTCACGAGTTCGGGCAGCGACACTGGCTTCAGCAGGTAACGGAAAAGCGCGGCCTCGTTGACGCTGCGCATGAGCATCTCCGGCTTCATGTAACCGGTGACGAGGATGCGCTGCATGTGCGGATACTCCTCCCGCGCGCGGACGAGGAAGCTCATCCCGTTGCCGCCGGGCATCAGGTGATCGGCGATCACGACCTTGAACTCCTTCTTGTGCAGGATGAATTCGGCCTCGCGCGCGGAGTTCGACAGCGTGATCTCGAAGAAAGGCGACAGCGCCGCCTGGAACACCTCGAGCAGCGGCTGCTCGTCGTCGATGATCAACACGGCATCTTTCCGGGCGGGGGCTGGCGTGTCATCCGCAGGCTTCATTTTTTCGTGATCGTGCGTCCTGCTTTCTCGTTGGCAAACCGAAAGCATGCGCGAGCTTCGGGTCCCTTTTGGTTTGCGTCGGCGGACGCGGGAAACTTCGCTCGCCTTCCCGGACGCATGGACAATTACGACCTCCAGCAAGCCGCTCGACTCGGCACCCTCTCCACGCTTCCGACGGAGCTCCTCACGCCCGAGCGGCTCACGGCCCGCAACGCCGCCGGCAACACCGCGCTCCACAGCGCGGCCAAGAACGGCGAACTGCGCGCGCTGCCGCCCGCGGTGCTCACCGAGGAAAACCTCACCCTGCGCAACGACTCAGGCTACACGCCGCTGCACCACGCCGCGCTCGGCGGTCATCTCGACCAGATCCCCGCGGCACTGCTCGTGGACCGGTTGCTCGGGATCAGCAGCAATTCCGGCTACACCGTCTATCACGTCGCCGCCGCCCACGGTCATCTCGACCAGCTGCCCGCCGCGCTGCTCACGCCCGCGGTCGCCGTCTCGAAGACGCATCTCGGCAATTCCCTTCTGCACGAAGCCGCGGAACACGGCGCGGTCGACCGGCTCCCGGCCGCGTTCCTCACGCCGGAAAACCTGCTCCTGCGCAATCTCGGCGGCGAGACCGTGCTGCATGTCGCGGCGTTCAACGGTCACCTCGACCAGTTTCCCCCGGCGCTGCTCACGGCCGACGCGCTCCTGCAGAAAACCACCGCCGGCGACACCGTCCTGCACGCCGCCGCCATCTCCGGCCATCTCGAGCAAATCCCTTCGGCGCTGCTCACGCACGAGCATCTCGTTCTCGCGAGCAAGAGCGGCTTCACCGTCATCCACGCCGCCGCCGAGACCGGCCAGCTCGCCAAGATCCCGCGCGAACGCCTCACCGCCGATCTGCTGCTCACGCGCAACGACAATGGCGACACCCCGCTCCACGCCGCCGCCTTCGAGGGCCATCTCGACCAGGTGCCGCTGGCGCTGCTCACCCTCGAGAATCTCAACGTCCGCAACTACGTCGGCATGAGCGTCGGCCGCAACGCCGTCACGCGCGGCTTCGCCGACCAGATCCCGCCGCAGCACCGGCCGAGGAAACGCGGCCCGATCGGCCGTTTCCTCGAGCGGATCGGCGCTTCGCGTCCGCCGTTCTGAGCGGCGCCGCCCGCAGCCGCGCCGGCCGCGCTCCGCGGTCGCATCCGCCTCACCGGGGTCGGCGACATCGGCTCATGCGTCCAGTCCGGCAAACTCCCCCGCCCTCGCCGCCATCGCGCCCCGGAGGCCGCGCCGCGCGAAAGATGTTTCATTTCTTGGCCATTCCCGCGCATTCACTGCCCAAGACACAGGCGAGACTTGCGCCATCGTGCCGCTGACGCCACACCTGAGCGTTTCCATTTTCCTCATGAGCACTACCATCACTGCCATCAACGCCCGCGAAATCATCGATTCGCGCGGCAATCCCACCGTCGAAGTCGACGTGAAGCTCGCCTGTGGCGCCTTCGGCCGCGCCGCGGTCCCCTCCGGTGCCTCGACGGGCGAGCATGAGGCCATCGAACTCCGCGACGGCGACAAGCTCCGCTACGGCGGCAAGGGCACGCTCAAGGCCGTCGGCAACGTGAAGTCCAAGATCGCCCCCGCGCTGATCGGCTTCGACGCGCTCGACCAGACCGGCGTCGACGCCGCCATGATCAAGCTCGACGGCACCTCCACCAAGTCGAAGCTCGGCGCCAACGCCATCCTCGGCGTCTCCCTCGCGACCGCCAAGGCCGCCGCCGACGCGCTCGGCCAGCCCCTCTACAAGTATCTCGGCGGGCCCAACGCCAAGGTCCTCCCCGTTCCGCTCATGAACATCATGAACGGCGGCGCCCACTCGGACGCCCCGATCGACTTCCAGGAGTTCATGATCGTCCCGAAGAACTTCGCCACGTTCTCCGAGGCCCTCCGCGCCGGCGCCGAGGTGTTCCACTCCCTCAAGAAGGTGCTCAAGTCCAAGGGCCTCCAGACCGCCGTCGGCGACGAGGGCGGCTTCGCCCCGAACCTCGCCTCCACGACCGACGCGCTCGACGCGATCGCCGAGGCCGTCAAGGGCGCCGGCTACAAGCTCGGCAAGGACATCTTCCTCGCCCTCGACGTCGCCTCCTCCGAGTTCTACGTGAAGGAGAAGAAATCCTACGTCTTCAAGAAGTCCGACGGCCGCAGCTTCACCGGCGACGAGTTCGTCAGCTACTACAAGGATCTCGTTGCGAAGTATCCGATCGTCTCGATCGAGGACGGCTGCGCCGAGAACGACTGGACGACCTGGAAGAAGCTCACCGACGCCATCGGCGACAAGGTGCAGCTCGTC
>Ga0222421_100191_pt1 | contig 41125 bp, 33 predicted proteins | sample 3A1ome_2_FD_182473 | JGI IMG/M metagenome (GOLD analysis project Ga0222421, IMG submission 182473) | Enriched microbial communities from leaf-cutter ant dump, University of Wisconsin, Madison, United States - 3A150A (version 2) | ecosystem: Environmental > Terrestrial > Nest > Insects nest > Nest... | reverse complement strand
CATCGATCGCCAGATCGTCGCCGCCGTTGTTCTGCAACACCAGCCCTTGGCCCGCCAGACCGGAGACCGTGCCGCCGATGCGGTAGGCGTTGGTGGCGCAGCGCACCGTAATGTCATTGACCGCCGCATTCAGCGTGCCGCTGCCCCGGTTCACCGAACAGGTTTGCGCCGGGTTGTTCGGTTGCGTCTGGACGCTGACCACGTAGGCGGTACCGCCGGGCAACTCGGTAGGGAACTGGAAAGTGCCGTCAGTGGAAACCGAAACGGTTTCGCCGTCATTGACCTGTAGCACCAAGGTGCCGCCGGCCAGGCCGCTAACGCTGCCGCCAATCGGGTAGTTGGCCGGCGCGTCGTTACCGCCGCCGCAGGCGGTCAGCAGTACCGCCAAAACGAGGACGGTCAGGCGGCGCAAGGAAGCATCGGTAAAACGGAGGAACGAGGAAGCAAGGGAAAAAAAAGACATGGCAATAGCTGGGCGCGGGAGAAGCACCGAAGTTGTTGCTGGGGGGAAGTGTCGCAGGATAGCAACAGATGCCGGTGTTGTCGACCTGAAATTTTCCGTTTGGCAACTAAAACTGGCTGCGGCTGGCGGAAACGGCGTCAACGAGGCTGGATTACGGCTGTTCCCCCGGCGGCGTCACTCGCTGCCGTTCCGGCGCAAACCTGAACCCGGTGGCGTGCGGCACGCCCCATTCAGGCCGCGCCAATGACGAAAACGATGCGGCCGGCTCCGCTATTTCTTCCGTAATTGCCGCTCGAAGGCCAGATCGTTGCTGGTCGCCCGCCGTGGCGCCGGCTGCGGGCCGCAGCCATCGACGAAGGCGACGAATTCGTCCAGCGGCAACGGCTCGCACAGTCTGGTCGGTGCCGCCGCTTCCTTCAATACCAGATAAAAGCGCTCGTCGGCGGTACGCACCATCGAATAGCGCGGTTCGCCGCTGCGGCGCTTCAGCCGTTCCAGCGCGGCGCTGGCTCTGGTGGATCGCATCGCTGTCTCCAAAAAGCCGGATCATAGCGCCGAAGCGCAAAAAGAACTTTGTCGCCGGCACAGGCCGTTGCACAATCATGCATTGTAGAAACGGCAGGCGCGGTTATATATTTACATTGATATAACTGCTATGCGCGGCGCGAAACATCGGCAAACTCCGGCTTGCCGCATGATGCAAGCGCTGCGGCAAGTATTCCAACCATAATTTCGCGCCGGCAATCCGGCCCAACCATCCGCCCACGAGGAGACGACATGCCCCACGCCCGATTCAAACAATTGCTGCTGGCGACGGCGCTCGCCGGCGCCTGCGCCGCGCCGGCGCTGGCCCAGACCAACGTGACCGTCAGCGGTCTGGTCGATGCCTACGCCGGCACGATGCGCATGGCCGGCGACCCCGGCAGCACCGCCGCCGTCAACAGCGGCGGCATGACTACCTCGTGGATCGGCTTCAAGGGCAGCGAGGACCTGGGTGGCGGGCTAAAAGCGAATTTCGCGCTGACCACCTTCCTGCAGGTCGATAACGGCGCCCAGGGCCGCTTCCCCGGCGACCCGCTGTTCTCGCGCGACGCCAACATCGGCCTGTCCGGCAGCTTCGGTACCGTCACGCTGGGCCGTGGCCTGGCGCCGAACTTCCTGCCGTCGATCCTGTTCAACCCGTTTGGCGATTCGTTCGCCTTCGCGCCGCTGATCCTGCACATGAACGTGCCGCTGTTCAACGGCTCGAACTGGAACAAGACCATCACCGATACCGGCTGGAGCAATGAAATCATCTACACCACGCCGTCGATGAGCGGGCTGACCGCCAACCTGCACTATCAGTTCGGCGAGCAGGCCGGCGCCACCGGCAAGAACAACTTCGGCGGCAACCTGCTGTATTTCAACGGCCCGCTGTCGCTGACCGCGTTCTACGAGAATGCCCAGATCAACAACCCGGTGCCGGCCCCGCAGGATCGCTCCAAGACCTGGTTCGTCGGCGGCGCCTACGATTTCAGCGTCGTCAAGCTGTTCGCCACCTACCAGAAAACCTCGATCGATCATGACGTCAGCGCGACCGTCGACCAGGACTACAAAACCTGGTCGCTCGGCCTGAGCGCGCCGGTCGGCCAGGGCAGCGTGCTGGCTTCGTTCGCGCAGACCAAGGAAGACATTGCCGGCTCCGACCGCAAGCGCAATACCGCCTCGATCGGCTACGACTACAATCTGTCCAAGCGCACCGACGTTTACGCGATCTACATGAACGACCGGATCACCGACCAGTCGAACGGCAACAGCTTCGGCGTCGGCATCCGCCACCGTTTCTAGGCCGCGCCAGCATCGCCACGACGGCGCCCGCGGGCGCCGTTTTTCATGCGCGCCGCCATCAGTCCAGGCCATGGCGGTTATGTCTTTTCGCATATACCCGGATATGCCACAGGTGCTAATCTGTCTGGTATACCAGAATGACATGGAGACATGATGTCCGAGCCGATCCGCTTTTACTTTCGCGGCGCGGTGCAGCAGGTGGAAGGCGTCGCGCCGACCCGCACCGTGCTCCAGCACTTGCGCGAAGACCGCCACTGCACCGGCACCAAGGAAGGCTGCGCCGAAGGCGACTGCGGCGCCTGCACCGTAGTGGTCGGCGAATTGCGCGATGGCCGGCTGGAAATGAAAACCGTCAACTCCTGCATCCAGCTGCTGCCGACGCTGGACGGCAAGGCGCTGTTCACGGTCGAGGACCTGAAGCAGCCGGACGGCGCGCTGCATCCGGTGCAGCAGGCGCTGGTCGAATGCCATGCCTCGCAATGCGGCTTCTGCACGCCCGGTTTCGTGATGTCGCTGTGGGGACTGTATCTGGAGCAAAAAGGCCGCGCCGGTGCGCCGGCGCGCAAGGAAATCGACGATGCGCTGTCCGGCAACCTGTGCCGCTGCACCGGCTACCGGCCGATCATCGACGCCGCCGCCCGCATGGGCGAACTGCCGCCGGTGGCCTTCGAGCGCGAAAGCGTCGCCGCGCCGCTGCGCGCTCTGCGGCGTGAAACCACCTTCAGCTACCGGCACGCCGGCCGCAGCTTCCACGCGCCGCGCACGCTGGCACAACTGACGGCGCTGCGCCAGGAAAATCCGCAGGCGCTGCTGCTGGCCGGCTCCACCGATGTCGGGCTGTGGGTGACCAAGCAGATGCGCGATCTCGGCGACATCATCTATCTCGGCCAGGTGGCGGAACTGCATGCACTGACGGAAGCCGACGGCATGCTGGAAATCGGCGCCGCCGTGTCGCTGGAAGATGCCTACGGCGCGCTGTGCCGGCACTACCCGGAGCAACTCGGTGAACTGCGCCAGCGCTTCGCCTCGCTGCCGATTCGCCACGCCGGCACGCTCGGCGGCAACGTCGCCAACGGTTCGCCGATCGGCGATTCGATGCCGTGGCTGATCGCGCTCGGCACGCAGGTGGTGCTGCACGGCGCCGCCGGCGAGCGCGTGCTGCCGCTGGAAAACCTGTATCTGGCCTATCAGAAGAAAGACCTGCGCGCCGACGAAGTGGTCAAGGCGCTGCGCGTGCCGCTGCCCGGGCCGCATCTGCAGTTCCGCACCTACAAGCTGGCCAAGCGTTTCGATCAGGATATTTCGGCAGTGTGCGCGGCGTTTTCCTTCGTGCGCGACGGCGCTACCGTGACGCGGGCGCGCATCGCCTTCGGCGGCATGGCGGCGACGCCGAAACGCGCCGCGCAGGCCGAAGCGGCGATGGAAGGCCAGCCGTGGAACGAGGCGACGCTGGTGGCGGCGATGGCCGCGCTGGCGCACGATTACCAGCCGCTGTCCGACATGCGCGCCTCGTCCGCCTACCGGATGAAGGCGGCGCAAAACCTGCTGCGCCGCTTCTGGCTGGAAACCCGCGCCGACGCGCCGCTGGCAAAGGCCGAAGTCAACGCCTTCGCCTGCCTCTGAAGGAGCCGATGATGAACACGCACATCGCAAGCCCGGCGGCCCCCGCCCGGCTCGACGCCTGGGCCGAGGTCGGCCGCCCGCACCCGCACGAATCGGCGGCGCTGCACGTCTCCGGCGAGGCGCTGTATACCGACGATCTGCCGGAACTGCACGGCACACTGCACGCCGCGCTCGGCCTGTCGGCCAAGGCGCACGCGAACATCCGGGCGCTCGATCTGGAGGCGGTGCGCACCGCGCCGGGCGTCAAGCTGGTGCTGACGGCACGGGACATTCCCGGCGTCAACGATTGCGGCCCGATCCTGCATGACGATCCGATTCTTGCCGACGGCCTGGTGCAATACCTCGGCCAGCCGATCTTTCTGGTGGTGGCCGACAGCCACGACCAGGCGCGCCGCGCCGCCCGGCTGGCCAGGGTCGAATACGAGGAACTGCCGGCGATCCTGACGCCGCGCGCCGCCCGCGAGGCCGAATCCTACGTGCTGCCGCCGCTGAAACTGAGGCACGGCGATTTCCGCGCCGCCTTCAAGGCCGCTCCGCATCACGTCGAAGGCCGGCTGTCGGTCGGCGGCCAGGAGCAGTTCTATCTGGAAGGGCAGATTTCCTACGCGGTGCCGAAGGAAAACCACGGCATGCAGGTCTGGTGCTCGACCCAGCATCCGAGCGAAATGCAGCATGTGATCGCCCATGCGCTCGGCATTCCGTCACACGGCGTCAACGTCGAATGCCGGCGCATGGGCGGCGGCTTCGGCGGCAAGGAATCGCAATCGGCGCTGTGGGCGGCCGCCTCGGCGCTGGCGGCGGCGCGGCTGCAACGGCCGGTCAAGCTGCGCGCCGACCGTGACGACGATTTCATGGTCACCGGCAAGCGCCACTGCTTCGAGTACGACTACGCGATCGGCTACGACGACGACGGAAAAATCCTGGCGGCGCGGGTCGAGATGGTGGCGCGCGCCGGCTACTCGGCCGATCTGTCCGGCCCGGTGGCGACGCGGGCGGTCTGCCACTTCGACAACGCCTACTACCTGTCCGATGTCGATATCGTCGCGCTGTGCGGCAAGACCAACACGCAATCGAACACGGCGTTTCGCGGCTTCGGCGGGCCGCAGGGGGCGATCGCCATCGAATACGTGATCGACGAAATCGCCCGCAACCTCGGCCGCGATCCGCTCGACATCCGCCGCCTGAATTTCTACGGCCGCGACGACGCCGAAGGGCGCAACGTCACGCCCTACCTGCAAAAAGTCGAGGACAACGTCCTGCACGAACTGGTGGCCGAACTGGAAGCCGACAGCGGCTACCGCGAACGCCGCGCCGCGCTGCGCGCCTTCAACGCCGCCAGCCCGGTGCTGAAGAAGGGGCTGGCGCTGACGCCGGTGAAGTTCGGCATCGCCTTCAACCTGACCCATCTGAATCAGGCCGGCGCGCTGGTGCATGTGTATCTGGACGGCTCGGTGCTGGTCAACCACGGCGGCACCGAAATGGGCCAGGGCATCCACACCAAGGTGGCGCAGGTGGTCGCGCACGAACTCGGTGTGCCGCTGGCCAGCGTGCGCGTCACCGCCACCGAAACCGGCAAGGTCGCCAACACCTCGGCCACCGCCGCCTCCACCGGCGCCGACCTGAACGGCAAGGCGGCACAGGATGCGGCGGCGCAGATCCGCCAGCGGCTGGCCGAACTGGCGGCGCGCGAATACGGCGGCAGCGCCGACGCGGTGCGCTTCGCCGATGGCCAGGTACACGTCAACGGCCATGCCGTGCCGTTCGCCACGCTGGTCGGCAAGGCCTACATGGCGCGCGTGCAGCTATGGTCGGACGGCTTCTACGCCACCCCGCACCTGCACTGGGACGGCGCCACCATGACCGGCCACCCGTTCTCCTACTACGCCTACGGCGCGGCGGTGTCGGAAGTGGCGGTCGATACCCTCACCGGCGAATGGAAGCTGCTGCGCGCCGACGTGCTGTACGACGCCGGCAATTCGCTGAACCCGGCAATCGACATCGGCCAGGTCGAAGGCGGCTTCATCCAGGGCATGGGCTGGCTGACCACCGAGCAATTGTGCTGGAACGCCGACGGCCGCCTGACCACCCACGCGCCCTCCACCTACAAGATTCCGGCGGTATCCGACTGCCCGCAGGATTTCCGCGTCAAGCTGTACAAGAACCGCAACGTCGCCGACAGCATCCACCGCTCCAAGGCGGTCGGCGAACCGCCGCTGCTGCTGCCGTTCTCGGTGTTCTTCGCGATCCGCGACGCCGTCGCCAGCGTCGCCGGCTACCGCTTCAATCCGCCGCTGTCGGCACCGGCCACCAGCGAGGAAATCCTCGATGCGGTCGATGCGGTGCGCGCCGCCGACAGCCAGGCCCAGCGGAGCGGCACATGCACGACTGGCTGAACGCGCTGACGCCGCCACGGCCGGCGGTGCTGGTCACGGTAGCGGCCATCCAGGGTTCCAGCCCGCGTGAAACCGGCGCCTGCATGGCGGTCGGCGCCGACTTCCAGCACGACACCATCGGCGGCGGCCATCTGGAACTGCGCGCCGCCGAAATCGCCCGCGACATGCTGGCGCAGGCGCCGCAACTGCCGGCGGCGCAGCGGCGCCTGCTGCGCTTTCCGCTCGGCCCCAGCCTCGGCCAGTGCTGCGGCGGCGTGGTGCATCTGGCCTTCGAGCGGATCGATGTCGACCATCTCGCCAGCCTGCGCCAGCGCCTGCGGCAACGGCGCGACAGCTGGCGGCTGGTGGCGCTGGACCAGCCAACCGCGCCGACCGTCTGCGACGCCGACGGCGTGCCGCTGTGGGGTCCGGCCGACGGCCTGCCGGAATTCGATCCGCGCCTGCCCTGCCGCGTCATCGCCGACACCCACGGCCACCGCTGGCTGCTGCATCCGCTGCGCGCGCCGCGCGCCCATCTGTACCTGTTCGGCGCCGGCCACGTCGGCGCGGCGATCGTGCGCGCGCTAGGCGAGTTGCCCTGCCAGGTCAGTTGGGCCGACGAGCGCGACGACCAGTTTCCGCCGCACCTGCCGGCTAACGTCCGCATCGAAACGGCGGCACCGCAGGCGCTGATCGACGCCGCCGCGCCCGGCGCCAATTTCCTGGTGCTGACGCACAGCCACGCGCTCGACCAGGCGCTGGCGGAACGCATCCTGCGGCGCGGCGACGCCGGCTGGTTCGGCCTGATCGGCTCGAAAACCAAGCGCATGCAGTTCGAGCATCGCCTGCGCGAGCGCGGCATCACCGCCGAACGGCTGGCCGGCATGGTCTGCCCGATCGGCGTGCCCGGCATCCACGGCAAGGAGCCAGCGGTAATCGCTGCGGCGGTCGCCGCGCAACTGCTGCAAGTATGGGAAGCCCAGGCCGCCACCCCGATCGACCACGCCCCGGCCACGCCGCCCTCCTCCATCCTGACCGCCGCCGCGCCATGACCCTCACACCGCCCGCCCTGCACGCCTACCGCGCCAGCCTGCTGCATTTCCACGCCGATCCGGCGTTCACCGACGACGCCTGCGCTTGGCACCGGGACGGCCTGCTGATCGTCGAAAGCGGACACGTCCGCGCCGCCGGCGAGCACGACCAGCTGATCGCCACACTGCCGGCCGGCACCCCGGTACACGACTGGCGCGGCCGGCTGATCGTGCCCGGCTTCATCGACACCCATCTGCATTTTCCGCAGACCGACATCATCGCCTCGCCGGCGCCGGGCCTGCTGCCGTGGCTGGAAACCTATACCTTCCCGACCGAACGCCAGTTCGGCGATCCGCAACACGCGCGCGAAGTGGCCGGCTTCTTCCTCGACGAACTGGCGCGCAACGGCACCACCACCGCGATGGTGTATTGCAGCGTACACCGGCAATCGGCCGAAGCCTTCTTTGAGGAAAGCGCGGTGCGCAACCTGCGCATGGCCGCCGGCAAGGTGATGATGGACCGCAACTGCCCGGAATTCCTGCGCGACAGCGCCGAAGGCGGCGCCCGCGACAGCGAGGAACTGATCCGCAAATGGCACGGGCGCGGACGCCAGATGTACGCGATCACGCCGCGTTTCGCGCCGACCTCGTCGGAAGCACAACTGCAACTGGCCGGCGAACTGGCGGCCGCCTACCCGGAGGTCTACCTGCAGACCCACGTCGCCGAAAACACCGACGAAGTCGCCTGGGTCAAGTCGTTGTTCCCGCAGGCGCGCAGCTACCTGGATGTCTACGACCGCTATCGCATGCTGCGGCCGCGCGCGATGTACGGCCATTGCCTGTGGCTGGACGACGCCGACCGCGCCCGCATGGCCGAAAGCGGCGCGGCGGCGGCGATCTGCGCCACCTCCAACCTGTTCCTCGGCAGCGGGCTGTTCGATTTCCCGCGCGCCGACGCCGCCGGCGTGGCGCTGTCGATCGCCACCGATGTCGGCGGCGGCACCGCGTTCTCGATGCTGCGCACGATGAACGAAACCTACAAGATGGCGCGGATCGGCGGCAACTACCTGCCGGCGCTGCGGATGTTCTACCTGGCGACGCTGGGCGGCGCCCGCGCAATGGGGCTGGAAGGAACCATCGGCAATTTCCGCGCCGGCGCCGAAGCCGATTTCATCGTGCTCGACCCGCGCGCGACGCCGCTTCTGGCGCGCCGCACCGAACGCGCCGACAGCCTGGAGGAATTGCTGTTCGCGCTGGCCATCCTCGGCGACGACCGCGCGGTGTCCGCCACCTACGCCGCCGGACACTGCCTGCACCGGCTCCCGAGCCGGGAGGAAGTCAGTCCGGCCTGATCTGCCGCGTCAAAAACCGGCGTAGGGTTGGCGGAGGTTACGGTGGCTCTCCACCGTTTGCCATCTTCCGCTTGATTGCCTCACTCCGTGTCGTTCCGGCGAAAGCGGGAACACATGCGTTCCCCCCAGTGACGTTCGGCGCGCACCGATGACGGTTACAAGACGCTGGATTCCCCCTTGCAGGGCGCGTTTGCGCTGGCAAGCGCAAACCCGAAGCGTTGGCGGGCAGGCAGGCCGCATTCGGCCTGAATTCCCTGCTCAACCCTTCGCCGGAATGACAGGTAGTGGGAGGTTTGCGGCTCAAAAAACCGGCGCGGGTTGGCGGAGGTTCAGGTATTTCTCCGGTGCTTCCCCGACGCTTGTCCGCCCCATCCCCTGACGACCTCACTCCCCCGTCGTTCCGGCGCAAGCGGGAACGCTTCCCAATCCCCCGCCTGAACCGGAATCAGGAAGAATCGGCTCTGCTCCGATTTACCCCATTCAGCCGCAAAATACCTCCAGCAGGAGATCGTGCTGGGGCATAGTGCCGATGACGGAGGGCAGGCCGCTGGAGAAGAAGTAGCAGGACTGGGGAGCCGGTTGAACCGGTATCGTGACGGTATACGCGCTACCACCGGGAATCTTGCTGGGAAACCAATAAATCATGTCGTGATCTGTGCTCCAAGTATCAGGGAAGGAGACCACAGTAATCGGGGCGCCGCCGGGATTCACGCCGGTGATATTGACCCCGACAGAATAGGTGTTGGTCGTGCAAGTGACCTGCACATTGGTGACATTCGCATGGCCCATCGTGCCGCTGCCGTTGCTGACGGTACAGTCCTGGCCGACCGGCTGGGTGAGCACCGTGACGTTATAGCTACTGCCGGACGCGACCGGCATGGCGAACGTCCAGGCACCGTCGGTGAGGATGGTCAGGTTATCACCGTCATTGTTTTGCAGGGTAACGCTGCCAACCAGACCAGAGACGCTGCCGCCGACGGTATAGGTGTTGGTCGCGCAGATGATCTCCACATTGGTGACATTCGCATCGTGCATCGTGCCGCTGCCATTGTTGACGGTACAGGTCTGGGTGGCTGGCTGGGTGGCCACCGTGACGGCATAGGTACTGCCGACCGCGACCGGCGTGGCGAATGTCCAACTACCGTCGCTGGAGACGGTCATGCCATCATCTCCATTGTTTTGCAGGGTAACGCTGCCGACCAGTCCGCTGATGGTGCCGCTGACAGTGTGAGACGCCGCCGCGCAGTTGACCTGCACATTGGTGACATTCGCATGGCCGATGGTGCCGCTGTTGTTATCGACCGAGCAGACCTGCCCGCTCGGCTGGGTGTACACCGTCACCGTATAGCTGGCGCCACTGACGACCGGCTGGGTGAACTGGAAAGCACCGTTGCCAGCAATCGCCAGCGCATTGCCGCCATTGTTCTTCAGCACCAGCCCGCTGCCGTTGTAGCCGCTGACCGTGCCGCCAACCGTATAGCCGTTGGTACTGCACAGCACCCGCACGTCGGTGACATCGGCGTCGACGACGAGTGACGCGCTTTGGTTCACCGTGCAGGTTTGCGCCGGACCATCCGGCTGGGTCTTGACGGTGACGTGGTAGACCGCACCGCTGGCCACCGGCTGCGCGAAGCGGAAGCTGCCATTTGCATTCATCACCAGATCGTCCCCGCCATTGTTCTGCAACACCAGCCCGCTACCAGCCAGACCGGATACCGTGCCGCCAATCCGGTAGGCATTGGTGGCGCACTGCACCTTGACATCGGTGATGTCCTGATCGGCGACGGTGCCGGTGGCGCGATCGACGCTACAGGTCTGGCTCGGTTCTCCAGGTTGGGTGCGAACCGTCACCACATAGCCGGCGCCGCTGGCAACCGGCGTAGCAAACTGGAAATGGCCATCCGTATCCACCGCCAAGTCGTCACCGGCGTTGTTCTGCAATACCAATCCTTTACCCGTCAAACCCGTCACACTGCCGCCGATCTGATGCACGTCGGTGGAGCACTGCACGGTGACGTTGTCGATGTCATGGTCGGCGACGATGGCGCTGGCGTCGTTGACGGTGCAGGTCTGCGCCGGATCAGTCGGCTGGGTCTTGACGGTGATGCTGTAGCGGGCGCCGCTGGCAACCGGCTGCGTGAAGCGGAAACCGCCATCGGCATTCATCACCAGATCGTCACCGCCGTTGTTCTGCAATACCAGCCCTGTCCCCGCCAGACCGGAGACCGTGCCGCCGATGCGGTAGGCGTTGGGGGCACACAGCACCGCAATATCCTCAACCGCTGCATTCAGCGTGCCGCTGCCCCGGTTCACCGAACAGGTTTGCGCCGGGTTGTTCGGTTGCGTCTGGACGCTGACCACGTAGGCGGTGCCGCCGGGAAGCTCGGTGGGGAACTGGAAAGCGCCGTCAGCGGAAACCGATACCGTTTCGCCGTCATTGACCTGCAACACCAGCGTCCCGCCGGACAGGCCAGTAACGCTGCCGCCAATCGGGTAGTTGGCCGGGGCGTCGCTGCCGCCGCCGCAGGCGGTGAGCAATGCCGTGAGCAACAGCGGGGACAACGCAAGGCGGAGGCGCGACAAGCGGGAGGAAAAGGAGGTCATGGGAGTGGTCGGCGCCGAGGATGGGCCGAAATTGTTATTGAAAAGAGTCAGTTGAGAATAACAACGGACGGGTTCGCATGTCCATAAAAAATTTTCTGTTAGGCAATGGAAAACCGGCTGGTGGGCGGGTGAAACGGCGTAACGACACTGAATTCCGGCCTTCGCCGGAATGACGGGTGATGGGAGGTTGCGGCTCGAAAAACCGGTGTGGGTTGGCGGAGGTTCCGGTGTTTCTCCACCGTTTGCCATCTTCCGCTTGATCGCCTCACTCCCCTTTGTCGTTCCGGCGCAGGCGGGAACGCATGCGTTCCCCCCAGTGGCGTTCGGCGCGCACCGATAACGCCTGCAAGACGCTGGATTCCCCCTTGCAGGGCGCGTTTGCGCTTGCAAGCGCAAACCCGAACTGTTGGCGGGCAGGCAGGCCGCATGCGGCCTGAATTCCCTGCTCAACCCTGCGCCGGAAGAACGGGCCGGAGCGGTCGCCGTCGATAAAGCAGCGCGGGCGGCATCATCCGCGCTGCCGCTCTGGCGGCTACCAGCCGATGGTAGAGACGGCACCCGCCATGACGCCGTTGTCGATCGGTGGTCGAAGGGTGATGACGCCGGTGGCGGGGTCGATCGTGTAGAACGAAAGATCGGTGAGCGGATTCCCGAAGTAGCTGGTCGCATAGGCGAAGCGGCCGGTCGGATCAAGCGTAAACGATTTGGGGTAGCCTGTTCCCGAGGAAAATGGTGACCCTGGAACCTTGGTCAAAGCGCCGGTGGCGGCATCGATCGTATAGGTATCGATGTTCTGGTCGCTGTAATGCACGACGTAGAGGAATTTCCCGGTGGGATCGATCACTGAAGTTTGATTGTTGCTTCCGCTGGCATCGGTCATCACCAGCGTCAGTGCGCCGCTGTCGGGAGCGATGCGGTAGGCCGCGACCGTACCGGCCCAATTTGTCACATACATGAATCGGCCATTGGGCGTAATCGAGATGGTCTGGACATTGCCGCCAGTGGTCGGGAATGGCGATCCGGCCATAGCCGTCAGCTTGCCGTCGGCGCCGATGGTGTAGACGGATACCGAGTTGGCGTGGAAGTTGCCGACGTAGGCGAACCTGCCGGTCGGCTCGATCGCGATGGAGTAGGAGCTGGGGCTGGCGCCCGTGGTAACGGTCGAATCAGGCACCGGACTCAACGCCCCCGTGGCAGGGTCGATGGCGAATACCGATACCGTACCGACGTTGGCGTTGACGGCGTAGGCGAACTGGCCGCCCGGATGTACCGTCAATCCAGTGCTTCCGCTGGAGGCAAAGGGGGAGCCTGGCATGGGCACGAGGTCGCCGGTGCCGTGATCGATGGTGTATCCGAAAATGGCGCTATTGCTCAGCAGGCCGTATGGATTGACGACGTAGGCGAATTTTCTTGCCGGGTCGGTAACCACGGATGAGGAATCGGTGACATTGGAATCCATGGGCGGATTGGCTACCATGGTCAAGGCACCGCTGGTGTAATCGATGGCATAGGCCGAGAGGTTGCTGGCATAGGAATTCGTTACATAGGCAAAAGCCTTCTCTGAAGGGACCCCACAGTTGATGGTCACGTTGCTGACGTTGCCGGTGACCGTGCCGCTGCCGTTGCTGGTGATGGTGCAGGCGCCGTCCTGCAAACGCGGCTGGTACTTGACCGTTACTGCGTAATTCAGGCCACCGGTAATCGCGGTGGGGAATTGGAAGCTGCCGTCGGCGGCGATTGCCACGTCGTCCCCGCCATTGTTTTGCAACACCAGGCTGCTGCCGCTGCCGGCGATGCCAAGGACCGTGCCGCCGATGGTGTAAGCCGGATTGGCCGTGCAAGTGATCTGAACGTTGGTGACATTCGCATTGCCCATCGTGCCGCTGCCATTGCCGACGACGTCACAGGTCTGGCCGGCCGGTTGGGTGGCCACCGTTACCGTATAGCCGGTGCCGCTGATGATCGGCTGGGTGAACCGGAAAGCACCGTTGGCGGCAATCGGCAGCGCATTGCCGCCGTTGTTCCGCAACACCAGCCCGCTGCCGCTATAGCCGCTGACCGTGCCGCCCACGGTGTAACCGTTGGTACTGCACCGCACCTGCACGTCGGTGACATCGGCATTGCCGACGATCGATGAAGTCTGGCTGACCGTACAGGTCTGCGCCGGAGCGATCGGCTGGGTCTTGACGATGGCGCCGCTGGCAACCGGCTGGGTGCGCACCGTCACCGCATAGGCCGCGCCGCTGGCGACCGGCTGCGCAAAGCGGAAGCTGCCATTTGCATTCACCACCAGATCGTCACCGCCATTGTTCTGCAACACCAGTCCGCTACCAGCCAGACCGGATACCGTGCCGCCAATCCGGTAGGCATTGGTGGCGCACTGCACCTTGACATCGGTGATGTCCTGATCGGCCACCGTGCCGGTGGCGCGATCGACGCTACAGGTCTGGCTCGGTTCTCCAGGTTGAGTGCGCACCGTCACCACATAGCCGGCGCCGCTGGCAACCGGCGTGGCGAACTGGAAATGGCCATCCGTATCCACCGCCAAGTCGTCACCGGCGTTGTTCTGCAATACCAATCCTTTACCGGTCAAACCAGTCACACTGCCGCCGATCTGATGCACGTCGGTGGAGCACTGCACGGTGACGTTGTCGATGTCATGGTCGGCGACGATGGCGCTGGCGTCGTTGACGGTGCAGGTCTGCGCCGGAGCACTTGGCTGGGTCTTGACGGTGATGCTGTAGCGGGCGCCGCTGGCGACCGGCTGCGTGAAGCGGAAACCGCCATCGGCAGCAACCGTCAGATCGTCACCGCCGTTGTTCTGCAACACGAGTCCGCTACCAGCCAGACCGGAGACCGTGCCGCCGATGTGGTAGGCGTTGGGAGCGCACAGCACGGCGATGTCGGTGACGGCAGCGTTCAACGTGCCGCTGCCCCGGTTGACTGAACAGGTCTGCGCCGGGTTGTTCGGTTGCGTCTGGACGCTGACGGTATAGCGGCTGCCGCCGGGCAGCTCGGTAGGGAACTGGAACGCGCCGTCAGCGGAAACCGAAACGGTTTCGCCGTCATTGACCTGCAAGATCAGCGTCCCGCCGGACAGACCAGTCACGCTGCCGCCGAGCGGGTAGTTGGCCGGGGCGTCGTTGCCGCCGCCGCAGGCGGTGAGCAATACCGTGAGCAACAGCGGGGATAACGCAAGACGGCAGCGCCGCAAGCGGGAGCAAAAAGAGGTCATGGGAGTGGTTGGAGGTGGGGGGAGGAGAAAAGAGGCGAAATGGTTGTCGGATGGAATCAGTTCAGAATAGCAACCGACAAGCCAGTCTGTCCATTGAAATATGAGCCTGTCAGCAACAAAAAAAAAACGGGAGGGCCCGGGACGGTATCAACGACGCTGGATTCCCCCTTGCAGGGCGCGTTTGTGCTGGCAAGCGCAAACGCGAACCGTTGGCGGGCAGGCAGGCCGCTTGCGGCCTGAATTCCCTGCTCAAGCTTGCGCCGGAATGACGGATGGAGGAAGGTTTGCTGCTCGAAAAACCGGTGTGGATTGCTGGAAGTTTTGGCGTTTCTCCGGCGTCGGAAACAAAAAGGCCGGCGGTTCGCACCGCCGGCCTTGCCAGGAAAAATCAGGTTTTATGCGCTGGTCGGCTGGATCGCCGCTGGCAAGCCGACACCGTTGACGATGCCCTTGCCGGCTCTGCCGCCATCAGATCAGTAGCGTGCGCGACGCTCGGCGTCGTACAGGCGACTGCGCGCGCGGCGCATGTCGTAGTCGAGGTTGGATAGTTGACGGCGCAGGTCGCGGCGTTCGTCGTCCTTCTTGGCCTGCTCCAGCTTGCGCTGTTTTTCGCGGATGTCTCTCTCGATGCGATCGACTTCCTGCTGGGCGCGGTAGATGTCACGGCCACGGTCGTAGCCATGACGGAAACCCGGTTCCAGTGCCGGCGGGCAGGTGCCGTCGGAATAGTAGTGACCCTTGAGGCCGAATTCAAAACCGTTGTGCGGCGTGCAGAAGACGACAATGCCGCGCTCCCATCCAGCCATGTACTGGCCCTGGTCGGCGCGCACGCCGGCTTCGCGGCAGGCTTCGACGTGGTCGGCGAAGCGCGAGCGCGGTTGGCCGTTCTGGCCATCGCGGGTGCCGACATCGACCCAGTTGGCGGTCAGGCATTCTTCCTTCGACATGCTGGCGCAACCGGCCAGCGCGGCCAGGATGAGGGCCAGCGCGACGCGCTGCAAAGATACGAAAGAAAGCGGGACAACGGACATAAGGACTCCTGCAACGAAGATTGGTCAAGCGGCCGGGTATGGCCAGACGTGCAGGAATTATACGTAGGAAAGTTGACGTAAGGAATTTTTTAACAACGACGCCAATGCCGGCAGGCTCCTGAAAAACTCGCGAGGCGCTCGCGGCGCCCTGCATACTCCCCAGTATGCCGGTCTGTACTGGGCATGACCATTACGTTTTTACAACATACTCCCCTATTTTTAAAATCACCGGTAAATCAGATGAACTTGCCGATCTTGCGCTCGACCGCCGCGCGCACCGATCCGCTGGCGACGAAGGCGTGGGCGGTGGCGATGTCGTCGTGGAACCAGCGGTCGCCATCCAGGCAGGCGGGAATCTGGCGGCGGATTTCGTCGTAGGCGGCCTGGGTGCCCTGGCCGAGCGCGAAGCCGGGCAGGTCCGGCTCGGTCATGGTCAGCGCCTGTGCCGCCAGCAGCATTTCGACGCCGATGATGTAGCGGGCGTTGGCGATCACGGTGGCGGCCTTGCGCGCGCACCAGGTGGAGTTGGAGATGTGGTCTTCGCTGTTGCCCTTGGCCGGGATGCTGTCGACGCTGCCGGGCATGCACAGCGTGCGGTTTTCCATCACCAGCGCGCTCATCGAGCATTGCACCACGGTGTAGCCGGTATTGACGCCGGCGGTGCCGGACATCAGGTTGCGCGGCAGCCCCCACGACAGCGTCGGGTCGATCAGGCGGGCGATGCGGCGCTCGCAGATGCTGCCGAGGTCGGTCACCGCCATCGCCAGCAGGTCCATCGCCTGCGCCAGATACTGGCCGTGGAAATTGCCGCCGGAGATGATTTCGAAACCGCCGCCGTCCTTGCCGAAGATCAGCGGATTGTCGGTGGCGGAATTGATTTCGGTGGCGACGATGGTGTCGATGTAGTCGAGCGCGTCGAACACCGGCCCGTACACCTGCGGCGCGCAACGCAGCGAATACACGTCCTGAATGCGCGGCGTATACGGAATGTCGCTGCGGCGCGCTTCCTGCGGCAGTTGCACCGCGCGCGCCTCGTGCGTGGTGCGGGTGGAGCCTGCCAACAGTTTGCGCACGATGGCGGCGGTCTTGATCTGTCCCTTGTGCGGACGCGCCTGGTGGATGCGCGGATCGAAGCCGGACATTTCGGCGCGCATCGCTTCCAGCGTCAGGCCGAGCGACAGGCAGGCGTCGGACAGCAGGTTGCGGGCGTCGTCGGCGGCCAGCACCGCCACCGCCAGCGATACCGTGCAGCCGTTGATGATGGCCGAGGCATCCTTGGCCTTCAGTTCGAACTGGACCGGCTCCAGCCCGGCGGCGGCGATCGCCGCCGGCGCGCGCATGCGTTGGCCCTGATACATCACCTCGGCTTCGTCGAAGCCGGCCAGCGCCGCGCCCAGATAGGCCAGCGGCGCCAGGTCGCCGGAAGCGCCGACCGAGCCTTTTTGCGGCATCAGCGGATGGATGCCGGCATTGATGAAGGCCAGCAGGCGATCGACCACCTCGACGCGCGGCGCCGAATAATTGGAGGCGAAGGCATTGGCGCGCAGCAGCATGGTGGCGCGGCTGACCTCCTCGGAAAACGGTTCGCCGAGGCCGGCCGCGTGCGCCTTGATCAACTGGGTCTGGAACAGGCCGATCTGCTCCACCTTGACGCGGGTGTCCTTCAGCAGGCCGACGCCGGTGTTGAAGCTGTACATCATCGGCGCATCGTCGTGCATCCAGGTGGCTTCGATGTAGTCGCGGCTTTCCTTCAGCGCGGCGCGCGAGGAATCGGCCAGCGCGACCGTGACGTTCGGGTCGCGCGCGACCGCCAGCACCTGCTGCGCCGTCAGGTTGAAACCGTCGATGGTAATGGTGGTCATGGTGTCCGCTTCCCTTCGTTGTACGTGACGATTATTTCGCGCCGGCCTCGAACCAGGCGCCGATGGCGGCGCGTTCCTCGTCGGTCATCTGCGTCAGGTTGCCGATCGGCATGGCCTTCAGCTGCACCGCCTGCTGGTAGATTTTCGCCGCGTGCTGGTGGATCAGTTCCGGCGTCTGCAGCAGGATGCCGGCCGGGGCGGTGGCGAAGCCGGGCTGCGTCGGCACCGCCGAGTGGCAGGCGATGCAGCGCTGGCCGATGATGGCCTGCACGCGGGCGAAATCCGGGGCGGCGCCGGACGTAGCCGTGGCCGGCGCCGGGCGCGGCGCGATCGCCACCGCCACCGCCAGCAGGATCAGCACGCCGGCGGCCGGATAACCCCAGGCGATGCGGCCCTTGTGGCGCAGGTTGAAGAAGTGGCGAATCAAGACGCCGGCCGCCATGATGGCTGCCAGCACCGCCCAGTTGTATGCGTGGTTGTAGGTCATCGCGAAGTGGTTGCTGATCATGATGAACAGCACCGGCAGCGTGAAGTAATTGTTGTGGACGCTGCGCTGCTTGCCGCGCTGGCCGTGGATCGGGTCGGGTGTCTGGCCGGCGCGCATCGCCGCCACCACCTTGCGCTGGCCGGGAATGATGACGTGGGCGACGTTGGCCACCATGATGGTGCCGATCATCGCGCCGACGTGGATGTAGGCGGCGCGGCCGGACAGCAGATGGGACAGCAGCCAGGCCACCGCGACGATGAACACGTACATCACCACGCCGAGCCAGCCCTCGTGCCGCCCCAGCTTCGACTTGCACAGCAGGTCGTACACCAGCCAGCCCACCACCAGCGTGCCGATGCCGATGCCGATCGCCTGCCACGCGCCGAGGTCGGCCACCGAGCGGTCGATCATCATCGCCCTGGCGTTGAAGTAGTAGACGATGATCAACATCGAGAAACCGGAAATCCAGGTCCAGTAGGCTTCCCACTTGAACCAGTGCAGTTCCTGCGGCAGCTCCTTCGGCGCCACCATGTACTTCTGCGGATGGTAGAAACCGCCGCCGTGTACCGCCCACAGTTCGCCGGAGACGCCCTTTTTTGCCAGCTCGGAACCGGGTGCCGGCGGCTTGATCGAGTTGTCGAGCCAGACGAAATAGAAGGATGCGCCGATCCAGGCGATGCCGACGATCAGGTGCAGCCAGCGCACCAGCAGATTGAGCCATTCGACGCCATACGACAGCAGCAAAGCTTCCATGCATTCCTCGTGATTGAAGGCCGTCCGCCGGCGCCAGCACCGCGAACCAGCGGGACGCATCCCGCGACCGGCCGCGCCACGGCGGCAGTGCCTTGAAAGATAAACTTCCCGATGGTCAAATCCATTGAACGTGAAGTATATTCAACATATTCACATCGATATACACACGCGATGGCCAACCTGCCCGAACACCTCGATCTGCACCTGATCCGCATTCTCTACATGCTGCTGTGCGAAAAGAACGTCTCGCGGGTGGCGCTGAAGCTGAACCAGCCGCAGCCGTCGATTTCGGCCTCGCTGCGCAAGCTGCGCGAGCTGACCGGCGATCCGCTGCTGGTGCGCGGCGCACGCGGCATGATCCCGACCCAGCACGGCGAAAGCCTGCTGAAGCCGGCCAAGCGCATCCTCGACGAGACCGAGCGGCTGTTCGTGCGCAAGCTGCCGTTCGTCGCGCAGGACGAGGCGCGCACCTTCCAGATCGCCGCGCCGGATTATCTGGATTGCCAGTTCCTGCCGGCGGTGGTGGCGCGCATCCGGCGCGAATCGCCGAAAAGCCGGGTGGTGATCCACGGCCTCGGGCCGGAAGTCGATTACGCGCGGCTGCTGTCGGACGGCGAACTCGACCTGGTGATCGCCAACTGGAACGAGCCGCCGCAGCACCTGCACCTGTCCAAGCTGTTCGAGGACCCGGTGGTCTGCATCATGCGCGCCGACTGTCCCTACGCCAAGCGCACCGCGTCCGACGCGATGACGGTGGAGGATTATTTGGCGCTGCCGCACATCGCGCCGTCGCCGTTCCTGCGCGGCTACCAGGGCTTGGTGGAACCCTATCTGGAGCGCCACAACCTGCGCCGCAACGTGCTGGTGGAATCGGCCTACTTCAACCTGTTGCCGTACATGCTGACGCAGACCGATCTGGTGCTGACCACCGGCGCGCAGTTCATGCGCTTCTACGAAAAAATCCTGCCGCTCAAGAGCTTCACGCCGCCGCTGAAGTTTCCGCCGATCCGCTATTACCAGCTATGGCACGAGCGGGTGCATCAGGCGGCCGAACACAAATGGCTGCGCGACCTGGTCACCTCGGCGACGCAGACGCTGGTGGCGTCCTGAGCCGCACTCGGTTACCGCCTCAGCTGCCGCGATAGGTGGAATACGCCCACGGCGACACCACCAGCGGCACATGGTAGTTCTGCGCCGGATCGGCGATGCCGAAGGCCAGCGTGACGCGGTCGATGAAGCGCGGGCTGGGCAGATCGACACCCTGGGCGGCGAAGTAGTCGCCGGCGCCGAACACCAGTTCGTAGCGGCCGGCGCGCATCGCCTCGCCTTCCAGCAGCGGCGCGTCGCAACGGCCATCGGCGTTGGTGGCGCCGCGTTTCAGCAACTGGCGGCGCTCGCCATCGACCGCATACAGTTCGATGGCGACGCCGGCGGCCGGCCGGCCGCAGCTGATGTCGAGAACGTGGGTGCTCAGTTTTCCCATGACGGCTCCTATATCTTCCCGGTGAAAACGCTTATGCGGCAAATCATATATCAGCGGGAACCGGCGCCTATATGATGCGCTATATACGGACCATGCCAGACGCCCGATGGCGCCGGCCTGCCGCCGTCATAAAAAACACAGGAGACGACACCATGAACACCGCCACCGAACCGGTCGATGAAAGGCTCCCCGCCGGCAAGCTGTTCGCGCTCGGCATCCAGCATGTGCTGGTGATGTATGCCGGCGCCATCGCCGTGCCGCTGATCATCGGCGGCGCGCTGCATCTGCCGAAAACCCAGATCGCGCTGTTGATCAGCGCCGACCTGTTCTGCTGCGGCATCGCCACGGTGATCCAGTCGCTCGGCATCTGGAAATTCGGCATCCGCCTGCCGGTGATGATGGGCGTGACCTTCGCGGCGGTCGGGCCGATGGTGGCGATGGCCGGCCAGCCCGATCTCGGCATCCTCGGCATCTACGGCGCGGTGATCGCCGCCGGCGTGTTCGGCCTGCTGATCGCGCCGCTGATGGGGCGGCTGGTGCGCTACTTCCCGCCGGTGGTGACCGGCACCATCATCACCATCATCGGCATTTCGCTGATGGGCGTCGGCATCAACTGGGCGGCCGGAGGCCAGCCGACCATCAAGCAACTGGTCGATGGCGTGCTGACCACGGTGCCGAATCCCGACTACGGCTCGCTGGAAAATCTCGGCGTGGCGCTGCTGGTGCTGGTGGCGATCCTGCTGATCACCAAGTACGCGCGCGGTTTCGTCAGCAACATCGCGGTGCTGCTCGGGCTGGTGTTCGGCTTCGTGATCGCGCTGGCGATGGGCCGGGTCAGCTTCGTCGGCCTGAACGAAGCGGCCTGGTTCGAAATGATCCGGCCGTTCTATTTCGGCACGCCGACCTTCAACCCCGGCGCGATTCTCGGCATGTGCATGGTGATGATCGTGGTGATGGTGGAATCGACCGGGATGTTCCTGGCGCTCGGCGAGATGACCGGCAAGAAGCTCGATGTGAAGGACCTCGCCACCGGCCTGCGCATGGATGGCCTCGGCACCATCATCGGCGGCATCTTCAATACCTTCACCTACACCTCGTTCTCGCAGAACGTCGGCCTGGTCGGCGTCACCGGTGTCAAAAGCCGCTTCGTCTGCGTCGCCGCCGGCGTGATCCTGATCGTCTTCGGCCTGTTTCCGAAAATGGCCTTCATCGCCGCCTCGATTCCGCAGTTCGTGCTGGGCGGCGCCGGCATCGTAATGTTCGGCATGGTGGCGGCGACCGGCGTGAAGATACTCGCCAAGGTCGATTTCGACCACAACCGCAACAACCTGTTCGTCGTCGCCATCAGCATCGGCGTCGGCATGATTCCGCTGGTGGCGCCGAGCTTCTTCAAGTTCATGCCGCCGGCGCTGTCGACCATCCTGCACAGCGGCATCCTGCTGACCTCGATCATGGCGGTGCTGCTGAACCTGTTTTTCAACGGCCGTGGCGACACGCTGGAAGCGCGCCAGAACATCGTGGCCGCCGCCCGCAGTGTTGAACATTGATTGTTCAACATTGAGCGCCGCCGGGGAGTCCCGCTCCCCGCTTGAACCACGCGAAGGACAGCGGCGGGCGGGACCCGCTGCCGACGATGACCACACTCGATGACCTGAACCGCTGCGACACCGCCGCCTTTACCGCCGCCCTGCACGGCCTCTACGAGCATTCGCCGTGGATTCCCGAACGTGCCGCCGCCGCCCGGCCGTTTGCCAGCGCCGCCGCGCTGAAGCTGGCGCTGCAGGCGGTGGTGACGGCCGCCAGCCGCGACGAGCAGCTGGGGCTGATCCGCGCCCACCCGGAGCTGGCCGGACGCGCGGCGATCGCCGGCCAGCTGACCGCCGAATCGACCGGCGAACAAGCCAGGGCCGGGCTGCACCTCTGCACGCCGGAGGAATTCGCCACGCTGCAGCGCCTGAACGCCGACTACAACGCCCGCTTCGGCTTTCCGTTCATCCTGGCGGTCAAGGGACCGACCGGCCAGGGGCTGACGCGCAGCGCGATCATCGACGCCTTCGCGCGCCGTCTGGACAACCAGCCGGCCGAGGAAATGGCGGAATCGCTGCGGCAGATTCACCGCATCGCCGAACTGCGCCTGAACGACCTGCTCGGCATCCAGCCGGAACTCGGCGGCGCGGTGATGCAATGGGCGGAAACCATCGGCGCCTGGAGCGACGACGCCGACGGCCTGACCTGCGCCTACCTGACCGACGCGCACCGCCGCACCGCCGCGCAGCTGATGGCATGGATGCGCGAAGCCGGCATGGAGGCACACATCGACGCCGCCGGCAACGTGGTCGGCCGCTATCGGTCGGACGCGCCGCACGCCCGCACGCTGATCACCGGCTCGCACTACGACACCGTCTGCAACGGCGGCAAATACGATGGTCGCGCCGGCATCCTGCTGGCGATCGCGGTGGTGCGCCATCTGCACCAGCGCGGTGAACGGCTGCCGTTCCATCTGGAAGTGATCGGCTTTTCCGAGGAAGAAGGGGTGCGCTTCAAGAGCACTTTCCTCGGCAGCAACGCGGTGATCGGCCAGTTCGACATGGCGCTGCTGGACAAGACCGACGCCAACGGCGTCAGCATGCGCGCCGCGCTGCTGGCGGCCGGCCATGATCCGGAGCGGATTCCGGCGCTGGCGCGGCGGCCGGCAGACCTGCTCGGCTACGTCGAAATCCACATCGAACAGGGGCCGGTACTGCTGGAACACGGGCTGCCGGTCGGCATCGTCACCTCGATCGCCGGCAGCTCGCGCTATCAGGTGCGGCTGCGCGGCGTCGCCAGCCACGCCGGTACCACGCCGATGACGATGCGCAAGGACGCCGCCGCCGCCGCCGCCGAGATCGTGCTGTACGTCGAACGCCGCTGCGGCCAGGCGCCGTCGCTGGTCGGCACCGTCGGACAATTACAGGTACCGCACGGTTCGGTCAACGTGGTGCCGGGCGCCTGTCACCTGTCGCTCGACATCCGCGCCGCCGACGACGCCACCCGCGACGCCGCGGTGGCCGACGTGCTGGCCGAAATCGAGGCGATCTGCGCGCGGCGGCGGATCGGCGTGCAGGTCGAGCGCGCAGTCTGCGCGGCGGCGGCGCCGTGCGCGCCGTGGCTGATGCGGCAACTGGCGGCGGCGGTTGAACGCGCCGGCGTGCCGCCGTTCGAGCTGCTGTCCGGCGCCGGCCACGATGCGATGGCGATGGCCAGGATCACCGACGTGGCGATGCTGTTCACCCGCTGCGGCAACGGCGGCATCAGCCACAATCCGCTGGAAACCATGACCGCCGACGATGCCGAGGTGGCGGCGCAAGTGTTCCTGGATTTCCTGCGCCATTTCCAGCCGCCAGCGGCCTGAACCCGACCTGAACCCGGCCGTGACCAGCGCGCCGCCACGCCGGCGCGGCAACGGCGATCCGCCAGCGCCGTTACCATTGCCCTTTTTCTTCACCTGATTGCGCCATGAGCAAAACCCTGCTGATCCAGAACGCCACCGTGGTCGTCACGATGGACGACGCCCGCCGCGAAATCGCCGGCGGTTCGGTATTCATCCGCGACAACGTGATCGAACAGGTCGGCCCCGCCGCCGACCTGCCGCAGGACGCCGACGAAGTGATCGACGCCCGCCACCACGCGGTGCTGCCGGGGCTGGTGAACACCCACCACCACATGTACCAGAGCCTGACGCGGGCGCTGCCGGCGGCGCAGGACGGCGAGCTGTTCGAATGGCTGACCAACCTGTATCCGGTATGGGCCAACCTGACGCCGGAAATGATCCGCGTCTCGACCCAGACCGCGATGGCCGAGCTGATGCTGTCCGGCTGCACCACCAGCAGCGATCATCTGTACATCTATCCGAACGGCAGCCGGCTGGATGACAGCATCGAGGCAGCACGGGAAATCGGCATGCGCTTTCACGCCGCGCGCGGCGCGATGAGCGTCGGCCAGTCCAGGGGCGGCCTGCCGCCGGACCGCGTGGTCGAGGACGAGGCGGCGATCCTGAAGGACACCCAGCGCCTGATCGAGACCTACCACGACGCCGGCCACTACGCGATGCAGCGCATCGTGGTGGCGCCGTGCTCGCCGTTTTCGGTGTCGCGCGAACTGATGCGCGAAGCCGCCGTGCTGGCGCGCAGCTTCGGCGTGTCGCTGCACACCCATCTGGCGGAAAACGTCAACGACGTCGCCTACAGCCGCGAGAAATTCAACATGACGCCGGCACAGTACGCCGAGGATTGCGGCTGGGTCGGCCACGATGTCTGGCACGCGCACTGCGTGCAGCTGGATGCCGACGGCGTCGCGCTGTTCGGCCACACCCATACCGGCGTCGCCCACTGCCCGTGCTCCAACATGCGGCTGGCCTCCGGCATCGCGCCGGTGCGCAAGATGCTGGATGCCGGCGTGCCGGTCGGACTCGGCGTCGATGGCTCGGCCTCGAATGACGGCGCCCATCTGCTCGGCGAGGCGCGCCAGGCGATGCTGTTGCAGCGCGTCGCCCACTGGGACAGCAGCGGCCCGGCGGCGATGACCGCGCGCCAGGCGCTGGAAGTGGCGACGCTGGGCGGCGCCAAAGTCCTGAACCGCGACGACATCGGCGCGCTGAAACCCGGCATGGCGGCCGACGTGGTGCTGTTCGACCTGCGCGGCATCGGCTACGCCGGCGCGCTGCACGATCCGGTGGCGGCGCTGCTGTTCTGCACGCCGTCGAACGTCGCCTGGAGCATCATCAACGGCCGCGTGGTGGTGCGCGAAGGCGTCTGCACCACGCTCGATACCGGCCTGCTGGCGGAGCGGCACAACCGGCTGGCGCGCGAACTGGCGGAAGCGGCGCGCTGAGGCGCTTTCTTCCGGCCGGCGCCGGCTGCGGCACAATACGGCGTTGGCGCGCCGTCACCGGCGGAAAAATCCGGTGCGCGCCGGTTCGAAAAAGGCCCTACCGATGGAACTGCTGCTGGATCGCTTCCCGTCGCCGCTCGGCGACATCCTGCTGGTGTCGGACGGCGCGTTTCTGCGCGCGATCGAATTCGAGGACGCCGAAGCCCGCCTGCACCAGTTGCTGCGACTGCACTACGGCCGCTACCACTTGAGCGACGCGCGCGACCCCGGCGGCTTTTCCGGCAAGATCCGCCGCTACATGGAAGGCGAGCTGCGCATCATCGACGACATTCCGGTGGCCACCGGCGGCACGCCGTTCCAGCGTGACGTGTGGGCGGCGCTGCGGACGATTCCGCTCGGCAGCACCATCAGCTATGGCGCGCTGGCGCGGCAGATCGGCCGGCCGAAAGCGGTGCGCGCAGTCGGCCTGGCCAACGGCGCCAACCCGGTCAGCATCGTCGTGCCCTGCCATCGGGTGATCGGCAGCAATGGCGCGCTGACCGGCTACGGCGGCGGCATCGAGCGCAAACGCTGGCTGCTGCGCCACGAAGGCTGCCCGCTTCCGGCCCGCGCCGGCCTCCCGCAAAAATCGCTTTTTGAGGGAGTATGTTGAAAAAATGACCATCCGGCGCCCGCCACAGGGCAGGCATCGGGGGAGTATCTGATTCGATCCGGTCCATCCCGGATACCGTGCCGTTTTCACCCGCCGTTTTCATCACCCTTCCACACGCATTCCGACATGAGCAAATTCTGGAGTCCGGTCGTCTCGCAACTGACGCCCTACGTACCCGGCGAGCAGCCGAAACTGTCCAATCTGATCAAGCTGAACACCAACGAAAACCCGTTCGGGCCGTCGCCGCAGGTGCTGGCGGCGCTGCGCGGCGCGATCGACGACGGCCTGCGCCTCTACCCCGATCCGAACGCCAGCCGGCTGAAGGAAACGCTGGCGCGTCATCATGGCGTCGGCGCCGATCAGGTATTCGTCGGCAACGGTTCCGACGAAGTGCTGGCGCTGGCCTTCGCCGCGCTGCTGCAGCACGATGCGCCGCTGCTGTTTCCCGACATCACCTACAGTTTCTATCCGGTGTATTGCCGGCTGTACGGCATCGACCACCAGACCGTGCCGCTGACCGGGGCGATGGAAATCGACATCGCCGACTACCGCCGCCCCTGCGGCGGCATCATCTTCCCGAACCCGAACGCGCCGACCGGCATCGCGCTGAGTTCGGCGGCAATCGACACGCTGCTGGCCGAACATCCGGATCAGGTGGTGGTGATCGACGAAGCCTACGTCGATTTCGGCGCCGCCTCGGCGATCCCGCTGGTGGCGCGCCATCCGAACCTGCTGGTGGTGCAGACGCTGTCGAAATCGCGCTCGCTGGCCGGGCTGCGGGTCGGTTTCGCGATCGGCCAGCCGCATCTGATCGAGGCGCTGGAGCGGGTCAAGAACAGCTTCAATTCGTATCCACTGGACCGGCTGGCGATCGCCGGCGCGATCGCCTCGTTCGAGGACGATGCCTATTTCCGCCAGACGCGCGACGCGGTGGTGGCCGAGCGCGAACGGCTGGCGCAACGGCTGGCCGGACTCGGCTTCGAGGTGCTGCCGTCGCAAGCCAACTTCCTGTTCGCCCGCCATCCGCAGCGCGACGCCGAGCAACTGGCGGCGGCGCTGCGCGCGCGTTCGATCATCGTGCGCCATTTCACCCAGCCCAGAGTCAGCCAGTACCTGCGCATCAGCATCGGCAGCGCCGACGAATGCGCGGCGCTGACGCAGGCGCTGACGGCAATCCTCGCCGATGCCTGAGGCGGCAATCGCGCGATAATCACGGGGCGGCCGCGCCGCCCTTTCTCTTTCCACGCACCCCGACACCACGCATGACCGACAAGCACGAGATCCGGCCCGGCCAATCCATCGAATTGCTGAAGGAACTGCACATCCTGACGCGCGACGGCAAGCTGAACCAGGACAGCCGGCGCAAGCTGAAACAGGTCTACCACCTGTACCAGTTCATCGAACCGCTGCTGCGGGAACTGCGCGCCGATCACGCCGACATCACGCTGGTCGATCACGGCGCCGGCAAGTCCTACCTCGGCTTCATCCTGTACGACCTGTTCTTCAAGACGCTGGACGGCCAGCCGCACATCTACGGCATCGAAACCCGCGACGAACTGGTGACGCGCTCGCGCGAACTGGCGCGGCGGCTGGATTTCCCGCGCATGTCGTTCCTGAACCTGTCGGTGGCCGAATCGATCAGTTCGGAACAATTGCCGGAGAAAATCGACATCGTCACCGCGCTGCACGCCTGCAATACCGCGACCGACGACGCGATCCGCTTCGCGCTGAAGAAGCAGGCGCAATACCTGGTGCTGGTGCCGTGCTGCCAGGCCGAGGTCGCATCGGTGCTGAGGAAAAACAAGGGCAAGACGCTGGGCAAAAGCGCGCTGACCGAAATCTGGCGCCACCCGCTGCACACCCGCGAATTCGGCAGCCAGGTCACCAACGTGCTGCGCTGCCTGCAACTGGAAGCGCACGGCTACCAGGTCAGCGTGACCGAACTGGTCGGCTGGGAACATTCGCTGAAGAACGAACTGATCATCGCCCGCTACCAGAACCTGCCGCGCCGCCGCCCGGCCGAGCGGCTGGAAGAAGTACTGCGCGAACTGGGGCTGGAGGAAATGCGCGAGCGATTTTTTACGGAGGCGGTGGCGGCTTGAGAGAATTCGTCGCGTGAGGTTTCATCAAGTGGTTAGCCCACCCTGTCGTTAGCCTTCTCCCCTGTCGTTAGCCGTCCCCCTGTCGTTCCCGCGCAGGCGGGAACCCAGCGTCTTTGTTTTTCAACCGTTGAACGACACTAGGTTCCCCCTTGCAGGGCGCGTTTGCGCTGGCAAGCGCAAACCGTTTCGCAGGCAGGCCGCATGCGGCCTGAATTCCCTGCTCAACCCTTCGCGGGAACGACAATCCTCCCCTCATCTTCATCCCCCCCCTACACCCCCAAATACGCCCGCTGCACCGCCGGATCATCGATCAACTCCGCCGCCAGCCCCTGATGCACGATCCTCCCGGTTTCCAGCACATAACCGCGATCGGCGCCGGACAGCGCCAGCTGCACGTCCTGCTCCACCAGCAGCACGGTGACGCCTTCGCGCTGGATCGCCGCCAGAATTTCCATCAGCTGCCCGACGATCACCGGCGCCAGCCCGAGGCTCATTTCATCGACCATCATCAGTACAGGCGCCGCCATCAGCGCGCGCGCCATCGCGCACATCTGCTGTTCGCCGCCGGACATGCTGCCGGCCAGCTGGCGGCGCCGCTCGGCCAGGCGCGGGAACAGGCCGTAGACACGCTCCAGGTCGCGCGCGGCGGCGGCCTTGTCGGCGCGCCGGTAGCAGCCCATCAGCAGGTTGTCCTGCACCGTCATGCGGTCGAACAGCTGGCGGCCTTCCGGCACCTGCACCAGCCCGAGACCGAATATCTGGTCCGGCGTCAGCCCGGTCAGCTGACGGCCATTGAAGCGGATGCTGCCGCTGCCCGGCAGCACGCCCGACAGCACCCGCAGCAGCGTGGTCTTGCCGGCGCCGTTGCTGCCGACGATCGCCACCATTTCGGCCGGGTAGACCTGTAGCGCCACCTCTTGCAGCACCGGCATTTCGCCGTAGCCGGCCGACAGCCGTTCGACCGCCAGCAGCGGCGCGGCGGAGGTGGCGGCCGGCGTCATTGGCGTTTCTTCCCCAGATACGCCTGCACCACCGCCGGGTCCGACAGCACCGCGTCCGGCGTGCCTTCGGCGATCATTTCGCCGTGGTGCAGCACCAGCAGCCGGTCCGACAGGCTCTTGATCGCCTTGATCACGTGCTCGATCACCAGCACGCTGATGCCCTCGGCGCGCACCTTGCGGATCACCTCGATCACTTCCTCGATCTCGACGTGGTTCAGGCCCGCCATCACTTCGTCGCACAGCAGCAGCTTCGGCTGCATCGCCAGCGCCTTGGCCAGTTCCAGCCGCTTGCGGCCGGGGCCGCCAAGCGCGTCGGCGCGCTGTTCGACGTGACTGCCGAGGCCGACGAAATCCAGACTGGCGCGGGCCCGCTCGCGCGCCTCGGCCAGCCGGCGATGGCCGCCGCCGTGGCCGAACAGCGCGCCGACCGCGACGTTGTCCAGCACCGACAAGCCGGGAAACGGCCGCATGATCTGGAAGGTGCGGCCGATGCCGAGGCGGGCGCGGCGGTAGGCCGGCAGATGGTTGATCGATGTGCCGCCGAACAGCACCTCGCCGTCGCTTGGCGCCAGCGTGCCGGAAATCAGGCTGATCACGGTGGTCTTGCCGGCGCCGTTGGGGCCGATCAGGCCGAGGATTTCGCCTGGCGCCAGCGCGAAACTGACATCGTTGACCGCCACCAGGCCGGCGAAGCGGCGCGTCACGCGGCGCACTTCGAGAATCGCGCTCATAGCCTGGACGCCCGGATGTTTTCGATGAAATAGCGCCAGCCGAAGCCGCGCAGCCGCCGTATCATGTCGGCCAGCCCGCGCGGCATCAGCACCACCGCGGCGACGATCACCAGCCCGAAGAACAGGCCGGCGATGCTGGTCACTTCCGAGGCCAGCAGTTCCGACACCGCCGACAGCGACAGCGCGCCGACCACCGGCCCCAGCACCGTACCGGCGCCACCGAACACCGCCATGATGATCATCTTGACGTTCAGACTGATGTCGAACGCGCTTTCCGGATCGAGGAAGGTGATCCAGTAGGCATGGATGCCGCCGGCCAGCGCCGAGAACACGCCCGACAGCGCGAACGCCAGCACCTTGTAGAGCGTGGTGTTGACGCCCATCACCGCCGCGCCCTCCTCGTTTTCGCGGATCGCGATCAGGCCGAAGCCGAAGCGGCTGCGGGTCAGCCACCAGACCGTCAGCGTCGCCGCCGCCAGCAGCAGCAACGCCAGTTCGTAGAACAGCCGGTCGTTGTTCAGCGGCGGCAGCACCAGCCCGATGTTCTGGCCGGCGATGCCGATGTTGGAGACGATCGCAGCCATCACCTGCGACAGTGCCAGCGTGGCGATCGCGAAGTAGTGGCCGCGCAGCCGCAATACCGGCAGACCGAGCAGCAGCGCGAACACCACCGCCAGCAGCACGCCGAACGCCATGCCGACGCCGAACGGCAGATTCCACTGCACCATCGCGATCGCCACGCCGTAGCTGCCGAGGCCGTAGAACACCGAGTTGCCAAACGATGCATAGCCGGTATAGCCGCCGATGATGTTCCAGCCCTGCGCCAGCACCGCCAGCAGCAGCGCGTTGATGCCGAACTGCACCAGCACGTCGGAACCGAACCACGGCACCGCCGCCAGCAGCGCGGCGGCGATCACGATCGAGACGATGCGCAGCGTCTTCATGCGGTTTTCCCCAGCAGGCCGCCGGGGCGCACGATCAGCACCAGCACCAGGATGCCGAAACTGGCAACGTCGGCGAAGGTCGGGCCGATGTACAGCGTGGTCAGCGATTCGACGATGCCGAGAAACAGCCCGCCGACGATCACGCCGAGCGGATTGTCCAGCCCGCCGATGATGGCGATGGCGAACGACTTGGCGGTCAGCGAGGCGCCAATGTACGGATTGATCTGCGACACCGTGCCGTACAGTGCGCCGGCGGCGCCGGCCAGCGCCAGCCCGAGGCCGAAGGTGACCGCGTACAGATGGCGCGGTTCGACGCCATACAGCCGCGCCGCCAGCAGGTTTTGCGCGGTGGCGCGAATCGCCCGCCCGAGCCGGGTGTGCAGCAGGAACAGCCACATGCCGACCGTCAGCACGATGGCGACGCCGAATGCCGCCAGCCGCACCAGCGGCAGCACCACGCCGCCGAACTGGACGTTGCTGCCGGCATACGGCGGATTGATGGTGCGGAAATCGGCCGAGAACGCCAGCTGCGCCAGATAGGTCAGCACCACTTCGAGGCCGAAGGTGATCAGCAGCGTATTGAACATCGGCGCCCGCACCACCAGGTTCAGCAGGCCGCGCTGCAGCGCGTAGCCGAGCACGAACAGCAGCAGTGCGGTCAGCGGCAGACCGAGGAAGGGATCGATGCCGAGGTAGGTGTACAGGTGCCAGGCCGCATAGGCGCCCAGCATGATGAAGGCGCCATGCGCCAGGTTGACGATGTTCAGGACACCCCACACCAGCGCCAGCCCGAGCGCCATCACCGCGTACAGGCCGCCCAGCAGGATGCCGTTGGCCAGGATTTGCGCCAGCAGTTCCACCGCGCGCTCCGCGCCGCCGCTAACGCGCGTTCCAGGCCGGCATCGGATATTTCGGCTGCTTGACGAAGCCGTTGGCGCCGTAGATTTCCGCCAGTTCGTCACCCTGCACCTGGATCACCACCTGCGGCAGATCGATCTGGCCGTTGGCGCCGAACGCCACCGGCCCGTACAGGCTGTCGAACTTCAGCTTCGTCAGCGCATCGCGCACCTTCTGCGGCTCCATGCTGCCGGCAGTTTCCATCGCCTGCACCAGCGCCTCGACATCAGCGGCGCCGGAAGCGGCGTGGTAGTCCGGGTCATAACCGTACTTTTCCTTGTATTCCCTGGCGAACTGGGCCGCGTCGCCGAACCAGCGGTCCTTTTGCACGGCGCTCGGCAGCCAGGCGGTCATGCCGAATGCGTAGTCGGCGTCGGCGCCGAGCGCATGGCGGAAGTCCTCGCTCGGCACGCCGACCGTGAACGAATACATTTTCGGCGCCACCGCCAGGCTCTTGGCCTGCCGGACGAAATTCAGGATTTCGGTTTCATGCCCGGCCACCAGCACCGCCTCGATGTTCTTGCTCTTGATCTGCGACAGCAGCGAATTGAAATCGGTGGCATTGGTGCTGTAGCGCTCGTCCAGCGCGATCTGGAAACCGGCCTGCTTCAGCTTCGGCCGCGTGCCCTCGGCCACCGAGACGTCGAACGCATCGTCGGCGTACAGCAGCGCCACCGTTTTCGGCGCCGGCTTCAGCGCCTTCAGCATGTCGATGGTACTGCCGAAATAGTTGGAGGCCGGCGCCAGCGTGCCGAAGATGTACTTGAATTTGCGCGAAAAAATCTGGTCGGAAGCGCCGCCGCCCTGCACCATCGGCACCCTGTATTTTTCCGATACCGCCGAATCGGCCAGCGCGAAATTGCTGGCGAACGGCCCCAGCAGCAGTTGCACCTTGTCCTGCGACACCAGTTGCGTGTATTGCCGCACGCTCAGATTGACGTCGGACTGGTTGTCGTACAGCTTGAGCGCCAGCTTGTGCTGTTGAGCACCGATCTTGACGCCGCCAGCGGCGTTGATCTTCTCGACCGCGATCTGATAGGCATCGCGGTAATAGCGGCCGGTATTGGCGACCGGCCCGGTCAATTGCACCGAGGCGCCAAGCGTGATGTCCTGCGCCACCGCCGGCAGCGACAGCACCGCCAGCAGGCACGGCACGATGATGGAAGGAAAACGGAAAAACCGGCGTGGCAGCATGGCGTCGTCTCCTTGCGATTCTTGTTATCGACACAAGGAGCCTAGCCCGACGGCCGGCGCTGCACAAAAGAAACCCGCCGCGAATGCGACCTGGGTCAAACAAATGGCGGATTTTCCGCCCCGGCCCCGCTTCGTCAGCGCCGGCCGTCGAAACGCTTGCCCAGGCCCCGCCAGCAATCCAGATAGTTCGACTGCAATTGCGGCGCCGCCAGCGCGGCGGCGGTCGGCCGGATCACGTAGCGGCTTTCAAACATGAAGGCGAGTGTATTGTCGATGCGCTGCGGCGCCAGTTCGGCGTTGCTGGCGCGCTCGAAGGTGGTGGCGTCCGGGCCGTGGCCGGCCATGCAGTTGTGCAGGCTGCCGCCGCCCGGCACGAAGCCCTCGGCCTTGGCGTCGTAGGCGCCGCGCACCAGCCCCATGTATTCGCTCATCACGTTGCGGTGGAACCACGGCGGCCGGAAGGTGTTTTCCGCCACCATCCAGCGCGGCGGAAAGATCACGAAATCGACGTTGGCGATGCCGGCCGTGTCCGACGGCGAAGTCAGCACCGTGAAGATCGACGGATCAGGATGGTCATAGCTGACCGTGTTGATGGTGTTGAAGCGCGTCAGGTCGTACTTGTACGGAGTGTAGTTGCCATGCCAGCCGACCACGTCCAGCGGTGAATGGTCGATGTCGGCACGCCACAGCCGCCCCATGAATTTGTTGACCAGTTCGAAATCGCCGTCGCGCTCCTCGTAAGCCGCCACCGGCGCCAGAAAGTCGCGCGGATTCGCCAGGCCGTTGGCGCCGATCGGTCCCAGTTCCGGCAGCCGCAGCAGCGCGCCGTAGTTTTCGCACAGATAGCCGCGCGCGGCGCCGTCCGGCAGTTCGACGCGGAAACGCAGGCCGCGCGGCAGCACCGCGATCTCGCCCGGCGCCACCTCCAGCAGGCCCAGCTCGGCCGCCAGCCGCAGCGCGCCCTGCTGCGGCACCAGCAACATTTCACCGTCGGCGTTGCTGAAGAAGCGACCATGCATCGACCGATTGGCCGCGTACAGATGAATGCCGATGCCGATCTGCTGCGCGCCATCGCCGTTGCCGGCAACGGTAAACAGGCCGTCGATGAAATCGGTCGGTGCCTCGGGAAGCGGGAACGGGTCCCAGCGCAGCTGGTTCGGCGGCGTCGCCACCTCGTCGAACGGCGCGCTGCGCAGATGCGGATGCGCCAGCGGCTGGAACGGCCCGTGTACCGCCGCCGGCCGCATCCGGTACAGCCAGCTGCGGCGGTTGTGCGCGCGCGGCGCGGTGAAGGCGGTGCCCGACCATTGCTCGGCATACAGCCCGCAGGCGACTTTCTGCGGCGAATTGCGGCCGAGCGGCAGTACGCCGGGCAGCGCTTCGCTGGCGAACTCGTTACCGAAACCGGATTGATATTGCAGTGCGCGATCCATGCCCTTCTCCCGAAAATGCGGCGGCCGCAGGCGCCCTCACAGTTCGGCGCGGGCCAGCCGCAACGCCTCGTCCAGTACCGCCGGCGTGCCGATGTGATTCGCCAGCAGCAGGATCAGCTTGGCGTTCAGCATCTGGCTCTGCGCCTCGGACAGGTCCTGGTGGGCGTCCAGCAGCGCCTGATAGAAATCGTCCGGCTGCGCCAGATTCGGTTCGGTGTTCAATCGCGTGCTCATGCTCGGGCGATCCTCAGGTCGGTTGGTTGCAGGTGGCGCGCGCCAGCGCCTGCCGCAACGCGGCGGCGTCGAAACGCCGCCAGCGCGCGCAGACATGCTGGTCCGGCCGCAGCAGATAGCAGGTGCCGGGGCGGGCGTCGTAGCGCCGCGCCAGCAGGCCATCCACATCCTCGATCAGCGCGATGCCGGCCGCTGCCTCGGCGGCGGCAGCAGCGCCGGCCGGGACGATCAGCAGCGGCCGCACACCGGACAATTCACGCAGCGCCGCCAGCGTGCCGGCCTCCGGCACTTCATCGGCGAACAGCAGGCAGCAGAAATCGCCGCCGGTTTGCGCCAGAAACCAGCCGTCGGCGCCGTTCATCCGCACCGGCGCGTCGGCCGCCGCCGCGCCCGGCGCCATCGCCCCGGCAAACGTGTCGGTATCGGCGGTATTCAGCGGCGAATCGCCGTAGACGCTCGGCATCGACAAGCGGCCGCTGTTGACCAGCTGGCGCGCGAACGGATGATGCCTGGCCAGTTTCAGCACGGCATCGCGGAACACCCGGCTGACGGCGCTTTTCGGCGTGATGAAATCGGTCGAACGGGTCGAATGGCGGATGTTTTCGTCGGCGGCGAATTCACGCTCGCGGCAATAGCTGTCGAGCAGCCGCTGCGGCGCGCGGCCATCCAGCACCATCTTCAGTTTCCACGCCAGATTGTCGGCATCCTGCACGCCGCTGTTGGCGCCGCGCGCGCCGAATGGCGACACGCCATGCGCGCTGTCACCGACGAACAGCACGCGACCGTGACGGAAGCTGTCCATGCGTGCGCAGGCGAAAGTGTAGACGCTGACCCATTCCAGCTCGAACTCGGCGTCCGGCCCGAGCAGCGCGGCAACACGCGGAATCACGTTTTCCGGCAGTTTCTCGACCGCCGGATCGGCATCCCAGCCGAGCTGGAAGTCGATGCGCCAGACGTTGTCCGGCTGGCGGTGCAGCAGCACCGACTGGTTCGGATGGAAAGGCGGATCGAACCAGAACCAGCGTTCGGTCGGAAACTCGGCCTTCATCCGCACGTCGGCAATCAGGAAACGGTCCCTGAAGACGCGGCCCCGGCTTTCCAGCCCCAGTTGCGCGCGCAGCGGACTGCGCGACCCGTCGGCCGCCACCAGCCAGTCACAGCGCAGGCGGTAGGGGCCGTCCGGCGTTTCCACCGTCAGCTCGACGCCATCGTCGTCCTGGCGGACGCCGACCACCTTGTTCTTCCAGCGGATAACGACGCCCCGGCATCCGGCCAGCCGCTGGTACAGGAAATCCTCGGCGTAATACTGCTGCAGGTTGATGAAGGCGGGACGGCGATGGCCGGCTTCCGGCAGCAGGTCGAAGCTGTAGACCGGCTGATCCTGGAAGAACACCTTGCCGACGTTCCAGCTGACGCCCTTGTCGACCATGATCTGGCCGCAGCCGAGCCGGTCCCAGATGTCCAGCGTGCGCTTGGCGAAGCAGATCGCCCGCGAGCCGGCCGACAGCGTGTCGTCATCATCCAGCAGCAGCACCGGCACGCCCTGGCCGGCGAGGTCGATCGCCAGCGTCATGCCGACCGGACCGGCGCCGACCACCACCACCGGATGGCGCGCCGGCTCTGGGGAATCCTGGTCGGCGCAACGGATATACGGAAACTGGCGCTTCTGGTAGGTCTGCTGCGCAATGCTCATGCTGTCATGCCCATGGCGGAATCACTCCACCATTTTGCCGCAAAACCACGGCACTACCGCGACGCACTGCACAAAAAGCGCCGGCGTCTTTCAGAGCCGGCGCGCGGCCAGGCGGGCGCCGGCGCCATCGGGCAGGCGCGTCAGCCGCACCACCAGTTCGCCCTGCAACATCGACAGCGCGACGTTGCTACCGAAACGGAAGCCGCGCATCGCGGCGGCGTCCATCAGCGCCAGCACCTGTTCGCGCGTCAGCAGTTCGACATCCTTGCGGACCGGCAGGATGTCGCGATTGGCGCGGCTGATTTCGGCAACGATTTCTTCCGGCGTCATGGCCTGCTCCCGAGCATCATCAACGCCGCCATTATTGAATGCGCGGACAGTGGCGGCATAGCCGCGCCGCCGCGTTTCTTGTCGGGCATCAGGATTTGGTGGATTAGCCCTTGCGCGCCGGCACGATCAGGCTTTGCCGGAGAACACCTTTTGCATGTTCTGTTCGATCTGCGCCGAAATCCGTGGCGCGAACGCCTTGAACAGGAAGCCGAGCGTGATGTCGAGCCGCGCTTCCTTGTCGTGCAGCGCCAGCGTGCCGGACACGCCGCTGCGCTTGAACGACAGCACATTGCCTTCCCACTCGGACACCAGATCGTATTCGGCGGCCAGCTGGTCGGCCACCTTCTGCGCCGCCGAGCGCGCCTTCTTTTGCGACAGTTTGTGCGCCTGGCTGATCGAAATGTCGGACATGTCAGCTTCCTTGCAGGACTTCGGGGTTGAGCAGATTGGGCGGGGTGGCGCCGCTCAGCGCGGCGTCCAGGTTGGCGATCGCACAATCGGCCATCGCGCGCCGGGTCGCTTCGGAGGCGCTGGCGATATGCGGCGTCAGCACCACGTTGGGCAGGGTCAGGAAATCCGCATGCAGCGCCGGTTCGTTCTCGAACACGTCGAGGCCGGCGGCGGCGATCCGGCCGGCACGCAGCGCGGCGATCAGCGCCACGTCGTCGACGATGCCGCCACGCGCCAGATTCACCAGTGTCGCGCCCGGCTGCATCAGCGCCAGTTCGGCGGCGCCGATCGCATGATGCGATTCCGCGCTGTACGGCAGCACCAGCAGCAGATGGTCGGCACGGCGCAGCAGTTCTTCCTTGCCGACGTAGCGCGCATGATTGGCGCGCGCCTCCAGCTCCGGCGCCAGCCGCGACCGGTTGTGGTACAGCACCTGCATGTCGAAGCCGGTCGAGCGGCGCGCGATCGCCTGGCCGATGCGGCCCATGCCGAGGATGCCGAGCGTGGCGCCGTGCACGTCGGCGCCGAGGAAGGCGTCGTAACGCCATTTCTTCCATTGGCCGGCGCGCAGCCAGCGTTCGGCTTCGGTGACGCGGCGGGCGGTCGCCATCAGCAGCGCCCAGCCGAAATCGGCGGTGGTCTGGTTCAGCACATCCGGCGTGTTGGTGACCATCACCCCGGCGCGGCTGGCGGCGGCGACGTCGATGTTGTTGTAGCCGACCGCGATGTTGCAGACCGCCTTCAGGCGCGGCGCCGCCGCCAGCAGTTCGGCGGTCACGCGCTCGCTGGCGGTGGTCAGCACGGCGTCCTTGTCGGCCAGCCTTGCGGCCAGTTCGGCGGTGGAGAACACCCGGTCTTCCTGATTGGCCTCGACCTCGAAGCGCGTCCGCAGGCGCTCGATCACGTCGGGAAAGATGGCCCTGGCCATCAGGATGCGGGGTTTCATCGACCGGCCTCGCTCAGAAGAAGACGAAAGTCATGATGATAAACAAGGGCAGCAGGATCGCGCCCGACCACGCCATGTAGCCGAAGAACGACGGCATGCGGATGCCGCGCTCCTCGGCGATGGCCTTGACCATCAGGTTCGGCGCGTTGCCGATGTAGCTGTTGGCGCCCATGAACACGGCGCCGGCGGAAATCGCCGCCAGCGTCGGCGCCAGCGTGGTCATCAGCGTCGCGGCATCGCCGCCGGCGGTGTTGAAGAACACCAGATAGGTCGGCGCATTGTCGAGAAACGACGACAGCAGGCCGGTGGCCCAGAAATACATCGCGTTGACCGGCTGGCCGCTGCCGTCGGTGACCGCGCGCACCACCGGCGCGAAGGCGCCGTCGGTACCGGCGCGCAGCATCGCGATCACCGGGATGATGGTGATGAAGATGCCGGCGAACAGCTTGGCCACTTCCCGGATCGGCCCCCAGGAAAAATCATTGCCCTGATGGGCGACGGCCGGCGTGATCTTCAGCGACAGCAGGATCACGCCGATCAGCGCGAGGTCACGCACCAGATTCTGCAACTCGACCGGCGTGCCGAACAGATCAAAACTGATGCCGGACTTCCACAGCCCGCTCATCAGCACCAGCCCGACCACCACCGCCAGCAGCAGGAAATTGGCCTTGCCGTCGAAACGCAGCGGCGCGTCCGGGGTCGGATCGAGCGCGGCCGGCAGACGCTCCTCGCGGTTGTGGTAGTAGTGGCGGTCCAGCAGGTAGAAGATCGCCAGCAGCGCGCCGCACAGGAACAGGGTTTCCGGAAGGATGTGGCGCACGGTCCAGAAAAAATCGACGCCCTTCAGGAAGCCGAGAAACAGCGGCGGATCGCCCAGCGGCGTCAGCGAACCGCCGGCATTGGCGACCAGAAAGATGAAAAACACCACGATGTGGGCGGCGTGCCGGCGGTCGTCGTTGGCGCGGATCAGCGGCCGGATCATCAGCATCGCGGCGCCAGTGGTGCCCATGAAGCTGGCCAGCACGGTGCCGATCGCCAGCAGGCCGGTGTTCAGCCCCGGCGTGCCATGCAGGTTGCCGCGCACGCAGATGCCGCCGGCGACCACGAACAGCGCGGTCACCAGCACGATGAACGGGAAATATTCGGCGACGAAGGCGTGCAGCGCGCCGGCGGCGGCGGTGCCGGCGCCGAACCGCAGCGCGCACGGCAACAGGAAGGCGGCGGCCCAGAACAGCGACACCTTGCCGAAATGGTGATGCCAGAAGTTTGGCGTCAGCAACGGGCACAGCGCGATCGACAGCAGCAGGCCGGCGAACGGCAGCCCCCACCAGCCGCCCAGCGCGCGCCCGTCCAGTTCCGTCGCCTGCGCCAGCACCGGCGCCGTCGACAACACCAATGCCAGCAGGCCGGCCAGTCTCCTTGGCTTCACCACGCTCTCCCTGTGCTTGTTGTAGTTGGCGCGTATTGTAGAAGGATTGCCATGCCGGCGGCACCGGCCCGGCATGGAATCGGCGTAATCTTGATCTGGATTATGGCGCGCCGCCGGCGTTCCCGGCATTGATAGCGGCTGGGCGCGGCGGTTTTGCGCCCATGCGGGAATGCCTTAAAATACAAGGCTTTGCGGGACTCCGCCAGCCCCCGACAGCGCCCGCCCCCGTTTCTTGGATAGGATAGTTATGACCCACGTAGTGACCGAATCGTGCATCCGCTGCCGTTATACCGACTGCGTCGATGTGTGCCCGGTGGACTGCTTCCGCGAAGGCCCGAATTTTCTGACCATCGACCCCGACGAATGCATCGATTGCGCGGTGTGCGTGGCCGAATGCCCGGTCAACGCGATTTTCGCCGAGGAAGACGTGCCGACCGATCAGCAGCAATTCATCAAGCTGAACGCGGATCTGGCGCGCAACTGGCCGGCCATCACCAAGACCCACGAACCGCTGCCGGACGCCGAGGACTGGAAGGACGTGCAGGACAAGCTGCAATACCTGGAACGCTGACGCCGGCCGCACGCCCGTCCCCGCTCCCGCCCCCGCCGCACCGCTCAAACAGGAACCAGAAAGCCGTATGAAACCCGCCGCCGGCCCCGAAGCCGCCTCCCTCGCCCCCGCTTCCGCCGCTGGCTGCGGCCAGCCGATCGAAACCGATGCGCTGATCGTCGGCGCCGGTCCGGTCGGGCTGTTCCAGGTATTCGAACTGGGCCTGCTGGAAATCAAGGCGCACGTGATCGATTCGCTGCCGGTGGTCGGCGGCCAGTGCGTCGAGCTGTACCCGGACAAGCCGATCTACGACATTCCGGCGGTACCGATATGCACCGGCCAGGAACTGACCGATAACCTGCTGAAGCAGATCGAACCGTTCGAGCCGACCTTCCATCTCGGCCAGGAAGTCTCGCTGGTGCGCCGCCGCGACGATGGCCGCTTCGACGTCGAAACCTCGGCCGGTCTGCGTTTCCTGACCAAAACCGTGTTCATCGCCGGTGGCGTCGGCTCGTTCCAGGCGCGACCGCTGAAGGTCGAAGGCATCGAGCGTTTCGCCGATACGCAGCTGTTCTACCGCGTCAAGGACCCGGCGCGCTTCCACGGCAAGCATCTGGTGATCTGCGGCGGCGGCGATTCGGCGCTGGACTGGGCGCTGGACCTGGCCGGCAAGGCGGAATCGCTGGTGCTGGTGCACCGGCGTGAGGAATTCCGCGCCGCGCCGGCCTCGGTCGCCAAGATGAAGGCGCTGTGCGACGACTATGCGATGCAGTTGCTGATCGGCCAGGTGACCGGCTTCGAAACCGCCAATGAGCAATTGTCGGAAATCAAGGTGACCGGCGCCGACGGCGTCACGCGCCGGCTGCCGCTGGACCACCTGCTGGTGTTCTTCGGCCTGTCGCCGAAGCTCGGACCGATCGCCGAATGGGGGCTGGACATCGAACGGCGCCAGCTCAAGGTCGATACCGAAAAATTCGAAACCAGCATTCCCGGCATCTTCGCGGTCGGCGACATCAACACCTATCCGGGCAAGAAGAAGCTGATCCTGTCCGGTTTCCACGAAGCGGCGCTGGCCGCCTTCGGCGCCGCGCCCTACGTATTCCCGGACAAGAAAATCCACATGCAGTACACCACTACCTCGCCGAAGCTGCACAAGATTCTCGGCGTGGAAAGCCCGGTTTTCGATTGAGTTTTTTGCATACTGGGTGGTGCATTTTTGAAACCGGGCGCCACGCTTGCGGGAGCGGACGATTTTTTGGCATACTCCCCCTATTTTGATTTCAACGGGTTTCTCTGGACATCTGCGACGATAGGGTGAGGCCCGACCGGAGTTTTCTTGTCGTTCCCGCGCAGGCGGGAACCTAGTGGCGTTGAGCTTGACCAGATCAGGTGCTACATCTGTGGTTCGCCTCCTCTGTTGAACGCCACTGGGTTCCCGCCTGCGCGCACTACTGTCCGGAATAAATTTCCCCCTCATGAAGCGAAGAGTTGCGGCTGAATGGAGTTCAGGTATTCGGTCTGTCGTCGTCGTTTTCGGTATCGGGATT
>Ga0222421_100189_pt1 | contig 41849 bp, 35 predicted proteins | sample 3A1ome_2_FD_182473 | JGI IMG/M metagenome (GOLD analysis project Ga0222421, IMG submission 182473) | Enriched microbial communities from leaf-cutter ant dump, University of Wisconsin, Madison, United States - 3A150A (version 2) | ecosystem: Environmental > Terrestrial > Nest > Insects nest > Nest... | reverse complement strand
GCGCAGGAAGTTCGTCGGCCCGATGACGAAGGCCCAGGCGGGCCGGTCGAGCGGTCCGGTGAGCTTGACCTCGAGTGCGGTCGAGAGCGGCGTGAGCACGGCGCCGGCGAAACTCTGGAGGAACGACTTGCTCTCGCGAAACGGATAAACGCGCGCCTTGAAATCGAGCTGGTGGCTGTCGAGTGCGTAGGTGCCGTGCGCCTCGATGGCGGAGTTGGCACCGGTGACGGCGACGTCGGGGAAGACGAGCTTGCGGCCGGCGAGTTCGAAACTCGTCCGCGCCGAGGTGAAGCGCAGCGCGGTGAAGTTGAACAGTTGGGACAGCCCGCCGAGGAGCCGCACCTCGCCGAGCTCGGAGCCGGAGAGCAGCGCGTTGCCCGTGCCGTGGTAACTGTAGGGATCGGAGAAGACGCCCTCGGCCGAGACCGCCGCGTCGAGCGTCACCGCGCTGCGGCCGGCGAGGAAGCGATCGCCTCCGGCCGGGAGCGTCTCGCCGCGGCGCTGCGCGACGAACGTCTCCACGGTCGTCACCGCATCGGCGAGCCGGGCGTCGCGTAGGATGGCGTCGAAGCCCAGCCGGCGGACCTCGCCGTCGGTCCAGAGTTTCGCCGTGCCGCTCAACGTCCCCTGGGCGACCTGCGCCTCGGCGTGCCGGAGCGTGAGATCGCCGTCGCTGAGCGTGCCGGTGAAGGCGACGTTGCGAAACGGGAAGCCGTAGAGCGAGAAGCCGCCGACCGAGTCGCAGTCGATCTCGACGCGATGATGCGGACCGCCGGGCGCGGCCGGACCGTCGAAATGCCCCCGCACCTTGAGCGTGGGGGAGCGCTCGAAGACGAAGGGATCCAGCGTATGGCCGATCTCGCGGGCGATCAGCAGGCGGCCGGTGGCGGGATCGAGCGTCGAGAAGAAGTCGACGTCCAGCGCGCTCCATTCGCCCGTGGCGAAATCGACGTGACGTTGAAACGTGCCGCGCGCCTCGCCGGCGCCGCGCGTGCCGAAGACTTCCAGGCCGTCGATGAAGTTGGGCCGGATGAAGAGCAGCGTGCGCGCGTAGTCGAAGGTCGCCCCGCGGAAGCCGGCGTTTGCGGACCAGGCGTAGACGAAGACCTGCGTGGTGTGTCCGTGACCCCAGCGGCCGGCGACCTCGACGCTGGCGTCGGGCGGCGCGTCGGGAAACGCGAGCTGATGGAAAAAGTTGGGCCACCACTCGTGAAACCACGGCCCGATGTCGAGCGGCCGCAGCCGGCCTTCGAGCAGGAAGCGGTAGTCGCGGCTGGCGAAGTCCTGCTCGAAGCTGCCGCGGGCGTAGTTCTCGCCCACATTGCCGATCAGGTGGTGCGCGAAGACGCGATGCAGATCGCCCTCGAACTCGCCGGTCACGGAGTCGAACATCACGCCGTAGCCGTCGATCTTCGTCGCGGCGAAGCGGCCGGAGGCGCCGCGCAGTTTCCAGCCGTCCGCGAACGTGGCGTCCGCCTGCAGCCGCGCCGGCGCGCCGAAGCGGAGGAAGCGGCTCAGGTCGCGTCCCAGTTTCCTGCTCACCAGATCGAGCACGGTCGGGGAAAGCTCGGCGTCGATGCGCGCCGTGCCGCTGCGCTGCGCGAGGTCGCCCTCGCCGGCGACGGCCAGCGGGAGTCCGGCATACGTCGTCAGCGCCTCCACGCGCAGCCGCGGCAGCGAGCCGGCGACGCGCACGACCGGCGCCCCCAAGGTCGCGTCGCGGGTGACGAGATCGCGCGCGGTGACTTCGGCGCCGCGCGGTTCGAACGACGGCGCGGCGGGGTGCAATGCGCCGCGCAGCCGGAGTCGGAAGTCGTGGGCGGTGGCGAAATCGGTCTTCACCTCGTCGGCTTCGAGCGTGAGCAGCGCCATCGTCGGCGCCTCCCCCAGCAGGGGCAGCCGTGTGGAGGCGCGCAGGCCGGTGAGTTTGACGGATTGCGGCCCGCTCCAGCGGGCGGAGCGCGCGACGACCTCCACGCGGGCGAGCGCGCCGCGGGTCGCGGACGGGATGAGCCGGATGTCGACCGCCGGTTCCTCCAGCAGCGCGAGCCGCTCGGCGGTGGCGACCAGATGCCGGCAGATCGTGGCGTAATGCTGGGCGATCAGGCTGGTGAACGGCAGCGCCTGCGTCCCGGACCGGGCGCGCGGGAGCGCGAACCGGCCGCGGAGGACGACCGGCACGCCGGCGACATAGCCCGCGCCGTGCTCGATCGCGATCTCGTGGTCGTCGGGCGCGCCGACGATTTCCAATTCGTGGAGCACCTCCTCGTTGCGCCCGGAGGGCGCGAGCATGGCGGGCACGAAGACGTTCAGGCCGGTGAGCCGCACGCGCCGCGGCTCGAAGCGGCCGGCGAGCAGCGACCACGGATCGAGCTCGACGTAGACGGAGCGGGCGGTGGCGACGGGATCCTCGAACTCGGGCAGGTTGAAACGGACGTTCTCGATCAGGATGCGGCCCGCGGGATCGAACGCGGCGTGGCCGAAGCGGATGCCGAGGTGCGAGGCGGCGAGCCGCTCCTCGAGCGAGCGTAACAGAAAATCGGGGACGGACAGTTCCTTCGAGGAGGCGATCCCGATCTGGAGCGCGAGGAGCAGGCCCAGCGCCAGCCAGAGCGCCCAGAAGCAGAACGAGATCGCGCACTCGCCGCAGAAGCGCGCGCCGTGAAAGCAGTGCCTGACCCACGCGGCGCTCATGGGCGGAGCGGGGACGGCCGGCGCGGCGCGGGGACGCCGGAGGCGGGACTGGACGGGCGGGCGTTCACTTCGTCGGTTCGGCGGGCGCGCCGGGATCGCGCGGGCCCTCGGTGAGCGTCCAGACCGCGTCGAGCAGCGGCTGTTCGACGGCGAAGACGGCGGCGAAGTCGGCCGAGCCGGCGAGCTGGCGGTCGCCGCCGGCGCGCGGGGAGAGGAACAGCTCCGTCGTGCTCGTCTGCTCGCCCGCGCCGCCGGTGAGCGTGATGGTGGTGTCGAGCCGGTAGCGCCACGGGCGCTCCTCGCCGGCGACCTCGACGCGGTCGACGAAACGGTCGAGCACGAACTCGCGCGCGCGCAGGACGCGCAGGTGGGGCAGGAGTTTCTCCACGGCGGCGGCCTGCGGCGTGCCGGCGGCGGGATGGCCGTCGGCGCCGATGGCCGCGTCGAGGAGGACCTGCTGGTTCGAAAGATCGGTGAGCTTCAGCGCGGCGATGCGCGCGCCGGCGGGCAGCTCGCGCAGCAGGCGGTCGCGCCAGGCGCGCGGGGCGACGGGCGTCTCGCGCAGGATTTCCGGATCGATCGCGTAGACCGAGGCGGCGTTGCCCGCGAGGCGCGCGTAGGCGAAGCCGTCGCGCTGCGTCGGCAGTCCGATCTGGAGGGTGAGCGTCGCGCCGGCGCCGAGGTTGACGGCGATCTCGCGCTCGGGGCGGTTGAAGCCCCAGGCCTCGAGGTCGGCGTCGCGCGGCGCGTCGCTCTGGAAGCGCTGCGCGGCGAGGAGGGAAAGCTGCTCGAGCAGGCGGGAGACGGCGGCGCGGTCGGCGGGGAGCGTCTGCGGCCCCTGGGCGCCGTCGCTGCGCAGGACGAGCTGCCAGGCGGGATTCTCCGCGGAGGCGGCGCCGGTCTCGAGGCGCTGGAGGGTGACGGGCGGCTGGTTCGGCGCGCTGAGCGTGAGGGCGGTGACGCGCGCGGCGTCGAAGTCGAGGAGCCGGCGTTCACGCAGCGTGTCCTGCGCGCTGTCGAGGACCTTTTTCAACGCGTCGGGCACGGCGACGGTGAAGAGGGCGTCGCGGCCGTCGAGCTGGGCGTAGTATTCGTGGTCGGGCGCGGTGGCGGCGGCGGCGGGGAGCGCGGTGGTGCCGAGTTCGTCGCCGAGGAGGAGAGTCTCGCGGCGGTTGTTGCCCTCGAGGCTGATGCGGAGGGTGGGCTTGTCGGCGGGCAGGACGGGCGGGCGGTTCTGGGTGACGAAGGAGAGGACGCGCAGGCCGTCGAGCGCGTTGATCGCGAGCTCGGTGGCGTTCTTGCTGGCGCGGGCGATGATCGGCGTCTCGAAGGACCAGCGGGCGCCGTCGCGGCGCAGGCGGATGCGGAGGTTGGCGGGCGCGGCGGTCTGGAGGTTGAGCGAGCGCGCCTCGAAGACGGGGATGGTGAAGACGGCGTCGGAGTGCAGCTCCTCGAAGGAGAGGGCGAGGCTGCGGCCGAGGCTCTGGTTGACGACGTGGATGCGCTCGCCGTCGGGAGAAAGCAGATACAGGCGCAGGCCGTCCTTGGTCGTGTCGCCGAGGCGGAGGACGGTGGTGCGGGCGGCGGTGGCGGAGCCGGGCTCGCCGGAGACGAGCGTCACGGTGAGCTTCGGCTGGTCGAGTCCGTAGTCGGCGAGCGACTGGCCGTTCTTGGCGAGGTCGGCGACGTTGAAGCTGGTCTCGTGCTCGAGGAACTGGAGTTCGTTGACGATGCGGCTGACGGCGTTGGGGTTCGCGGGCCATTCGATCGGCTGGGTGATCGTCCAGCCGTCGGCGCGGCGGGCGAGGGCGAGATCGCGGCCGGCGCCGGCGATGTCGATCGAGCGGATGTCGGCGGCCTCGGCGCCGAGGATGCGGCGGCGGGTCTCGAGGAAACGGTCGCGCGTGCGCCACTGGCGCTCGAACTGGAAGATGAAGAAGAACAGCGCAACGTTGAGGAAAACGAGGACGAGCGTGACTTTGGTGCGCATGGGAGAGGAAGCTGTAAGCTTTAAGCGGTCAGCGATAAGCTGGGGCAGCGACGGAAGGATCGGGAGGAGATGGGTTCGGGCTTACAGCTTAGCGCTTGAAGCTTATGGCTGAGGATCACCGCCGCCGCGTCCAGTAGACGATGAGGCCGAGGAGGGCGGCGACACCGGGCAGGGCGAGGAGCAGCGTGTAGCGCAGGCGGCTGAGCTCGCCGGCGCTGAGGGAGAGCTGGAAGCGGTCGATCGGCCGGGCGGGGACGTTGAACTGCGCGTCGCGGTCGACGGTCCAGTTCACGGCGCTGAGGAAGATGTTCTGGTTGGCGGCGTCCGCGATGCGGTTGTTGGCGATGAGATCGCCGGTGCCGAAGACGACGAGGCGGCCGCCGCGCACGCTGAACGGGAGCTGGTCGCGCGGGGAGAGGCGCTCGGAGGCGACGACGACGCCGAGGCGGTCCTTCGGCTCCATGCCCGGCAGCGGGCGGATGTCGATGCCGGGGGTGAATTCGGGCGCGGTGCGGAGCCGGTAGCTGACCTCGCCCCAGGCGGTGGTGGAGGTGGCGGCGAGGGTGGTGACGGTGAGGCCGTTGCCGAGCGAGCGGCCCGGGTCGGGGCGGACGCTGCGCGCGGGGCCGACGCGCGGGGCGAGGTTGTAGTCGATCAGGATCTGCGTGACGGGATGCGGCGTGAGGTAGCGCAGGAGCAGTTCGCCCTCCTCGGTCATGTTCTGCGCGCCGCTGTCCCAGATCAGGTCGTCGTCGACGAGGATGCCCCAGTCGAGCAGCAGGTCCTCGAGACCGTGGGGCTGGCCGGGGGCGAGCAGCAGGACGAGGCGGCCGGCGTGGGTGCCGAGATACTGGCGGAGCAGTTCCTGTTCGATCGCCTGGAAGCGTCCCTGCGGGGCGACGGCCACGAGCAGCGCGGCATCGTCCGGGATCTTCCGCAGGTAGCCGATGTTGATCGAGTCGATGTCGAAGTTCCGTTCCCGGAGGACGTCGCGCAGCGTCGACAGTCCGCGGATGGAATCGACGTCGTCGGGGCTGAGCTCGCCGTGGCCGGCGACGAAATAGATCTTTTTGCGGCCGGGGCTGGAGACGTCGAGGATCGCGGCGGTGAGCGCCTGCTCGCCCTGGAAGGCCTGGCGCTGGCCTTTTTCGACGCGGTAGAGATCGCCGAGGGTGACGCTGCGGCGCTTGTCGCCGCAGAGAAGGATGATGCGGTTCGGGTCGGTGATGCCGAGCTGATCGGCGTCGCGGCGGCGCTGGTAGACGTCGAGGTAATCGACGGTGATCCGGCGGTTGTCGTCGTTCTCGGTGGCGTAGGCGTATTCGCGGAGCAGGCCGCGGATGTCGCGGTAGGCCTGCACGACCTCGGGGTTGTCGGAGTCCTCGGTGAGGGTGACGACGACGTGGATCGGGCGGGTGAGATGCTCGAGGTAGGATTTCGTCTCGGGCGAGAGCGAGTAGCGGCGCTGGTGGGTGAGGTCGAAGCGCCAGGCGTGGTTGCGCGCGAGGTAGTTGAGCCCGGCGAAAAACGTCAGGAACAGCACGGCCTGCAGCACGAGGTTGAGCGAGCGCATCCAGCGCGCGGCGCGGAAACTGTCGAAGAGGGACATGGGTTCAGCTGTGGAGCAGCTTCGCCTCGACGCCGAGGATGCTGAAGATGAGCGCGAGCACGGTGCCGCTCGCGTAGAAGAGCAGCTGGCGCGTGTCGACCACGCCGCGGGTGAAGTCGTCGCGATGCGCGAGGATCTGGACGTAGTCGACGGCGTCCTTGAGCGGGCTGAGCGAGTCGCGGCTGAGCCACGGGCTGTCGGCGAGGTAGTTGGAGCCGCCGACGACGCCGACGAGCAGCACGAAGCAGATGATGCCGGCGACGGCCTGGTTGCGGCTGAGCGAGCTGCTGAACACGCCGAGCGCGATGAAGAAAAGGCCGGACACGGCGACGAAGAGGTAGCCGCCGAGGAGCGGGCCGGTGTCGAGGAAGCGGCTGTCGCCGGAGAATTTCTGGAGGATGTAGAAGAAGCCGCCGGTCGCGCCCCAGAGGATGAGGTAGAGCAGGTAGGCGGCGCCGTATTTGCCGAGCACGACCTCGGTGGTCGTGACGGGCGTGGTAAGCAGCGTCTCGATCGTGCCGAGCCGGCGCTCCTCGGCGAGGCTCTTCATCGTGAGCAGCGGCACCATGAAGAACACGGGAAACCAGAAGAATTGGAAAAACACATACGCGGGCGAGAGCTCCTGCGGGGCCTTGCTGTAGCTCTCCAGCATGCCGGTGAACATGAAGCCCATGAAGAGCAGGAACGCCGTGGCCGCGATGTAGGTGCTCGGGTTGACGAGCAGCATGCGGACCTCGTGGCTGAGGAGCGTCAGGAAGTGTTTCATGTCAGGCCTTGCGGAGTTCGTCGGCTTTCACGTCCCAGCTGCGGCGGGTGGCGGCGAGAAACACGTCCTCGAGCGTCGGATGGGCGCGGCTGAGCGCGCGGAGCCGGAAGCCGGGCGCGGCGAGGGCGCGCAGGAGCGGCTCGCCGAGCTCCTCGTCGCGCTCGGTCGTGAGCTGGAGGGCGCGGAAGCCGGCGGCGTCGGGCTCGCCGCGCGCGGTGATCTTCAGCGTCGGGTCGACCGCGGCCAGCAGCGGCGGCAGCGCGTCGGGGTCGCCGGCGAGCTCCAGTTCGTAGACGGAGCGGCCGAGGATCTCGCGGCGGAGGTCGGCGGGCGTGCCCTGGGCGACGACGTGGCCCTGGTTGATGATCAGCACGCGGTCGCACGTCATCTCGATCTCGGGCAGGATGTGGGAGGAGATGATGACGGTCATCCGGCCGCGCAGGCTGGAGATGAGGTCGCGCACGATCAGAATCTGGTGCGGGTCGAGGCCGATGGTCGGCTCGTCCATGATGATGACGGGCGGCTCGGCGAGGATGGCCTCGGCGATGCCGACGCGCTGGCGGAAGCCCTTCGAGAGCCGGCCGATGATCTTGTGGCGGACGCGTTTCAGGTCGCAGGCCTCGAGCACCTCGTCGATGCGCGGCCCGAGCTTGCGGCGCGGGATTTCCTTCAGCCGGCCGCGGAAATACAGATATTCGGAGACGCGCATGTCCTCCGGCAGCGGGTTGTTTTCCGGCATGTAGCCGATGTGGCGCTTGGCCTCGCCGGGCTGGGAGGCGACCGGCACGCCGCAGATGCTCACGCTGCCGGAGGTCGCGGGCAGGTAGCCGGTGAGGATGCGCATCGTGGTCGACTTGCCGGCGCCGTTGGGCCCGAGGAAGCCGAGGATCTCGCCGCGCGCCACGCGGAAACTGATGTCGTTGACGGCCGCCACGCCCGCGTAGGCCTTGACCAGGCGGGAGACTTCGATGGCGGGAGTGTCGGACATGGGCGGCAACGCTGACTCAGCGGTGGACACGAATAAACACCATTCTTGTTCCCGGTCCGCCGGCGGTCAGGATTGTTTTTCGATCGTGACGTCTCCGGCGTGAAACCGTTGCAGGCGTCCGCCCTCGGGCCGGATCAGCAGCGAGCCCTCGTCGTCGATCCCGGCGGCGATCCCGGCGATGCGCCGGGCGCCCTGCAGGAGCGCGATGGGCTTGCCGCGGAGGACGTCGTAGCGCTGCCAGAGATCGGCAAACGTGGACGTGTGTTCGCCGGCCACGAACCGGTCGTAGGCGAGCAGCACGCGGCCGAGGAGGGCGGCGGTGAAGCGGTTGAGGTCGAGGGTTCCGGCGGTCTGCTGCGCGAGCGAGACCGCGCGCTGGGCGAGCTCGCCGGGCCAGGCCTCGGAGCCGGCGTTGACGTTGAGGCCGAGGCCGAAGACGAGATCGCGGATCTGGTCCGAGTCGACGCGCGCCTCGGTGAGCATGCCGCCGGCCTTGCGGCCGTCGAAGAGGAGGTCGTTGGGCCACTTGATGCCGGGGGCGGCCTGCGTGAAATTGGCGATGAGCTCGCAGACGTTTACACCCATCCAGAGCGTGAACGTGGCCATGCCGGCGGGCGGCAGCGCGGGGCGGAAGGCGAAGCTGGCGTAGAGGTTGCCGTTGGCCTCGCTGTGCCAGGCGCGCCCGAGCCGGCCGCGGCCGCGCGTCTGCCGGCGGGCGAGGACGGCGAACGGCGCCTCGCGGCCGGCCGCGAGCTGGCGGGCGGCCTCGTCGTTGGTGCTGTCGACTTCGTCGATCAGGACGATCGGGCACTGCCGCGCGCGGCCCTTGAGCTGCGCCTCGATCAACTCGCGGTGGAGTGCCGCGGGCCGGCGGACGATGCGGTAGCCGCGGGCGCGGGCCGCCTCGAACTCGAAGCCCTGCGCGCGGAGCTTCTCCATGTGCTGCCAGACCGAGACACGCGAGACGCCGAGCTTGGCGGCCAGGGCGCCGCCGGAGGTGAAGCCGGGATCGCGGGCGAGCAGTTCGCGGAGGATGACGAGTTCGGTCGAGGGCATGGGACGCGGAGACGCGAGCCGGCCACTACAACGCAGCCGGGCCCGGCGGTGCAAATGACATTTGCGGAATTCGCCGCGCCGGTCGCGGGCGAAACCGGCGCCGATCGCACGGCGGTCTCGCGTGGCGCCAAAACGTCGTCGCGGGTCCGCGGTCGCGCGACGATCCCGGCCGCGGGCGCGGCCTCACTTCGGCCCGCTGTCGTAGCCGAAGCCGCTCGTGCGCATGAAGGTCTCGTCGGAGACGCGCTTGATGTAGGCGCCGTCCTCCTTGCTGGCGACGCTCACGGTGCGGGCCGTGTCGCGCAGGTCGGCCATGTTCTGCAGACGCTCTTCTTCCTGATACATGGCGAGGGCGATCGGCCGGTTGAGGCCGAGCACGTTGCCGAAATTCAGGCCGTAGTAGCGGTCCAGCGCGAGATCCGTCCGGTTGCGCTTGTCGTAGATGTCGCGCTCGCGAAACACCGCCGGCTTCGGTTCCTGCACGACATATTTCGGCAGGCGGATGATCTTGTTGCGCGGTTTGTCGACGTCGCGCAGGTCGACCGGCTCGTCGCCCTCCTCCTCGGGTTTCGGCTTCGGGGGCGGATTGTATTTCGGCATCGTCTGCGCGAGCGAGGCGGCGAGTCCGTCGGAGACGGCCCGGTTGCGGCGCGGCCGGTCGGGCGTGCGCGTCTCCGCCGTCGCGGTCGCGGTGCCGGCGGGATCGGCGGGAGCCGTCGCGGGCGTCTGCGCGCGGACCGCCGGGCTCAGGACCGGCAGCAGCAGCGTCAACAACAGCGGCGAGGGGACGGAGCGTGGCATGCGCATACCGTCAATCTACGACCGGAAGAGTTCCGCGCAACTGCGGAGGCGGGCAAAGTGCGCCGAAGCGCCGGAAGGCCCCGCCGCGGCGGAATTCAACCGGCCAGCGCGGCCTGGATCCGTGCGGCGGCCTCGGCCGGGGCGAGCGCGGACGTGTCGAGCGTGAGCGCCGACGCCGGCATCGCCGGGCGGTCGAACACGCCGGCGGCGCGCAGCTGGCGGTAGAGGTCGGGCGACGTGAGCTTGTGGCCCTGGCGCGACGCGTTGCCCAGCCGGCGCTCGATTTCCGGCTCGGGGCAGGTGAGCGCGACAAAATGCGCGACGTCGCCGCGCGCGGCCGCGTCGCGCGCGAGGTCGTCGACGAACGCCTGGCTCACGCTCGACTCGGGGTTGAACGTGAAGATCAGCCCGGGCGTGCCGGCGGCGCTGGCGCGCGCGAGGATGTCGCGCCACATCCGCTCGCGCAGCTCGACGAACGGCGCACTGCCGAATTCGAACACGGCCAGCAGCGCATCGACCACGAGGTGATTGTGAAACAACCGCCAGCCCGTGAGCCGGGCGAGTTCGCGGGCGACGGTGAGCTTGCCGCATGCGGGCGGACCGTGGAGGACGACGAGGTGCATGGTCGGAAGGCGGTGGAAAAAATACGCGGTGGCCGCGCTGGGCGCGCGCCCGGACGACAGGGCCCGGCGCGCGCGGACGTTCACTTCAGCCAGCGGGCGAGCCACTGGCGGACCTCGCCATACCAGAAGACGGAATTCTGCGGATGGAGCACCCAGTGGTTCTCGTCGGGGAAATAGACGAGCCGCGACGGCACGCCCTGCTTCTGCAGCGCGCCGTAGAACTCGAGCCCCTGCGCGACGGGCACGCGGTAGTCGAGCTCGCCGTGGATCACGAGCGTGGGGGTCTTGAAGTGCGCGGCGTAGTTCATCGGATTCTGGCTGTCGTAGGCGGGCGTGCGGCGCCAGGGCGAGCCGTCCATCACGCCGTCCTGCCAGAAGAGCGCGGCGTCGGAGGCGTATTGGGTGTCGAAATCGGTCACGCCCGCGTGGCAGACGATGGCCTTGAAGCGATCGGTGTGTCCACAAATCCAGGACGCCATGTAGCCGCCGTAGCTGGCGCCGAGCGCGGCGGTGCGGGTCGCGTCGAGGAAGGGGTGGCGCGCGAGGAGGAAGTCCGTCGCCTTCATGATGTCCTCGTAGGGTTTTTCGCCCCACGCGCCGTCGATCGAGGCGGTGAAGGCCTCGCCGAAGCCGGTCGAGCCGTGGCGGTTCACCCAGGTGGCGACGCAGCCGTCGGGCGCGCCCGGGCCGGGGGCGACGAAGACCTGGGCGTTCCAGCGCGGCTGCCACATGTCGCCGATCATCGTCGCCGGCCCGCCGTGCATGAGCTGGAGCAGCGGATACGTTTTCTCCGGGTCGAAGCCGGGCGGGTAGATCAGCCAGCCCTGGACCGTGTCGCCGCCGGCGCCGGTGAAGGTGTATTCCTCGACGCGGCCGAGCTGCCGGCCGGCGAAGAGGGCGTCGTTGAGGTGCGTGCGGACGACGGGCGCGGCGCCGGCGGCGAGGTCGAGCGCGTGGATCTCGTCCGGCCGCGCGAAGCTCTGGTGGAGGTAGAACAGCCGCGCGGCGCTGACGGTGAGCGCGGAGTTGGTGCCGTCGGCCACGAGCGGTTTCAGGCCGGTGCCGTCGGCGGCGACGGCGAAGATCTTGGTGCGGCCGCGGTCCTCGGCGCGGAAATAGACCGTGCGGCCGTCGGGCGAGAAGCGCCAGTCCTGCGGGGCGAGATCGGCGGCCGGCAGCACGGGCGCGATCGCGCCGGAGGCGAGCTCGACGCGCGTCAGCTTCGTGTATTCGGAGAGGCCTCGGGGCTTCACCTGGCGGCCGAACCACACGGATTTCCCGTCGGGACTGAAGCGCGGCGCATCGTCGGAGCCGGGGTTGTCGGCCGTGAGGTTCTTCCACGGCGCGGCGGGATCGTCGAGCGAGAGCAGGTAGATGTCGGTGTTCTCCTCGCCGCTGCGGAACGGCGGCGGCGTGGTGCCGGCGGAGAGCACGATCCAGCGGCCGTCGGCGGACAGGTCGAACTGCGCCTCGCCGTCGAAACGGAAGCCGCGGTCCCAGCGGGGCGTGAGGTCGGTGGTCTGCCTCGTGGCGAGGTCGACGAGGAGGAGCCGGTCCGCCTCGCCTTCGGTGCGCCACGTGTCGAAGTAGCGGTAGAACGCGTTTTCGGTCACGCGCGCGCTGACCTTGGACTCCTGGCGCTTCTTCACCTCGGCCTTCAGCGCGGCGAAGTCGGCGAAGCCCGGCAGCACCTGCGTGGCGAACACGATGCGGCGGCCGTCGGGCAGCCAGCGCGGATGGGAAATCGGATACGGCAGCTCGAGGATCTTCTCGGCTTCGCCGCCGTCGGCGCGGATGACATAGAGCGCGGGCTGCTCGTCGCCGGCGCGCTTCGAGACGAACGCGATCCGCGTGCCGTCGGGGCTCCAGCGCGGCTCGCCGTCGCCGGCCCCGGCGGCCGTGAGCGGGCGGGCCTCGCCGCCGGCCGCGTCGAGGAGCCAGAGCCGGGCGGTGGAGTTGTTCTTCGCCAGGTCGAATTCCCTGACGGCGAAGACGAGGCGGGCGCCGTCGGGCGAGAGATCGAGCGCGCCCGGGCGGCGGACGGACCAGAGATCCTCGGCCGTGAAGGGGCGGAGGGCGGCGGAGTCAGCCGCGCGGACGAGGCCGGCGGCGAGGAGCAGGGCGGCGAGCCCGCGGAGCGGGAACAGGAGTCGCATGCCGGCGAGTCAGGCGGATCGCCGGCCGCGGCTCAATCCACGATTCGCGGCGCGGCGACGAGCGCGAGGCGGTTGAGGTGCTCGAGCGCGAGATGGATCAGCGCGATGTGCATCGACTGCGACACCTCGCCGCGCCGGACGAGCTCCAGCAGGTCGGGCACGGAGACGAATTCGAAGGCGATCTCCTCGCCGTGGTCGAGGTGCTGCGGCGCGACGATGCGCGCGTGGTCGGCGATGAAGCAGTGGACGCGGTTGTTCTGCCGCGCGGAGTTGGCGCAGGGCGCGGCGACGTGGCGCCAGTTTTCCGCCGTGCAACCCGTTTCCTCGAGCAGTTCGCGCCGGGCGGCCGTGAGCAGATCCTCGCCGGGATCGGCGGCGCCACCGGGCAGCTCGAAACCGAAGACGTCCGCGGCGTAGCGGTATTGGCGGACGAGCAGCACGCGGTCCTCCTCATCGAAGGCGAGGACGTGCACCCACTCCGGCTGCTCCAGCACATAGTAGGGATCGAGGATCTGGCCGGTCCCGGTCTCGCAGCGGTCGGCACGCAGCTGGACGAAACGGTCGCGGATGATGTCGCGCGTCGAGAGTCGTTTCCAGTGTTGCATGGCATTCGCGAGTGAAGGCGGCCGGCGCGCCATGGCAAGGCCCGGATGGGGCGAAGCCCGGGTGGCGGTGGATTTGTGACGCGGCGGTGACGACGGCGGCGGCGTGCGGCAGGGCGGGCGCCGCGGCATCGGTTCTGCTTTGGACGGGGTGTGAATCCGCCGCCCGCCGTCCCGCCGCCCAAGGATGCCTACCGGCGGACCAAGATCGTCTTCACCCTCGGGCCCGCGACTTCGGACGAGCGGATGTTGGAGCAGTTGATCCTGGCGGGCGTCGACGTCTGCCGGCTCAACATGGCGCACGCCGACCATGTCTGGACGCGGGCGATGATCCGGCGCGTGCGCGAAAGTTGCCGCCGCGCGGGCCGCGAGATCGCGCTGATGATGGATGTGAAGGGTCCCGAGATCCGCACGGGCGACCTCGCGGCGCCGGTCGAGCTCGCCGCCGGCCAGCTCGTCGATCTGCTCCCGCGGCCCGGCGCGCCCGAGGAGGGAGTGCTGGCGGTGCCGGTCAACTATCCCGGCTTCGGCGGCGACGTGGCGCCGGGCGTGACCGTGCTCGTCGACAGCGGCTTGATCCGGCTCGAAGTCGTGACGGCGACGGCGGAGCGCGTGCGCTGCCGCGTGGTCGTGCCGGCGCGGCTGGGCAACCGCCGCCACATCAATCTCCCCGGCGTGAAGGTGCGGCTGCCCGCGCTCACGGCGAAGGATCGCGCGGACATCGCCGTCGGCGTCGAGGAGGGCGTGGACTTTTTCGCGCTGTCGTTCGTGCGCGAGGCCGACGACATCGACATCCTCCGCCGGCTGCTCACGGAGGCGCGGAGCACCGCGCGCATCATCGCCAAGATCGAGGACCAGTCCGCGATCGCGAATCTCGACGACATCGTGCAGGCCTCCGATGCGGTGATGGTGGCGCGCGGCGATCTCGGCATCGAGGTGCCGATGGAGGACCTGCCGCTGATCCAGAAGCGCGCCGTCGACACCTGCATCCGGCTGCGCAAACCCGTGATCGTCGCCACGCACCTCCTCGAGTCCATGATCGCTTCGCCGGTGCCGACGCGCGCGGAGGTCAGCGACATCGCCGGCGCGGTCTGGTCGCAGGCCGACGCGATCATGCTGTCGGGCGAGACCACGACGGGGCTTTATCCGCTGGAGTGCGTGCATTTCATGAAACGCGTCGCCGGCCGCATCGAAGGCGGCGCGCGGCCGGGGCACAACACGGCGCTGCCGCTGCGGACGAACAAGGACCGGCTGCTGCGCGCGGCGGTCATGCTGGCGGAGGAGATCGGGGAGGCCGGCATCGTCGTGTTCACGCGCAACGGCCAGCTGCCGCAGACGCTCGCCGCGCTGCGCGCCTCGCGCTGTCCCGTGTATGCGTTCACCGACGACGCGCAGGTCTTCCGGCACCTGCTGCTGGTCTGGGGCGTGGAGCCGTTCCGGATGACGTTCTCGCCGCAGCCGGAGCAGACGATCCGCGACGCCTTCGACTATCTCATGCGGCGCGGCTGGGTGGCGCGGGGCGACTGCCTGGTCGTCGTGACCAACGTCCTCGCCGGCGAGCGGATCATCGACTCGATCCAGATGCGTCCGGTCGAATAACGGCGCGAACACAGCGTCGGGACCCGGAGAGGCGGCGAGCCGAAGCAGGCCGCAAACCTGCGGCCGACAAAAAAAGGCCCCCACCGCGGGTGATCGCGATGGAGGCCATGATTCCCGAGGGCGCGTCCGCGATGGCGGAGGCGCCGAGCCGGAGCCGGCGGCGGTCCCGGGAGACCCGCCGCGGCGGCTTGAGCTTACTTCTTCGCGGACTTCTTGGCCGCGACTTTCTTTTTGGCCGGAGCCTTGCGCACGGCGGGTTTGGCCTTGGCGGTTTTCTTGGCAGTCTTCTTCGGGGTTGTTTTTTTCATGGGAAAAATCCTTTGCGCCGGCCGGCTGTGTGTAAGGTGTGGATACTGTCGGCGCGGGCTCTGGAGAACCAGGGCCGCGGGCGCGACACTCACAGAGTGAGCGCGATCCGGCGGCGATGTCGAAGCAAAATCCCGCGCTCAGCGGGTTTTTCCGAGCGGCAGGTTCACACTCGTGCCGAAGGTCGCCGGCGATCCGGAGTCCTTTTGAAACCAGCCGTGCATCGTGCCGCAGCCGCCGGAGGCGGCGAGCAGCGCGGCGCCGGCGGCGAATGCGAGCGCGCGGCGGAGCGGGAGCGCGAAGCGGGGAGACGTCATCGTGCTCCTGAGATCAGGCGCGCGCGCGGCCGGTTCCCTCGCGCGGATCGCGCGCGGCGCTCAGCGGACCTGGCCCGTGCCGTCGACGAGCCATTTGTAGCTGCAGAGTTCGCGCAGGCCCATCGGGCCGCGCGCGTGCAGGCGGTCGGTGCTGATGCCGATCTCGGCGCCGAAGCCGAATTCGAAGCCGTCGTTGAACCGCGTGCTCGCGTTCCAGAACACCGCGGCGCTGTCGACGCCGGCCTGGAATTTCCGCGCGGCGGCGCGGTCGGCGGTGACGATCGTGTCGCTGTGGCCGGAGCTGTCGCGGTTGATCGTCGCGATCGCGTCGTCGAGCGAGTCGGTGACGCGCACGGCGAGGATGTCGTCGAGGAATTCCGCCGTGAAATCCGCGGCGGCGGCGGCGGCGTGCGGCAGGTTTTCGCGGGCGAGGATGGCGGCGCTGGCGGCGTCGCAGCGGAGCTGGACGTTCTTCGCGGCGATCAGCGCGCGCGCGATCGGCGGGAGCAGCTGCGCGGCGACCTCGCGGTGGACGAGCAGCTGTTCGGCGGCGTTGCACACGCCGGGGCGCGAGGTCTTGGCGTTGACGACGATCTTCTCCGCCATCGCGGGATCGGCGGCGCGGTCGACGTAGACGAAGCACACGCCCTTGTAATGCTTGATGACGGGGATGGTGCTGTGCTCGGTGACGAAGCGGATCAGGCCCTCGCCGCCGCGCGGGATGATGCAGTGCACGAGCGTGTCGAGCTTGAGCAGGGTGGTGAGCGCGGCGCGGTCGGTCGTCGGCACCAGCAGCACGGCGTCGGCGGGCAGGCCGGTCTCCGCGAGCGCGCGGGCGACGAGCGCGGCGAGCGCGGTGTTGGTGTGGAAGCATTCCTTGCCGCCGCGCAGGATGGCGGCGTTGCCGCTCTTCAGGCAGAGCGCGGCGCAGTCGATGGTGACGTTGGGCCGCGCCTCGTAGACGATGCCGATCACGCCGATGGGCACGCGGACCTTGCGGAGCACGAGGCCGTTGGGGCGCGTGGTCGTCTCGAGGAGTTCGCCGACGGGATCGGGGAGCGTCGCGACCTGCCGCACGCTTTCGGCGAGATGCGCGAGCCGGGCGGGCGTGAGGGTGAGGCGGTCGCGGGCGGCGGCGGCGAGTTCGGCGGCGGCGGGGGAGAGCAGGTCCCGGTTGTTGGCGGCGATGAGGGCGTCGGTCGACTCGGTGAGCAGGTCCGCCAGCCGGCGGAGCGCGGCGTCCTTCTGCGCGGTCGGGGCGGTCGCCAGCGCGAACGACGCGGCGCGGGCGCGCTGCGCGAGGGACGTGACGAGGGCGGCGAGATCGGCGGACATGCGGCCAGACAGTCGGCGAAACGCGCTCCGGCGCAAAGCGAAATTCCGTCATGGCCGGCGGGGGCCGCGGCGCGCCGGGCCGCCGGCTTTTCCTGAATACGCGCCGGCGCCCGCGGCCGGCCGACGGAGGAGGCGGCTCCGCCGGGTGTTTTCCGACGGAAACGCGCTTGCGCCCGCTCGGGCGAATCGGTTGTGCTCTGCGTTTCCCTCGACGCACATGCCACAGACCATCGCCGTCCTCGACTTCGGTTCCCAGCTCACGCAGGTCATCGCGCGCCGCATCCGCGAGTGCCAAGTTTACTCGAAGATCTACCACTACTCCACGCCGGCGGAGAAGCTGCGGGAGGAGGGCGTCGTCGGCATCATCTTCTCCGGCGGTCCGCAGAGCGTCTACGCGAAGGGCGCGCCGCATCCGGACAAGGCGGTCTTCGAGCTCGGCGTGCCGATCCTCGGCATCTGTTACGGCGTGCAGCTGATGGGCTATTTCCTCGGCGGCGAGGTCGAGCACAGCAAGGCCCGCGAATACGGCCACGGCCATCTCACGATCAAGAAACCCGGCCGGCTCTTCGCCGGGCTGCCGCGCAAGCTGCGCATCTGGAATTCCCACGGCGACAAGCTCACCAGGCTGCCGCCGGGCTTCGTCGCCACGGCCGTGTCCGACAACTCGCCGTTCTCCGGCATCGCGGACGTGAAGCGCCGGTTCTACGGCATCCAGTTTCACCCGGAGGTCTTCCACACCGAGCGCGGCGTGGACATGATCCGCAACTTCCTCGTCGGCATCTGCGGCGCGAAGCAGGACTGGACGACGAAGGAGTTCATCGGCCACGCGGTCGAGGGCCTCCGCGCGCAGGTGGGCAAGTCCCGCGTCATCCTCGGCCTCTCCGGCGGCGTCGACTCGTCCGTCGCGGCGGCGCTGCTGCACAAGGCCATCGGCAAGCAGCTCACGTGCATCTTCGTCGACAACGGCCTCATCCGCAAAGGCGAGCGCGAGTATGTCGAGCGGCTCTACGCGAAGCATTTCAAGATCGACCTGCGCGTGATCGACGCGTCGAAGCTTTTCCTGCGCCGGCTCAAAGGCGTCACCGAGCCCGAGCAGAAGCGCAAGATCATCGGCCGCACGTTCGTCGAGGTCTTCGAGAAGGCGCTGAAGACGATCGGCCACGCCGATTTCCTCGCGCAGGGCACGCTGTATCCCGACGTGATCGAGAGCGTGTCCATCGGCAACAATCCCGCCTCGCTCATCAAGACGCACCACAACGTCGGCGGCCTGCCGGCGCGGATGAAGCTCAAGCTGGTCGAGCCGCTCCGCGAACTCTTCAAGGACGAGGTCCGCCAGGTCGGCGCCGCCCTCGGCCTGCCGAAGGAGGTCGTCTGGCGCCAGCCGTTCCCCGGTCCGGGCCTCGGCGTCCGCGTCATGGGCGAGATCTCCGCGGAGAAACTGGAAATCCTGCGCAACGCCGACGCCGTCCTCCACGAGGAGATGATGGCCTCCGGCCTCTATTATAAGGTGTGGCAGTCGTTCTGCGTCTTCCTGCCGGTGAAGACGGTCGGCGTCTTCGGCGACGAGCGCGTCTACGACTACGTGATCGCGATCCGGGTGGTCGAGAGCGTCGATGCCATGACGGCCGACTGGGCGCGGCTGCCTTACGAACTCCTGCAAAAGGCCTCCAGCCGCATCACCAACGAGGTGCGGGGCGTCAGCCGCGTGGTCTACGACATCAGTTCGAAGCCGCCGGCGACGATCGAGTGGGAGTGAGTTCAGAGCGGGCTTTCCTCCGCGGCCAAAATTCCCCAGCGTCTCCGCCATGCTCCCCAAATTTCTGCGCCTTGCCGCCGCCGCGTTCGTGATCCTCGGGGCCGTTGTCGCCCGTGCGGCCGAGCCCGCCATCATCGCCAAGGCCCGCGCGCGGCTCGCGCCCGACGCGGTGCTCGATGCGGTCACCTCCGTCCACTACGTCGGCTCGCTGGCGTTCACCGATCCGGAGAATCCGGTCGCGACGCGGACGGCGAAGGTCGAGTTCTTCCTCCGCAAGCCCGCGCAGCAGCGCATCGTCGTCGCCAACGACAAGACGATCGAGGTCAAGGCGCTCGACGGCTACGATGCCTGGACGCGCGTGACCGATGCGACCGATCCCACGAAGTGGAGCCAGACGCTCCTCTCCGCCGACCAGATCCGCCAGCTGCGCGCCGACGTGTGGCAGAATCTTTCCTTCTTCCGCGGCATCGAGCACGTGGGCGGCGCCGTCGAGGACCAGGGCCCGGCCACGGTCGACGGCATCGCCTGCGAGAAGCTCACGTTCACGCACGGCGGCGGCATCGTCTACGACCGCTACTTCGATGTGGCGACGGGTCGGCTCGTCTACACGGGCAACGACACGAACAACATCCGCGAGGAGGGCGAGATCGTCGCCGGCGGCATCCGTTTCCCGCAGAAGATCCAGATTTCGCTCAAGGCCGGCGACAAGATCGTGCGCCAGACGATCACGTTCGAAAAGATCACGGTCAACGAGCCGCTGCCCGACAGCCTCTTCGCGCTGCCGGCGCTGCAGGCCCACTGAGTTTTCCGTGGGCGGCGGCCACCGGTTGACGTCCGGCGGGTGCGGCCGCCGCATCCGTCCCTCCTTTCATGCGCACGCTCCACTCCGCTTCGAAAACCTTCGCCGCCGATCTCGCCGCCTTCTGCCGCGGCGCCGAGGTGCCGCGCGAAATCTCCGACGCCGTCGCCGCGATCCTCGCCGACGTCCGCGTCCGCGGCGACGAGGCCGTGAGCCATTACGCGGAGAAATTCGACGGCGCGACGCTCGCGCCGCGCGAGTTCCGCGTGAAGCCGGCCGCGCTCGCCGCGGCGTTCAAGCGCCTCCCGGCCGGCGAGCGCCGCGCGCTCCAGGCGGCGCACGCCAACATCGTCGCCTACAACCGCCGCGGCCTGCCCGCGGACTGGACGGCGAAGAACCGGCACGGCGCGCTCGTCGGCGAAAAGTTCGACCCGATCCGCCGCGTCGGCCTCTACGTGCCCGGCGGCCAGGTGCCGCTCGTCTCGACGGTGCTGATGACGGTCACGCTCGCGAAGATCGCGGGCTGCCCCGAGGTCGCCGTCTTCACTCCCTCGGATCGCGAGGGCCGGATCGCCGACGGTCTCCTCGCCGCGCTGCACCTGCTCGGCGTCGACGAGGTCTACCGGATCGGCGGCGTGCAGGCGATCGGCGCGATGGCCTATGGCACGGCGACGATCCGCGCCGTCGACAAGGTTTACGGCCCGGGCAACGCCTACGTGTGCGAGGCGAAGCGCCAGGTGTTCGGCACGGTGGGCGTCGATTCGCTGCCCGGCCCGAGCGAAGTGATGATCGTCGCCGACGAGACGGCGCGCGTCGATTTCGCCGCCGCCGATCTGCTGGCGCAGGCCGAGCACGGCTCCGGCCGCGAGAAGATATACCTTGTCGCCACTTCCGCGAAGATCCTCGCCGCGATCGCCGCCGAGACCGAGGCGCAGTTGAAGCGGATCGCGCGCGCCGAGAAAACGCAGCGCGTCCTCGAGCACGGTTTCCTCGCGATCGAGGCGAAGTCGCCCGACCGCATCGCGGAGATCGCCAACTACGTCGCGCCCGAGCATCTCGAGCTGCTCGTCGCCGCCGGCACCGCGCGGAAACTCACGCAGGCGATCACGACCGCCGGCGCGATCATGACCGGCAATTACACGCCGACCGCGCTCGGCGATTTCACCGCCGGCCCGAGCCACGTGCTGCCGACCGGCCGCGCGGGCCGCTTCTTCAGCGGGCTGCGCGTTGCCGACTTCGTCCGGCGCACGAGCCTGATCCGCTACGACCGCACGAGCGTGAAGGCCGGCGCGAAGGTCGTCGCCGCCTTCGCGGCGATGGAGCGGCTCGATGCCCACGGCCGCTCGGCGGCGATCCGGGTGGAATAGCCGCAAAGAGGCGCAGAAGGCGCAAAAGAGGCAACGGACTGTCTCGTTCTGGCCGGCCTCAGCGGTCGTGCTGACGGAGCGGCGATCGATCGCGCGCCGGCTATGCCGCGGACGCGGAAATTTCAGGATTCTATTTTTGCGCCTTTTGCGCCTTTTTGCGGCCATCCATGGAACCGTCGTCGCTCGCCCTCCCGCACATCGCGAAGCTCCACGCCTACACGCCCGGCCTCCAGCCGGCCGAAGCCGGCTGGGTGAAGCTCAACACCAACGAGTGCCCGTATCCGCCGAGTCCGCACGTGGCCGCGGCGCTCGTCCGCGAGATCGGCGCCGACGGCGCGTCGCTGCGGCTCTATCCGAATCCCGCCAGCGCCCCGCTCCGCGCCGCGATCGCGCGGCACCACGGCCGCGGGCTCACGGCGGCGCACGTCGTCGTCGGCAACGGCTCCGACGACATCCTCAACCTGCTTGTCCGCGCGTTCTGCTCCGCGGCGCCGGGCGGCGAGCTCGGGTTCACGTTTCCCAGCTATTCGCTCTATCCGGTGCTCGTCGAGATCCAGGACGGCGCCAGCCGCGTGATCGAGTTCGACCGCGCGATGACGCTGCCGCTGGAGGCGATCGCCGCGTCGACCGCGCGCGCGTTTTTCCTGACCTCGCCCAACGCGCCCACGGGCGTCGCGTTCTCGAACGCGCAGCTCGAAGGGATCCTCGCGCGTTTCCGCGGCCTGCTGGTCGTCGACGAGGCGTATGCGCCGTTCGCGCGCGAGGACGCCGTGCCGCTGCTCGCGCGGCATCCGAACCTCGTGGTCGTGCGCACGCTCTCGAAGGCCTATGCGCTCGCCGGCATCCGCGTCGGCTACGCGCTTGCGCATCCGGACATCGCCGGCGTGCTCGATCGCGTGCGCGACAGCTACAACGTCTCCCGCCTTTCGCAGGCCGCCGCGCTCGCCGCCTTCGCGGACCAGCCCTACTACGACGGCGTCGTGGCGCGGATCGTCGCCACGCGCGAGCGCGTCGCGGCCGGGTTCGCGCGTCGCGGCTGGTTCACGTATCCGTCGCAGTCCAACTTCCTCTTCACCGAGCCGCGCAACGCCCGCGGCGAATCCGGCCCGGCCGTCGCGAAGTCGGCCTACGATTTCCTCTACGCGCACAAGGTGCTCATCCGCTACTTCCCGAGCCACGCCTTGACCGCGTCCTTTCTCCGCATCAGCGTCGGCACGGACGACGAGATGCTCGTCCTCCACAACACCCTCGACGCATGGCAACAGGCAGCACCCAACGCGTAGCAACCGTCACGCGCACCACCGCCGAGACCGACATCGCGCTCACCCTCGCGATCGACGGCCGCGGCGCCGCGCAGATCGACACCGGCGTGCCGTTCTTCGATCACATGCTGACGCTCTTCGCGAAGCACGGCCTGTTCGACCTCACCGTGAAGGCAAAGGGCGATGTCGCCGTCGACTATCATCACACGGTCGAGGACACCGGCCTCGTGCTCGGGCAGGCCTTCAAGGAGGCGCTCGGCGACAAGGTCGGCATCCGGCGCTACGGTTTCTTCCTGCTCCCGATGGACGAGTCGCTCGCGCGCGTCGTGGTCGACGTCGGCGGCCGGCCGCATCTCGTCTACGAGGCGAACGCGCCGACGATGTTCGTGCGTGATTTCAACATCGTGCTCGTGAAGGAATTCTGCCGCGCGTTCAGCAACGCGCTCGGCGCCAACCTGCACGTGCAGCTCGTCTACGGCGAGGAGCCGCATCACGTGGCCGAGGCGATCTTCAAGGGCCTGGCCCGCGCGCTCGACGCCGCGACGCAGATCGAACCCCGCGCCGCCGACCTTCTGCCCTCGACCAAGGGGAAACTCTAGCCGGGCGGACCCCGGCGTCCCGTCGGGTTCGGGAGCGCGAGAAGTCGAGGCCGGCCCGGCCGGGACGCCGGGCTCCTTTCGGGCTTTTTCTCCCAACAGACAAACCATCGGACATGTCCACCATCGCCGTCATCGACACCGGAATCTGCAACCTGCGCAGCGTCACCAAGGCGCTCGAGGCCGTGGGCGCATCGATTCGGATCGTGCACACGCCCGCGGAGATCGCGGCGGCCGGCGCGCAGGGGCTCGTGCTGCCGGGCGTGGGCGCGCTGCGCGATTGCGTGGCGTCGCTGCGCGCCTCGGGCATCGACCGCACGGTGCGCGACTGGATCGCCGCCGACCGGCCGTTCCTCGGCGTGTGCCTCGGCATGCAGGCGCTCTTCGAGCATTCCGAGGAGGGCGGCATCGCCGGCCTCGGCATTTTCCCGGGCCGCGTCGTCCGTTTCCGCCGTCCGCCGGAATTCAAGATCCCGCACATGGGCTGGAACGCCGTGCGGTTCCTCCAGCCGGATTCGCCGCTGGCGGCCGGACTCGCGACCGAGGGCGAGTCGTTTTATTTCGTGCACAGTTTTCACTGCGAGCCGGCGGACCGCTCGCTCGTGCTCGCCGAATGCGACTACGGCGGCGCGTTCACCGCGGCGATCGGGCGCGGCCGCTGCTTCGCGACGCAGTTCCATCCCGAGAAAAGCCAGGCCAGGGGCCTGCACCTTTACCGGAATTTCGCGGTGTTCGCCGCGCGCGCCTGAACGGACGCACGACCGTGGAGCCGGCGCCGCGCAAGGCGCCGACGAGGCGTCGCAAAACGATGAAGTTTGCGTGATGCCCGCCATCAGCCGGCCTTCACCTTTCTCGATGATGGGGAGGAAATTTCTAATTCTGGAAACAGCGCGCTTGCGGGCGTAAGTTTGCTTTGCAAGCGGCGCGGAATTGGCTTGGGTTCGCACCCACCCACCATGCCCACCCCTTCCCCCGCGACCCTCCACTTCAACGACAAGGATTACACGCTGCCGGTGACGATCGGCTCGGAAGGCGAACGGGCGATCGACATCTCGAAACTGCGGGCGGAGACGGGCGCGATCACCTACGACGACGGCTTCGGCAACACGGGTTCGTGCACGAGCGCGATCACGTTCATCGACGGCGAGGCCGGCATCCTCCGCTACCGCGGCTACCCGATCGAGCAGCTGGCCGAGAAGTCGAACTTCATCGAGACGGCCTACCTCGTGATCAACGGCGAGCTGCCGAACCCGACGCAGCGCCGCGATTTCTCCCGGCTGCTCACCCAGCACGCGCCGCTGCGCGAGGGCATGCTGCGCTTCATCCAGAATTTCCCGCGCGACTCGCATCCGATGGCGGTGCTCTCGGCGACGTTCAACGCCCTCGGCGCCTACTACCCGCACCTCGCGAGCAACAACCACCAGCGCGACCTCGAGCACTTCAACGAGGCCGCCGCCATCGCGATCTCCAAGGTCCGCACGATCGCGGCGCACACCTACCGCGTCAGCAACGGCTTCGGGTTCAACTATCCGCGTCCGAACATCGGATACTGCGAGAACTTCCTGCACCTGATGTTCTCCGAGCCCTACAACGAATACATCCCCACGGGCGAGGTGGCGTCGGCGCTGAATCTTTTCCTCCTCCTCCACGCCGACCACGAGCAGAACTGCTCCACCTCGACCGTGCGCATGGTCGCCTCCGCGGGCGCGAATCTCTTCGCCTCGATCTCCGCCGGCGTGAACGCGCTGTGGGGCCCCCTCCATGGCGGCGCCAACATGGCCGTGATCGAGATGCTGCAGAGCATCCACGACGAGGGCGACGACGGCACGAAGTTCATCGCCGCGGCCAAGGCCGGCAAGGGCGAGCGCCTGATGGGCTTCGGCCACCGCGTCTACAAGCACTACGATCCGCGCGCGAAGATCATCAAGGCGAGCTTCTACAAGGCGCTCGCCTCGCTCGGCATCAAGGACGACCCGCTCCTCAACATCGCGATGAAGCTCGAGGAGGTCGCGCTCAGCGACGACTACTTCGTCTCGCGCAAGCTCTACCCGAACGTCGACTTCTACTCCGGCCTGATCATGCGCGCGCTGGGCATCCCGCTGAACATGTTCACGGTGATGTTCGCCATCGGCCGCATGCCGGGCTGGATCGCGCAGTGGCGCGAGGTGGCGCAGACCCCGAAGCTCAAGATCTACCGGCCCCGCCAGATCTACGTGGGCGCCGCCAAGCGCGATTTCCTGCCGTTGGAAGCGCGGCCCTGAGCCGGCGTCCCCGCGGTCCGTGCGCCGGTGGCGAACGGTGCCGCGAACGGGCGGTTGGCGGGCTGACGTCGGCGAGCCGATGTCGGCGGACGATTCCGTGCGTCTGCTTTTCGATCGGGCGCGTCGGCATTCCGTATCCGCCCGGCTTTGACGCGCCGGCCGGTGGCGGAGCGCGGCGCGCGCAGAGGTGTCAGCCGGGCGGAGGCGATTCGTGCGGGCGTGCGCTGACGGCGGCAAACTGACCGGCGCGGACAGACGTGTTTCGCGGTTTCGCGCGTCATCGCCCGATTTCCGGAAAACGTCTTCACGGCCGGCGAAGGGCACGGGGCCGGCGGCGGCGCGCGCCATCGGAAAACTTTCCCATTTTCGGGATGCCTCAATTCCGGAACCGGACGTCGCGGGAGTGATCGCGAGGTTGGTGTAAGTTTTAGATATTATGAATAAATGACTTACGATGACATGGAATCGATGGCATGACCGGTGCTAAACGGACATCGCGGCGGATCCTTCCGTCTGCCGCCACAACCTCCTCCCGTCATGAAAGTCCAATTGCTCTCCCTGTTTTTCCTGCTGGCTCCCTTTGCCCTGGGCCTCCTGTCCCGTGAGCGAGCGACGGAGCGCGCCGACGAAAAGTCCGCTCCGGCCGAGATGTCCGCACCTGCCGAGCAGAGCAGCGAGAACGGCGCGCCGGCCGCCGTCGCGCCGGTGCCGGTCGCACCGCAGAAATCCGCCGCCCCCGCGCCGTGCCTGGCGGCCGGCTCCGCCGTGGCGCTCGCGTGATTTCCTCCGCTTTCCCCATGATCCATCTGCGCAACGTCAATCGCGTCTATCCCCTCAAGGGCGGTCCGTTCTACGCGCTCCGCGACATCCATCTCGAGGTGGGCGAGGGCGACTTCCTCTCCATCATGGGGCCGTCGGGCTCCGGCAAATCGACGCTCCTCCACATCCTCGGTCTGCACGACAGCGCGTGGACCGGCGAATACGACCTCGTCGGCGAACCCGTGCACACGCTCGACAAGAAGAAGCGCTTCGACCTCCAGAAAAAGCACATCGGCTTCGTCTTTCAAAGCTACCATCTGCTCGACGACCTGACGGTCTACGAGAACCTCGAGATCCCGCTGTCGTATCGCGACACGCCGAAGAAGGACCGCGACAGCATCGTCTGCGACGTCCTCGACCGTTTCCACATCGTCGGGAAAAAGGACCTGTATCCGAGCCAGCTTTCCGGCGGCCAGCAGCAGCTCGTCGGCATCGCCCGCGCGCTCGTCGCCCGCCCGGCCCTCATCCTCGCCGACGAGCCCACCGGCAATCTCCACTCCGATCAGGGGCGCGAGATCATGGAGCTCTTCCGCCGGCTCAACCGCGAGGACGGCGTCACCATCGTCCAGGTCACGCACTCCGAGGAAAACGCCGCCTACGGCACCCGCATCGTCCGGCTCGCCGACGGCGTGCGCGTGCAGTGATCCGCCCTCCCTCACGTCTCCATCTTTTCGTTACCGTGCTTTCCCGCCCGCTCCGTCCCGCCCTCGTCCTCGCCGCGCTCCTCGCCGCCGCCGCCGCGCGGGCCGACACCGCGCTCACGCTCGACGAGGCCGTCCATCTCGCGCTCGAGCGCAACCAGTCGATCAAGGTCGAGGCCTACGGCCGGCCGATCGCCCGGGCCAACCTCCTCACCGAGCTGGGCCGCTTCGATCCCGCGGTCACGTTTCGCCGCAGCTACACGGAGAACGGCGCCCCGTATTCGTCCGATGTGGACACCGGGCTGGTGACGCAGCTCGTGAAGACCGACGCCTACAGCCTCGCCTTCGAGGGCACGACGCCCTGGGGCCTGAACTACAGCCTCGGCGGCTCGGCCGACCACACCCGCGTCCGGAGTTCGCTCGCCGCGCTCAACGAGGACGCCGGCTACGCGACGTTCGGCGGCGTGACGATCACGCAGCCGCTGCTCCGCGGCTTCGGCTTCGGGGCCAATCTCGCCGGCTACCGCGTGGCGAAGGCCGACCGCGGCATCGCCGACTGGCAGTTCCGCCAGACGGTGATCGACACGGTGACCAACGTCATCGGCGCCTACAGCGATCTCGTCTACGCGCAGCAGTCGCTCCGCATCGCCGAGCGCTCCCGCGGCCTCGCCGCCGGCCTGCTCGAGGAAAACGAAAAACGTTTCAAAGTCGGCAGCATGTCGGAGGCCGACGTCGCCCAGGCGCGCGCCCGCACCGCCACGCGCGACGAAAACATCCTCGTGGCCGCCCAGGGCGTGAGCGACGCGACCAACCGCCTCCGCCAGCTCATCGGCGAGACCACCTTCCCGATCACGCCCGAGGGCTACGCGCTGCAGGCGCCCGAGGTGCCGCCGACGGTCGTCGATCCGGCGACCGACCTGCAGACCGCGCTCAACCAGCGGCCCGATTACCAGGCCGCCCGCCTCGGGCTCGCGAAACGGCGCGCCAATGACGCGGCGGCGCGCAACCAGCTCCTGCCCCAGGTCGATTTCGTCGGCAGCTACGGCTACAACGGCCTCGACCGCGATTTCTCCAGCAGCCGCCGCATGGTGCGCAACTACGACAACCGCTCCTATTCCGCCGGCATGGTCGTGAGCGTGCCGCTGACGTTTGCCGAGGGCCGCGGCAAGTCGCGCGCCGCCCGGCTCCAGCTCCGCCAGGGCGAGGCCGATCTCGTGCGGCTGGAGCAGGACATCGCCGTGGCCGTCGCGCACGCCGCCGGCCAGATCGAGACGACGCGCAAGCGCGTGGCCGCCAATCGCGCCGCCTACGACCTCGCCAAGCAGGCACTCGAGGCCGAGATCAAGAAACTCCGCGCCGGCACGAGCAGCACGTTCTTCGTCCTCAATCTCCAGGAGGAGCTGACCTACGCCGACCTGAACTTTCAGGCGGCGCTCGCCGATCAGCGCCGCGCCCACGCCGCCTACGAGCAGGCGCTCGGCCGCACGCTCGCGACCTACCGGATTCCGCTCACGAAGGAGTGATCCGGCCCGCGGGCGATCCCTCCCGCTGTCGCCTGCCGCGAATCATCGCCCGCTCGGGCCACGCCCCCTTTTCCTTCTCCGGTATTCCGCGGGACGAGCTTGTTGTATGTTCTCCGGAGAAGGGCTTGTGAGCGCGACGCGTGTCGTGCGCCGCAAGAGGCGAGGTTCGACGAACGCGACGAACACACCATCCGGCGGCGAGGCGATCTTGGAAAAATGTCTGGCCCGCGCGGAGTCCGATCGCCTCGGCGTCCAGCGCCCGGCCGCCACGAAACACACGATGGCGGCAGCACCTCTCCAGACGCCATGCCGGGCGGGGCGGATGCGGCGGTCGCTTGTCGCCGTGTGCGCGCCCGCGTCCGAACACGCACACGTTTCCCCACGTCCGGCTCTGCAAGCATGGAGATAACGATGGACGCGTCCGGTTTGGCGGCTCCGGCCGACTGGGCCGAACGCATGGCGTCCGACGATGACTTTCCACAGGAGAGCCGCGTTCTGAAGGGGGAATCCGTTCTCCGGCCGGGTTTGGTGGATGCGCGCCAGGTCAGAACCGGTCCGGAGGACCGGTCCCACCCACAGCGACAGCAATCCCGCCCCAGTCAAAGTGTCATGTAATCAATGACGCTTTGGGGAGGCCGTTGCGCTGTCGGATTTCGGGTTTGCAACGCCGCGGACGGGACGCAGTTTCGGCATTCACTCCGGCCCGGATGGCGGAATTGGCAGACGCAACGGACTCAAAATCCGTCGCCCTCTAAAGGCATGTGGGTTCGACCCCCACTCCGGGCACCAGGCTTTGACAGAGAAACGGTCGGCGGCCTGCGGGCCGCGCGGCGACCGGGCGGTGGCTGGTTCCCCTTTCCCCATGAAACGTCATCCCGCGCCTGGGTTTTGTCTCCTGATTTTGGCGACGTGCTTCGCGTGGCCGTGCGCATCGGCCGGCGGTGCCGTCGCGCATCGCATCCCGGTCGTGTTTCACACCGACATCGGCACCGACATCGACGACACGTGGGCGCTGGCCTATCTGCTCCGTTGTCCGGAGCTCGATCTGAAACTCGTGCTCACGGATACGGGCGACACGCGTTACCGCGCGAAGGTCGCGGCCAAGCTCCTCGAGGCCGCCGGGCGGAGCGATGTCACCGTCGGTCTCGGCCGGCCCGGAACCATGGGCGACGCCGAGCGCAACCTCGCCCCGTGGGTGCGCGACTACGAGCTCGCGCGTTATCCCGGTCGCGTCGTCGAGGACGGCATCGGCGCGCTGATCGAGACGGTGATGCGCTCGCCGGAGCCGGTCACGATCATCTCCGTCGGCGCCGTCCCGAGCCTCGCGCTGGCGCTGCAACGCGAGCCGGCTCTGGCCGCGCGCTGCCGTTTCGTGGGCATGCACGGCAGTTTCGACATCGGCTACGGCGACCGGCCGCCGGCGGCGGCCGAGGCCAACGTCAAAGGCGATCCCGCCGCGCTGCGCGCGGTGCTGGCGGCGCCCTGGCGCGACGTGGTGCTGACGCCGCTCGACACTTGCGGGAGCATCGAGATCTCCGGCGACGCGTATCGCGGGATCTGGAGTGCGACGGACGATCCGCTCCTCCGCGCCGTCATCGAGAGTTATTGTCTTTTCGCTCCGCGGGTCACGTGGATGACCTGCGATTTCTTTGCCGTTCGCTCCACGACGCTCTTCGACTGCGTGGCCGTCTACTTGGCGTTTTCCGAGGAAGGACTGCGGACTGAGCCGCTGAGCTTCGCCATTACCGACGATGGGTTTACGAAAAGATCGACCGCTGCGGAGGCCGTGCGGGCGCGCGTGGCGCTCCGCTGGACGGATCGTGCGGCCTTCGAACGCGGATTCGTCGAACGGCTGAAAAAATCCATCGCGCGTTAACGACTGGAAATCAATCGACTGGGAAGCCAGCGCGTTTCCCGACCAAAAAAAGACGACGAATGCGCGCGGGATTTTGAACGCTTTGGGGACTCCCGCGTCTTTCTCAGCGTGTGTTAGGTGTTGTTCTTTTTGGGTAGTTCATAGTTTGTAGTTTCTAAAGTCGGCAGGGGCGCTGGATACAATCCAGCGCCCTTACTGTTTTCAGGGGCCGGCGATCGACGACCGGCCGGCGGCATGCGGATTCTTGTCACGCGCCCGCGGAAACGTTTCACTGGACGTCTCATGTCCGACTTTCGCGCCTTCTGCATCCCGGCCACGGCCGAGCCCGCCGAAATCATCCTGTCCGCCGACGAGTCTCATCATCTCGTCGCCGTGAATCGCGCGCGCCTGGGCGACACCGTCGTCGCCTTCGACGGCCGCGGGCACGAATGGATCTGCGAACTGACCGGCGAACGCAAAAGCGGGGCCGCGCTCAAGGTGCGTTTCAAGCAGCGGGCCCGGCCGCTCGCCTACGAGATCACGCTCGGCCAGGCGCTGCCGAAAGGGCCGTCGATGGACGCGATCGTGCGCAAGGCCACCGAGATCGGCGCCGCGCGCATCGTGCCGCTCGAGAGCGAGCGCACGCAGGTGCATTTCGACGGCGACCGCTCCGACCGGAAGATCGACAAGTGGCAGACCGCCGCGCTCGAGGCCGCGAAGCAGTGCGGCAACGCCTTTCTCCCCGAGATCGCGCCCGTGCAGAAGGCCGACGCCTTCATGGAGTCCGCGCGCGGCTACGACCTGAAGCTCATCGCCAGCCTCCAGCCCGGGGCGAAATCGCTCAAGGGCGTGCTCGCGGCGTTTCGCGCCGCGCAGGGCCGCGCGCCGAAAAAGGTGCTCTGGCTCGTCGGCCCCGAGGGCGATTTCACGCCGGCGGAGATGAGCCTGTCGAAGAGCACGGGCTTCGAGCCGATCACGCTCGGGCCGCTCGTGCTGCGCTGCGAGACGGCCGCCGTCTACGCCCTGAGCGTGCTCAGCTACGAATTGCAGAACGCGGACTGAGCGGCCGCACCGGCGGCCGATCCTGGGTCCGCGCCGTTTTGGGCTTGGGCGGCGAAGGCGGGATGGCAGGCTGGCGGGCCTATGAACAAGCTCGCCGTCGTCACCGGCCTCGTCCTCCTTCCGCTTGCGATGACGCGGGCGCAAACGACCGAAGATCCGTATCAATGGCTCGAGGACGTGACGGGCGAGCCGGCGCTCGCCTGGGCGCGAGGGCAGAACGACCGCACGCGGCGCGAACTCGAGGCCTCGCCCGATTTCAAACCCATCCACGACCGGCTGCTCGCGATCTACGATTCGAGCGCCCGCATCCCCTACGTCGCCAAGGCGGGCGCGTTCTACTATAATTTCTGGCGCGATGCGCAGCACGTCCGCGGCGTCTGGCGCCGCACCACGCCCGCGGAATACCGCAAGGCCGAGCCGGCGTGGGAGACGGTGCTCGACCTCGACGCGCTGGCCGCAGCCGAAAAGGAGAACTGGGTGTGGAAGGGCGCCGTCTGGCTCTGGCCGGGCTACGACCGCTGCCTGCTCAACCTCTCGCGCGGCGGCGGCGACGCCGTGGTCGTGCGCGAATTCGACGCGACGACGAAGACCTTCGTCGCCGACGGCTTCAACCTGCCCGAGGCGAAGAGCGACGTCACGTGGCGCGACCGCGACCACGTCTACGTCGGCACCGATTTCGGCGCCGGCTCGCTCACGAGTTCGGGTTATCCGCGCGTCGTGAAATCGTGGACACGCGGCACGCCGCTGGACGCGGCCGGGACGGTGTTCGAGGGCGAGGCGGGGGACGTGGCCGTCGGCACGTGGACCTCGGAGGATCCGGAGTTTCCGCGGGAGTTCGTCCGCCGCTCGCCGACGTTCTTCACCGGCGAGCACTTCCTCAACCGCGACGGCCGGCTCCTCAAGCTCGACCTGCCGGCGGACGCGGAGCAGGGGACGTTTCGCGAGTGGCTGCTCGTGACGCTCCGCACCGACTGGAGCGTGGGCGGAAAGACGTATCCCGGCGGCGCGCTCCTGGCCGCGCGCTGGGACGATTTCCTCGCCGGGAAGCGCGACTTCGCGGTGCTCTTCGAGCCGACGGCGCGCAAGTCGCTCGCCGGGTATGCGGCCACGCGGGGCCACGTGATCGTCAACGAACTCGACAACGTGCGCAACCGGCTCTACGTGCTCACGCCGCAGGCCGGCGGCGGGTGGACGCGCACGCCGCTGGCGGCGCCGGAGTTCGGCACGGTGTCGGCCGAGGCGGTCGACCGCGAGAGCGACGACTATTTCCTCACCGTCACGGATTTCCTCACGCCGACGAGCCTCGCCCGCGGCACGGTCGGGCGGGCGGAGCGCGAGCCGCTGAAGCAGCTGCCGGCGTTTTTCGACGCGGCGGGCCTCGAGATCTCGCAGCACGAGGCGGTGTCGAAGGACGGCACGCGCGTGCCGTATTTCCAGGTGGCGCGGAAGGGCCTCGCGGCCGACGGCGCGGCCCCGACACTGCTTTATGGATACGGCGGCTTCGAGGTCTCGATGACGGCGGGCTACAGCGCGGGCATGGGCGCGGCATGGCTCGAGCGCGGCGGCGTCTATGTGCTGGCGAACATCCGCGGCGGCGGCGAATTCGGCCCGGCCTGGCACCAGGCGGCGCTGAAGGAGAACCGGCAGCGCGCCTACGACGACTTCATCGCGGTCGCGGAGGATCTGATCCGGCGCGGCGTCACCTCGCCGCGGCATCTCGGCATCATGGGCGGGAGCAACGGCGGCCTGCTCATGGGCGTGATGCTCACCGAGCGGCCGGATCTCTTCGGCGCGGTCGTCTGCCAGGTGCCGCTGCTCGACATGCGCCGCTACCACCGGCTCCTCGCCGGCGCGAGCTGGATGGGCGAATACGGCAATCCCGACGTGCCGGAGGAATGGGCCTATCTCAGCCGCTATTCGCCGTATCAGAACGTGAAGGCGGACGTGACGTATCCGCGCGTGCTCTTCACGACCTCGACGCGCGACGACCGGGTGCATCCCGGCCACGCGCGGAAGATGGTCGCGAAGATGGAGGCGCAGCACCACGACGTGCTCTATTACGAGAACATCGAGGGCGGCCACGGCGGTGCGGCGAACAACCGCCAGCAGGCCACGATGAACGCGCTGGCGTTCACGTTCCTCTGGAAACAGCTGCGCTGAGGGGCGGCGCGCGGGCGTCCCGGGCCGGCGGTTCAGCGATGGCGCCGGCGCCAGGCGGCCCAGCCGAGGGCCAGCGCCCCGAGTCCCAGCGCATACGTCGACGGCTCCGGCACGGCCGTCAGCGTCGTGGAAATGCGGAAGCCCAGCTTGGCGTTGGCGCTGGTGTCGGCGAGATTGTTGAGGCGCGCGTTGGTGAGATCGGCGGCCAGATTCCCCCAGGAGCCGCCCAGGACCCAGTGCCGGGTGCCGGCGCCGTTCTGGGCGGTGGAGGTCCACTCCTCGACGCCGGCGGTCATGCCGTAGAGTCCGTTCTGGTTGAACATCCCATAATCGACCTCCGGCCACTGGCTGTTGTTGGGCTCGATGGCGAGATAGCCGTAAAAGGCGCCGGTTTCGGTGAGAGTGTCGGCGCCTGTGCCGTAAAGCCAATAGCCGCCCTGGCCGGTGCCGTAGCGGTTGGCGTCGTAATAAGCGGCCTTATACCACTCGCTGGCGGTCGGGAGATTGAAACTGCCCGCCTGGGTTGCGCTGCCGGTGCCGAGCCAGTTGGAGAAGGCGACGGCTTCGCTGTAGCGAATATAGCAGACGGCCTTGTCGGCGCAGCCCGCGCGCACGCCCACCGAGCCGTCGGAGTTTTGATAGAGTCCGATATAGGAGGCGCCCGAGCTTTGAAACATATAGGAAGAGTAGCCCGTGTCGTTGAGGAACACGGCGTATTGGGCCCAGGAGACCTCGGTGGTGGCCATGCTGTAGACATAGTCGACCTGGCCCCAGCCGCGGGACGAGGGCGTTGCGGCGCTGTTGCCGGGATCGCCGATGGTCGAGAAGCTCAGGCCGACGCCGGCGGCGTTGAGCTTGGCGTAGCCGGTGTCGGCTCCGAGCGTGAAGTCGCCGGCGGAGGCCGGCAGGGAGAAGGCGATCGCCAGGCAGGCGGTCGTCAGGAGTGAGGACGAGTTGATCATAGCAGGAAAACGGACGGGGAAAAACGGCGCCGCGCGGGCGGATGACCGGCCGGCGACAGGCGGGGGGGAGGCGGAAACGTCCGCACGCAGACGGCGAAGCACAGCTCCGCGGGCAGGCGTGGACGGGACAGGGCGGGGCCCCGGCCGGCATGATCGACGGGTCAACCGTCTTGGCCGGGCGCGGAGGACCGCAGACCGGCGTCAGGGCGCCGGACGGGAAAAGGACGCCGCGAAGGGCGTGGGCCGGGGGCGACGGGTGAGTCGGGGCCCGGGCGGAGGGCAGCAGGGAAGTCTTGGCATTTCAGCGATGCGTTTTCCGTTTCTTGCAGCGCGCAGCGAGGTATTCGGACTCCGAGTTTGCAGCGGGCGGGGCCCGCAATCCTGCCTCTGGTCTTGGCCGCAAGGCGGCTGTTCGTTGCTCCCGGGACGCTCGTTTCGTCGGGGGATGGAGACAGGTGACTCGATACCGCAGCGCGACTGTCGCCGGTTCTCACGGCGTTCCCATCGGCTGCACGCTTTCGCCTCCGGAGGGAGGCGTGGACTTTTCAAATAGCGAGGCGGTCACTGCACGGGCGCGGAGCGGGGCGGTCAAGAACGCGCCGCCGCCAGGGACCGAAGCAGTAGCTTTTTCCGCCGGTCGTATTAGCCCGCGATGTCCCGGTGCCTGCGCGGCCCGGATCTCCGGGCCCCTCCGGGCCGTTGCGGCTTGTCCGTCACCAGACGAGCAGGCCGCCGGCGAAGGTCAGGCCGGCGCCGACGCTGCAGAAGATGATCCGGTCGCCGTCGTTGAAGATGCCTTCCTCGGCGGCCCAGCCCAGCGCCATCGAGACGCTCGCCGCACTCGTGTTGCCGTATTGGGCGATCGTCATCACGAAGCGGTCGTAGGGGATGTGCACGCGTTTGCTCACGGCCTTCAGGATGCGCTCGTTGGCCTGGTGCGGCACGATCCACGCGATGTCCTCGGGCTTCAGGTTTTCGCGCGCGAGCGTCTGCTCGATCTGCGCGGCGAAACCGACGACCGCGTGCTTGAAGACCGCGGTGCCGTCCATCTGCAGGTAAAAATGCTCGAGGCCGCAGCCGGCGCCCGCGGGCCACGGCATGCGCGCGCCGCCGCCGCGGCGCTGGATCGCCTCGAACTGCTCGGCGTCGCCGGACAGGCCCATCCGGTGCAGCCGGTGGCCGCCCGCGCCGGCGGTGAGGATGGCGGCGCCGGCGCCGTCCCCGAAGAGAAACGCGGTGCTGTGATCCGCGGGATTGGTGATGCGCGAGAGCAGCTCGGCGGTGACGACGATGACGTTTTGCGCCGTGCCGGAGAGGATGAACGAGCGGCCGACCTCGAGGGCGTAGAGCCAGCCCGAGCAGGCGGCGTTGAGGTCGAAGGCGAGCACGCCGGGGATGCCGAGCTGGCGGGCGAGGGCGCTCGCCATCGACGGCACCGGCTGGTCGGGGATCAGCGTGGCCATGATGATCCCGTCGATCTGCGACGCGGTCATGCCGGCCTGGGCGAGCGCGTGCTGGACGGCGGTGGCGGCGAGCGTCGTGGCGGATTCGCTTTCGCCGGCGTAGCGGCGCTCGCGGATGCCGGTGAGGCGGACGATCTCGTCCTCGGTGCGGTTCGGAAAGGCCTTGAGGATTTCGCTGTTGGCCCGCACGTGGGCGGGGACGGCGTGGCCGACGCCTGCGATGCAGACGGTCTGGGAAGGAGAGGTGCTCATCGGCGGGACGTCAGGCCTGGCGCTTCGCGAGGTAGCGCGTGACGTCGTCGCCGGACACGCGGCCGCCGGGGCCGGTCGCGGCGATGTCGGTGAGCGTGAGCGGATCGAGCCCGGCTTCCTGCGCGAGCTTGGTGGCGCGCGGCGTCCAGACGAGGGCGGCGGCGGGCTTGGGCGCGGCGGCGGGCGCGGACGCCGGCGCGCCGGCGCGGGCGGCGAGGTGGCGCTGGCTCTCGTCGGAGGTCTCGATCTGGCAGAAGACCTGGCCGGATTCGAACGTCTGCCCCGCCTGGACGGCGACGGATTTCACGACACCCTCGCACGGGCTTTCGAATTCGAAACTGGATTTGTCGCTCTCGAGCTCGGCGAGGGACTGGCCCTTGGCCACCCGGTCGCCGGGCCTGGCTTTGACAGAGATGACGTTGAGTTCGCTGACCGTCGCACCCATGGAGGGCACGGGGACATCGATGAGGAAGGTTTCCATGAGTCTGATTGCCGGAAAGTGGAACGGCCCCGCGCGCCAGGGTCAAGGGAGGGCGCAGGATCGTTTCGGAGCGCAGGAGGACGACGCCGGGGCGGGCGGGCGGTTACGCGCGCACGGTCCGCCAGATCGCGAGGCAGGTCGCGAGCAGCGCGGGCAATTGCGCCAGCGGGATCATGTTCGGACCATCGCTGATGGCGCGGTCCGGATCGGGATGCGTCTCGAGGAAAAGTCCGTCGGCGCCGGCCGCGAGCGCCGCCCTCGCCAGCGGCGGCACGAATTCGCGCTGGCCGCCGCTCTTGCCGCCGGCCGCGCCGGGCAGCTGCACGCTGTGCGTGGCGTCGAAGACAGTTGGATACCCGTTCTGCCGCATGATGGCGAACGAGCGCATGTCGACGACGAGGTTCTGGTAGCCGAAGGTCGTGCCGCGCTCCGTCTGCCAGATCTCGGCCGCGCGGCCCTCGCGGAGCTTGCCCGTCACGAACTGCATCTCCTGCGGCGAGAGGAACTGGCCTTTCTTGACGTTGACGATCCGGCCCGTGGCCGCGGCGGCGAGGAGCAGGTCGGTCTGGCGGCAGAGGAAGGCGGGGATCTGGAGCACGTCGACCACGGCCGCGACGGCCGGGACCTGTTCCCGCTCGTGGATGTCGGTGAGGACGGGGAAGCCATACGCGCGCTTGATCAACGCGAGCAGCTTCAGGCCCTCCTCGAGGCCGGTGCCGCGGTCGCCGGCGAGCGACGTGCGGTTGGCCTTGTCGAAGGAGCCCTTGAACACGAGGTTCAGCTCCGGATGCGCGTCGCGCAGCCGCGCGAGCGTATCCGCGACGGAGCGACACACGGTTTCGTTCTCGAGCGAGCACGGGCCGGCGATGACGAGGAGTCTTTGCGGATCGAAGAGCATGGCGGGGAAGGTTCGGACGGAGGGCGCGGGGCGCCGGACGCTAACGGATGGGGACGAAACGCGAAAACGCCAGCCGCGCCCGGCCGGCGGCGGATGCGGCCCCGCGGTTCGGCGGCCGGCGGCGCGGGTGGCATCCTGCGATCATGGAAAAGCCGGAAGGGGCCGCCGGGCGCCGGTGACGCCCGGCGCGGGTCACTGCTTCGCGCGCGTCTTCTTCGCGGCGGGCTTCGCCGCGGCGCGCGGCTTGGCGCCGGTTTTCCGGTTCTTGATCGCGGCGGCGACGAAGGCCGCGAAGAGCGGGTGCGCCTTGTTGGGCTTCGACTGGAACTCGGGGTGGAACTGCACCGCGACGAACCACGGATGGTTCTTGAGCTCGATGATCTCGACGAGATTGCGGCGCGGGTTCACGCCGCTGACCACGACGCCCGCGCGCTTGAGCTGGTCGACGTAGGCGTTGTTCACCTCGTAGCGGTGGCGGTGGCGCTCGCGGATGCTGGCCGCGCCGTAGGCCCGGCCGGCGATCGTGCCCGGCGTGAGCGCGCACTCGTAGCTGCCGAGCCGCATGGTCGCGCCCTTGTCGATGATCTTTTTCTGCTCCTCCATCATGTTGATGACGGGATTTTTCGGGTTCGCCTCGAACTCGGTGCTGTTGGCGTCCGGCAGCTTCAGGACATTGCGGGAGAATTCGATGATCGCGATCTGCAGGCCGAGACAGAGGCCGTAGTAGGGGATCTTGTTTTCGCGGGCGTATCTCGCCGCGGCGATCTTGCCCTCGGTGCCGCGGTCGCCGAAGCCGCCGGGGACGAGGATGCCGTCGAGCCCCTTCAGCTTCGCGAGGCCGCCCTTTTTCTCGAGATCCTCGGCGTCGATGCGGACGATGTTGACGCGGGCGTTGTTGGCGATGCCGGCGTGCGTGATCGACTCGTAGACGGATTTGTAGGCGTCCTGGAGCTCGATGTATTTGCCGACGACGCCGATCGTGATCTCGTGGACGGGATTCAGGATGCGCGCGACGATCTGGTTCCAGACGTTCTTCGCGGGCGGCGGATTCTTCAGGCCGAAGAGATCGAGCACGAGCTGGTCCATGCCCTCCTTCTGCAGCGCGAGCGGGAGCTCGTAGATGGAGTTGGCGACGTCGGCGCACTCGATCACGGCCTTCACGGGCACGTTGCAGAACATGGAGATCTTGTCGCGCAGGCCGGCGTCGAGCGGATGGTCCGTGCGGCACACGAGGATGTCGGGCTGGATGCCGATCTCGCGGAGCTTGGCGACGGACTGCTGCGTGGGCTTCGTCTTCAACTCGCCGGCGGCGGCGACGTAGGGGACGAGCGTGACGTGGATGAAGACGACGTCGTTCTGCCCGACCTCGAGCGCGAACTGGCGCATGGCCTCGAGGAACGGCAGGCCCTCGATGTCGCCGGTCGTGCCGCCGATCTCGGTGATGAGGATGTCGACATCCTTCGCGGCGCCGTAGATGCGGTCCTTGATTTCGTTGGTGACGTGCGGGATCACCTGCACGGTCTTGCCGAGGTAGTCGCCGCGGCGCTCCTTCTGGATGACGCTTTCGTAGACCTGGCCGGACGAAAGGCTGTTGATGCGCGAGAGCTTGCCGCTCGTGAAGCGCTCGTAGTGACCGAGGTCGAGGTCGGTCTCCGCGCCGTCCTCGAGCACATACACCTCGCCGTGCTGGAACGGGCTCATCGTGCCCGGATCCACGTTGAGATACGGATCGAATTTCTGGATGCGGACGGTCAGGCCGCGCAGCTCGAGGAGCGCGCCCAGCGACGCCGCTGTGAGGCCTTTGCCCAGCGACGAAACCACTCCGCCCGTCACGAAGATGTATTTCATCGGGTTGGGTTAAACGGCGCGGCCCGGACCTGACAAGAAAAAGCTCCGCGCCGGGCGGGCCGCTCCGGTCACGCCGGCCGGTGAAACAGCAGCCAGAGCGTCGCCACCAGCCCGAACGCCACCACGGCGGCGAGCAGCAGGTAGAGGCTCCATTTCAGCAGCTTCGCTAAAATCCAGATGAGCGCCGCTGCTACAATCGTGCCGCACGCCACCACGAACCACCGCGGATAGGCCGCGAGCGAATCGAGCATCGACGGATCGGGCGGCGGCAGCGGCATGCGCGGGCATTCAAGGCCCGTCCGCCGGCCGGCTCCAAGCAAAATGATTTGCCCCGCGCCGCGCGCGCCGCCCCACTGGCCGGATGCAATCGAAACCGCAGCTGCTGGCGTGGCTCACCTGTGACGGCGTCCATATCGACCCCGGCTCCGGCAAGCACACCATCCTCGGCGTCTTCTCGAACATCAAGGGCCACCGCTTTCCGCTCACGCATCCCTTCATGGTGTGGTTTCTCACCATCACCGACTGCGCGCCCGGTGCGCACAAGATCCGCATTTCGATGGGCATCAATCCGGCCGCGCAGCTCCAGCCGCTGCTCGAGCGGCCGTTCGAGTCGCAGAGCCCGCTGCACCGGATCAATCTCATCAACGAAATCCGCGGCCTCACCTTCCAGCAGGCCGGCGAATACTCGATCCTGATCGAGATCGACGACGAACCGCTGCTCGCGACCAGCCTTTCCGTCAGCGCCTGAACGCCCCGCGCCGCCGCCCGCCGCTCCGGCGCCGGCGCGCGCGACCCGCCCGGCCCCTGCCTTTCTTCTCAACCGCATGTCCTCCTCCGCCCGCTTCGACCTGATCGGCGTCGGTTCCCCGATCGTCGACCTGCTCGCTCCGATCCCCGAATCCTTTCTCGCCCGCGTCCCCGGCGAAAAGGGCGGCATGGTCCTCGTCGACCAGTCCGAGATGGAGCGCCTGCTCTCCCTGCTCGAGGGCGCGCCCGCGCATTCGACCGGCGGCTCCGCGGCGAACTGCACCTTCAACGCCGCGCGGCTCGGCCTGCGCGCGACCTTCCTCGGCAAGCTGGGCAACGACGAACTCGCCCGCGGCTACCGCGCGAACTTCGAGCGCGCCGGGATCGACGCCGGCCGCTTCAAGCACGGCGCGCAGCCCAACGCCCGCTCGCTCATCCTCGTCACGCCCGACGCCCAGCGCACCATGCGCACCCATCTCGGCGCGGCCATGACGCTCGCGCCGGAGGAGATCTCGCCGGCCGACTTCGCCGGCTGCCGCCACGCGCACATCGAGGGCTACCTCGTCTTCAACCGGGCGCTGGCCGACGCCGTGCTCGCCGCCGCGCGCGCCGCCGGCTGCACCGTGAGCCTTGACCTCGCCTCCTTCGAGGTCATCAACGTCACCCGCGACTGGATCTTTTCCCAGCTGCACAAGGGCATCGACGTCGTCTTCGCCAACGAGGACGAGATCCGTGCCCTGTTTCAGGATACGACGGGCGACTACGCCGCGCTCGCCCGCCGGCTCGCCGGCTATGGCGTCACCGCCGCCGTGAAGCTCGGCAAGGACGGCGCCTGGATCGGCCACGAGGGCGCGCTGCACCGGATCGCGCCCGTCGCCGTCGCCGACGTCGTCGACACCAACGGCGCGGGCGACGCCTGGGCCTCCGGTTTTCTCTACGGTTATCTGCGCGGCTGGCCGCTGCCGGCGGCGGGCGCGCTCGGCTCGTTCATGGGCGCGGAGACCGTCCGCCACATGGGACCGGTGATCCCGGCGTCCCACTGGCCCGAGGTGCAGCCGCGCGCGCTGGCGCTGGCGCCGCCGCCGATCTGAGCCGCCGGCCGGCGGACGCGAATCTGTTGTTTCGAGGCATTTGCAGCTTTCGTTCGCGGCGCGCGGGGCCAGAGTGAGGCCTCGTGAACGACAGCGAAATCACCCTCGTCCTCCAGCGGATCGAGCAGGGGGATCCGCAGGCCGGCACGCAGCTGCTGCCCCTGGTCTATGAAGAGCTGCGCCGGCTCGCCGCGGCCAAGCTCGCCCGCGAGGCGCCCGGGCAGACCCTGCAGCCCACCGCGCTCGTGCACGAGGCCTGGCTCCGGCTCGGCGCCGACGCGCAGCCGACGTGGGCCAACCGCGCGCACTTCTTCGCCGCCGCCGCGGAGGCGATGCGCCGCATCCTGATCGACAACGCCCGCCGCAAGCGCGCCGCCCGCCACGGCGGCGAGTTCGCGAAGGTCAGCGCCGACGCCACCGGCTTCGACCTCGCCGGCCCGGCCGCCGACGACACCGAGCTGCTCCTCGTCAACGAGGCGCTCGACGCCCTCGCCGCGCACGACGCGCGCAAGGCCGAGCTCGTGAAACAGAAATACTTCGCCGGCCTCACGCTCGAGGAGGCGGCGGAGGTGCTCGGCATCTCCACCCGCACCGCCAAGCGCGACTGGGCCTACGCGCGCGCCTGGCTCTTCAACGAAGTGCAGCGGCTGCGCGGCTGAACCCGCGCCGCCGGCGCATGGCCTTTTCCGCCAACGGATTTCGCTTTGAAAGCACCGGCCGTGTCCCCGCCCATTTTCTCCATGCCTCCGCCCGAGCCCGCCGTCCGATCCATCCCGCCCCGCCCGTGAAACCCGACGACGAGATTTTCGCCGAGGCCCTCGATCTGCCCGTCGCCGGCCGCGCGGCCTTTCTCGACCGTGTCTGCGGCGACGCCGCGCAGCGCGCGCGCCTCGCCTCGCTCCTCGCGGGCCACGAGGCCGCGGCGGATTTCCTCGAACGCCCGGCCGTCGAGCGCCCGGCGCCGCAACCCGAGGAAAAACCCGGCGACCGCCTCGGCCGCTACACCCTGCTGCGCAAGATCGGCGAGGGCGGCTGCGGCGTCGTCTACCTCGCCGAGCAGACGGAGCCCGTGCGCCGCCGGGTCGCATTGAAGGTCATCAAGCTCGGCATGGACACGCGCAGCGTCATCGCGCGCTTCGAGGCCGAGCGGCAGGCGCTCGCGAT
>Ga0222421_100186_pt1 | contig 42661 bp, 40 predicted proteins | sample 3A1ome_2_FD_182473 | JGI IMG/M metagenome (GOLD analysis project Ga0222421, IMG submission 182473) | Enriched microbial communities from leaf-cutter ant dump, University of Wisconsin, Madison, United States - 3A150A (version 2) | ecosystem: Environmental > Terrestrial > Nest > Insects nest > Nest... | reverse complement strand
CGTGGACTTGCGCGAGGTGCCGACGAGCACCGGATGGCCGAGCGCCACGATCCGCGACAGCCGCGAGAGCGCCTCGAGATTTTGCGGCACCGTCTTCGCGAAACCGAAACCCGGATCGAGCCAGATCTGGTGCTCGGCGATCCCGGCCCGGCGCGCGAGCGCCAGGCTCAGGCGCAGGTCGAGCAGCAGGTCCGCCCAGAAATCCGCGTAGTCGCGGTCCGGCCGGTTGTGCATGACGATCACCGGACATTTCAGGCGGGAAACGGTCTCCGCCATCGGCGGCAGCGCGGGAAACGCCGGCGCCGCGGACACGTCGGCATCGCGGCGCGCGATTTCCCGCCAGCGGCGGCGGTCGTCCGCGGAAAGTCCGTGCGCGAGCCCCCAGATGTCGTTGACGATGTCCGCGCCGGCCCGGATCGCCGCTTCGGCGACGTCCGCCTTATACGTGTCGATCGAGATCGGGACGTCCGGCCAGGCCCGGCGCAGCGCCGCCAGCGCCGGCAGCACGCGGGCCAGTTCTTCGTCCGCGGATACGGCCGGCGCGCCGGGCCGCGTGGATTCGCCGCCGAGGTCGAGCACGTCGGCTCCCGCTTCGATCAGGATGCCGGCGCGATCGACGACCGCCTGCGGACTCGCCAGCTGGCCGCCGTCGGAAAACGAGTCCGGGGTCGCGTTCAGCACCGCCATGACGAGCGTCCGCCCGCCCGGGGCGGGGAGGGGGCGGCCGTGCGGGCTTTGCCAGACGTGCATGGGCGGAAATGGAGCAAGGACGCCCGGCCTTTTCCACCTGAAACCACGCCGATGTCGCGGAAAGATCGTGACGTCGCGGCCGGCGCCGGGAAGCGTCGGCCGCGATGGCTCCCTTGTTCTCAACCGTCGCCGTGCGCCCCGGGCGCGCGTCGTGTTTTTCCGCGGATGGACGGCGTCGGTCTTGACGATTGGAAACGCTGGCGCGCCGCGGGCTGCAACCGCCTGCCGGCCGCGGCCGTGCTCGCAGACGAACCGTTGCCGGCGTCCTGGCTCGGATTTGCGGACGCCCCCGTCGCGGTGCTGCTCGAGAGCGGGCTCGTCGGGCGCTACTCGTTCCTGTGCGACCGGCCGGCGGAGTTGATCCTCGGGCGCGACGACGGCATCGAGCGCTGGTCGCCCGACGGCGCCGAGCGACTCGAATCCATCCCGGGCCTGCCGCTCGATCTGCTCGCCGACCGGTTTGCCGGCGTGCGCGTGCCGAAGCTGCGCGGGTGGCCGGCGATGACGGGCGGGTTGATCGGCGCGTTCGGCTACGATCTCGTGCAGACGTGGGAACGCCTGCCTCAGCGGGCGCAACGCGATCTGCCGCTGCCGCTCTTCGCGGCGATCGAGACCGCCGAGTTGTTCGTCTACGATCACGCGGAACGCCGGCTCGGCGCGGTCGTGTGGCGCGAAATCGGCCCCGATAATGCGGACGACGCGGCGCTGGCCGCGACATTTCGCGAGGCGACGCTCGTGGCCGAGCGCGCGCTCGAGCGCTGGCGCGAGGCCGTCCGTCCGTCCGCGCCGGTGGTCGATGCACCGGTCCGTGCGGCCGGAAATCCGGCCGCGGAGATCCCGGTGCCGTCGTTTCCTGCGGGCGGTTTCGAGGATGCGGTGCGCCGCATTCTAGACTACATCGCGGCGGGCGACACGTATCAGGTAAACCTTTCCCTGCGCACGACCCGGCCCGCGGATGCGACGCCGGCGGAAATCTACGAGGCGCTGCGCCGCGTGAATCCGTCGCCTTACATGGGTTTGTTCCGGCTGCCGGCGTGGTCGCTGGTCTGCGGTTCTCCCGAACTGCTGGTGCGGCTGGTCGATGGTGCGATCGTTTCCCGGCCGATCGCGGGCACGCGGCCCCGCGGGGCGCGGCCGGACGAGGATGTGCATCTTTCGGCGGAATTGTTGACCAACGAAAAGGAGCGCGCCGAACACCTGATGCTCGTCGATCTCATCCGCAACGACATCGGGCGCGTGGCCGCCTTCGGCAGCGTGCGGGTGAGCGAGTTCATGGCGCTCGAACGCTACTCGCACGTGATGCACATCGTGTCGGAGGTGGAGGGCCGGCTCGCGGCGGGCGCGGACTGGGCGGCGGTGTTTCGCGCGATGTTTCCGGGCGGCACGATCACGGGCTGCCCGAAGGTGCGCACGATGGAGATCATCGAGGAACTGGAGCCCGTGGGCCGCGGATTCTACACCGGCGCGCTGGGCTGGATCGGTTTCGGCGGGGACATGGAGATGAACATCGTCATCCGCTCGCTGCTGGTCCGGGACGGCGTCGCGCACGTGCAGGCGGGCGCGGGCATCGTCGCCGATTCGCGTCCGGAACGGGAACTCGACGAATCGCGGCGCAAGGCGCAGGCTCCGTGGGTGGCGCTCGATCGCGCCCAAGCCCGCCGCCATGGTTGAACCGCATCCGCCCGCCGCCTCGTTCGACGCCGTCTATTTCGACGGTGCGATCCGTCGTGCGGACGAGGCGCGGTTCGCCGCGGACGATCATGGTGTGCTCTTTGGTTTCGGCTTTTTCGAAAGCTTCCGGACGAGCGGCGGCCGGCCGCATCTGCTCGCGCGGCACTGGAGCCGGCTGGATGCGGCGTGCGCGCGCGCGGGCCTCGCGTTGCCCGGACATTTTCTCGCCCGCGATCGCGGGCAATTGGCGAACGTCCTTCGCGAACTGCTCGCCCGGCATGCGCGTCCGGAGGCCGTTTTCCGCTACACCGTGACGGCGGGCGCGCCGTCGCCGGACCAGACTTACGCGCGGCCGGTCGAGTTGCTGACGCTGCGGCCGCTGCCGCCGGCGCCGCGGCCCGAAGGCGTGGCGCTGCGCGTCCTGGCGCTCGCGCGCGATTCGGGCGAATGGTCGCCCCGGCCGAAAAGTCTGAACCAGGCCAACGCGCTCCTCGGCGCACAGGAATTGCGGCGGCGCGGTGCCCGGCCGGACGATGAGGGACTTTTTCTCGATCGCGACGGCTTCGTCGTCGAGACGCCGCGGCAGGCGCTCGCCTGGGTGCGGGACGGGAAACTGTGTTTCCCGGATGCGTCGGTCGGCGCGCTGGCGAGCACCGGTCTGGCCTGGGCGTGCGAGCAGGTGCCGGCGTCCGCGGCCGTGCGCGCGACGGTCGACGATCTGCTGCGGGCCGAAGCGGTGATCGCGGTCAACGCCGTGCGCGGCGTGACGCCCGTCCGCGAACTCTGGAACGCCGGCGACGACGTCCGGCTCGGGACGTTTGCCTCGTCCGCTCATCCGCTGCTCGCCGGGTTGATGCGGTGCTGGAGCGACGCCCTGCAGGCGACCTCGCGGGGCGAAGGCTGAACGGCGACGGCGTTTTCCGACCATGATTCCGGTTGTCTCCCCCTCCGATGTGCGCGCGGCCCGGTCGTATTTGTTCGGGTTGAAGACGCGCGGCGTCTCGCTGGGGCTGGGCCGCATGCGGCGTTTCGCGGCGGCGCTCGGCGATCCGCAGAACGCGGTTCCCTGCCTTCATGTCGCGGGCACGAACGGCAAGGGCTCCGTGTCCGCGATGCTCGAATCGATCCTGCGCGCGGCCGGCTGGCGCACGGGACTCTACACGTCGCCGCATCTCGTGCGGCTCGGGGAACGCATCCAGGTCGACCGCCGGGCGTTGACCGACGCTGCGATCGCCGAAGCCGTGGCCGGGCTGCAGCCGGTCGCGACGCGGGTCGCGGCGGAGCACGGCGAGGCGGAGCATCCGAGCTATTTCGAGTTCATGACCGGGATGGCGTTTCGCCATTTCGCGCGGGAGTCGTGCGACATCTCCGTGCTCGAGGTCGGGCTCGGCGGCCGGCTCGACGCGACCAACATCGTCTCGCCCGAGGTGTGTGCGATCACGTCGATCGGTCTCGATCATTGCGAACTTCTCGGCGGGACCTTCGCGGCCATCGCGGCCGAGAAGGCGGGCATCCTCAAGCCGGGCCGGCCCGTCGTGATCGGCCGGCTGCCGGCCGAGGCCGAGGCGGTCATCCGCGATCTCGCGCGCTCGCGGGCCGCGCCGGTGATTTCGGTCGCGGAGGCGTTTGACGGCGAACTCGCGCGCTGTCCGCTCACGAATCTCGCCGGCGATTATCAACGTTGGAACGCCGCGACGGCCGCACTCGTCGCCCGCCAGCTCGCGCCGTGCTGGCGGTTAACCGACGAAGTGATCGCGCGCGGGTTGATGCAGGTCGACTGGCCGGGGCGCTGGCAGGAGATCCGCGTCGGCGGCCGGCGCGTGATCGTCGACGCCTCGCACAACGCCGAGGGCGCGCAGGTGCTCGACGCCAATCTCGCCGCGCTCGCGGCCCGCACCGGCCGGGCGCCGCTCGTCGTCGCCGGCGTGCTCGGTGCGGTGCGGGCGGAGCCGTTGCTGCGGACGATCGCGCGGCACGCGGCGGAGATCCACCTCGTCGTGCCCGCGCAGTCGCGCGCCTGTTCGCAGGCGCAGCTCGAGGCGCTCGTGCCGGCGACGTTTCGCGGGAAAGTCGTGCGGACGACGGTCGCGGACGTCTTCCCGTCGCCGGACGTGTGTGCGATCGGCACCGACGCGGAGACGGTGGTCGTCGCCGGGTCCGTCTATCTGGCGGGCGAAGTCTTGGCGCGGCTGTCGCCCGGCGGAATCGCGCCCGAGAGCGAACTGCAGGATTTTTAACCGGTCAGGCTTTCAACGTCCTCCTTCGGTCATCATCGTGACGGAATCCGCATGAAGTTTTTTTCGTTTCTCGTCGGTCTGCTGCTTTCGGTCGTCTGGAGTCCGGGAGCCCCCGTGGCGGTGCGCGTGCCGGTGGAGACGGCTCGGCGCGGGATCGTCGTCGCGGGGCATCCGCAGGCGGCCGCGGCGGGGCTGGCGGTGTTGAAGGCCGGCGGCAACGCCGTCGACGCCGCGGTCGCCACCTCGCTCGCGCTCGGCGTGGCGGAGCCGTATGCGTCGGGACTCGGCGGCAAGCTGATGCTGCTCTACTTCGACGCCGCGACCGGACGCACCCAGGCGATCGACGCACTCGATGCCGGTGGCGCGTTTCTGACGGAAAACTATCTCCGGCTCCGGCCCGAGGCGCACGATTACGGCTACAGTTCGGTCTGTGTGCCGGGACTGCCCGCGGGCCTCTGGCTCGCCCACCAAAAGTGGGGCCGGCGGCCGTGGGCCGACGACGTCCAGCCGGCGATCGCTCTGGCGCGAGCCGGCTACGAAATCCTGCCGAAGACGCGCGAGCAGTTCGCATCGGAGGAGCGCCGGCTGCGCGGGCATGCGGAGCTGAAGAAACTTTTCCTGCCGGGCGGGGAGCTGCCGGTCGTCGGCACGCGGCTGAAGAACGAGGATCTCGCGCAGTCGCTGGAGCTTTTCGCCCGCGGCGGGCACGATGCGTTCTACCGCGGTGCGTTGATGGAAAAGATCGTGACGGCGGTGCAGCGGCGCGGCGGGTTTCTCTCGCCGCAGGCTTTCGGCCGCTACGAGGCGAAGCTGGTCGAGCCGATCGGGATCGATTTCCTCGGCCGTCGGGTGCTCTCCGTGCCGCCGGCGTCGGACGGCGCGCCGCTGTTGCTGACGGTGTTGAAGGCCTTCGAACGCGAGCGCTTCGCCGGCGCGCCGCTGCGGCGGCCGGACAATCTCGACCGGGTGGGGCGCGTGTGGCGCGCGGTGGAGACCCGGGTTCGGGCGACGACCGGCGACGTCGCCGGGGCGCGCGCGGCGTTCGAGGCGATGGTCTCGCCCGCCGGCATCGCCGAGATCCGCCGTGAGGCGTTCGGCGGGCCGCTGACGGCGAAGGCGGAAGCCCGGGCGTCGGAGCCCGTCGATCCGGCCGTCCCGGAATGGGCGGCGTCGACGACGCATTTCATCGTGGTGGACGGCGCCGGCAACGTCGTCTGCGCCACGCAGTCGCTCGGCGTGCATTTCGGCGCGGGCGTCGCCGTGCCGGGCACGGGCATCGTGCTGAACAACTCGATGAGCAATTTCGATTACACGACGCCGGACGCGCCCGACGCGCCGGCGGCGGGCAAGCGCCCGACGAGCACGATCTCGCCGACGCTGGTGTTGAAAAACGGCCGTCCCGAGATCGCGCTCGGTGCGCCGGGTTCGACGCGGATCCCGTCGGCGCTGCTGCAGGTGCTGCTCGACCGGCTGGTGCTCGACCGGCCGCTGCGCGACGCGATCGGCGATGCGCGCGTGCATTTCGGTTCTCCGGGAGAGCGCGGGGGCGCGCTGGCGATCGAGACCGAGGACTCGTTTTCCCCGGACGATCTTCGCATCCTGCAGGGGATGGGCTGGCAGGTGGAGATCAGCGAGACGGCGGGCAGCGGACGCCGTTTCGGCGGCGTCAACGCCGTGGAGATCTCCCCGCGGGGCAAACTGACCGGCTTCGCCGACCCCCGCCGCACGAATGCGGCGGCAGGCTACTAAGCGCAGCCTGAACGCGACGGACGGGGCGGATTATTCCGCGCCGCCGGAGCCGGACATCGCCACCGCGCGCGAACTCGATGCGATGTAGGCGACGACGGGCACGGAATAGAGGGCGGTCTTGCCGACGCGCTCGAGAAATTCGCGACGGTCGATGGTTTCGGGCTGGTCGGGTTTCCGCGCGGGAGACGGTGTGTTTTCCATGGTGGAAGCTGGAGATGCGCTGATGAGTTGGATTATGGATACTTATGTCAATGCTGTAACGCCTTCGCGGGCGGGAAACTTGACGCGGATCCGGCGTCCGGGGTTTCGCAGAGTTCCCTCAGGACGGCCACGGCGTCGGCCAGCGAGCCGACCGTCAGTTCGAAACCGGGCGTGTGTTGCAACCAGCGCACGAGCGCGCGTCCACGCTCGAGGTCGAGCGGCCGGGGCAGGGCGAATCCGCTGTCGCCGAGGCGGGTCAGGGCCGTGACGGGACCGAGCGGCGTCAGCCGGGTCGGCTCGCCCGGCGTCACGCGGGGAAAGACGAGCGCCCTGACCGGCTGCGGCGCCGGACTGACGTTGCGCGGAGACAGGAAATGGACCGGCGTGCCGTCCCGGCGCCGGTGAACGGAACCGCCTTCCGGGGCGGGAAGCGCGAGCAGCGGCAGCGCGCCCGGCAGCAGCCCGAGCGCGACCGGCACCGGCTGGACGCGATAGTCCTCGTCCAGGATCGCCGCTTCGTCGGAGAAAAACGTGAAACCGGCGCCCATCAGGGCGGCGGCGAGCGTCGTCTTGCCGGCGCCCGAGGGGCCGGCGATGAGCAGCGCCGCGCCGGCGTGGCCGACCGCGGCGGCGTGAAACGCGACCGTCGTCCGGGGCATCCGGCAGCCGACACGCAGCAGCGCGGAATGCAGCACCGCCGGCAGCGCCGCCTCGGTCCCGGCATCGAAGGATTCGATCGGGCTGCGCACGGCGATCCAGGTTTGTTCGCGCCGGACCTCGATCGCATGCATGGGCGTCCCGTCGTCGTCGATCCGCAGGTGGGCGAGCGGCGCCGCGGCGGTTTCGGACCAGGCTGCCTCGGCGAAACGCACGCGGAACCGCACTCCGCCGAGCGCGTAACAGTGCGCGCGCCCTTCCGGGGGCACCGGCTCCGGCGGCGTCGCGGCCAGCGCGGGGAAACGGATGAACACCGGGATGCGCAGGCTCCAGAGGCCGCGCAGCACGTCGTCGATCTGCGCGAGCACGGTGCCGCGGGGCGGAGCGTCGGCGGCGTGACGGGTCAGGTCGTCGGCGATTTCTTCCCGGCGCCGGCCTTCGTCGCTGAGCAGCGCGATGGTGGTGGCGCTGGCGTTGAGCGCGAGCAGGCGGGCGCTGCCGGGCGCGAAGGCGATGAGGCCCTCCGTCGTGAGCACCGCGCCGGGCGGCAGCGGCACGGTCGGAGGAAGCGGCGCGGGAAAACCGAGCCGGGCGAACAACTCCGTGTCCGCCGGGTGCGGATACCAGTCGGCGGACCACGCCGCGGCCTCCGCGACGGGAAACAGCCGTTCGAAGCCGCGGGCGTGCGCCGGCGGCGGCGCGGGCTCCGCGGGGGCGAGCGGGCCGGCGAGGTGGAGCGCGTTTTCCAGCAGGTCGAGCTTCAACCGGCGCTCGGCGGCGTGGCCGGCGACGCCGGCGGGCGTCTCGACGCGCATCGAGGGGTTCGTGTTCACCTCGAGCAGCCAGGGCTGGAGCGATTCGTCGACGATGAAGTCCAGGCCGAGCAGGTCGAAACGCCGGATGCCGTCCGGATCGTCCGGAGGATTGGCGTGCAGGAGCGCGTCGCGGGTGGCGAGCAGCGTGTGCGCGGAGGCGGACCGGATCGCCCGCCACAGCGCCGCGCAATCGGCGCCGGCGGCGGAGAGCCGGGCGAGGTAGTCCGCGAGGCGCAGGCCGGCCGGCGCGCCGGTGGGCGAGAGGCGCTGCACATCGGTGTTGGTCAGGTGGACGAGGCGGTTGTCCAGATCGTCCGCGCGATACGGCAGCGTGGAGCGTTTGACCAGGCCGTCGGTGTAAAGATGGGCGACGAGGGGCGAGAGCGACGTCAGCAGCACGTAAAGGCGCAGCGTGTATTTGCAGCCGTCGAGCAGGTGCGGCCGGCCGAGATAGTGCTGGACGATCCAGTCGTCGCCGGCCGGCGCGCGCGCGGGATCGGTGAAGAGATACTGGCCGTCGCCGTGCGTGCCGCCGGCGGGCTTGGCGATCCAAACGCGTCCCGGATGCGCGCGGGCGTCGGCTTCGAATTCGCCGCGCTCGAACGGCAGTTCGTAGGTGACCGGGAAAAACTCCCAGCCGGCCCCGCCGCCGAGCGCCGTCGCCCGCCGCCGCGCCGCGGCCAGCAGACGGCCGAGCGAGGCCTTGTTGTCGAGGAGGATGACGCTCTTGAAATGATTCGCGTGCCGCGCGCCGCCGGCACTCGCGCCCGCGGGCGGTTCCGCTCCCCAGAGGAGCTGCCAGTCGTCGGCGTCGGTCTGGGTCCAGCCGTGGCGGTGCAGGAGTTCGACGAGGAGCGGGACCGGCTGCTTTTTCTCGATGCGGAATTTCATCGGCGGAGACGGCGGAGGGCGCGCGCGCACCGCGCGCGCAGCTCGCGGGCGGCCTTGACGCAGGCGCGGGCGGCCAGATGGCGCAGGAAACGCGACCGCGGGCGTCCGCCGCGGGAGAGGCGGACGTAGCGGAGAAAGTCGCGGATCTCGGCCGGGCGGAAACCGCGCGCGCCGACGCGGTATTGGTTCAGCCACGACGCCACTGCGCGGCTGGCGGCGCCGCGCCCCGGCCGCCGCCGCTGGAAGCTCGTGAAGATCAGGTTTTCGAACGCCGCCGTCGGCGCCCGCCGCTGGGCCCGGAGCGCCTCCGGCGGGATCGGCGCGCCCAGCGCGGTCGCGAGGTGGCCGCAGGCTTCGCGCAGCATCCGCGTGAGCCGGCGCGCCCGCGCCTCGGCGAGGAGGCGATCCCAGTCGAGCGCGGCGCCGTGCGTTGAGAGGAGCATGGCGGCATCGGCGATCCAGTAATGCGCGGGCAGCTCCGCGTGGCGCAGCCCGTGCGCGCAGGTCATCAGGAAACGGAACTCCGCCGACGGCACGTGGCAGGGCGCGCCCGCGAGCTCGATCCGGCGGGCGTCGGCCCAGAACCGGTCGTCGGCGCCGCTCCAGCAATTGCACCAGAGCGCATGCCAGTGCAGGTCGAGGTTCAGATGCCCGGGCCGCACGTAGGCACCGCCGTGCGAGCGGTGGGCGAACGCCTCCGGGCAAGGCGAGTGCGCCTGGAAGCCCGCGGCTTCGAGCACCGCGATCGCGCGCCGCCGGTCGGCGAGCGGCACGGCGAGGTCGAAGTCGTTCATCGGCCGCAGTGCGAGATCGCGATAGTCGAACACGGCGGCGGCGAGACCCTTGATGACGGCGGAGCGGATGCCGGCCTCGTCGAGCGCGGCGAGCACGGGCGCGAGCCGCTGGAGCCCGGTGGCGTTGTCGAGCCAGGCGCGCCGGGCGCCGGCTTCGGCGTCGACCGATGTGTCACCGTGCGCGGCGAGGTTGGCCGCGATCAGGGGCCGGAGGCGCCGGAGTGTCTCCGATTTCGGACGGGGCGCGATCGCCAGCCAGGTGTGCCAGGCGGCGGAGGCGTCGGGAGCCCGCGCCGTGGCGGCGACGAGCAGCAGCCAGCCGCGGCGGCGGGGCAGGGAGGCGAATGCTCCGCCGGGAAACTCCGCGGGCGGCCGCCAGGCCGGAGAAACGAAGCGCGGCTCCGCGCGATCGCCCGCGAGCCCGGTGCCCGTGAAACGCTCCAGCCGGTCGCGAAACGGAGCCAGCACCTGCTCGGCGAGGGCGGCCGTCTCCGCCGGCCGAGATTCGCGCGGGACCGAGGCGGCGGCTGCGAAGGCGTTTTCCGTCTCGCCGGCGAGTGCGCGCCGGAGGACGGCTTGCGCCGCCGGTTCCAGTTCGAAGCCATCGCCTTCCGGCACGCGCAGGACGAGTTGACGCGGCCCGAAGGAGCGGGTCAGCGCGAGCGGTCCCGGCAGGGCGCAGCCGGGGAAAGCGGGCGGTGGCGGAAGGGAAATCGAAGCGGGCACGCGGTGTGGAGGCGGGTGCGGCGCGGAGGAGATTTGCGCCGTGTGGCGATGGCAAAGGAAAAGCGTCCGCCGTGCCGGAACGCGCCGCGGGAGGCGATTCGGGGCAAATTTCCCCTTGCCATCGGCGCGGGCGATCTCTGTTTTCGACCGCTCTCTCCATGCAAAAGACCAAAAAGTCCGTCGCCAAGCGCTTCAAGCTGACCGCCAAGGGCAAGCTCGTGCGCCGCACGCCTGGATTCCGGCACTTGCTGGCCTCGAAGAGCACGAAGCAAAAACGTCGTGCCTCGCGGGACAAGCTCGTGGCGGACGGTCACGCGGAGGCGCTCAAGCGCGCCCTTCCGTTCGGCCTCTGATCCGACGCGCTGAAACATCAACCTCGCCGGCGGGTGATTCTCCCAAGCCGACCCACCGGTGATCAACACAAAGGAATAAACCAACATGGCTCGTGCAACCAACTCCCCCGCGTCGCGCAAGCGCCGCAAGAAAGTGCTGAAATACGCCAAGGGCTATTTCGGCAACAAGTCCAAGCTCTTCCGCTACGCGAAAGAAGCCGTCCAGCACGCCTGGCAATACGCCTACGCGGCCCGCAAGAAGAAGAAGGGCGATTTCCGCGGTCTCTGGATCGTGCGCCTCAACGCCGCCTGCCGCAACGCCGGCATCAGCTACAGCCGCTTCATCGAGGGTCTGAAGGCCGCCAACATCGGCCTCGACCGCAAGGTCCTCAGCGACCTCGCGATCCGCGACGAGGTCGCCTTTAACAGCCTGGTCAAGCAAGCCCAGGACGCGTTGAAGGCCAAGGCCGCCGCGGCGAAGAAGGCCTGAGACGGTCTCAACGCGAGCCGGGACAGGCTCGCCCCAAGTCAAGCCGCGCCACCGGGTGCGGCTCCACTCCCGAGGACGGGCCTCTCCCTGAGGCGCCGTCCTCTTTTCTTTCCACCGTCCGCGCCCCGTCTCCTTCGCAATCGTCATCGTCATCCCGTCCGCGAGCGCCCACGATGCCGGGCGCATCCCGCTTCCGCGCCAGATCCCGATCCCGTCACGAGCCCGCCCCTTTTTCCCATGCAAGAAACCCTCACCGCCCTCGTCGCCAAAGCGCAGACCGAACTGGCCGCGCTGAAGACGCGTCCCGAGTTCGAGGCCGCCAAGGCCCGCTACGTCGGCCCGCACGGCGAACTCACCGCGCTCATGAAGCAGATGGGCTCCGTGCCCAAGGAGCAGCGCCCCGCGCTCGGCAAGCTCATCAACGAGACGAAGACGCGGCTCCAGGCGCTACTCGACGCCGCGCTGGCGGCGATCGAGGCCGCCGAATTGCAGGCCCAGCTCGGGCCCGCCATCGACTTCACGCTCCCGTCCCCCGACGCCGGCCCCGGCACGCACCACCCGCTCACGCTCGTGCGCGAGGAGATGTGCCGCATCCTCCGCAAGGTCGGCTTCACCGTCGCCGACGGTCCCGAGGTCGAGACGGAGTATTACTGCTTCGACGCGCTCAACACCCCCGCCGACCACCCGGCGCGCGACGCGCAGGACACGTTCTACCTGCCGGCCGGCGCCCGCTTCGGCAATGTCTCCAAGAAGACGCCCGACGAGAAATACCTGCTCCGCACGCACACCTCGTCGGTGCAGATCCGCACGATGCTCAAGGGCAAGCCGCCCATCCGCATCGTCTCGCCCGGCCGCGTCTACCGCCGCGACACGACCGACGCCACGCACTCGGCGAACTTCCACCAACTCGAGTGTCTCTACGTGGACAAGGGCGTCACCGTCCGCGACCTGAAGGCGCTGCTCGACTACATCTTCGCCTCGCTGCTCGGCAAGGAGACGAAGACGCGGTTCCGTCCCCATTATTTTGGATACACCGAGCCGAGCTTCGAGGTCGACCTGAGCGCGAGGCACCTGCCGAAGGTGAAGAAGGAGTGGATCGAGATCGGCGGCTGCGGCATGGTCGATCCGGCGGTGTTCTCCGGCGTCGGCTACGATCCCGAGGTCTGGAGCGGCTACGCCTTCGGCATGGGCCTCGAACGCCTCGCGATGCTGCTCTACGGCATCGATGACATCCGCTATTTCTACCAGAACGACCTGCGCTTCCTGAAACAATTCGCCTGATGCCTGTAGCGAGTATCGGGTAGTGAGTAGCGAGCATGCTCTCCGCCCGGACCTACTCGCCACCCGCTACCCACTACTCGCTACTTCGAGCATGAAAATCTCCCTCAACTGGCTCAAGGACTACGTGCAGCTCGACGCCTCCGTCGACGAGATCACGCGTGCGATCACCTTCCTCGGCTTCGAGGTCGAGGGCGTCGTCTCCACCGGCGCGCCGAAGCTCGACCACGTCGTCGTCGGCGAGATCCTCACCCGCGCCCGGCATCCCAACGCCGACAAGCTCTCCGTCTGCACGGTCGACGTCGGCCCCGCCGGCGGCGTGAAGACGATCGTCTGCGGCGCGCCCAACTGCGACGCGGGCAACCGCGTCCCGGTCGCGCTGCCCGGCGCCGTGCTGCCCGGCAACTTCGTCATCAAGCAGTCCAAGATCCGCGGCGAGTCCTCCGACGGCATGATGTGCGCCGCCGACGAACTCGGCCTGGGCGCCGACCACGCCGGCCTGCTCCTCCTCGCCGGCTCGCCCGCCCTGGGCACGCCGATCAACGCCGTGCTGCCGCCCGGCGACACCGTCTTCGACCTCGAGATCACGCCGAACCGGCCCGACGCGCTTTCGCACCTCGGCATCGCGCGCGAGCTCTCCGCCTGGTTCAAGCTGCCGCTGCTGTATCCGCAGGAAAAATTCCGCGGCGCCGTGTCCGGCCCGGACCATCCCGAACTGCTGCGCGCCGTGTCCGTCCATGCGCCCGAGGACTGCCCGCTCTACACCGCCCACGTCATCAAGGGCATCAAGATCGGTCCGAGCCCGGACTGGATGCAGGCGCGGCTTTCCGCCGTCGGCCTGCGGCCGATCAACAACGTCGTCGACGTCGGCAACTACGTCATGCTCGAGACCGGCCAGCCGCTGCACGCGTTCGACGCGCGCAAGCTCGCGGGCCGCGAGATCGTCGTCCGCCGCGCGACCGACGGCGAAAAGCTCGTCACACTCGACGGCAAGGAGCGCGTGCTCGGCAGCCGCACGCTCGTGATCGCGGACGCGGAGAAGCCCGTCGTCATCGCCGGCCTGATGGGCGGCGAGAACTCCGGCGTGAGCGCCGACACGACCGACCTCGTGCTCGAGTGCGCGATCTTCCGGCGCCAGTCCGTGCGCTGGACGTCGCGCAAGCTCGGCCTCGCGTCCGATTCCTCCTATCGTTACGAGCGCGGCGTCGATCCGCATGGCGCTTTGGAAGCCGCCTGGCGGGCGATCGATCTCATCGTCGAGACCGCCGGCGGCCAGGTCGTTGGCCCGGTCTTCAAGGTCGGCGGCGACGTGCCGTGGGAGCGCGAGATCGTCGTCACCCACGACTACATCTGCGAAAAGATCGGCTTCGAGATCCCCGCCGCCGAGATGCGCGCGAGCCTCGAAGCGCTCGAACTCGTCGTCACGCGCGAGGAGCCGACGGAAAAGCGCGGCCCGGCCTGGACGTTCAGCGTCCCGAGCTGGCGCGACGATCTCGACCGCCCGATCGATCTCGTCGAGGAAGTGCTGCGCCTGCACGGCACGGAGAAGATCCCCGCCGCGGTCGTCACCTCGCCCGGCCTGCTCGCCGACGACGATCCGGTCGTCCTCTTCAATCGTCGCGTGACCGACTATCTCGTCGGCCACGATTTCCACGAGTGCGTGAACTACACGCTGCGGCCCGCGAAGGAGCTGGCGACCTGGGCGTCGGCGACGGCCGCCGCCGAGCTCGCGCTCGCGAATCCGTTCGTCGAGGACCAGTCGCACCTGCGCGCGTCGCTCATCCCCGGCCTGCTCGAATCGCTCAAGCTCAACCAGTCGCGCGGCGTCGCCGTGTCGCGCCTGTGCGAGACGGGGCGCGTCTTCATCGAGCGCAACGGCCAGAACTTCGAGTGCGCCGCCGTCGCGTTCGTCGTCGCCGAATCCGGCGGCGGCAAGGCCTGGCTGCAGCGCGAGCCGGTCGATTTCTACGCGGTGAAGCATCATGTCGCGGCGCTCGCGGCCGCGGCCGGCGTCGATTTCCCGCGCCAGCCGCTCGTCGCCCCGGGCGAGTCGGGCCACAGCTGGCAGGAAGGCCACGCCGCCGCCGCCGGCGAGATGGTCGGCGGTTGGACCGCGCGTTTCGGCCTGCTGAATCTCGCGCAGGTCAAGGCGCTCGGCCTCGAGGGCCGGGTCTACGCCGGCACGTTCGCGATCCTGCCGGAGAAGCTGACGGCCGACGCCGCGCGCCGCCGCTACGCCGACTTCAGCCTGTTCCCCGCGGCCCTGCGCGATCTCGCGTTGATCGTCGATGCGGCGACGCCGGCCGACGACGTGCGCAAGCAGCTCCTGAAGGCCGCCCGCGCGGCCGTGGGCAACGCCTTCGCGCTCGAGGGCGTGTCGGTCTTCGACGTCTATCGCGGCGCCGGCCTGCCGGAAGGGAAGAAGAGCCTCGCCTTCGCGCTGTCGTTCCGCGCGGCCGACCGCACCCTGACCGACGCCGAGGTGAACGCCGTCTTCCAGAAGACGCAGGACGAACTCGTCAAGGCCACCGCCTGGACCATCCGCAAATGACGCGCCCGGCGCGGCGGGGCCACGAGTCCGGCCGCGCCGCGCGGGTTCAGATGCGCCGCAGGTTGCGGTTGTAGTGCATCGCCAGCGACGACGGGCGGTGCACGTAGATCGGCGGCGCCTCGACGCGGCCGTCGGCGAAGACGCCCAGGCGCTCGATCAGGCGCTCGTTGAGCGCGACGCCCTCGGGCAGGATCAGGATCTCGTTGGATTCGGGCGGCGGATACGGCTGCCCGAGGATGTCGAGCAGCCGCAGCTGTTCGGAGCGTTTCGCGACCAGCGGGCTCGGGCTGACGAGCAGCGTCACGGCCAGCCGGAGGCCCGCGATCACATAGGGATGCGAGCGGCCGGTGCGGCGCGCGAGCGCGTGCAGGGCGGGCATCGTGGCGCTGGCCGGCATCACCGGATCGAAGGGTGTGACGTGGCCGATCCGGGCTTCGCGGAGCAGCGAAAAGACGAGATCGCAGACGGCGGCCTGGAGGGTGAGGCAGAAATCGCCCAGCTCTTTCGGCGAGTCCGGCGGGAGCCCGCGCGCCTGCGCGAACAGCGCGGGCACGTTTTCCGCGGCCGTCTCGATCAGGAGATCGATCCACAAGCCTTCGCGCGGGAGCAGCGCCCCGGCCCAGCTCATCACGATGCCCGGCGGCACCGGCGGGTCGGCGGGCGAGGGAGTGTCGGGCGCGGCGGCGCTCGAAATCTCCCGTTGCAGCAGCTCGGTGAGCCGCGGCTCGATCCGGTCGGGCGCCAGCGGGGCGAGGCCGGCGAGATGGTCGACGGGCGCCTCCCCGGCGGGTGCGAGCGCCTCCGGTTCGAACAGTTCCACGTGCCGTTGCAGCGCCGCGTCCAGCTCCTCGATCCGGCGGTGAAGCGCGAGCTGCCGCTCGATGGTGCGCTCGGCCGCGCGCAGCCGCGCCTGCGTTTCCACGATGTTGAAGGGCTTGGTGAGAAAATCGTTCGCGCCCGCGTCGAGGGCGTGGGCGATCTCGGCCTTTTCCTTCTTCGAGCTGAGGATGATGATGTAGGGCTGGACCGCCAGCGCCTGCGCCCGGATGCGCCGGCACAGCTCCGGACCGCTCACGTCCGGCATCACCCAGTCGAAGATCGCGAGCAGCGGTGCGTCGGCCGAGAGCATGATGCGGAGCGCATCGACGCCGTTCTCGACGATTTCGACCTCGTGCTTCGATTGCTGGAGGAAGGTCCCCAGCACTCGGCGTGCGATCTTATCGTCGTCGGCAACCAGGATTCTCATGGAGAAGGCGCATCGGGGAAAACCTTCGGGCAACGGGCGCGGCGCTCAATACAATTTGCCGCCGGCCCGCGTCGGCCGCAGTCGTAGGTTTTGCCCGTTGCCTTTCGCTTCGGCGCTCGCACGCTCCCGCTTTCATCCGCATGGCCGCTCCCGCCGACCTCAACATCGACCACGTCGCCCAACTCGCGCGGCTGGCGCTTTCCCCCGAAGAAAAGGCGCGTTTCGCCCGGCAGCTCGGCGACGTGCTGCACCACATCGAGCAGCTTTCGAAGGTCGACGTCGCCGGCGTCGAGCCGACCGCGCACGCGTTTCCCGTCGTCAACGTCTGGGCCGACGACGTCGCGCGGCCGGGCCTGCCCGTGGCCGACGCGCTGCGCAACGCCCCCGCGCAACGCGACCACATGATCGTCGTCCCGAAGGTCGTCGAATGAACCCGCCGCGGGCCGCGTGAGCGTCCCGCGCCTCCGCGCCGCATGTCCTCCGAACTCTTTTTTCAATCGATCGCCGAACTCTCCGCCGCGCTCGCCGCGGGGAAGCTTTCCTCGGTCGAGCTCACCCAGGCTGTCCTCGCCCGCACCCGGGCCGTCGACGGGCGCGTGCGCGCCTTCAACTCCCGCGACGAGGCCGATGCGCTCGCGCAGGCCGCCGCCTCCGACGCGCGCCGCGCGGCCGGCCGGTCCCGCGGGCCGCTCGAGGGCATCCCTGTCGGCCTGAAGGATGTGATCGCGGTCGCGGGCCAGCCGCTCACGGCGTCGAGCCGGATGCTCGCAAACTTCGTCTCGCCCTACGACGCGACCGTCACGCAGAAATTGAAGAACGCCGGCGCGGTCCTGTGGGGCCGGCTGAACCTCGACGAGTTCGCGATGGGCTCCTCGACGGAAAACTCCGCCACGCATCCGACGCACAATCCCTGGGATCTCACGCGCGTGCCGGGCGGCTCCTCCGGCGGCAGCGCCGCGGCGCTCGCGGCGGGCGAGGCGATCGCCACGCTCGGCTCCGACACGGGCGGCTCCATCCGCCAGCCGGCCGCGCTCTGCGGCGTCGTCGGGCTCAAGCCGACCTACGGACTCGTTTCCCGCTACGGTCTGATCGCCTTCGCCTCCTCGCTCGACCAGATCGGGCCGTTTGCGCGCACGGTCGAGGACGCCGCCATCGTGCTCGGCGCGATCGCCGGCCACGACGAGCGCGACTCGACGTCGTTCCGGGCGGATATCCCCGACTACCGCGCCGAACTGTCGGCGCGGAAGGGACCGTGGCGGCTCGGCATCCCGAAGGAATATTTCGGCGCGGGCCTCGATCCCGAGGTCGGGGCGGCGGTCGAGCGCGCGGTCGCGTTTTACCGGGCGCAGGGCTGCGAGATCAAGGAGGTCTCGCTGCCGCACACGCAGTATTGCCTCGACGCCTACTACGTCATCGCGACGGCCGAGGCGTCGTCCAACCTGGCGCGCTACGACGGCATTCGCTACGGCCACCGCGCGGCGGCGAAGGACATCGTCGACCTCTATTTTCAGTCGCGCGCCGAGGGCTTCGGCCCGGAGGTGAAGCGCCGCATCATCCTCGGCACCTACGTGCTCTCGAGCGGCTACTACGACGCGTATTATCTCCGCGCGCAGAAGGTCCGCACGCTGATCCGGCAGGATTTCCTCGACGCCTACCGCGAGGTCGACGCGCTGATCACGCCGACCTCGCCCGTGCCGGCGTTCAAGCTCGGCGAGAAGAGCGATCCGCTCGCGATGTATCTGTGCGACATCTACACGATCGGCGTGAACCTCGCGGGCCTGCCCGGCATCAGCGTGCCGTGCGGCTTCACCGCGGCGGGCCTGCCGATCGGCCTGCAACTGATCGGCCAGCCCTTCCGCGAAGCCGATTTGCTCGCGATCGCGCACCGCTACGAGAGAGCGCACGAGTGGAAGGCGAAGACCCCGGAGCTTTGATTCGGGAACACAGAGGGCACAGAGGAGGCGCGGAGATCACGGAGATGAACGAGATCAACCAGCTCACCGAGCAGATCATCGGTGCGGCGATCGAGGTGCATCGGCTGCTGGGACCGGGATTGCTGGAGTCGGCTTACCCGCGTGCACTGGCGCACGAGCTGCGGCTGCGAGGATTGGCGTTTGAGGAACAAAAAACTTGTGCGCTTTCCTGCAAGGATTTGGTGATCGACGATGCTTATCGATTGGATTTCCTGGTGGCGAATTCGGTCGTGGTTGAACTGAAAGCCGCCGACGCATTGCTGGGCGTCCATGAGGCTCAAATCCTCAGTTATCTCCGTTTCACGGGCTGCCGGATCGGGCTGCTGCTCAATTTCTGTTCCACGATTCTGACTCGCGGCCTCAAACGCTTTGCTCTGTGACCTCCGTGCCTTCCTCCGTGTCCTCTGTGTCTCCAACTCCTTTTCGTTACGAAGCTGTCATCGGTCTTGAAGTCCATGTCCAGGTCAAGACCGCGTCCAAGATCTTCACGCGCGTCGCCGCCGGCTACGGCCACGAGCCGAACACGCTCACCGATCCCGTCGTCCTCGCGCTGCCCGGCACGCTGCCGGTGATGAACAAGGCCGCGCTCGACGCCATCATCCAGGCCGGCCTCCTCCTCGGCTGCGAGATCGCGCCCGTCTGCAAGTGGGACCGGAAAAACTATTTCTATCCCGACTCGCCGAAGAACTACCAGATCTCGCAATACGACCGGCCGATCTGCCTCGGCGGCGCGGTCGAGATCGAGCTGCCCGGCCCGGCCCGCAACATCATGGGCGAGCATCGGGAAATCCCGCTCACGCGCATCCACCTCGAGGAGGACGTCGGCAAGCTGAACCACGGCGCGGCCGATTCGCTCGTCGACTACAACCGCGCCGGCACGCCGCTGATGGAGATCGTATCCGAACCGGCGATGCACACGGCCGACGAGGCCTACGCCTACCTCCAGTCGCTCCGCGCGACGATGATCTACGGCGGCATCTCCGACTGCGACATGGAGAAGGGCCAGCTCCGCTGCGACGCGAACATCTCGATCCGCCCCGCCGGCGAGACGAAGCTCGGCACGAAGGTCGAACTGAAGAACCTCAACTCCATCTCGTTCGTGCGCGACGGCATCGCGCACGAGATCAAGCGGCAGTTGTCCGTCCTGGAGCGCGGCGGCACGATCGTGCAGGAGACGCGCGACTATGACGGCACGACCGGCACCTCGCAGTCGCTCCGCACGAAGGAGATGGCGCACGACTACCGCTACTTCCCCGACCCGGATTTGATGCCCGTCGTCGTGGACGAGGCGTGGAAGACCCGGTTGCGGGCCGCGTGCCCCGAGCTGCCGTTCGTGAAGCAGCGGCGTTTTTTCGAGCAGTATCAGCTGCCCTACACGCTCACGTCCGTCCTCGTCTGGGACCGCGAACTCGCCGATTATTTCGAGGCGGCGGCGCAGCTCGCGGGCGCCGGCCGGGCCCAGTCGGTCGGCAACTGGATCGTGAACGATCTGCTGCGCGAGCTCGGCAACGCGAAGCTCCCGCTCGCCGCGTCGAAGGTCACGCCCGCGCACGTCGCCGCGCTCGTCCAGCTTGTCGATGCCGGCACCGTGCTCACGAACGCGGCGAAGGAAATCTTCGTGGAGATGGCGGCGACCGGCGACCAGCCGGGCGCGATCGCGGAACGCCGGGGCCTGAAGGCCGCGCCGACCGACGCCGGCGAACTCGAGCAGTGGTGCCGCGACGCGATCGCCGCCAACGCGAAGGCCGTCGCCGAATTCAAGGCCGGCAAGGAAAGCGCGATCAACGCCTTCAAGGGATCGGTGATGAAGGCGGCGAAGGGCAAGGCCAGCCCGAAGCTCGTCGACGAGACCCTGCGCCGGCTGCTGGCGGCCGGTTAGCGCGTCCGTGCCGGGAGCAACTGCTGGGCCTGCCGCCGACGCGCACCGGCAAGCCGGGCCGGACTCGCGGCTTCAGGCCGCGGGCCGGCCGGGTGCGACGCGATTCAATCGCGACTGGCGTTCATGGTGTGGACGGATGTCCGGCCGCGAGTGCGCGCCCGGCGCCGGCCGGGAGCTTGCGCCGCTCCTTGCGCAGGCCGTGACGCCGCTCGAGCAACCGGTCGAGTTTCTCGACGAGGGCGTCCAGCGCGGAATAGGCGTCCTTGCCTTCGACCGACGCGACCAGGTCGGGGCCGCCGATCTCGATCCGGCTGGTGACGGTGAAGTGGCTTTCGCTGCCCAGCGTCTGGTCGCGGTGCAGCCGGACATGGAGGCGGATAATCCGCGCGTCATGCCGCAGGAGCACGGCGCATTTGTCGCGGATGGCGTTCTGCAACGCGGGCGTCAGCTCGACGTGAATGCCCTGCATGACGATTTTCGAGGCGAGGTCCTGGGGAGTGGGAAGGCTCATGCGGAGGAAGACCGGAGGCGGGCGGGGACGTTGCGTGGAAAATGCGGGCGCTGTTTCCCCTCGCCGTCCGCACGGCGCCGCCTTCGCGTAGTTGTTTTTCTGCGACGGAAGGCCGGCGCCCCGCGGACCGCGCGATCCGTGCGCGGGCGGTTGCAGGATGGCGGGAACCCGGTATGATCGGCGCATGAACTCCTCGCACCCCTCCTTGTCGCGTCGTGAAATGCTGAAAACCCTGGGGGCCGGTGCGGTGCTGGTGGGGGCGGGGGCGTTGTCGTCGTCGCGGCTTCTCGGCGCGCCCGCGTCCGGCGACGTCCTGCCCGCGGCGGCCGCGCTCGCGCAGCCGTTTGCACTGCCGCCGCTGGGCTACGCCTACGATGCGCTCGAGCCGCACATCGATGCGCGCACGATGGAGATTCACCACACCAAGCACCATCAGGCCTACATCACCAACGCGAACAAGGCGCTCGCGGGCCATCCCGATCTCCAGAAGCTGACGGCCGACGATCTGCTGCGCCACCTGCCGAGCCTGCCGGAGGAGCTCCGGCCGACGCTGCGCAACAACGTCGGCGGCCACGCGAACCATGCGTTCTTCTGGCAGATCATCGGGCCGGGCGGCGGCGGCGAGCCGGGCGGGGCGCTGGCGGCGGCGATCGTCGCGGGCTTCGGATCGTTCGCGGCGTTCCAGGCGCAGTTTGCCGACGCGGCGGCGAAGCGTTTCGGCAGCGGCTGGGCGTGGCTGAGCGTGAAGGCGGGCGCCCTGCAGATCCACTCCACGGCGAACCAGGATTCGCCGATCAGCGAGGGGGCGACGCCGCTCCTCGGCCTCGATGTCTGGGAGCACGCCTACTATCTCCATTATCAGAACCGGCGGGCGGACTATGTCGCGGCGTTCTGGCATGTGGTGAACTGGGCCCGCGTCGACGCGAACTACCGGCTGGCGATGGCGACCTGAACCGCGGCTGCGGTGCGGTTCGCCCCGATACGGGCGGACGCAAAAAAGCCGTCGCCCGCAAAGGGCGACGGCGGTCAGTCGTGCGAAAGGCGGGCGGTGCTCAGCTGGCCTTGACGCCGAAGAACTCGACGACGTGCGAGAGCTGTCCGTAGCCGCGGGCCTTGAGCTTTTCCTCGATGGCCTGGACGCTGCGGCGGAGCTCGGCGGCGGACTCGGCGTCGATCTCCTCGACCTCGTTGGTCTCCTTGGAGATCACGTGATAGGGATTGGTCTCGCCCAGCGTGATCGCATAGAGGCTGGTGCCGTTGTGGAAGAAGGAGCGGCGCACGAGGCCGATCTGTTCGAAGGCGCTGAGGCAGCGGTAAACCGTGACCAGATCACAGGCGCCGTCGGCCAGCTCCTCGTGAATCTGCTCGATGCTGGTCGGCTGGTTGCGCCGGATGAGCACCGAGAGGATCGCGATGCGCGGTTGCGTGATGCGAAGACCGGCGGCCTTGAGCCGGGCACAGGCCGCGTTGAGCGGCGTTTGCGGTTTCGCAGTGGAGGGAGTGAGCGTTGCGGACATTGTGCCATAAGGCTGAGCCGCCGCCTCGGCCGCACGAGGCTATAATCATGGATTTGCATCGGGTCTATGCCTGAATGCCTCAGAGTTGAATCTGTGGTCCGGGTTGCTAGTTGCGCGCATCCGGGGCGTATGCTAGCGATGGGCCGACTCACCAAATGCAGGACCCTGACTTCGACGAAATCGTAGCACTCATTTGTAAGGAAGATCCGCGTTTCGACCGCAAAGCCTACGACTTCGTCCGTCTGGGCCTCGACCAGACCGTCAAGGAATTGAAAAAGAAGGACGCCGCGCGCGCGAGCCGGTCGCGGCATGTGTCCGGTCCCGAGTTGCTCGACGGCCTGCGCGTCTACGCGCTGGACCAGTTCGGCCCGCTGGCGAAGACGGTGCTCGACGCCTGGGGCGTGCGCCGGTGCGGCGACTTCGGTGACATCGTTTTCAATCTGATCGAATATAATGTCTTCAGCAAAACCGAGAACGACCGGCGCGAGGATTTCTCCGATGCGTATACGTTCGAGGACGCGTTTGTGAAGCCGTTCCTGCCCGCCCATCCGCGCCAGGGCCCGCCCAGCGCCGAGGCCATCGGATTGTTCTGACCGCCGCGGTCTCCTCCCTCATGCCCAAACCCGCTTCCGCTTCGGCGGATTTCCGTCTGCTCGACGCCTTCTGGCGCGAGCCCGTCCAGCGCACCGTCCTCGCCAACGGCCTCACGTTGATCCTGAAGCCCGACCGCTCCGCCGCGCTGGCCTCGGTGCAGGTGTGGGTGAAGACGGGCAGCGTGCACGAGGACGGGCAGCTCGGCGCCGGGCTCTCGCATTATCTCGAGCACATGCTCTTCAAGGGCACCGCGCGTCGCGCCGGCCGCGACATCTCGGCCACGGTCCAGGCGCACGGCGGCTATATCAACGCCTACACGACGTTCGACCGCACGGTTTACTATATCGACCTGCCGAGCGAGCACACCGGCGTCGCCGTCGATCTGCTGGCCGACGCCGTGCTGCACTCCACGCTGCCGGCCGACGAGTGCGCGAAGGAGAAGGACGTCATCCTGCGCGAGATCGCGATGACGAAGGACGAGCCGGACAACCGGCTCTGGGAATCGCTGTTCGCGACGGCGTTCCGCGAGCATCCGTATCGCCATCCGATCATCGGCCACCGGGACGTTTTCTCCGCGGTCACGCGCGACGACCTGATCGCCTATTATCGCGCGCGCTACGTGCCCAACAATCTCGTCGTCGTCATCGTCGGCGACATCGACGTCGCGGCGACGCGGGCGGAGGTGGAGAAACATTTCGGCGGCGAGCCGCGCCGCCGGCTCGCGCCCGTGCTCGTGCCGGCCGAACCGCTGCAGCTCGCGCCACGCGCCGAGCATCGCTTCGAAGCCGTCGAGATCGCCCGCTCCGCGCTGGCCTGGCCGATTCCCGGCCTGACGCACGACGACGCGCCGGTGCTCGATCTGCTCTCGATGGTCCTCGGCAGCGGCGACAGTTCGATCCTCTGGCAGGAGATCCGGGAAAAAGCCGGACTCGTCCACACCATCGACGCCTCCAGCTGGAATCCCGGCTCGAGCGGACTTTTCTGCGTTTCGATCACCGCCGACGCGGACAAACGCGAGGCCGCATCCGCTGCCGTCCTGCGGCTGCTCGCGCGCCTGGCGAAGCGCGGCTTCAAGGCCGCCCAGCTCAGGAAAGCCGTCCGCCAGCTCGTCGTCGGCGAGATCAATTCGCGCAAGACCATGAGCGGCCAGGCGTCGCGCCTCGGCGCCGCCGAGGTCGTCGTCGGCGATCTCGATCACAGCCGCGCCTATTTCGCGCGGCTCAGCACCGTCACGCCCGCCGATCTCCGGCGCGTGCTGCAGGCCTATCTGGTTCCCGGGAGGCTCACGGACGTCTCGCAGAATCCGCTTTCCGCCGCGCCGGCTGCGACAGCCGGGGAAACCGTCGCGTCGGCGGTCCCGGATTTCACCGAGGTCAGGCTGCCCAACGGCGCGCGGCTGCTCCTCCAGCCGGACCGCCGGCTGCCGAACCTTCACCTGCGGCTCATCGTCCAGGGCGGCCCGGCCTTCGAGCCGGCGGAGCGACGCGGCGCGACCGCGCTGCTCGCGACGATGCTGACGAAGGACACCCGCCGGCGCACCGCCGCCGAGGTGGCCGGCTACATCGAGAGCGTCGGCGGCTCGTTCTATCCGTTTTCGGGCAACAACAGCCTCGGTCTCGCCGCCGAGGTGCTGCCGCCCGACGCCGACCGCGCGCTCGCGGTCCTGACCGACGCCGTGCTCGCGCCGGCCTTTGCCGCCGCGACGTTCAAGCTCGAGCGCGACGCGCAGCTCGCCGCGCTGCGCGAGGACGCCGACGACGTGGTCACGTTTGCCCGCAAGCTGCTCCGGAAAAAATTCTTCGGCCCGCATCCGCTCGCGCTCGACGCCAGCGGCGATCCCGAGGGCGTGGCCGCGCTGCGCGCCGCCGATCTCGCCGCCCTGCACCGGCGGCTCTTCGTCGGCCCCAATGTCGTGCTCGCCGTCGCCGGCGATTTCGATCCGAGGAAACTCGCGCCGAAGCTGAAGGCGTTTCTGGCGCGCCTGCCGCGGACGGCCGCGCCGCGGGCCGACGTGCCCGAGGCCGCGCGCAAGCTGCCCGCCGCCGCGGGCGATTTCACCGAGCGGCAGCCGCGCGAGCAGGCGGTCGTGGCCCAGGCGTTTCCGGGCCCGCGGGTCAACGCGCCCGACTTCTACGTCGCCGAGGTCGCCGACGAACTCTTCAGCGGCATGGCCTCGCGGCTCTTCGAGCGCGTGCGCGAGGAGAAGGGCCTCGCGTATTTCGTCCGCTCCGGTCGAATCACCGGCCTGGATACGGGCATGTTCTGTTTCTTCGCGGGCACCCAGCCGGGCCGCGAGACGGACGTGCTGGCGGAGATCGACGCCGAGATCGCGCGCGTGCAGGACGGCGCGGTGGAGCCCGCCGAGCTGGTGCGCTGCCAGGCGCGGCTCAAGGCGGGACGCCGCCAGAGCCTCCAGACCAACGGCTCGCGCGCGATGCAGGCCGGGTTGAACGCGCTGCAGGGCCTGCCGGCGAACGACTGGAAAAACTACGACGCGAAGGTCGACGCCGTGACGATCGCCGACCTAGCCGCGTTCGCGCAGCGCCACTTTACGCGCGCGCAGCGCACGCAGCTCGTCGTCCGGCCCTAGGCGTCCGCGCCGGCTCGCAGTCATGTCGCTGGCCGAGCTTTTTCCCGACGGCGACCACCGGCTGCATCTGACGCTGCGGCGCGGCGAGCCGCGGGAGTTTTTCCGGCCGCGCGACGAAACCGGCCGCGTGCTCGCGGAGCGGGCGCGCTGGCTGGCGGAGGCGCCGGCGCGCTACGCCGCGCTCGCGCCGGAAGGCGGGCCGGCGCTGGCCGAATTCGCGGCGCTCGGCGCGGAGTGGGGGATCTCGTCCGCGGACTCCGTCGGGTCGCTCGGCGCGCAGCTCGAGCCGGATTTCGTGCTGCTGGTGCGCGACGAGGCGGGGACTTTCCGGCTGCGGGGCGGCGCGCTGTGCTTTCCGACCGGCTGGGCGCTGGAGGAGAAACTCGGACACACGCTCGATTTCATCCACGGCATCGTGCCGGGTTTGAACGACGCGCTCGGTGCGCCGATCCGGCAGTTCCTCGCGAAACTGAAACCCGGCGTCGCGTTTCACCGCGACAACTGGGGCCTCGCGGCCACCGCCGAGCTCAACCTGCATCCCGCGCGGGCGCTGCCACCGCCGGAGCCGCCGGCGGCGCTGGACCGGCTCTGGCTGCGCGTGGAGCACCAGGCGCTCGTCGCGCTTCCGCGCACGGGTGCGATTGTCTTCGGTCTCCGGATCGAGCTTCACCGGCTGGATGCGGTGGCCCGCGATCCGCGGGCGGCCGCCGGGCTGGCGCGTGCGCTCGTCACGATGCCGGCGGAGCTCGCCGCCTATAAGCGCATCTTGAGCGTGCGCGACGAAGTGGCCGCGTTGCTCGGGCGTGCTGCTGCGGGCGGCGCTTCTGATCGGCCCGGTTGAGAGAATCCTGCTCGCCAGATTGCAGCAAAAGCCATCAATTGGCATCGCAACATGAAAACGAAATCCCTCCTCCTCGCTTCCGTCGTCGCGCTGTTTGGCGCGATGATCGTGGTTCCGTCCGTCCGGGCCGACGATGAGCCGGCCGCCAAGCCCCAGCACGAAAAGAAAATCGGTCCGCGCATCCTCAAGAAATACGACAAGAACGGCGACGGCGTCCTCGACGAGCAGGAGAAGGCCGCCTGGGAGGCCGACAAGGCGAAGCACCGCGAGGAGCGGAAGGCGAAGAAAGAGGCCGGCGGAGCGCCCGCGTCGGACAAGACGCCGGACGCGGAACCGCAGAAGTAAGCGCGTTTCGTCCGCGTCAGATGCCGACGCACGGCCCCGGTTTTTGCCGGGGCTTTTTCATGCCGGCGGCCGGGTGAGGCCGCCGCTCCACTTCAGCTTCGTGCGCATGACGGCGAAGTGCGAGTAGTCGAGCCGCTGCGCGAGCGGCAGTTTCAGGTCGGAGATCGTGATCTCGATCGGCGAGCCGACGCCCACCTTGAGATTGCGTTGTCCATCGATCGCGACGAGCAGCCGCGCGTCGGGCGAGCAGTTGAAGACGCGCAGGCAGACGTCCGCCCGGAAGATGATCGCGCGGTTGCTCAGCGTGTGCGGGCAGATCGGCGTCATCGCGATCACCTCGGCCTTGGGATGGATCAACGGGCCGCCGGCGGAAAGATTGTAGGCGGTCGAGCCCGTGGGCGTGGAGAAGATGAGGCCGTCGCAGCTGTAGTCGGTGACGAGTTCGTCGTCGGCATGGACTTCGAGATGGACGAGCCGCGAGTTCACCTCGTCCTTGATGAGGATGTCGTTGAGCGCGAGATCGCAGGTGCCGCGGCCGGTGCAGCACTGCAGGAGCGAGCGGTGCGCCACGCAGAATTCGCCGCGCAGCAGCGCCGGAAAATGCGACCGGGCCTCGTCGGCGGAAAACGTCGTGAGGAAGCCGAGGCTGCCGCGGTTCACGCCGATGATGGGGATCTGCTGCTGCGCCGCCTCGCGCGCCACGCCGAGGAGGGTGCCGTCGCCACCGATGACGCAGCAGGCGTCGGAGCCGCGGAGGAAGCCGCGCGGCAGCGGGAAGCGCATGCTCGCCTTGACCTTCACGCCGGCGGCGCGCGCGGCGGCCATGAGTTCCCGGGCGAGCTCCGGCGCGCCGGATTTCTCCTCGTTGATGACAAAGGCGAGTTGGCGGATGGGCGTCATGGGTGAACCGCTAATGCACACGAATTTTCCCTCAGGGCCAGATCGGATCCGGCGTCCCTCAGCGTGGATGAGCGGTTTCCTTCCGCAGGCCGAGCAGAAACTCGCGGTTGCCGTCCGCGCCGGTGATCGGCGAATCCATCGCGCCGACGAGCCCGGCGCCCGGCAGTTCGGCGAGGGCGAAGGTGCGCACGCCGGCGAGCACGGCGTCCTGCACGGCGGCGTCGCGGATCACGCCGCGGCCCTTGTCGACCTCGGCCTTGCCGGCTTCGAACTGCGGCTTCACCAGCGCGACGAGCACGCCGCCGGCGCGGAGCAGCGGCCAGACCGCGGGCAGCACGGCCTTCAGCGAGATGAACGACAGATCCATCACGATCGCGTCGAACTCGCCTCGCGGCAGGGCCGCGGCGGTGAGATGGCGGGCGTTGATCTTCTCGAGGTTCGTCACGCGCGGATCGCCGCGCAGCTTCGCGTGCAGCTGCGCGCGGCCCACGTCGACGCAGACGACGTCCGCCGCCCCGGCCTGCAGCGCGCAGTCGGTGAACCCGCCGGTGGACGCGCCGACGTCGAGCACGTGCGCGCCGCGCAGGTCGAGCGCGAAGCGCTCCAGCGCGCCGGCGAGCTTCTCGCCGCCGCGGGAGACGAAGCGCGGCGGCTGGTCGATCGTGAGCTCGAAATCGACGGGGAAGTCCTTGCCGGGCTTGTCGAGCCGGTCCGTGCCGTGCCGCACGCGGCCGGTCATGATCAGCGCCTTGGCCTGGGCGCGCGATTCCGCGAGGCCGCGGGCGACCAGGAGTTCGTCGAGACGTTGCTTGGCGGCGGACATGGTTCAGGAAGGTTTCTGGCGGCCGGGCGACCAGCAGGTGGTGCGGCCGCCGATCTCCTCGCGGACGAGGCGTGCGCCCGTGCGCGGACAGCGACCGCCGTCCTCCCAGCGGTGGGGAAACAGCCACGTATCCGGGATGTGGAGATTCAGGTCGCGCGGCGGGCGGTCGCCGCGGCCGGCGATGGCGTCGAGCGCGAGCCGGCAGACGCGGCGCGCCTCGCGCCGGAGCGTCCGCACCTCGGCGGGCGCGAGCGAGCCGGCGGCGCGGCGCGGATGCAGGCCCGCGCGCCAGAGGATCTCGTCGGCCATCCAGTTGCCGACGCCGGGGAAGCGCTCCTGCATCAGCAGCACGGCCTTGATCGGCGCGCGGCCGCGCCGGCGGAGAAACGCGCCCACCGCCTCCACGGTGAAGTCCGGCGAGAGGATGGCCGGGGCGATCTGCGTCCACCACGCGGGCGGCGCCGCGCCGTGGTGGAACTGCACGCGTCCGAACATCCGCGGATCGGAGAAGATCAGCGCGTTTTCCGCCGTCGTCAGCACGAGATGGTCGTGCTTCGCCGGCGCGTGGTCCGCCGGCTCGACGCGCAGTTCGCCGGTCATGCCGAGATGGAGTCCGAGCCAGCTGTCGCCGCTGAAGCGAAACAGCATCTGTTTCGCCGCGGCCGCGGAGGAGAGCAACGTCGCGCCCGCGAGCCGGCGCCGGATTTCGGCCGGGTTGGTCCCGCGAAAAATCCTCGCCGCCGGATGCAGCCGCACCGCCGCGATGCGCCGGCCGGTGGCTGCCTGCGCCCAGCGTTTGCGGTAGAATTCGACCTCGGCGAGTTCGGGCATGCGGGGGAAAGGAGCGGGAAAGACGTTGCGGACGCGCGCGGGCCGGAGCGTGGCGACGACCGGCGGACGCGCGCCCGGATCAGCGCAGTTCCCAGTCGTAGGCGTGGCTCGAGAGCAGCTTGGGCGCGCGCGACGTGACCTGCACGACGTCCTCGATGCGACAGCCGCCGAGGCCGGGATAATAGAGCCCGGGTTCGACGGTGACGACGGAGCCTTTCTGCAACGCCACCGAAACCGCGCCGCTCATCCGCGGCATCTCGTGCACCGCGAGGCCGAGTCCGTGGCCCGTGCCGTGGAAGAAGCCCACCGAGCCGCTCTTCGTGCGGCGGGTCTCGAAACCCGCGGCGTCGAACGTCGCCACGACGCGCTGATGCACGGCGCGGCCGTCGACGCCGGCGCGGATCAAACCGAGCGCGGCGAGCTGCGCCTCGCGCACGACGGCGACGAGCCGGCGCTGCGCGTCGCTGGCGCGGCCGCGGAGATAGGTGCGCGTCATGTCGCCGAAATAGCCGGTCTCCGTCACGCGCGGGAAGATGTCGAGGATGATGAGCTCCTGCGGGCGCAGCGGTCCGAAGCCACGCTGGTGCGGATCGCACGCCTGGTCGCCGCCGGCGACGATGGTGGTGCCGTTGGCCTGGCCGCCCTCGGCCATGATGGCGGACTCGATGGCGAAACGCAGCCGCTCCGACGTGAGCGGTTTCCCCTCGTGGACGAGTTCGCGGCCGCGCGGTTTCGCCGCGCGCAGGATCCGCTCGGCCACGGTGAAGCCGACGGAGCACAGCCGGTTGCCCTCGCGGATCGCGGCGGCCTCGGCGGCGGACTTGATCTCGCGCTCCGGGAAAAGCGGACCGTCGGCGAGCGCGAGTTTCACGCCCAGCTTCTGCAATTGGACGAACAAGCGCGCGGGAAAGTCGTCCGCCACGCGGAAACCGCGGATGCGGTGGGCGCGGGCGAGTTCGGCGATGATCTCGGCCGGGCCGGCGGCGCGACCGGAGGCGCGGCGTTCGGCGCGGGCGCGCCATTCCTCGAGCGGCAGCACGGCATCGAAGGTCCGGGCTTTCTTGATCCGCCCGAACTCGAGCGCGCTCTGGGCCGTCACGCGCCGGCCGGCCGGCGTGGCGAAGGCGATGAACGGATCATGGATGTCGACCCGGCTGAAATAGAGCTGGTCGGCGTTGCTGGTGTCGGCGAAGAGAAGCGGAGGAGGGGTGGAGCGGGCCACGGCGAGAGAGGGATTGAATCGGCGGAAAGCCGTGATTAGCCACCCTGACCGTGAAAAACGCAAATCCGGTTTCTCTTCTGTGGCGCGGCGGCTGGCTCGTGCTGCTGCTCCTTCTGGCCGGATGCGACGAGACGGCGAAGACGCCGCCGGCGGCGCCGAAGACGGCCGCGGACTTTTTCGCCATCCGCGTCGGCGCGAAGACCGTCCGCATGCAGCTCGCGGTCCTGCCCGCCGAGATGGAGCACGGCCTGATGGACCGCCGCGACCTCGGCGAGGACGACGGCATGCTCTTCGTCTACACCCGGCCGCAGCGCATGAGCTACTGGATGCACAACACGCCCACGCCGCTCGACATCGGCTTCTTCGACAGCGGCGGGATGCTCGAGGAGATCTACGCGATGCAGCCCTTCGACGAACGCTCGGTGACCTCGCGCAGCACGCTGCTGACGTTCGCGCTCGAGATGAACCAGGGCTGGTATCGGAAAAACGGAGTCAAGCCGGGCGCGCAGCTCGATCTGAAGGCGCTGGCCGCGGCGCTCTCGGAGCGCGGCTTCGAACCGGCGAAGTTCGGCTTGGGCGAGTGAGCGCCGGCGGTGCGGCCGCGCCGGCCTTCGCCGGCAGGACATCGGCGGCACGCACCGCACGCGCAGTTGCGGATGTCATGGCGGGACGTGATCGGAACCGAAGCGGACAGACGGAAACGAAGCCAGGGAGACGATCCGGCCGAAGCGGACGGATCTAAAGAACAAGGCCGGGGAAATGCCTACTCGTCGCGGACGTTTTTCCCGGTTTCGGTCTTCGGGATTTCGTTGTCCGTGCGCAGCATGAGGACGGGGTTCTTCGTCTTCACCCAGAGCTCGACTTCCTTGAAGTGCTTCGCGGGGACGTTCTCGAGCGCCTCGCCGACCGTCTTGGCGGGATAGAGTTTTCCCTTCCGCGAGCGGTTGTATTCGTAGGCGGCCTTGAAGATGCGCTCCTGGGCGGTGGCGACGCTCTCGTCCTCGGGCAGCTGGAGGATCCAGCCGGCGAAATCGGTCTTCGGCAGGCGCCCCTCGGGATCGGAGAGGAGGATGACGAACTGCTTCTTCTGCGGCGGCGGCTTGTCCTCGTCGCCGGAGTCCGGCTGGGCGGCGAGATTGAGCTCCTCGATGACGCGGCGGAGCAGGGCGGGATCGACCTCGTTTTTCTTCAGAATCTCCGCGACTTTGTTGACGTCGATTTTGGGCATGGTGTTTTCGGTGCGTGAACCGAGGAATGGACACGCAATGATCCCCGATGTAAAGGCAGCGCATGGCTGAGGAAATCTTCGATGTGGTCGACGAACGCGACGTGCCCGTGGGCCGGGCGCCGCGGCGCGAAGTGCATGCGCGCGGGCTGCTGCACCGGGCGGTGCACGTGCTGGTGTTCGATGCGCGCGGGCGGATCTTTCTCCAGAAACGATCGATGAAAAAGGACCTGTGCCCGGGCCTGTGGGATTCCTCGTGCTCGGGGCATCTCGACGCCGGCGAGGACTACGATGCGGCGGCGGTGCGCGAACTCGGCGAGGAACTCGGCTGGCACGTCTCCGCCCCGCCGGCGCGGTGGCTGCGGGTCGAGGCATGCGCGGAGACCGGCCAGGAATTCACCTGGGTCTACCGGCTGCAGGCCGACGGACCGTTCGTGCTGCATCCTGACGAGATCGAGCGCGGCGACTGGTTCGCGCCGGCGGAGGTGACGCGTGCGCTCGCGGAGCGGCCGGCGGATTACTGCCCGGCTTTCACGCTGATCTGGCGGCACGTGTCGCGGGAACTCTGAATACGCCGCGTCCGCGTCGCGCGGGCGGCATCCGCCGGGTGCGGATCGCGCGCGGGCTCACTCCGGGCCGGGCGGGCGGTTGCGGCGGCCGGAGATGGCGCCCGGGCCGGTGTTTTCGGCGAGGCGTCTGATCTCCTCGAATTGCTTCTGCGTGATCAGGCGGCGCGGGATGCGGTTGCCCGCTTCGTGGATCAGCCGCTCGCGATCCTCGTCGCTCGGCGTGTGCGGCTGCCATGGCTGATGATGGCCCTGCTTGCGCGTCCACTCGATGTTTCCGCCGTGCACGGACACGGCGACCTGATACTTGCCCTCCTCGGGATCGCGGTTCCACCAGCCGAAGTTGACGCTCATGGCGCGTAGGTGAAGGGAAACTCAGGCGCCCGCGAGCGCAAAGTCGGCGAGGACGCCGCCGAGGCGAAACTCGCCGCCGCGGCGCTCCACGGCGCGGAGCACGAGCCGGTCCGCGGAAACGTCCACGACGCCGGGGCCCGTCGGCGGGCAGAACGCGCCGGTGTTGACGACGATGAGTCCGCCCGGCGCGCGGGCGACGCCGCGGCGGTGCGTGTGGCCCATCACGAAGAACCGCGCCCGCGGCCGGTGAAGCCGCATCAACGCCTCGGCGCGGCCGGGCGCCTCGCGCCAGGCGCGCAGCACGGAAAGCACCCGCAGCGGCGGCCAGACCGTGTCGGCGAGAAAACCGAGCGTGTATTTCAGACCGTGCGGTTCGGACTGGTGGCGCTGCGGGATGCGGGCCGCCGCGCGGCGGACGGCGGCGAAACGGCCTTCGAGGGTGGCGCGAGCCGCCGGCGGCTCGTGCGCGAGTTCCTCGGCGAGCAGACGGCGGCCGAGCGGCGCGTCCTGGCTCCAGGGCACGATGTCGTCGAAGATCGCGTCGCCGTGCGTGACGAAGACGGCGCCTCCGGCCAGCTCGACGGCGTGCGTGAGCGAGATGTCGGGATCGTGGTTGCCGGTGAGAAACGCGACCGGCGGCGAACCGCGGCGCAGGAAGGCGTCGACGTCGGCGCGAAGCGCGGCGCCATGGGAGGGATGGCGGCTGGGGCGCGTGTCGATCGTGTCGCCGTTGAAAAGGATGCGTTCGGGTCCGTCGAGCAGCGGTGCGATCGCGGCGAGCGACGGGAGGCGGCTGGCGCGATCACCGTGATGGAGATCGGAAAAGATGCGGACGAAGGCGGACGGCACGGGCAGCCGAGGCAAATCGCGGCGCGGAGCCGGGGCAAACTTTAAGCTCGCGAAGCTTGAGCCGCGGCGACCGGGCGCGCCAGCATGCGCCATGCGGAGACTGCTTTTCATGATGGTGCTGATCGGATTGCCGGCGGGCGGCGTGCGCGCGGACCCGGCGGCGGACCTGGTGCGGATCCATCTGGAGGCGATCGGCGGGCGGACACGCGTGGAGACGCTGCGCACGCTGCGGGCGACGGGCCGCGTGTTCGTGGGCTCCCGGGAGCTCACCTTCGAAATGATCGCGGCGCGTCCGAACCGCGTGCGCGTGACGACGCGCGGCGACGGCCGGACCGTGGTGCAAGGCTACGATGGCGCGACGGCGCCCTGGCGCTGGGAACCGGGCGCGAAGGCGCGGGCGATGCCGGCGGCGGAGGCGCAGGATTTCGTGGCGGATGCGGCGTTCGACGATCCGCTGGTCGATCCGGCCGCCCGCGGCATCGCGGTCGATTTCGCCGGCGAGACGCTGGAGAACGGCCACCGGCGGCTGCGCGTGCTCGTGACGCAGGGCGACGCGCCTCCGAGCTTCCTCACGCTCGACGGCGAAACCTATTTCATCCTGCGCAAGGAAGTGACGCGACGGCTGGCTTCGGGCCGGGAGGCGAAGTTCACGACAGTCTACGGCGATTACCGGCCGGTGGGCGGCGTGGCCCTGCCGCACCGGATCGAGGCCTGGGCGGACGGCGTGCTGCTGCACCGGACGGAACTCGGCCGCGTGGAAGCCAACGCCGGGCTCGCGGCCGGAGCGTTTGCGGCGCCGGCCGGAGGAAGGGAACGCTAGCCTGCGATCGCGCGTCTGCGGCGGCTCGTTGCGGCGTGACTCCGGCTTTCGACGCTTGCCAGTCCGACGAGAGCGCAAACGATGGCGGCATGGCTCTCTTTGGCCGCATTTCCACCGTTAAAAAGCAGGTTCCGCATGGCCCGGCGTTTGCCGCGGGCTTCGCCTATTTGCAGGAGCTGTTCCGACTGGAATCCTCGGCGGCGGCGCGGATCCGCGCGCTGGCGGCCGGCGAGACGCACCGCGTGGAACTCGCCGGCGGCGCCTATGCGATGGAGCAGGTCTATCGTTCGAAACCGCGCGCGGAAGGCGTGTTCGAGTCCCATCTCGGCTACATCGACGTGCAGGTGATCTTCGAGGGCGAGGAGTTGATGGAAGTGGCGGACATCGGCCGCGGCTTCGTCACCAAGTCGCACCACGCCGACCGCGATGTCATTTTCTACAAGGACATGCCCGGTTCGTCGGTGCTGCACCTGCGCGTGGGCGAGGCGGCGGTGTTTTTCCCGGAGGATGTGCACATGCCGGGGCTGCACGCCGCCAGCGGGCCGGTGCTGGTGCGCAAGACGGTGGTGAAGGTGCCGGTGTCGCGCGAGGGCGGCACCGTCGCATGAACTACCGGCATCATTTCCACGCCGGCAACTTCGCCGACGTCTTCAAGCACGCCCTGCTCGTGCAACTCGTGCGCGGGCTGCAGCGGAAGGAGAAGGGATTCCTCTATCTCGACACGCACGCGGGCCGCGGGCGCTACGACCTCGCGGCGGCGGCGCAGGGCGACACGCTCGCGCGCCGGCCGGAGTGGCCGGAAGGCGTGGGCCGGTTGTGGATGCGGACGGATCTCGCGCCCGCGCTCCGGGAGTATGTGGCGCAGGTGCGGGCGTTCGACGCGGCGGACGGTGCGGCCGCGCCTCGCGGCTATCCCGGTTCGCCGCGGCTGGTGCGCGCGCTGGCGCGTCCGCAGGACCGGCTCGCGCTCTGCGAGCAGCATCCGGACGAATTTCTGGCGCTGGCGGCGGAGTTTCGCGCCGAGCCGCGCGTCGCGGTGCACGAGCGCGACGGCTACGGGGCGCTGCGCGCGCTGCTGCCGCCGCCCGAGCGCCGCGCGCTCGTCCTGATCGATCCGCCGTTCGAGGCGCAGGACGAGTTTGCCCGGATCGTGGCGGCGCTCGCCGAAGGTCTGCGCCGGCTGCCCGCCGGAGTCTTCGCGGTGTGGTATCCGCTGACGGAGCGCGCGCGCGTGGATGCATTTTTCGCCGAGCTTTCTCGGCTTGCGCTGCCGTCCACGCTCGCGCTCGAACTCACGGTCGCCGGCGAGTCGTCCGCGCTGAAGATGAAAGGCTGCGGACTCGCGGTGCTGAACCCGCCGTGGCAGTTCGAGCAGACGGCGGCGCCGCTGCTCGCGCAGCTGGCCGACGTGCTGGCGCAGGAGCCCGGTGCGGCGGCTTCGGCCCGGTGGCTGGTGCCCGAATAGAGATCCGGATGCGAGGTGGTTCAGGTTTCCCGGTTTCGGGGATTGCGAGACGCGGAGTGCGATTCAAAGTGATGCGTCCGCACGCATGCACGCGCCCGCTTCCGATCATCTCCGTCCCCAGATTTCTTGTGCCGACAGGTGCGCGACGATGACGGCGTCCGACTCCCGATCCGAGGTGGACGCCTCCGTGGTCCTCATCGGCGGCCAGGCGCGGATGGTGCTCGCGGTGGCGTCGTCGCTCGGCCGGCGCGGCATTGCGGTCGTGCATGCGCCGATGGGCGCGGTCGAGGAGCGGATGCCCTCGCGTCATGTGCGGGAGACGCTGTCGATCCGGCGCTGGCTGGGGACGCCGGAGGGATTCGTCGCGGCGGTGGAGGCGATCGCGGCGCGCTGGCCGGGCGCGCTGCTGATTCCGCTCAACGACTCGGCGCTCGTCGGTCTGGCGGGCGTGCGGGATCGGGGGCGTTTTCCGGTGACGTTCGGCTGTCCGGCGGCGGAGGTGGTGGCGCGGACCATCGACAAGACCGAGACGGCCCGCATCGCGACCCGGCTGGGCATCCCGGTGCCGCGGACGTTTGCGCTGCCGGATGCGGCCTCCGTCGAGGCGCAGGCGGCACGGCTGACCTTTCCGCTTTTCTTCAAGGCCAGCGACAAGATCGACCACGGCCGCCGGCACGGCGGGACGGATTTCGGGGTGGGCCGGCATCCGGACCTCGCCGCGCTGCGGGCGGCCTTCGCGGCGGACCCGGCGCACGGACGGGAGTATCTGTTTCAGGAATACTGCCCGGGGCACGACGTGCTGCTCTCGCTGCTGCTGCACGAAGGCCGGGTGCTGGCGGCGTTCCAGGCGCGCTCGCTGCGGACCTGGCCGAGCACGGGCGGGGTGACGGTGCTCACGCGGTCGGAACCGGTCGATCCCGTGCTCCGCGAGCAGCTGGCGGCGTTGCTGCGCGAGATCGGATGGGAGGGGCTCGCGCAGGCGGATTTCCGCCGCGATCCGGCCACCGGCCGCACGGTGCTGCTGGAAATCAACGGCCGCTTCTGGGGATCCACCTTCGCCGCGGTGCAGGCCGGCATCGATTTCCCCTATTACGTCTGGCAGCTGGCCCGGGGGGAGACGCCGCAGCCGCCCGCGGACTATCGCGCCGGGCGGATGACGCATTGGGCGATGGGCGATCTGAAGCGGCTCCTGCGCCTGTGGCGGCATCCGGCCGCCGGCGAATCGCGGGTGCGGGAACTGGCCCGATTCCTCGCGGCGCTCCGCCCTTCGGTCGGCGGCATGATGTGGCGCTGGGACGATCCTCGGCCCGCGTGGTCGGAGTGGTCGGGCGATCTGCGCTGGTTCGTCCTCGGCGCCGTCCGCCGCCTCTGGCGCCGGCTCGCCGGCGGGAAAAATCCCACGTGATGACCGGAGCGCAATTCCGCCGGATGCTGCGGCTGCCGTTCAGTCATGGCGGGCGCAATTTCCTCTTCTGGCAGCTGGTCGATCGCGGGCAGCGGTTCTGCCATGGGGCCGCACGGCTGCATCGGGCGACGTTGTCCCGGCACAAGCGCGTGACGATGGTCGTGGGCACCTACGGCAAGACGACCACGACGCGCGCCGTCTCGGCGGTCTTCGGGTTGCCGGTCGATCATTGGCTCGATGCCAACGCCAACTGTCTCGGACTCGTGGCCTGGTCGTTGCTGCGCCAGCCGCCGTGGCGCCGCCGGCTCACGGTCGAGGCGGGCATCGGCGCGCCGGGCATGATGCGCCCGTATGTCGAGACGTTGCGCCCGCAGATCGTCGTCGTGACGTGCGTCGGGGCGGAGCATCTCCAGTCGTTTCGCGATCAGGACCATCTCCGGTCGGAAAAGGCCGAGGCCGTGCGGGCGCTGCCTCCGGAGGGCGTGGCCGTGCTCAATGCCGACGATCCCAACGTCGCCTGGATGGCCACGCAGACCCGCGCGCGGGTGATCCGCTACGGTTTCGATCCGGCGTGGGAGGTGCACGTGACCGCGTGGGAACCGGACTGGCCGCACGGCATGCGCGCGACGTTTGTGGTGGAGGGGAGCTCCTTCGCGGTGCGCACGCGGCTGGTCGGGAAAAACTCGCTTTACGCCCTGCTCGGCGCGATCGCGGCCGGACTGGCCGAGGGCATCCCCGCGGCGCTGGCTGTGGAGCGGCTGGAGGCGTTGTCGCCGACTCCGGGCCGGATGGAAACGGTGCTCCTGCCCGGCGGCGCGATCGCGGTGTGCGACGACTACAAGGGCTCGGTCGAGACCGTGCATGCCGCCTTCGACGCGCTGGAGGACCTCCCCGCGGCGCGCCGTTTCATCGTGTTGGGCGGACTGGATTCGCCGCCGAGCCCGCAGCGCCGCGCCTATCGCGAGGTCGCCGATCATGCCGGGCGCGTGGCGGATCACGTGATCGTCGTCGGCTACACGCATCGGGAATATGCGGGCGGGCTCGGCCGGGCGGTGCGAGGGGAGGCGCGGTTGAGCGGTTTCGAGCACGCGCCGCGGGTGGCGGATGCGGTGCGCGTGCTCCGGGACAAGCTTCGGCCGGGCGACGTGGTCTTGTTCAAGGGACAGAAGCGCCAGCATTTGCGCCGCATCCTGCTCGCGCTTCAAGGACGCGAGGTGCGCTGCGCGGTGGACGGCTGCCGGCTCCATCTCCAGTCCTGCGAGGACTGTCCGCTGCTCGAGCGGCGCGGTCCGGTCGGGGGCGTCCGGAAGGACGAGCGCGTGATCGCGACGGCGCTGGCTCCGATCGCTGACGCGAACCCGGATGACGAGTCATGAACTTCGCCAAGATCCCCGTGCTGGCGGCGACACGGCTGTCGCGATGCCTGCCCGAAGCGGCGCGGCGACCGTTCTGGCGCGTCTTCGCCCTGTCGCGTCCGCTGCCCGTCGCCCGGCTGTATGGACCGGTCCGCACGGGCGGCGTGGGAACGATGGTCGTCGCCGGCAAATCCCCGGAAGTCGATTATCTGCCCGGGTGTTTCTTTGCCGGCGAACCGGAGCGGATGCCGCTGCGGCCGCAGGGGATCGCGGGATTGTCCCGGCGGCTGCTCGCCGAAGCGGAGGGCGCGGACCTGGTGGTGGCGCATGTCGACCAATGGGTCGCGTCGCGGGCGGACGCCGGAGCCTTCCTGCGCGTGCCGCATCGCATCGCCGCCATGCTCACGGTGCCGGAGAACATCCGTTCGCTTGCGGTGCATGCCAGCAGTCTCGGCCAGGATTTCCGCCTCGTGCGCAACCATGGTTTTTCCGCGCGGCCCGGCTCGGGCGCCGGCGACGTCGCCTGGTTCTACGAGCACCTGTATCGGCCGACGGTCGAACACCGGCACGGAGGACTGGCGGTGGTGAAAACGCTTTCCGCCGTGGAGCACGCCGCGCGGAGCGGCGGCCTGCTCTGGATCGAGCAGCACGGCGAGCGCGTCGGAGGCATCGTGTTTCGCCGGCGGGGGCCGCAGCTCGAGCTGTATGCGCTGGGCCAGATTCCCGCCGAGGACGGCCGGCCGCGGCCGGGCTGCGACGCGGCCGGTTATTATCACATCGTCGAAACGGCGCGCTCGCTCGGCTGCACCGAAGTCGATTTCGGCGGCTGCCGGCCCTCGCTCGACGACGGCGGACTGCGCTACAAACGGAAATGGGGCATGCGCGTGGCCGAGAACCGCGGCACGTATCACGACCTGCTCGTGCGCTGGACGCGCGTCACGCCCGCGGTCGCCGGCCTGCTGGACCGCACGTCGCTGGTGTTTCGGCACGACGGCGGTTTCGCGGCGCTGGGCGGCGTGCACGAGGATTTTCGCAACGATCGCATGTCGGGGATCGCGGCGTATTTCCGGGTTTGCGCCGATGCGCCGTTCGGCGACTTCCTGCCTTGCGGTTCGGGCGATTCCGGCGGTCGCCCGACGCCGGGCCGCGGGTGAATCGGCGCTCGAAGGTTTGCGGACGGACGCCGCCGGTTCGGTAAAACGGGAATTTCGAGCGGGTTTGCACCTTGCTTCCGTGAGACGAAAGTCAGGGCGCGAGGGGCCAACTATACGAGGTCAGGCAAAATCGCGGGGGTTTTCCGGCAAAAAAACTCAATATGCGGCCGGTTCCGGCCTTGTCACGCGAAGCTGCCGGGTTGAGCCCGTAACTGCTCTCAATACAGCGCGCGGTGAACTCATTTTGCGATTAGCTCCCGGCGTGTAGGATTCAAGCCTGCCCCTTTTACGTTGCGCCGCTTCACCCCGGGCGGCCCCGCATCCTCAAGCCCATCGCCCGTGAATGATTCGCGGACGCCGGGTTTTGTTGAAGCCTGTCCCGCCCGGTCGTCGGGCGATGCCGCGGGGGGCAGTCGTTCTCCGCCCCAGGCCGTGCACACCGAAAGGCGGTGGACGATGCAAAGAGACAGATACCCTGAACCCAAAATATCATGAATCGGACCCCTGAGTCTGTGAAATCAGCATCGCCATGGCGGCTCGCGTCCTGGCTTTCCTCGATAGCCTTGGTGGTGGTCGCGGCGTCAGCTGTTTCCGCCGGCACCAACGGCGTCAACCTGCAGCCCTCATATTATAACAACGGCAACGTCAGCTTCGGCTGGTCGTTGATGAACGCCAACACGAAGATCAAGGCCGTGCGCATCGAGATCGAACCCGGCAAGGAGACGCAGGCGAAGACCTGGATCGCGGCGGCGAAGAGCAACGGCAAGAGCATCATCTGCACCTACCACAAGTCGTCGGTCCTCGGCTCGGACAGCGCCAGCGAGCTCGCGACCGCGGGCACATGGTGGAAGACCTACTACAGCTCCCTGAGCGCCTCGGGTTCCTTCCAGGTGAACCTGATGAACGAGTGGGGCAGCCACACGATCACCTCCAACGCCTACGCCAGCGCCTATAACACCGCGATCAGCTCGGTGAGGAATGTCTACAGCGGCAATATCATCATCGATCTCGCCGGCTGGGGACAGGAGAGCAAGATCGCCTATGACGCCGTAAAAGGCACCAACGGCACAAAGATCAATGACACGAACATCACATTGTCCTGCCATCTCTATCCGGGCGCGTGGAATCAGGGTAACAACCACTGGTTCCAGACTTCGGATCTCTACGAGATGGCAAATTCCGGCCGGACGTGCATGGTGGGCGAGTTCGGCTCGGGTTCCGGCAGTTCCGACGCCTTCGGTCTGACCGACACCGCGCGCAACGCCGGTTGGAGCGTCCTCGGCTGGGCGTGGAACGGCGATGGCAACAGCCTGAACATGGTGACGCCGTCGTGGGCGACGAATCCGACGGCCACGTCGTTCACCGCGAGCAGTTACTTCAGCACGATCTACAGTCACCTGTGATCGTTTCCTCGCGGCGGCGCCGTCTTCCGGCGCCGCCGCGACCTCCCGTCATCCCGCGCCGGGATGTGTCATCTCCGCCTCGCCGGCCTGTCCGGACGATGGGGCGCGCCCCGCCTTTTCCGGCCGCATTCGTGCCACGTTCGACGTTTTCCCCTCATGACTGTCCTCTCTTCCTCACGCAAACTCGCCGGCTTCGCCGCCGTCGGCTTCGGGGCTTTTTTCCTCGGCCGCTGGACCGCTCCGGAATCGCCCCGCCTTCGCGAAGCCGCGCCCGCCGCGGATCCGCCCGCCGCCTGGTCCGTCCCCGCCTCACACGATCGCGCGACCGGGATGGCCCGGGAGCGTTCCGATGCCGCGCGTCTGTCCGCGATCGTCGCGCGCCGGCCGGGCAGTCTGGCCGCGGAGGACGATCGTCAGAAACGCCTCGAACAATGGGCGGAGACCGATCCCCGGGCCGCGATGGATTTTGTGCGCAGGCAGCTCAAGGGCGATCGCCAGGCCCAGGCGATGTCCGCGGTCCTCGCAGTCTGGGGCCGCAACGAGCCGGCCGCGGCCTGGGACTGGGTGAAGATGGAGATGCCGTCGGCCACCCATCATTTCGACACCCTGCTCGAAGTCTTCGGCCGCACCTCCACCGAGCTGGCCGCCCGCTACGCCGCGGAGTATTCCGCCGGCCACCCGGAGGCCGCGCTCGAGGTGCATCTTGCGGCGTTGCTCGGCGTGACCTACCGCGGCGATTTCGCCGGAGCGTGCGCGCTCGTCGATGCGCAGGCGGCGCTCGATCCCGCGGTGCGCGGCAACCTCGAGAATTTCATCGCGGGCCAATGGGCGAGATTCGCGCCCGAAGAGGCCGCCGCCTGGGTGCAGGGGCTTCCCGCCGGGCCGCAGCGCGACCAGGCGCTGATCGGGCTCGGCGAATCGTGGTCGGAAAACGATCCCTCCCGCTCGGCGGCGTTTGCCGCGGCGCTGCCGGCGGGCGAGATCCGCAGCCTGGCCATGCGTCAGGCGATCGCGAAGTGGGTGGAGACGGATCCCGATCTCGCGCGGAAATGGGTCGTCGAGAGCGCGCATCACGAGGATTTCGACCAGGCGGTCCAGGCGATCGCGACCCAGAACAACCTGATGTATCGCGAGCCCGAACGCGCGCTGCGCTGGGCGGGCACGATCTTCGACGACGCGATCCGTTTCCAAAGCGAGCGCACGATCCTGGCGAATCTGTATGCCCGCGATCCGAAGGCGGCGCTGTCCTACATCGACCGCGCGACCGATCTTTCCGCCGAGCAGCGGGCCGAACTCCTCCGCCAGCTGCAGGCCGCGAACTGACGCCCGCCCGCCCGTCCGGTTTCCGCGTGGCCCGGAACCGGCGCGGCTCAGATCTGCCAGTCGTAGCTCTTCAGGTCGGCGAACGACGGGTTTTCGATCAACGTCTCCTTCTTCCGCCGCGAGCGCGTGACGAGGTTCTCGCCCTTGTTGTAGACGACGGACTCGGCCGGCACGGATTTGATCAGCCAGACGTTGGAGCCGATGATCGAGTTTTCGCCGATCGCGGTGTCGCCGCCGAGGATCGTGGCGTGGGCGTAGATCGTGACGTGGTCGCCGATGTCGGGATGACGTTTCACGCCCTTGATCGGAGCGCCGGTGTCGTCGGTCT
>Ga0222421_100184_pt1 | contig 44588 bp, 36 predicted proteins | sample 3A1ome_2_FD_182473 | JGI IMG/M metagenome (GOLD analysis project Ga0222421, IMG submission 182473) | Enriched microbial communities from leaf-cutter ant dump, University of Wisconsin, Madison, United States - 3A150A (version 2) | ecosystem: Environmental > Terrestrial > Nest > Insects nest > Nest... | reverse complement strand
CGGCAGCGCCCAGGCGATGTAGATCCACTGCCAGCCGGTGAGCCCGAGGACGGGCGGATGGCTGACGAGCTGGCCGGCGACCGTCTCCGTCGTGCCGATCTTGAGCAGACCGGTGGACAGATACGGGCTGATGATCTGCGCGATCGGCGAGGCGATGAAGAACGACGCCAGCGCCCGCGCCCGCTCGCGGCTGGGAAACCAGTGGGTGAGAAACACGATCACGCCCGGGAAAAATCCCGCCTCGGCGAGACCGAGCAGGAAACGCATCACATAGAACTGCCCCGGCGTGCGCACCAGCGCCGTGAGTCCGGCGACGAGCCCCCACGTCACCATGATCCGGCAGATCCATTTGCGCGCGCTCCAGCGCTCGACGATGAGCGAGCCCGGCACCTCGAGCAGGAAATAGCCCCAGAAGAACACGCCGGCGCCGAAGCCGAAGACGGCGTTGTCGAACGCCGGCAGGTCGCGGCTCATCGTGAGCTTGGCGATGGCGACGTTGGTGCGATCGACGTAGGCGACGATGTAGCAGACGAAGATGAGCGGCAGCAGCCGCCAGTAGGCCTTGCGGCAGGCGGAGCGAAGCGCGCGGTCCGGAGCGGGGGTGGAAGTCACGGAGAAAAGCGGCCTCGGTGTTGCCGCTCCGTCGACGAAGCGTCAACGCCCAACCCGGGCCGCGGACGCTTTCCGCCGGACCGTCCGGTCCGCATCCGGTCCGCCCTCGCCTTTCCCGCTCCGACCGACGCAAAAAACGGCGGGAAAAGTCCGCCGTTTTGTTTCCTGCTCCGCAATCCAGCCAAGGCCCGGCGCGCTCCATTCCCGACGCGGAGACCGTGGAGCACGCAAGGCCGAAAGCGCGAATCCGGCGCACGCCGCGTATTCGCTACGCGGATTCCGGCTGGGCGATCCGGCCGCGAAGCCGGCGTGGTCCGCGGCCGGATCGCGGCTATCGCGCAAGCGGCCGCCGGAAGCGACGGACGCCGCGGGAAAGCGGCCGCCTCACACAACGGTGCCGCCCGGCAGCGTCGCACCCTTGGTCACCACGAGCACGCCGTCGCGGATGATGACCGCGCCGTTGACGTAGGAACCGTCGGGCTTGCCGGCGGGATCGAGCACGCAGCCGTCGCCGATGCGGGCGTTCTTGTCGATGATGGAGCCGCGGACGCGGCAGTTCTTCCCGAGCCCGAGATGCGGCCGGCCGCACGTGACGTTTTCCGCGAGCTGGTCGTCGGTCTCGTAGTAGTCGGCGCCCATGACGATCACGTCCTCGAGCACGCAGCCCTCGCCGACGAAGGAACGGATGCCGAGCACGCAGTGCTTGAGCGAGGAGTCGGTGAGGATCGAGCCGTCGCCGATCACGACCTGGTCGATCGCGCATTTGTTGAGCTTCGACGCCGGCAGGTAGCGGTCCTGCGTGTAGATCGGCGCCTCGGGCACGAAGAAGTTGAAGGGCGGCAGCGGCTGGGCGAGCGCGAGGTTGGCGTCGAAGAACGCGCGCACGGTGCCGATGTCCTCCCAGTAACCTTCGAAGATGTGGGCGAACAGCCGCTTCCGGCCGAGGAGGCCGGGGATGACCTCGCGGCCGAAGTCGACCATGGTGTTGTCCAGCGCCTCGGCGAGGACGGCGCGGTTGAAAACGTAGATGCCCATCGAGGCGAGGCAGCACTTCTCCTTGGGCGGATGCTTCAGGCGCGCGACGTTGGCCGGGCTGAGCGTGAGCCCGGCGATAATCGCGGGGTCCTTCGGCTTCTCGGCGAACGCGGAGATCGTGAGATCGTCGCCCACGCGCATCACGCCCAGGCCCTCGACCTGCGAGGCCGGGACGGGGATGGCGGCGATGGTGACGTCGGCCTTGTTCGCGAGGTGCTCGTCGATGATCTTCCGGAAATCCATCCGGTAGAGCTGGTCGCCCGAGAGGATGAGCACGAGGTCGTGCGACGCAGCGCGGAAATGCAGAAGGTTGCGCCGGACGGCGTCGGCCGTGCCCTGATACCAGTCGACACTCTTCTCCGTCTGCTCGGCCGAGAGGATGTCGACGAAGCCGCCGCCGAACGGATCGAAGTGATACGTGCTCTGGATGTGGCGGTGGAGCGAGGCCGTGTTGAACTGCGTCAGCACGAAGATCCGGTTGATCTCGGAGTTGATGCAGTTGCTGATCGGGATGTCGACCAGGCGGTATTTGCCGGCGAGCGGGACGGCGGGTTTGCAGCGCTCCTGGGTGAGCGGATGGAGGCGGGTGCCGCGGCCGCCTCCCATGATGACAGCCAGCACACGTTTGGAGATGCTCATGAAGAAGAAAGCGAAGTTTTGGGATTGTCCTTAGTCCTTGCTCCACGTTTGTCGGGGCGGCTTAGTTTCGCCAAACAAAAATCGAAAAACATGTGTGGCATCGTCGGCTACGTCGGTAAACAGAAGGCATCCGCCATCATCCTCGAGGGATTGAAGCGGCTGGAATACCGCGGCTACGACTCGGCGGGCGTCTGCATCCTGCAGGGCGGCCGGCTCGAGGTGGCGAAGAAGATCGGCCGCGTCGAGGGCCTGGCCAAGGAGGCCGCGAAGCATCATTTCGCCGGCACGACCGGCATCGGCCACACGCGGTGGGCCACGCACGGCGGCGTGACGGACGCCAACGCCCATCCGCACGTGAGCAGCGACGGGAAGTTCGCGTTGATCCACAACGGCGTGATCGAGAATTACGCCAAGATGAAGGTGTTCCTGGCCGCCAAGGGCTACACCTTCACATCCGAGACCGACACCGAGGTGCTCTGCAACCTCATCGCCTATCACTACGCCAAGGAGCCGGCCGATGCCAGCGGCCACAGCCGCTTCCTGGAATCCGTGCGCAAGACGCTGCGCCACGTCGAGGGCACCTACGGCATCGCGGTCCTCTGCGTCGATTTCCCCGGCGAGATCGTCGCCGCCCGCAAGGCCTCGCCGCTCATCCTCGGCGTGGGCGACGGCGAATACATCCTCGCCTCCGACGCCTCCGCGCTCGTCAGCCGCACGCAGAACGTCGTCTACCTGAAGGACGGCGAGATCGTGCACATCACGCCGACGGCGTTCTTCATCACGACGCAGGACCAGGAGGATGTCTCCCCCGTCGTCGACCGGATCACCTGGACCATCGAGGATGCCGAACTCAACGGCTACGCGCACTTCATGGAGAAAGAGATTTTCGAGCAGCCCCAGGCGCTCGAGAACACCATGCGCGGCCGTTTTTCCGAGGACGGCAGCACCGCGCAGTTCGGCGGCCTCAACATCGCCGCGTCGGAGCTGCGCCAGATCGACCGCTTCATGTTCTGCGCCTGCGGCTCGGCCTGGCACGCGTGCCTCGTGGCCGAACACCTGATCGAGCGCTTCGCCCGCGTGCCCGTCGAGGTCGACTACGCGTCGGAGTTCCGCTACCGCAACTCGCCGCTCGACCGCAACACGCTGTTCTTCTTCGTCAGCCAGTCGGGCGAGACGATCGACACGCTCGCTGCCATGCGCGAGGCCAAGCGCAAGGGCTACCGCGTCCTCGCGCTCAACAACGTCGTCGGCTCCACCATCGCCCGCGAGGCCGACGGCGGCGTCTACCAGCACGTCGGTCCCGAGATCGGCGTCGCTTCGACGAAGGCGTTCACCTCGCAGCTGCTCCTCGGCGCGATGATCGCGCTCTACGTGGCGCGGCAGCGCGACATGAGCTTCAGCGACGGCGTGCAGATCGTCGAGGCGCTCAAGTCCGCGCCCGGCCTCGTCCGCCGCGCGCTCGACCAGGCGGCGAAGATCAAGGCCATCGCGAAACGCTACGCCGGCTACGACGACTTCCTGTTCCTTGGCCGCCTCTCGCTCTTCCCCATCGCGCTCGAGGGCGCGCTGAAGCTGAAGGAGATCTCCTACATCCACGCCGAGGGTTATCCGGCGGCGGAGATGAAGCACGGGCCGATCGCGCTCATCAGCGAGAAATGCCCGAGCGTCTTCTTCGTGCCGAAGGGCGAGATCTTCAACAAGATCGTCTCCTCGATGCAGGAGATCAAGGCGCGCAAGGGGCCGGTCATCGCCGTCGTCACCGAGGGCTGCGAACTGCCGCCCGGCCTGGCCGACGAGATCATCACGATCCCCGAGTGCCACGAGGCCGTGCTGCCGATCGTCGCGTCGATCCCCGTGCAGCTGCTCAGCTATTACATCGCCGTCGAGCGCACGTGCGACGTCGACAAGCCCCGCAACCTCGCCAAATCCGTCACCGTCGAATAAGCCGGCCGGGACGCGGCGGGCCGTTTCCCATCAGCCGCGGCGCGCACCGCGGACGAGCACGCGCTGCAGGAGGATGAAGCCGAGCAGGAGCGCGCCGACGACGATCCGCATCCACCAGGAACTCAGGCGTCCGTCGAAGAGCAGCGCCGACTGGATCGTGCCGAAGATCAGCACGCCGAGCAGTGTCCCGAGCATGTGGCCGCGTCCGCCGGCGAGCAGCGTGCCGCCGATCACGACGACGGCGATCGCGTCGAGTTCGAGTCCGTTGCCCATGCTCGGATTGCCCGAGCCGGTGTAGATCGTCGCCACGATGCCGGCCAGCGCCGCGCACGCGCCGCTCACGGCGTAGAGCGCGATCTTCGTCCGGCCGACGGCGAGGCCCATCAGCAGCGCCGACTGCTCGTTGCCGCCGATGGCGAGCGCCGCCCGGCCGAAGCGCGTGTGGTGCGCGACGACCCACGCCGCCGCGAGCGCACCGAGCAGGATCAACGCGACCGCCGGGATGTGCACCGCATCGCCGAGCGCGAGGTCGTAGTTGGCGAGCGCGTCATACCACGGATGCGAGATGCCGATCGATTCGGTGTTGATCCAGAACCCGGCGCCGCGCGCGAGAAACATCCCCGCCAGCGTCGCGAGGAACGGCGGCAGCCCGAAGACGTGGATCAACGCGCCCATCGCCGCGCCGAACACGGTCCCGGCCGCCACCGCGATCGCCCACGCCGCAGGCGGCGGGAAACCGTGGCCGGCGATCAGCGTCGCCGTGAAGATCGAGGTGAAGCCGGCGACGGCGCCGACCGAAAGATCGATGCCGCCCGCGAAGATCACGAGCGTCAGCCCGATGGCCGCGAGGCCGAGAAAGGCGTTGTCGGCGAACAGGCTCACGATCACGCGCGCCGAGAAGAATCCGTCGTAGAGCCATGACGCCGCGCCGAAGAGCGCGACGAGGATCAGGCCGGTCGCGAGCAGCGGATCGGGCCGCCAGTGCCGGACGCGGCTCATGCGGGCCTCCGTTTCCCGAACGCCAGCCACGACGCGGCGAGCCGGCGGAGCTTCTCCGACTGCAGGAGCGAGACGGCCACGATGAGCAGCGCCTTCGGCACCGGCGCGACCGCCGGCGAGACGCCGAGATTATACATCGTCGCCGTCAGCGTCTGGATCAGCAGCGCGCCGAGCAGCGTGCCGCCGAGCGAGAAGCGCCCGCCGGTCAGCGCCGTGCCGCCGACGACCACCGCGAAGATCGCGTCGAGCTCCGCGTTCTCGCCCGCGCGATACGCGTCGGCCGCGCGGATGTTGGCCGCGGTGAGCACGCCGGTGAGCCCGGCGCAGGCGCCGCAGAAAACGTAGACCAGCGCCTTCACCCGCGTCGACGCGAGCCCGGCGAAGCGGCTCGCGGTCTCGTTGTCGCCGACCGCCTCGACGAACAGCCCGGCCGCGGTGCGGCGCAGGAAGAGATGCGCCGCCGCGAACAGCGCGACAACCAGCAGCGGCGCGAACGGCACGCCGAGCACGAATCCGCTGGCCCAGAAGCCGAACGCGGGGTTCGCGATCACGATCACCTGGCCGTCGACCACGAGTTGGGCGATGCCGCGGCCCGCGACCATCAGGATCAGCGTCGCCACGATCGGCTGGACGCCGAGCCGGGCCACGAGCAGGCCGTTGACGCCTCCCGCCGCGAGGCCGACGCCGACGGCCGCCGCCACGGTGAAGGCGAGGCCCGCGCCCTGCTGCAGCAGCACCGCGCAGACCGCGCCGGCGATCGCGACGACCGAGCCCACGGAGAGATCGATGCCGCCGGTCGCAATCACGAGCGTCATGCCGAGGGCGAGCAGCATCGTGCGCGAGCCCTGGGTGAAGATGTCGACGATCGCGCCGTAAAGATGGCCGTCGCGCCACGCGATCCGCAGGAAGCCGGGATGGTCGATGGCGTTGAGCGCGACCAGCGCCAGCAGTCCGAGTCCGGCCCAGACAATCGCCGCGGGCACGCGGACGGAGGAGGCTCGTCTCGGTTCAGGCATGCTCGTCGCCTCCCGCCATGAGGCGCATGAGGCGCGCCGGCTGGATGTCGTCGCCCGCGGCCTCGCCCGCGGCGCGCCGCTCGCGCAGCACGTGCACGCGCGAGCAGTTGCGCACGATCTCCTCGATCTCCGAGGAGATGAGCAGCACGGCCAGCCCGTCGGCGCGCAGCGTCGCGATCAGCTCCTCGATCTCCGCCTTCGCGCCGACGTCGATACCGCGCGTGGGTTCGTCGAGGATGATGACCTCGGGCCGCGTCGCGAGCCAGCGCGCGAGGAGAACCTTCTGCTGGTTGCCGCCGGAAAGATTCCGGATCGGCGTCTCCGCATCCGCCGTCTTGATGCGCAGCGCGGCGATGTAGTGCGCGCACAGCCGCTCCTGCTCGGCGCGCGCCAGCGCGCGCCAGAGCCCGCGCTTCGCCTGCAGGGCGACGATGAGGTTCTCCCGCACCGACAGGTTCGGCAGGATGCCCTCGGTCTTCCGGTCCTCGGAGCAGAACGCCAGCCCGAGCCGCACGGCCTCGCGCGGCGAGCGCAGCGCCGCGGGCCGGCCGCCCACGCGAATCTCCCCCGTATCCGAGGCATCGATGCCGAAGAGCATCCGCGCCGTCTCCGTGCGCCCCGAACCGAGCAGCCCGGCGAGACCCGCGACCTCGCCGCGGCGGAGCGTGACGTCGATGCCGCGGACGGAATCTCGCCGCGTCAGCCCGCGCGCCGCGAGGGCAACGTTTTCCGGCGCCGGCGCCGCCAGCGGGGCCCGGCCGGCGCGGCCGGCCTCGTCGCGGACCTCGCGGCCCAGCATCCGGCCCACGAGTTCGAGCCGCGGGAGACCGGCCGTCGCGTAGACGCCGACGAGCCGGCCGTTGCGCAGGATCGTGAGGCGGTCGGTCACGGCGTAGACCTGGTCGAGGAAATGCGTCACGAAGACGACGCCCATCCCCTCGCCCCGCAGCCGGCGCAGGATCGAGAAAAGCTCCGCGACCTCCTGCTCGTCGAGGCTCGCCGTCGGCTCGTCGAGGACGAGCAGCCGCGCCCGCAGGTCGAGGGCGCGCGCGATCGCGACCATCTGCTGCTGCGCGACCGAAAGCGTGCCGAGCTCCGCGTCGACGTCGCAGGCCAGGTCCAGCCGCGCCAGCGCCTCGCGGGCGTGCCGGCGCACCGCGCGCCAGTTGATGAAACCGAAGCGGCCCGGCTGCCGGCCGAGCGCGATGTTTTCCGCCACGGAGAGCGACGGCACGAGGTTGACCTCCTGGTAGACGGTGCTGAGGCCCAGCCGCTCGGCCGCCTTCGGCGAGTCGGGCGCGATCGGCCGGCCCGCGAGCGCGAAGGTCCCGGCATCCGGCGCGTGCACGCCCGTCAGGACCTTGATCAGCGTGGATTTGCCGGCGCCGTTCTCCCCGAGCAGGGCGTGGATCTCGCCGGCGCGGACGGAGAAGTCGACGCCGTCGAGCGCGGTGACCCCGCGGAAGCGCTTCGTGACTCCGCGGAGCTCGAGCAGCGGTTCGACGGACGCGGCGGCGGGGGCGGCCATGAAAAGGTCGCGGCTCAATATTGCCGCGCCGGCAGCGCCGCGGCCGCGTTGGTCGCGTCGAACAGCTCGTCCTTGTTGAAATCCTTCTTCGGCACGGGCTCGTGCGCCAGCAGCTTCGCGACCGTATCGTAAACCTTGGGACCAAAGAGCGGATTGCACTCGACGGTGCAGTTGAGCCGGCCGTCGGCGACGGCCTGCACCGCCTCGCGGATGGCGTCGATCGAGACGATCGTGATGTCCCGGCCCGGCTTCAGCCCGGCCTCCTCGATCGCCTGCGCGGCGCCGAGCGCCATGTCGTCGTTGTGCGCGTAGACGATGTCGACGGCGCGGCCGTGTTTCTTGAGGAGCGCCTCCATGACCTCCTTGCCGCCGGAGCGCATGAAATTGCCGCTCTGCGAATCGACGATCGTCAGGCCGGGATGCTTCGCGAGGGCGTCGGCGAAGGCCTTCCGGCGCTCGTTGGCCGGCGCGGACCCGGGCGTGCCCTGGAGTTCGACGATGCGGCCCTTGCCGCCGGAGAACGTCGCGAGCCAGTCGGCCGCCATCCGGCCCTCCTCGTAGAAATCGGAGCCGATGAAGCACGCGTAGAGCGACTCGTCGGAAGTCTGCACCGTGCGGTCCGTGATGATGACGGGGATGCGCGCGCGCTTCGCCTCGCGCAGCACCGGCTCCCAGCCGGTCTCGACGATCGGCGCGATCACGATCACGTCGACGCCCTGCGTGACGAACGAGCGCACGGCGCGGATCTGGTTCTCCTGCTTGCCCTGCGCATCGGCGAATTTCAGGTCGATGCCGCGCTTCGCGGCCTCGTTTTTCATCGATTCGGAGTTGGCGGTGCGCCAGGCACTCTCGGCGCCGGTCTGGGCGAAACCGACCTTGATCGTCTTCGCGGCCAGGGCATGGGCGCCCGCGACCAGCATCAGCAAACCGGCGCACAGGCGCGCCACGGCGCGCGGTGACAAACGGAGGGGGAAAGAAGTCATGTCAGGGGATGGGGAAAACGGCGCGAGCGTGCGACCGCAAGAAAGCACAGCAAACGCCCCGTAACTTGCCCGTCAAGTGTGCCGGCCGCGACCGTCATTCGCCTTGCCCGGCGCCGGGCGCGACCGCATAAGCCCAAGCTTCAGCCGATGAACATCCATCCGACCAAGGACGCCTTCACCCGACTCGCCGCGCAGGGAAACGTGATCCCGGTCTGCGCCGACCTCATGGCGGATTTCGAGACGCCCGTGTCGGCCTACGCGAAGCTGAAGGATGCCGGTCCGTCGTATCTGCTCGAGTCCGTCGAGGGCGGAGAACAGCTCTCGCGCTACAGCTTCATCGGCTGCCGGCCGCGCAAGGTCTTCGTCTGCGGCGCCGCCACGACCGAGATCCGCGTGCCGGGCCGGCCCGCGCAGGTGATCCCCACGCCCGCCGATCCGTTGACCCTGATCGAGGAGGAAATGCGCGGCTACCGGCCGGTGGTGCTGCCGGGACTGCCGCGCTTCACCGGCGGCGCGGTCGGTTTCGTCGGCTACGAATACATCACGCGCATCGAGCCGAGCGTCCCCGCCGCGCCGGTCGACGAACTCGGCACGCCCCTGCTCTATTTCATGCTGTCGGACTCGCTGCTGATCTTCGATCGCGCGAAGCAGACGCTGCGCCTGTGCGTCAACGCCCATGTCCGCGACGACGCCTCCGCCGCCTACGACGCCGCGGTGGCCGAGTTGGAGCAGCTCTACGCCATCCTGAAACAGCCGCGCGAGATCGCGCCCGCGCCACTCGTCGAGCCGGCGAAGATCACGGTGCCCGCCGGCAACTTCACGCCGCCGCGTTTCGAACAGGCGGTCGAGGACGGCAAGGAGTTCATCCGCGCCGGCGACATCATCCAGTTCGTGCCGTCGCAGCGCTTCACCCGCGACTTCGCGCCGTCCCCGCTCGATCTCTACCGCGCCCTGCGCACGGTCAATCCGTCGCCCTACATGTTCATCCTGGAGGCCGGTGATTTCTCGATCGTCGGCGCCTCGCCGGAGGTGCACGTGCGCCTGACCGACGGCCGCGTCGAGATCCGCCCGATCGCGGGCACGCGCAAACGCGGCGCCACGCCCGCGGAGGATGCGGCGCTCGAGCAGGAACTGCTCGCCGACGAGAAGGAACGCGCCGAGCACCTGATGCTGGTCGACCTCGCGCGCAACGACATCGGGCGCGTCTGCCGTTTCGGCAGCGTGAAGGTCCCGGAAATGATGGTCATCGAGCGCTATTCGCACGTGATGCACATCGTGTCGCAAGTCGAGGGCGAGATCGCCCCCGACCGCAACGCCTACGACCTGATGCGGGCGACGTTTCCCGCCGGCACGGTCACGGGCGCGCCGAAGATCCGCGCCATGCAGATCATCGCCGCCGCCGAGCCGAGCCAGCGCGGGACCTACGCCGGCGCGCTCGGCTATTTCGGCTACGATGGCAACAGCGACACCTGCATCATGTTGCGCACGGCTTTGATCAAGGGCGGCAGGATCCATATCCAGGCCGGCGCCGGCGTCGTCGCCGATTCCGTGCCCGCGTCCGAATACCAGGAAACGATCAACAAGGCCTCCGCGCTTTTCAAAGCGGTGGCGATGGCCGAGCAATTTTGAACCGCCAGGCTGGGCGGAGGGTCTTACGCAGGAGTGAGACCTGCGCGTTTTTCACCTGAGTCAGGCTGGCACGCCGGTGCGCCTGCATTGCGCCAAAAACACACCCGCTGTGCGCGTTTTTTGTGCATCTTTCCTCGTGACTGCGCGTATTTAGATATGGAACAGAGTCAGCTACAGATCGGGAACAAGCCACTGGTCACGCATCTCTAACCGCGAGGAATCCACCACATGCCCGCCAAAATGAAAACCTTCACCGCTCCCGCCGAGGCCGCCCAGGATGTCGTCACGCTCCCCTTGGAAGCCCAGGACGCACCGCCCTCTTTTCTGGAAAAACCGGACCGCGCCCCCGCCGAGCAGATCGCCCATGGCGAGCGCAGCAATCTCCAGCTCTATCTGCAGGAAATCGGCAAGACGCCGCTGCTGACGATTGAGGAGGAGATCGCCCTCGCCCGCCGGATCCGCCGCGGCGACAAGGCCGCGCGCGACCACATGATCTCGGCCAATCTCCGCCTCGTGGTGAAGATCGCGATGGACTACAAGGATTTCGGCCTGCCCCTCCTCGACCTCATCAGCGAGGGCAACATCGGCCTCGTCAAGGCCGTCGAACGCTTCGATCCGCGCAAGGGCGGCAAGCTCTCGACCTACGCCGCGTGGTGGATCAAGCAGTCGATCAAGCGCGCGCTCGCCAACCAGTCCAAGACGATCCGCCTGCCCGTCCATCTGGTCGACAAGATCTCCAAGATGCGCCGCACCGCGATGGCGCTCACCGAGGAACTCGGCCGCGAGCCCACCGACGAGGAGCTGGCGATCGAGCTGCAGATCCCGACGTCCAAAGTCGCCCACCTCAAGTCCGTCAGCGTCCGTCCCGCCTCGCTCGACGCGCCCGTCGGCGAGGACGGCGACTCGGCGACCTTCGGCGAGATCGTCGGCGACGACAACGCCGTCAGCCCCTACGAGGGCCTGCGCGACAAGAGCCAGAACAGCGACCTGCACGCGATGGTCGACTCGCTCGACGCCCGCGAGGCCGAGATCATCCGCCTGCGGTTCGGCCTGAACGGCAAGGACGAACTCACGCTCGAGGAGGTCGGCAAGAAGTTCAACGTCACCCGCGAACGTATCCGGCAACTCGAATACCTCGCCCTCTCGAAGATGCGCAAGGCCATGGCCCGGCACGAGGCGATCCGCACCTCCGACGAGATCGCCGAGGAGGACCGCCAGCGCCAGCGCATGGATGTCATTCGCGAGTTCATCGAGACCAGCTCGAAGCGCGGCCCGAAGCCCGGCAACAGCTGACGCACTTCCGATTCTTCACGACTGCCATCGAGGCCGGCGCACCACGCCGGCCTTTTTCGTCGACCGGTCTGTGGCCGCCCGCCCTTCCGGCCATCGTCCGACTCGTCACCGGATTCTCAACACCCACGAAAGCGCAGCGCCCATGGCTTGTTGCACCGCCGTGCCGCCGCCCGCGCTACGCCAGGCCGAGTTTTTCGATCAATTCCTTCGGTGGTCCGTCGAACGTCGCCAGCGGCACGTTGCCGATGTAGCCGACGTCCTTCATGCCTTCCGGCGTCGTGTAGTAGCCGCCGGCCGCCAGATCGCGGAAGCGCGCGAAGAACCGCGCCGCCGCCGCGAATCCGGGCTTCGCCTCCGGTTCGTAACAGATGTCGTCGCAGAGGGCCGTTCGCTGCCGCGCGATGGCGTTGACGAAGCTCTGGCCGAACCGGCGTTGCGACTCCGCGTCGAGCCACGCGAGGCCGTCGAGCACGAGCGTGCGATCCTCGACGCACGCCGGATAGGGCGCGCTGATCCATTCGTCGATGAAGTCGTGCACGCCCACGGCGGACGCCGCGGGCGACGTCGCGTCGGCCGGCAGGATCGTGTCGCAGAGCGCGGCCGTCGTGCGCCGCTGCGGGTCGGTCAGTGTCAGCGGCCAGAGATCGCCGGGATTCCAGGCCTTGACCAGATCCGGATCCGTGCCGTAGCCGGTCGCGAACTCCGGCGCGGCCGATGCGATGGAGGAGAACGCCCACCGCGGCGCGAGCGTCGCGCCTGCGGCGGCGGCGAGCATCCATTTCACCGCCGTGCGGCGGTCCAGGCGGGGAAGATCGGAAGCGTTCATCTCAGAGATTCCCCTTTCGCAGCTCGTCGAGCATGCGGTCGGCCGCGCGCCAGGCGAGCGCCATGATCGTGAGCGTGGGGTTCTTGTCGGCGTTGGAGCAGAACGGCGCGCCGTCGGTGAGGAAGACGTTTTTCACATCCCAGGTCTGTCCCCAACGATTGGTGACGGAGCTCCGCGCATCGTCGCCCATGATCGCGCCGCCGACCTCGTGGATGATCTCACCGCCGCGGGCGATGAAGTCGCGCGGATCGTCCGACGGCGAGCGCCGGGCCTTGCCGCCCATCGCCTCGATGATCCCGGCAAACGTGTCCCGCATGTGCGCGGCCTGCCGGAGTTCGTGCTCCGACCACTGCCAGTGGAAGCGCAGCACGGGGATGCCCCACTTGTCCTGCACGACCGGATCGATCGCGCAGAACGAATGTTCGTTGGGGATCATCTCGCCGCGCCCCGACAGCCAGACGAACGAGCCGTAGAACCGGCGCGCATCCTCCTTGAACCTCCGCCCGTAGCTGCCGCGCGTGAAGGCCTCCAGCCCGCCGAACGTCTGCAGCGAGGGCATCGGCCGGCCCGTGCTGATCTCGATGTGGTAGCCGCGCGCGAACCCGAGCTTCCCCGCGTGCTGTTCGCCGTAGAGCCACCACGGCGTGTAGAGGTGCATGCCGCCGGCGCCGTCGTCGTTGAGCGGCGGGAGATTTTCCAGCAGCGGCACCTGGCCGCCGAGCCCGGCGCCGACGGTGTCCATGATGTATTTCCCGACGAGTCCGCTCGAGTTGCCAAGCCCCTGGGGAAACAGCGCCGACTTCGAGTTGAGCAGCAGGCGGACGGATTCGCAGGCGCTCGCGGCGAGGACGACGATCCGGCCGCGCACGTGGTGGTCCCGGCCGGTCGTCTTGTCGACGTAGGCCACGCCGGTGGCCCGGCCGCGCGCGTCGTGCGTGATCGCGCGCGCCATCGCGTTCGTGAGGATGTCGAGGTTGCCCGTCGCCAGCGCCGGCGGCAGGTGCACGGTCGTCGACTGGTAGTTGGCGCGGATGGAGCAGCCGCGGCCGCAGGGCGTGGCCCAGAAGCAGGCGGCGCGGGTCTGCATATCCGCGGACAGGATGCGCTGCGCCTTCGGATTGCCCGGGTGCAGCCGGCCCGGGATCTTCGCGAAGTCGGGCCGCTCGGTCAGCACCGCGCGGTGCGCGGGGATCAGCGGCACGCCCAGCTTCGCCGCGCGCCGCCGCATGAGCAGCTCGCCGAGACGCGGCTTCGGCGGCGGCTGGAGCACGCCGGGCGAGGAGTCGGGCGTGTTTTCCAGGCCTTCGTTCGTGCCGTGCACGCCGATCAGCATCTCGACCTTGTCGTAATACGGCGCGACGTCCTCGTAGGAGATGGGCCAGTCGAAGGCGAGGCCGTCGCGGCTGCGGGGCTTGAAATCGTAGGGGCCGTTGCGCAGCGCGATCCGCGCCCAGTGATTCGTGCGGCCGCCGAGCATGCGCGAGCGCCACCAGAGGAACTGCCGGCGCGGATCGTCCGAATCGCTGACGTAGGGCTCGTGCGGGACCGTCCAGCCGCCGTCGATCGTCGCGTCGTGAAAGCCGAAGGGCTTGTCCGGCGTGCCCGCGCCGCGCAACGGCGCGTCGCGGTTGGTCTGGAACATCGGCGTCTCCTTCACGACGTCGTAATTCCGGCCCGCCTCCAGCATCAGCACCTTCGCGCCCTCCATCGTCAGCGTGTAGGCCGTCTGGCCGCCGCCGGCGCCGGAGCCGACGATCACGACATCGTAGTTTTCCTGGACGGTGGACGGGGTGACGAAAGCCATGCGGAAACGGTGCGGGCGGGGTGCGCGGAGGCAAACGGAGTCCGCGCACGGAATAAAGCCCGAACGGCGGATTTCTCCGCACCGCGAACGCCGTGCCTCGTCGGCCGCAACCGCACGGCGCCGCGGTGTCGGAGCGCCGTCAGAGCGCCGAGGCCGCCCACGCGGGCAGTTCGAGCCGGCGGCCGCAGAGGTGGTCGTTGAGCAGATGGTCGAGCCAGGGACGCGTGGCGCTGCACCGGGTCACGCGCACGAATTTCCGGCCTTCCTCCGCGAGCACCTCGTAGCCGAGCACGCGGATCCCGATCGGTTCGCGCTCGCCGGCCAGCTCGCACGTGACGTCGACGGTTTTCTGCCGCGAGTCGAGCGTGAGACCGGTGATGCGGCCGTAGCGGCCGATGCGCGTGTTGATGAAGGCCTGCGCGGCCCGCGCGGTCATCGCGTCTTTGGCGGTATCGAACATGGCGTGGAATCGGCTCCGACCATCCATTGCGCGGCGGGTTCGCGACGGCGAACACTTTCTCCGCCGCGGCCCGGCGTTCGGCACTCGCACGGCCGGTCCGGGTCCGTAAGCTCGGGGTGTCCCGCCTCCTTCCCGTCATGAAAATCTCCTCGGCCCTCTCCTCGGCTCATCTGAAACGCTACAAGGAAATCGCCAGCCTGCTCTGGAGATACGGCCGTTCCGATCTCGTGCAGAAGATGGCCGGCGCCGAGGCGTTCGGGATCGAGTTCACCGCGCCGAAAGGCGCCAATCCGGCGTCGCCCGAACAGTTCGCCGCCGATCTCGAAGCGATGGGGCCGACCTACGTGAAGATCGGCCAGGTGCTCGCCAGCCGGCCGGACCTGCTGCCGGAATCCTATGCCAAGGCGCTCGCGCGGCTGCAGGACGACGTGAAGCCGTTTCCGTTCGCCGAGGTCGAGCAGATCGTCATAGGCGAACTCGGCGTCCGGCTTTCGAAGGCGTTCGCCCGTTTCGAGTCGGAGCCGATGGCCGCGGCGTCGCTCGGCCAGGTCCACGGAGCGACGCTGCGCGACGGCCGCGCCGTGGTCGTGAAGGTCCAGCGCCCCGACATCCGCCGCCAGATCGCGGAGGACTTCGAGGTGCTCGGGCAGATCGCCGGCTTCCTCGACGAGCACACGGAGCTGGGAAAACGTTATCGTTTCTCCCGCGTGCTGGAGGAATTCCGCACCGCCATCCAGCAGGAGCTCAACTACGAGCGCGAGGCGCAGAATCTCATCGCCCTCGGCGAGAGCCTGCGGGAATTCCCCTCGATCGAGGTGCCGCAGCCCGTGCTCGACTACTCCACGCGCTCGGTGCTCACGATGGATTTCATCCAGGGCCGGAAGGTTTCCGCGCTCGCGCCCCTCGCCCGCCTCGATCTCCAGACCGGCGCGCTCGCCGACGAGTTGTTCCGCGCCTACCTGAAACAAGTGCTCGTCGACGGGCTCTTCCACGCCGATCCGCATCCGGGCAACGTGTTCATCACCGACGACGGCCATCTCGCCCTGCTCGATCTCGGCATGGTCGGACACACCGCGCCGGGCATGCAGGACCAGCTCCTGCGGCTGCTTCTGCTGCTCAGCGAGGGCAAGGGCGAGGAGGCCGCCGATCTCGTTATCCGCATGAGCGAGCGCGGCGAGGGGTTCAACCCGATCGAATTCCGCCGCCGCATCGGCCAGCTCGTCGCCCAGCGCCGCGACCAGGGGCTCGTCCAGCTCAGCGTCGGCCAGTCCCTGCTCGACGTCAGCCGCGACGCCCGCGACAACGGCCTCTTCGTCCCGAGCGAGCTCGCGCTGCTCGGCAAGACGCTGCTGCAGCTCGACGAGGTCGGCCGCATCCTCGATCCGACGTTCAACCCGACCGACTGTATCCGCCGCAATGTCACCCGGCTGCTCGCGCAGCGGATGCGCAAGGATTTCACGCGGGGCAGCTTCTTCAGCTCGGCGCTCGAGATGCGCAGCTTCCTCGCCAGCCTGCCGAGCCGGCTGAACCAGATCCTCGACGCCGTCGGCAACGCCGAACTCGAGGTCAAGGTCCGCTCCGTCGACGCCAAGATGGTCGTCGAGGGCATGCACAAGATCGCCAACCGCATCACGGCCGGCCTCGTGCTCGCGGCGCTCATCGTCGGCGCGTCGCTGCTCATGCGCGTCCCGAGCCGGTTCCAGCTCTTCGGCTATCCCGGGCTCGGCATCCTCTGCTTCGTCGCCGCGGCCGGCGGCGGCTTCTGGCTCGTCGTGAGCATCCTGGTCAACGACTACCGGTCGCGGAAGCGTCCGCCGCGCTGACTCCGGCCCGCGCCGGTTCAGCCCGGCAGCGCGACTTCGTCCGACGCGAACCGGTGCAGAAACAGCGCCGCGATCTGCGCACGCTCCACCAACGTCGGCAGCTCGCAGTATTCCCGCTCGCTGTGCAGGTGGTCGCCGACCGGCCCGACGCCGTCGAGATTCGGCAGGCCCGCCGCGGAGAGCAGGTTGCCGTCGGAGCCGCCGCCGGTGTGCACCCACGAAAACGGTTTCACCGCCAGGTCGCTCGCGCACTGCCGCCACGCCGCGAACACCGCCTCCTCCACCGGTCCGCATTCCTTCGGCGGACTGTCGAAATGTCCGGCCAGCTCGGCGCGGAATCCCTCGCGGGCGCCGATCGTCGCGGCCAGCTCGCGCAGCCGCGCCAGCGCGCGGTCGCCGTCGCCGACGCGCGTCGTGCGGATGTTCAGGCCCGCCACCGCGCGGTCGGGCACGACATTGAGCGCGCCGCCGCCCTCGATCCGTCCGACGTTGAGCAGCAGGCCGGGGATCTCCTCCGGCAGCCGGTGCACGGCCGGCAGGATCTCCGCGAGCGCGACGATCGCGTTGCGGCCGTCGTTGGGCACGCGGCCGGCGTGCGCCGCGCGGCCGTGACAGGTGAGCGTGAAATTCCCCGTGCCCTTGCGGGAGTGCACGAGGTCGCCGTTGCCGCGCGCCGGCTCGAACACGAGCCCGAGCCGGTGCCGCCGCGCCGTCTCCGTGATGACGGGCGCGCTCGCCGCCGAGCCGATTTCCTCGTCCGGCGTGAGCAGCGCCTCCCAGCCGATCCGCTTCGCCGCGGGCAGTTGTTCCAGCGTCTGCAACGCCGCCAGCATGACGACGAGCCCGCCCTTCATGTCCGCCACGCCCGGCCCGCGCAGCGTGTGCGGATCCACGAGTTCGCAGCGTTGGAACGGATGCGTCGGCGCGTAGACGGTGTCGTAGTGTCCGCTCAACAGGATCTGCCGCGGGGCATCCGGCCGGCAGCGCACGCGCAGCGCCTGCTCCTCCGAGCCGGCGAGCGTCACCGACGAGATCTCGACGCCCGGCAGCGTGGCGAAGGCCTCCGCCAGCGCCGCGCGCATCCGGGCCAGGCCGGCGATGTGCTCGCTGCCGGAGTTGATGTGCGCCCAGCGGATGAGCAGGTCGCGAAGTTCGTCGGCGCGCGCGCGCAGGGCGGTGATCGGTGCGGGTATCATGGCGGAAAAGGAGCGGACCGCGGCGGCGGCGCAAATGCGCCTTCGGCCAGCCGCATCAGCAGCAGAGCGGTGAGCTGCGCGCGGCGCGCGAGGCTGCCGAGCCGGCAGAACTCGCGGTCGCAATGCAGCGCGTCGCCGTCGACGCCGAGCCCGTCGATCACCGGCAGGCCGGCCGCGGCGAGGAAATTCGCGTCGGACGCGCTGCCGACGTCGCGGCGCGCGATCCGCTGCCCCAGCGCCTGCCCGCAGGCCTGCAGCTCCGCGCACCAGCGGTCGTCCGCGAAGGTCGTTTCCATCGGCGGCCGGTTGATCCCGCCGGAAATCCCCAGATGAAACCCTTCGCGGCCGTTGATCGCCGCCGCGAACTCGCGCAGCCGCGCCAGCGCGCGGTCGCCGTCCGCAGCCCGCGCGAGCCGCAGGTGGAGCTCCGCGCGCGCCCGGTCGGGCACGATGTTGGCCGCGCCGCCGCCGGCGATGCTGGCCACGTTGAGGATGAGGCCGTCGATCTCGTCGTTCAGCCGGTGCGCCGCGCCGAGGAATTCCGCGAGCGCCACGATCGCGTTGCGGCCCTCGGTCCGCGCCAGCGAGGAATGCGCCGCGCGGCCGCGCGCCTCGACGAACAGGCTCGCCGTGCCCTTCCGCGTGCGGACGACGTCGTCGCCCTCCGGACTCGGCTCGAACACCAGCCCGAGGTGATTGCGCCCCGCCGCCGCCGCGAGATGCGCGCGCGAACCGTGCGAGCCGCTTTCCTCGTCGGAGGTCAGCAGGACTTCCCAGCCGATCCGGCCCGCCGCCGGATGCCGCTCGAGCGCGGTGAGCGCCGCGAGCATCACGACGATGCCGCCCTTCATGTCCGCCACGCCGGGACCGTTGAGCACGTCGGGCGAGACGAGCCGCGGCGTTTTAAACGGATCGTCCGCGCCGAACACGGTGTCGTAGTGGCCGTTCAACAACACGCGCACGGGGGCCTCCGGCCGGCAGCGCACGCTCAGGCTCGGCGCCAGCGCGCCCGCGGCCGGCATCAACCGCTCGGCGGACGCGGGGAAGACGCCGAACGCGGCCTCGAGCTCCGCCAGCATGCGTGCGAGGCCGGACGCATGGTCGGAGCCGGAATTGATCGCGGACCAGCGCACGGTCAGGTCGCGCCACGCGGCCTCGCGGCGGACGATCGTCCGCAGGCTCTCGGAGGATTCCGGCGTGATCATGGTTCGGGTTGGAGCGTCAGTTCTCCGTCCTGCGCCGACGCCCGATAGGCCGCCGCCGGTCGCTGGATCGCCCGCGTCTTCAGATCGAAACGGCTGTCGGGATCGAGCGTGACGACGCGCACATCGGCAATGCGCAGCGGCCGGCCCGCGACAAGCGTCTCCGCCGGCTGTCGCGGGAACACGAGCCAGGCCCGGCCCTGCGCGCCGGTGAAGACACGGCCTTCACCGCGCGCATCGATGCAGAGCGCGGTCTTTTCGTCGACGCCGATGCCGAACAGCGCCGGATCGTCCTGCTCCGCGGCCAGGCGCGCGACGAACGTCACCAGCCGGCCCAGCCGGTGGCGCGCGCTGAAATGGCTGTCGGTAATCGCATGCTCGAGATACGGCAGGTGCAGGAAATCCTTCACCAGCGTCACCGCCGGTCCGAGCGGATCGCGCAGCGCGACGTCCGGCAGCAGGCTGCCACCGTCGAGCGAGCCGTAGCTGTAGGCGCCGAGGATCGCGAGGCCCGCGCTCGTGCCGCCGATGGGCCGGCCCGCGCGCACATGGGCGTCGAGCGCATCGTTGACCGGCGTGCCGCGCCAGAAATTCACGTAGTTGGCCTGGTCGCCGCCCGCGAGGAAGATGCCGTCGGCGTGCCGGATGATCGCGAGCACCCGCGGATCGTGCGCCGCGGCGCGGTTGTGAAACCGCACCGACTCGACGGATACGACGCCGCCGAGCTGCTTGAAGAGGTAGTCGTTGTAATCGTCGGAGCCCGACGCGCGCAGGATCACGATGCGGCCGCCGCCCGCGCGCTGGATGAACCAGCGGAACGCCGCGTCGACGTCGTCGCTGCCGCCCATCAGCATCAGGCCGGTTTCCGTCCGCCCCGGCGTCGCCGCCGCCGGATCGCCCACCGCCCAGTAATCGTAGTCGGCCGGCGCACCGTCCGTCGCCCGCGCGAGCAGGCCGCCGGCGAGGGCCAGCAAACCGAGGAAAAGGTGGAGACGGCGACGAAACCGGACGACCGAGGTCATCCCCGCATCCTCAGCCCTCCGCGGCGCCGCGCGCGAGCGGGAAGCGGACGCGGCCGAGAAATACCACCTTGGTTGTAGGATTTTATCCGTGCAACGCCGCCCCGCCCGCCGAGACTGCGGACCGCGCAGCGCCCGACTCGTTGCCGCCGGACCGTCCGGCGACGTCGCCGCGCCGTGACGTTTCCTTTTCCTCCCATGAAGCAATCCTCGTGGCGTCGCCCGGTGTTTTTCCTGATCGCAGGCCTGCTCGCGCTGGCCTCGTGCGCGAAACGCGAGACGCCCGTCGAGCGCGGCAACCGCGAGGGCGTGCTCTACAAGGGCAGCGGCACGGAGCCCGAGTCGCTCGATCCGCACGTCGTGCGCGGCATCACGGAGTGGACGATCGTCGGCTCGCTCTTCGAGGCGCTGGTCGCGCCCGATCCCGCCACCGGCCGGCCCGCCCCGGGCGTGGCGGAGCGCTGGGAGGCGTCGGCCGACGGCCTCGTCTACACGTTTCACCTGCGCGCCGACGCCCGCTGGTCCGACGGCGGTCCGGTGACCGCGGAGGATTTCGCCTACTCCGCGCAGCGGCTCCTGACGCCCGCGATGGGCTCGGCGCACGCCGAGGACACGCTGATGTTCCTGCGCAACGCCCGCGCCTTTCAGACCGGCCGCCTCGCCGATTTCGCCCAGGTCGGCGTCCGCGTGATCGACGCCCGCACGCTGGAGCTGACGCTGGAGAATCCCGCGCCGTTCTTCCCCGAGGCGCTCTACCAGTTCTACCCCGTCAAGCGGTCGGTGGTGGAGAAATTCGGCGCGATGACCGACCGCAACTCGACCTGGACGCGCCCGGAGAACTTCGTCGGCAACGGTCCGTTCACCCTCGCCGGCTGGCGGCCGGGCCAGGAACTCGTCGCCGTGAAGAGCCCGACGTATTGGGATGCCGGGCACGTCCGCCTGCACGAGGTGCATTTTCTGCCCTACGAGAATCCCGCGACCGAGGAGACGGCGTTCCGCAACGGCCAGCTCCACCTCACCTACGGCGTGCCGCTGCAGAAGATCCCGTCCTACCACGTCCTCAACCCGGGCGCGCTCAAGACCGTGCCGGACTTCGGCAACTATTTCTACTCGGTCAACGTCCGCCGCCGGCCGCTCGACGACAGCCGCGTGCGCCGCGCGCTCGCGCTCGCCATCGACCGGGAGGCACTGGCGCACCGGATCCTCGACGGCGGTCGCGAGCCGGCGACGTCGTTCACGCCGCCCGGGCTCGGCGACTACCGGGCGCCCGCGGGGCTGGTGCGGTTCGATCCGGCCGAGGCGCGCCGGCTGCTCGCCGAGGCGGGCTTCCCGGAGGGCCGCGGCTTCCCCCATCTCGAGATCCTGATCGATTCGCGCGAGCCGCACCGGCTCGTGGGCGAGACGGTGCAGCAGATGTGGCGGCAGAACCTCGGCGTCGAGATCGGGCTCCGCAACGAGGAGACGCGCGCCCTGATCGCGAGCAAGCGCGCCTTCGACTTCGATTTCGTGCGCGGTTCGTGGAACGCCAGTTCGTATCGCGATCCCCATTACTTCCTCGTCTCCTGGCTCACCGGCGGCCTCTACAACGAGGCGGGCTGGAGCAACGGGCAGTTCGACGCGCTCATCGGACTCGCGGTGCGGACCGGCGACCCGGCGCGGCGGCTGTCGCTCTTCCGCGACGCGGAGGCCGAGATGCTGCGCGACATGCCGGTGATCCCGATCTTCTACAGCGCCGAAACCTTCCTGATGGCGCCCAGCGTGCACGGCTGGAGCGGCCGGCCGTTCGCCGACCGGCTGTTCAAGACGATGTGGCTCGAGGCGAAATAGCCGCGGGCCGGACGCACGCGGACTGACGGCAGGCGGCAGGCACACCCGCCGACGCAGCGACCTCACCGCTTCATTCCGCGCGCCGCGCCCCCCCCCGATTCCCGTTCGCCCCCGCACAAACTCCATTCCGGCCTCCGCCCGCGGTGAATGGGATCCGGAGCCGCCGCCGGCAGACAGACACGCACCCAACGCGCGCCGACCACGCCTGCGCCTTCGCGCAACGGCGGCGCCCTTGCCAGGCGCCGCCGTCGTCTCCGCCGTCAGAGATTCCAGCGGATGCCGAGCTGGCCGCTCCAGTCGGTGTATTCGTTGTAGTCGAGCCGGAGGCTTTCGTTGCCGTCGTAGGCGCGGCCCGGCGTGTTCAGCAGGTTCTGCAGCTCCACGAAGACCGTCCACTGCCGGGCGAAGCGATAGCTCGCGGTCAGGTCGAGCGTCGTGCCGCCCGCGATGATGCGGCCGAGCGACGGATGCGTCTGATTGATGCCGTAGTCGGCCGGCACCGTGCTCGAGCGGTAGAGCCACGCGACGCGCGCGCGCCACGGGCCCTTCTCGTAGAAGACGCCGGCGTTGACGGTGTCCTTGACCTGGTCGAAGAGCTGGGACTCCGGCACCTCGGCCAGGCCGGTCTTCACCTCGGAGTCGGCGTGTGTCCAGTTGGCGGATATGCCGAGTCCGTCGAAGGGCGCGGGCAGGAAGCGGAACTGCTGCTCGTAGCCCAGCTCGATGCCGGCGACATGGCCGCCGTCGGCGTTGCGCGGCTCGGAGATCGTGTAGGTGTCGCCGTCGATCACCGTCTCGATGCCATCGGGCGTGTAGATGTTGTTCTTGAGTTTCTTGTAGAAGACCGCCGCGGAGACGTAGCCGACCGAGCCGAGATAGTAGTCGAACGCAAGGTCGAGGTTGTCGGAGGAGACCGGCTTGAGGTCGATCCGGCCGCGCGAGATCTCGAGATACTCGCGGTCGAGGAATTCGCGCGGATTCAGGTCGGAGAACGTCGGCCGGGAGATGGTGTGCGTGTAGGCGGCGCGCACGGAGACCCGCGGCGTGAAATCGTAGCGCAGGTGCAGCCCGGGCATGAGATTCGTGTAGTCGTGCGACGCCGTGACCGGCTCGGGCATCGCGGCCTGATTGCCATCCGCGTCGATCACGGAGCGATAGGTGTCGAACTTCACCCGCGTGTGCTCCGCGCGCAGGCCGCCCATCGCGGTGAACTTTCCGACCTGCACCTGCGACATCACGTAGGCGGCGAGCACGTCCTCGTCGGCGGAGTAGCTGTAGAGCCGGCTGTTGAAGTCGCTCTCGCCGTCGGATTCGAGGAGCCCTTTCTCGATCAGCGTGAGAGCGGTGCGCCGCGTCAGGCCGGGGTCGAGGTAGAAGCCGTAGTCGTAATGGCCGTCGACGAGACCGGTCGCGCGGTAATCGGCGACGAGCGAGGGGATCGAGGCGTCGCCATCGTAGCCCGTGATCGACCAGTCGCGGTTGCGCAGATAGTAGCGGTCGGTGTGGTCGCGGTCGCGGCCGCGGAGCCGGGCCTTCGCGCCGACCTTGATGAAGCCGGGTTGGCCGGCGATCTCGCGGTCGAACTTTGCGTCGAGCCCGAGGTTGGCTTCGTCGTCGGTGATGACATCCGTGCTGAGATCCAGCGAGCGCAGCACATAGAGCGACGGATCCTGCGGGTTCTCGCTCGTCGTGATCGTCGGGAAGTAGGCGTTCCCCGGCTCGATCGTGTAGGTGTTGGTGCTGCCGAAGTCGCTTCTGGTCTCGAACCGCGCCCAGATGTCGCGGTCCGGGTCGCCCTTGTATTGGCCGCGGTTGTAGCCGGCGAGGTAGGTGAGCGTGACGCCATCGAGGCGCGACTCGCCGCTCAGGGCCAGGTTGAGGTTGCTCTGCTTCTCGTGAAATTCGCGCACCTCGCGGGTGAAGCTGTTATCGGTCGTGCCGATGTGGGTGTAGGTGTCGCCCGTCAGCACCGGCGTGGTGTCCGAAAGATCCAGGGAATCGTCGAACCAGATGATCTGCCGCTGCCGGCCGCGCACGGTGTCGCGGAGGTTGTAGGCGGCGGTGAGGCGGAACTTGTGGTCGTCGTTGGGCCGGAAATCCAGCGCGGCGCTCGCGCCGGAATTCGTGAGGTGGTCGAAGAAATCCTGCAGGATGAAGCCCTCGAGCAGATACTGCGGCGTATCCGTCTCGCTGATGTCGATCCAGTCGTAGACGCTCGCGCGCTGCTTCTGCGAGGTGAGCGCGCGGGCGTTGCCGGAAACCTCGAGCGCCCATTTCCGGTCCTTCCCGAGCACGTCGCTGTAGGAAAACGCGCCTTCGTAGTTCGGATTCGAGTAGCGGTAGTTTTCGTAGCCCTCGAGGATGTGGCGGTAGCCGAGCGCGGCCTCGACGAAGGCCGACGGCCCGTCGCGGTCGAGCGCGCTGCGGGTCTCGATGTCCACCGCGCCGCCGATGCTATCGCCGTCCTGGTCCGGGCGCAGCGACTTGGTGACGACGATCGTGTCCGCCGACTTCGCCGAGATGACATCGAGCGGCACCTGGCGGCTGATCGTGTCGTCGGCGTTGGCGATGGCGACGCGGACGCCGTTGATCGAGACGGCGTTGAACGCCGCCGACATGCCGCGGATCGTGATGTAGCGGCCCTCCGCGCCGCCGGTGTCCGTATCCGTCTCGACCGTGACGCCGGGCAGGCGCTTCACCGCGTCGGCGATGGTCTTGTCGGGAAACTGGCCGGTGAGATCGGAGGAGATAACGTTGCTGATGTTCTGCGCGACGCGCTGCTGGTTGAGCGCGCGGGCCTGGCCGGTGCGCGAGCCCTCGATCGTCATGGCGGCGAGCTGCGTGACGTCGTCGCCCAGCTGCACGTCGAGCCGCGCGGCCGCGCCGGCGGAGACCGTCACGCCCACCCGCTTCTCCGGCAGGCCGACATAGTGGAACGACAGTGTCTGCTCGCCCGCCGGCACGTTGCGAAACGTGTAGCCGCCGTCGCGCGCCGTCGCGGTCGCGAGGTCGGTGCCGTCGATCTTCACCACCACGGCCGCGAGCGCGACATGCGAATCGCTCGCGGTAACCACACCGGTGACGGTGCCGTCGCCGGCCGCCCGCGCCGGCGCCACCAGGGCGATCAGCACGGAAATGAAAAATGCGGCGACGCCGCGGGGCGAAGCCAACGGACGGCGGGCGGACAGGGCGAAGCGAAGGGCATTCATGCGTGTGGGTGGGAAAGCTGGGCCGCCGAAGCGGTGGGAGACACCGGAGACATCATCGCCTCTGCGGAGCGAACTCCATGCCCCAGTCATACATCCTAGGTTGTATTTTCATCGTCGTCCGGCACGGTCGGTGCTCCCGCGACCGCTATGTCTCCGCTCCCGCCCGTCCCGCCGGATGCCGCGTTCCACGCCCGCCTGCACGCGCCGCTGCTCGCGCTGCACGCCGCGCTCGAGGTGGAGGCGCTGTGGAAGGCGGTGCAGGCCGTGCTGCGCGCCGCCTGCCCGTCGCACCGCGTGACGCTGTTCCTCGGCCACCTCGGCCACGGTGAGGCGCGGCTCGTGCGCACCGATCCGCCGATCGCGCGGTTGAACGACTGGTATTCCGCGCGCGGTCGCATCAATCCCTTCTCGGCCTTCATCGACGAGCATCCCGGCCGGCGCTTCTACCGGTTCTCCGAAGTCCTGCCGCCGCGCGCGCGGTTCGTGCGCGGGGAGTTCTACCGGCGCTTCGCCCGGCCGGAGGGCTGGGACAAGGGCGTGTCCGTGCTTTTCTGGGAGCGCCGCGAGATGCGCGCCATGTTCAGCCTCTACCGCGCGCCGGCCGAGCCGGATTTCAGCGAGGAGGAGATGGCGCGGCTGCAGTATCTCTATCCGTCGATCGAGACGGCGATCGTGCGCGTGCAGCGCCTGCACACGGAGCGGCTCGCGCGCCGCAGCCTCGAGGAATTCGCCCGCAACATCCCCGTCGGCCTCGTGCTCCTCGACTGGGAGCTGCGGGTCGAGTTCGCCAACAGCGAGGCGAAGCGCGCGTGCGCCGAGTGGAATTTCGGCGCCGCCGGCGCGCGGACGTTCAACGCCGGCGACGTCTTCGCCGTCCCGTCCGGCGTGATCGAGCGCTGCAGCGAGCTCCGCGCGGCCCTCCTCGCCCGCGACGCGAAGCAGCTCGTCTCGCGCCCGGGCGACACCGCGCGCGTCGAGCACCCGGAGCGGCCCGGACACCACGCGCAGATCACCGTGCTCGACAGCCCGGGCAGCGCACTCGCGAAACCGCGTTTTCTCGTCGTGCTCGAGACGCGCCCGGCGACCGCAGCGGGCACTGCGCGCGCCGACCGGCTGCAGCAGATCCACGAGCTGAGTCCGAGCGAACGCGAGATCGTCCGCCATGTCTGCGCCGGCGAGAGCAACGCCGAGATCGCGCGGCGGCTGAACAAGAGCATCCTCACCGTGAAGACGCAGCTCAACTCCGTCTTCCGCAAGACCGGCGTGAAATCGCGCGCGCAGCTGATCAGTTCGCTGCTCTGAGGCCCGCCGCGCGCGATTCGTCTTGGCGTCGCGCCGCGCGGTTGTAGTGAGACGGGATGAACGGTTCACCGACTCCGACCATGCGTTTCCCCGGTGCGCGCAGCGCGGCGATGCTCGCCGAATTGCGCGGCTACGTGATCGCCGATCCCTACCCGTTCGTCATCGATCTGCCGGAGTGCCGCGGCATGGAGATCGCGACGGTCGACGGCGCGCGCCTCATCGACTGGGCCGGCTACTACGCGTCGAAATGGATCGCGCACAACCACCCGCGCCTCTTCGAGCCCGACTACCTGCGCCGGCTCGGCTTCGCCGCCAACAACAAGATGGCCAACGTCGATTTCCTCACACCCGAGTGCCTGGAATATTACCGCGCGCTCCACGCCATGGCGCCCCGGTGCATGCGCAACGACCGGCTCGAGATCTACGCCGTGAACTCCGGCGCCGAGGCCGTCGAGAACATGATGAAGTATCTCATCAATCTCCACGACCGGAAACCGCACGCGGCCCGCGGCACGCGGCGCTTCATCTATTTCGACCAGGCATTCCACGGGCGCACCGTCTTCGCGCTCAACGTCACCGAGCTCTCCCACGATCCGATCATCACGAAGGATTTCCACGGCTTCGCGCGCGGCAACATCCAGGTGCCTTTCCCCGCCGTCAACACCGACGACGATCCGGTGGAAAACCGCTTCCGCACGACCGAGGCGCTCAACCGCGTCGAGCGCAGCCTGCGCGACCACCGCGGCGAGGTCGTCGGCATCATCGTCGAGCCGATCCAGGGCGCGGGCGGCCATCGCGTCGCCGAGAAGGAGTTCTTCCAGGGCCTCAGCCGGCTCGCGCACGACTATGATGTCTGCCTCGGCTTCGACGAGGTGCAGACGGCCGGCGGCCAGACGGGCGAGTTCTTCATGGCGGACCAGCTCGACCTGCCCTACCCGCCGCAGGCCATCGCGAGTGCGAAGAAGCTCTGCAACGGCGTCCTCTACATGCTGCACCCGATGGAGGACGAGGGCGTGCTCGACTCCACTTGGGGCGGCGCGCTCGCCGACATGGTGCGTTTCTGCCAGGAACTGAAGATCGTGCAGGAGGAGAAGCTCATCGAGGCCGTCCCGGCAAAGACCGCGCATCTCGTCGCGCGGCTGCGGGAGCTGCAGGCGGCGTTTCCCGACAAGGTCAGCAACGTCCGCGGCGCCGGCCTCTACCAGGGCTTCAGCCTCGCCACGCCGGCACAGAAGGCCGCCGTCGTCGAACGCGCGCTGCAGGAGGAAAGCCTGATCCTGCTCGGCGCCGGCCGGCACAGCATCCGCCTGCGTCCGCATCTGCACGTCACGCTCGAGGACATCGACGTGCTCGCCGCCAAGCTGCGCAAGCTGCTCGGCTCGCTGTAAGCGCATCACCCGCGATTCGCGCCTTTCGGCCGGTCGCGGCGCGGGCTTGCTAGCCGCGTCCGCGCCGCCTTTGCTCCGGCGACCGTGATCCGCCGTCCTTTCACCGCCCTCCTCTCGCTCCTTCTGGCCTCGTTCGCCGGCGCCCGCGCCGCCGAACCGATGCGCCCGGTGATCGAAAGCCAGGGCCGCTCCTATCTCGACTACAAGTCCCGCGAACTCGTCTTCCCCGAGAAGGCGCGGCTGATCTACGGCGACATCCTCCTGACAGCCGACGAGGTCCGCTACAACTCGGCCGCCGGCATCGCCACCGCCCGCGGCCACGTCGTCATGACGCGCGGCCCGCAGCGGCTCGTCGCCGATGCGATCACCTACCGTTTCGAGGACGGCACCTACGAGGCGACCGACCTGCGCCTGGGCCAGTTTCCGTTCTACGTGTCCGGCGCGTCGGCCACCGGCACGCGCGATGCGATCACGATCAGCGACGCCGAGGTCTCGATCCCCGAGCCCGGCCCGCTCATCCCCGGCCTGCGCGCCGCGACGCTCGTGGTCGGCTCCGACCAGAAGGTCCATGCGCGGCACGCGTCCGCCGGCCTCGGGACCGTCCGGCCCGTGCCGTTCGGCTCGTTCAATCACGATTTGCACGATCCGCTCGTCTCCTACCTGTCCTTCACCGGCGGATACCGCGGTTCGCTCGGCGCCTTCGTCGTCACCGGCCTGCATGTCCCGGTCACGGAGACGTTCAACCTCGGCGCCGACGTCGGCTTCTACACGAAGCGCGGCGTGATGGCCGGGCCCTCCGGCACCTACGCGAGCAAGGACGGCGGCGCCACCTACGAGGGCTCCTTCCGCTCGGGCTACATCCACGACTACGGCTCGCGTTATACCGACCGGCTCGGCGATCCGGTGCCCGACCATCGCGGCTACTTCGCCTGGACCCACGACCAGCAGCTGACGGACCGGCTCACGCTTTCCGGGCAGGTCAACTACTGGCGCGATTCGGAAATCCTCCGCGACTTCCGCCCGGGCGACTATTTCGCGGTGCAGCAGCCGGACACGTTCGTCGAGTCCGTCTATGCCGGCGACAACTACTTCCTCTCCGCCTTCGTCCGCGCCGCGCCGAATTCCTTCGAGACCGTGCAGGAGCGGCTGCCCGAGATCCGCTTCGACCTCATGCCGCTCGCCCTCGGCAACGGCTTCTACGAGCGCGCCAACGCCAGCTTCGTCGTCCTCCGCGACGATCCGACCGACGGCGGCCCGGTGCTCCGCAACAACCGGTTCGACGCCTACTACGGCCTCTCGCGCCCGATCGCGCACGAGGACTGGCTCTCGTTCACGCCCGTCGCCGGCGGCCGCGTCACCCAATATCTCGACACGAAGGGCGCCGCGAGCGACGGCGATTACACGCGCGTGCTCGGCGAGGTCGGCTTCGACGCCGCCCTGCGCACCAGCGGCGTCTATCGCTACAAGAACGAGCGCTGGAAGATCGACGGACTCCGCCACCTCCTCACGCCGAAGATTTCCTATCGCTACATCCCGAAGGCCGACAAGGGCGCCGCCTACATCCCTTCGATCGACCGGCTCTCGTTCTCCACCTATCTCCAGCCGCTCGGCCTCGGCGACCAGCGCAACATCGACCAGCTGACCGAGACGAACACGCTCCGTTTCGAGCTGGATAACACCCTCCAGACGCGCGACGAAACCTACGGCTCGCGCGATCTCCTCGTCTTCAACGTCGCCAACGACCTCCGCTTCGCCCGCCAGCCCGGCGAGCGCGACGTCTCCGAGGTCCACACCGAACTCGGCGTCATGCCCGCCCGCTGGCTCGAGATCGGCGTCTACCAGCGCTTCACGCCGCAGGATCTCACCCTGCAGGAACTCAACACCGGCATCACCCTGCGCGACGGCGAGGTCTGGACGCTGCGCTTCGCGAACAACTTCCTCCGGCGCGAACTCGAGGACTATCTCGCCGACGGCACCTACCGGTTCAACGAAGTCTACGAGGGCGTGCTCCATCTCCGCTACAACGCCCGCCGGAGCCGCTTCGACGAGCAGTCCTACGGCATCCGGCAGAAACTGGGCACGATCTGGCGCGTCGACTATCTCGTGACGCTCTACGACGGCCCGCGCCGCGAAAGCCGCTTCGGCTTCAATCTCCGCATCGAGGCGCTCGTCTTCTGAACCGGCCGGGAGGCGGCCGGCCGCGGTCTGCTTCGCCCGCCCCGACCGACCGTCCCGCCGCGCCCATGAGCGTCGTCGCCAACCAGCAGCGGACTTTTCTCCGGCTCGCCGCCGCGCTGCGCCCGCACTGGCGCACCGATCCCGCGCTGCCGGCCCGCCTGCAACAGCTGCTCGCCCGCGACCGCGCCTTCGGTTCGCGCGACCGCCGGCTGTATCGGGAACTTCTCTACACCACGCTCCGGCACCTGCCGTGGATCGAGCCGCGGCTCGACCGCGATCCGGCCGAGGCCGCCGCCATCGTCGCCTGGCTCGCCGCCGACACGCCCGCGACCGCGCGCTACCGCGCGGAAACGCTCGCCGCCGGCGCGTGGCCGGCCTGCCCCGCGACCGTCGCCGGCAGGACCGCCGTCCTCGCCGCGCGCCTCGGGCCCGGCGCCGCGCTGCCGGTGCCGCTGCCGGAGTGGTTCCGCACGCATTGTCCCGAGGCCTTCGTGCCGCCGGATCTCGACGCCCTGCTCGCCCGCGCCCCGCTCTGGTTGAGGCTGCAAACGGATGCGCCGGCGCGCGTCACCGACGAATTCGCCACCCGCGGCTGGCGCTGGCGCGCCTCGTCCGTGCTGCCGTCGGCGCTCGAACTGCTCGACGAGGTCGACATCACGCCGACCGAGTCATTCGCCCGCGGGCTGGTCGAGATCCAGGATCTCGGCTCGCAACTCCTGCTCGCTTCCGCCGGGCTCGGCACCGGGCCGGACCCAGCCGGCACCCGCTGGCTCGACGCCTGCGCCGGCGCCGGCGGCAAGACGCTCCAGCTCGCCCGGCTCCTCGGCCCCGGTTCGCATGTCGACGCTCACGACATCCGTCCCGCCGCGCTCGCGGAACTCGCCGCCCGCGCGACTCGCGCCGGGATTGCGCAGGTGCCGGCGATCGGCGAATCGCGCGGCGGGCCCGTCGCGGAGTCCCTTGACCGACGCCTCGCCCCGCCCGGCGCGACGCCGCGCGCCGCCGCCACGCTCTCCATCCTGCCGCGGCTCGAGCCGGGCCGGCTCTACGACGGCGTCCTCGTCGACGCCCCGTGCAGCGGCTCGGGCACGTGGCGCCGCGCGCCGCACCTCAAGTGGGTCACGACCGAGGCGCGTATCGCCGAGGCGGCGACAACGCAGCTGGCGTTGCTCCACGCGCACGCGCCGCGCGTCCGCCCCGGCGGCCGGCTGATCTATGCGACGTGTTCGCTCAGCCACGTGGAGAACGCCGATGTCGCCGCCGCCTTCCTCGCCGCGCACCCGGAGTTTTCCGCCGAGCCGCCCGCGCGCGATTTCGGCGCGCTCCGCACCGGCGCCGGGCTCACGTTTCTCCCCGCCCGGCACGACACCGACGGCTTCTTCGTCGCCACGTTCCGCCGCCGGTGAGCCTTCGCAAAGCGTCATGTAATACGTGACACTCTGTCAGGAGCCGCGGACGCGGGCGCCGGGAGATTTTTCCGTTGCCGCACTCCGCCGCCCAGCAACCATCGCCGGAACCGTGGCCGCCATTCCCGATTCCGATTATCGCATCAAGCTCCAGGTCTTCGAAGGCCCGCTCGACCTGCTGCTCTTCCTCATCCGGAAGAACGAACTCGACATCTACGACATCCCGATCGAGTCCGTCACGAAGCAATACATCGAGGCGCTCCACGCCATGCAGCAGCTCGACCTCGAGGTCGCCGGCGAGTTCTTCGTCATGGCGGCGACGCTGATGGAGATCAAAAGCCGCATGCTGCTCCCGCGCGGGCTCCAGGCGGCCGATCCCAACGCCGACGAGGAGGAGATCGATCCGCGCTGGGATCTCGTGTCGCAGCTGCTGCAATATAAGAAGTTCAAGGAGGCCGCCGCCCGGCTCGAGGAGCTGGCCTCGCTCCGGCACGATCTGATGGAGCGCTTCGTCTCGACCATGGCGCTGGCCGAGGGCGACCGGCCGCTGAAGAACGTCGACCGCATCGAGCTGTGGAACGCGTTCAACATCGTCCTGCGCCGGCTCGCCGAGAAGCTCGTCGTCGGCGAAATCCACGACGAGCAGGTCACCGTCGCCGACCGGATGGAGCATCTGCTCGAGCGGCTGAAGACGGAGAAGACCTTCGTCTTCTCGCACATCCTGCCGGAGCGCGTCACGCTGCGGATGCTGGTGGCGACGTTCCTCGCCGTGCTCGAGCTCACGCGACTCAAGCGGCTGCGCGTGCGACAGGACGAGGCGTTCGCCGACATCGTGTGCAGCGCCGTCGAAGAGCAAATCCCGCTTGAAAGTCCGCCCCCCGCCGACACGGTGACCGCGTGAGCAAGAAAAAGAAGACGACTCCCGCCCGCCGCGCCGGCCTGCTCGGCGTCGGCCTCGACAACGCGGACGGTCACAAGCGCATCACGACCGGGGAGCAGTTCGCCATCGTCGGCGGCTCCGAGGAGACGCACGGCCGCATGACGGAGACCGTCATCAAGACCTTCGAGGAACTGAAACAGCGCGGCAAGCCGCTCGAGCGCGTCGAGCCGAAGGAACTCGCGGAAATCCTGCACCGCGTCACCCCGCGCTGACGATGCCCCCTCGCCCGGCCGCGGCGGTTGCGCCGGCGGCATTTAGCGTTCTGTTATTTACCAACCGATAAACCCATGTCCGAAAAAATCGCTCATCTCACCACCGACACCTTCAAATCCACCGTCGCGTCCGCCACCACGCCGGTCCTCGTCGATTTCTGGGCGCCGTGGTGCGGCCCCTGCAAGTCCATCGCCCCGATCCTCGAGGAGCTCGCCACCGAGCTCGACGGCAAGGTGACGATCGCGAAGGTCAACATCGACGACCATGACTCGATCGCCGCCGAATACGGCATCCGCGCGATCCCGACGATGCTGCTCTTCAAGGGCGGCCGCGTCGTCGAGCAGATCGTCGGCATGACGCCGAAGTCGACGCTCAAGACGAAGCTCGCCGCGCACCTCTGAGCCGCGCCCGTCGACGCCTCCGCCCCCCTTGCAGGCCGCACCGCTTTCCCGGTGCGGCTTTTTCATGCCGCGGAAGCCGCGCACCGGAAGCCCGGCCGCACCGTCTAGCTAAGCGCCAGCCCCGCCGAGAGCAGCAGCGCGTAGAACGCGAGCAGCCGGCCGGTGTCGCCGAGCAGGGCGATGAGCTCGGCCGGCGCAGTCGTGTCGCGCAGGCGGACGATGTGCCGCACCGCCATCGGCAGCAGCAGGAGCGGCAGCAGCGGCCACGCGGACCTGGCCCGCACGGCGAAGACCGCCGGCACCGCGAACGCCGCCGCCAGCGACAGCGCGAACTGCGCGCGCGCGAACGGCCGCCCGAAGCGGACGACCAGCGTGCGCTTGCCCGCCGCGGTGTCGGTGTCGGCGTCGCGATAATTGTTCACGACGAGAATGTTCACCGCCAGCAGTCCGACCGGGACGGCCGCGAGGACCGCCTCGGTCGCGATCCGGCCGGCCTGCACGAAATACGTCGCCCCCACCGCCACGAGGCCGAAGAAGAGGAAGACGAACACGTCTCCAAGCCCGTGATACCCGAGCGGCCAGGGTCCGCCGGTGTAGGCGACGCCGCAGAGGATGCTGGCGACGCCGACGACGAGCAGCCACGGCCCGCCCCACGCGATCAGCCCGAGCCCGCAGGCGAACGCGACCGCGAAGACGAGCACCATCGCCCGCCGCATGACGGCGGGCGCGATCAGGCCGGCCGCCACCGCGCGCCGCGGCCCCACGCGCGCGGCCGTATCCGCCCCCTGGATGAAATCGTAGTAGTCGTTGGCGAAGTTCGTGCCGATCTGCACGAGCAGCGCGAACGCGAGGCAGAGGCCCGCCGCCCGCGCGTCGAACGCGCCGTCGCGCCACGCCAGCGCGGAGCCCACCAGCACCGGCGCCACCGCGGCCGGCAGCGTGCGCGGGCGCGACGCGCCCAGCCAGACGTTGAGGGAGGCCCGACTCACGCCGAACTCACCGGACCCGACGGCTTCACCTTCTTGGTGAAGAGCACGAGCGGCCGCCGCATCAGCAGGCTGAGCAGGACCGGCAGGAAAATCAGGAACGCCCCGAACAGCGGCGTGAGGCCGAAGCCGTCGAAAACACAGCCGAAGACCGCCACAAGCAGCGCATAGAGCGAGAGGAAGGCCAGCGGGCTAGGCAGGACCAGGTTCACGGCCCAGATCAATATCAGCGCGAACACGCCGACATAGACGCCGCCGAAAGCGAACGAGAGTCCGCTGAAATAGAAGATCGGCGGAAACAACCGGGTGCGGCCCTCGAAGCGGAAAGTCTGGATCAGCACGCCGAGCAGCAGCAGCGCGAGCGGCACGAAACTCACGAGCTGCGCCGTGGCCTCCGGCGCATCGGGCAGCGCGGAAAACGTCGGATCCAGCCCGTCGGCGATGCCCAGCAGGGCGACACCACCGGCGAGCGCGCGGAGAAAATCGATGTAGTTGCGCAGCTTGGCGAATTCGACCCGGAACCACACCGAATGATCGCCCGGCATGCGCTCGGCCTCCGGCATGGCGGTGCGGCTGCGACGCGAACGCCGCCGTTTCGCAACGCTCGCCCCCAGCCGCAGCCATTGCCGCGGAAACCACAGGAGCAGCAGGGCGAAGAGAAGATGAGGCCAGTCGATGTTCACGCGTGGAGGACAGAGGCAAACGGGCAAAACGCTGCGGTGTCAAAGGTTCCCGCCGGACTGCCATGGAAACGTCACGATCCCGGCGGCTCCGGCGCCCGGTAGCGTTCATCCGGCGGGAGGCCCAGTTCCCGTTCGATATCGCCGATCCGCGCCAATACCAGATCCGCCGCGGCCGCCGCGTCGTCGCCCGGGAGTGTCGGATGCACGGCCACGAGCCAGGCCAGCGCCTCGCGTTTCCGCCCGAGCCGGCGCAGCAGCTCGGCGTGCAGCCGCGCCGCGAAATACGGCGCGCCCGGCAGGAGCGCCGCGCGGCGGTAGCTTTCCGCCGCCGCCGCAGGATCGTGCAGCGCGTGAAGCTCGATGCCCGCGCGTTCGATCCAGAGCAGCGGTTCACCAGGGTGAAACGTCTCCGCGGTTTCGAGACGGCGCAGCGCCTGCCGGACCGGCTCGCGGGCCGCAGCCTGCACCGGGGCTCCATCCGGCGACATCCATGCCGGCAGGTCGTAGGCGAGGATGCGCGCGCCGTTGAGCCAGAACGACAGCGGCCGCGGGTCGACATCGGTCGCGAGGCGCAGCAGCCGCGTCGTCGCCGGCGTGTCGCGGCGTTCCCACGCCGCGTAGGCCTGAAGCCACACGAGGTCGGCCGCGAACGCGCGAAAACCGCCGAGCAGCGCGAGCGCCACGCCCGGTCCAGCGTCGGCCGCCCCGGAGCGCAGCGCCGGCTGCGCCGCGCGGTGCGCGGTCCACACCCGCCGCTCGAGCGGGCGCAGCAGCGCGCCGGCGAGCGCGAGGCCGGCGACGATCGCGAACGCGAGCCGGAACCTAGAGTTCACGCCGGTTGAAACTGACGACAGCCAGCGCGCAGGCGGCCGCCGCGTAGCCGAGCGCATAGACGCCCGCGCTGGCGACGTCGCCCCACGCGAGCGGCACGCCGGCGCCGAGCGACTCGGCAAAGTTGAAGACCTGGAAATTGGGCAGCAACAGCGCGAGCGCCCCCGCCCCCACCCGCGCGGCCAGCGTGCCGGCGCGCTGGGCCGCGTCCTGCGCGAGAGACTGCAGATGGCAGACCGCGAGCACGAGGAAGCCGAGCGCGATCGCGAACAGCGGAGTCTCCGCGAAACTGGCGATCAGGAGCGTCAGCGCCGCGAGCACCGCCAGCTCGAGCCACAACGTCAGGCCGACGGCCGCGATCGCGTGGTGGTTGATCTGATACACCACGGCGTCGGGCCCGGACGCGAGCACGAGCGCCCGGCTCCAGAGCACCGCCGCGAGCAGGCCCGTGAGCAACGCGCAAAAGCCGGCCAGCAGCGCCACGACGCCGAGATACTGGCCGACGACGAACTCGGCCCGCCGGACCGGTTTTGCGAGGAGCGTCAGCAGCGTGCGCTGCTCGATCTCGGCGAAAAACAGCTGCGCGGTTGCGACGATGGCAAGCGCGGAGCCGAAGAGCGTCATCGCGCCGAAGCCGAGATCGGCGAGAAACTTCAGCTCGGACGCACCGAAGTTGACGTCGCGCAGGCCGAGCGAGCCGACGACGAACGCCGCCGCGAGCAGGACGAGGATCGCCGCCGCCCGCTGCCGGCTCGCGGCCCGCAGCACGTGACCGGCGATGAGTCCGGCCCGGACGAAGGAAAACGGCAGCGCGTTCATGAGCCTCCGATCCTAGCGCGGAAAAGCCGGTCAAGCCGCGTGCGCGGCGCCGGCGCCGTCTCAACCGCATGGCCGCGCTCCGCGAGCCAGCCGCGCAACGCCGCCAGTTCGGCCGGCGGCAACGACTCGACGATCAGCGCCTGCCGGTTACGGGCGCCGGTGAGCGCGTCGACCGCGCCTTCCAGCACGAGGCGGCCGCGATCGAGGATGGCGACGCGATCGCAGATGTCCTCCATGGATTCCAGCAGGTGCGAGGTGACGAGGACCGTCCGGCCTTCGGCTTTGAGGTTGAGCAACAGATCCGTCATCGCGGCAGCGCCGACCGGATCGACGCCCGCGGTCGGTTCGTCGAGGATCAGGAGGCGCGGAACATGGACGAGCGCCTGCGCCAGCCCGATACGTTGACGCATGCCTTTCGAATACGTGCCGATCCGCCGATCGGCGGCCGCCGTCAAGCCCACGCGCGCGAGCGTCCCGGCCACGCGATCCGCGAGAGTCGCGCCGCGCAGACCGCACAACCGGGCGTGAAAACCGACGAGTTCGCGCCCGCTCAGGTGCCGATGAAAATCCGGCGACTCCGGCAGGTAACCGACATCCCGATGCGTTTCCACGTCGCCCGCGGGACGGCCGAAAATCGTGCATGAACCGGCCGTCGGCGCCAGCAGGCCGAGCAGCAGCTTGATCGTGGTGCTCTTGCCGGAACCGTTGGGACCCAGCAGGCCGTAAATCTGTCCGGCCTCGATCCGGAGATCCAGCCGGTCGACCGCGCGAAGGCGGCGCCCGCGCAAACCGACGGCGAAATCCTTCGTGAGCCCGCGGAGTTCGACGGCCGCGGCGGACATGTCACTTGATCGCGAAACCGCCGAACTGCGCCGGCCGCACCTCGGCGGTGCGCTCGACCTTGCGGATGTAGCCGTGCATGCGGTCCTCGACCGCCGCCACGAAATCGCCGACTTCCTTCGCCGCGCCCTCGGCCTCGAGCTGCACGCGACCGTCGGCCAGATTGCGCACGTAGCCGGACACCTCGAACTCCCGTGCGACCTGCATCGCGGTGTAGCGGAAACCCACGCCCTGGACGTGGCCGGTGAAAAGGACGGTCTCGTGGTGCACCTCGGGCATGGCGATAACGTTAACCGTCCACGCGGCGCCGGTTCAACAGGCAAGTTGGCCGCCCGCGCGCTCAAATGACTGCCCGCGAACCGCATCGCCCCGGGCGGCCGGAATTTGGTTTGCTTTCCCAAATTCCCCACGCTCAGTGTCCCCCATCCGAATGAGCAATTTCGATTCTGACGGAGCCCAGGACAACGAGTGGGACGAGCGCGGCGATCTGGCTTGGAACGAGTTCGATTGGGAGCGCTATCTGCGCGAGCAGGACGAAGCCGTGCACCGCTACCTGGGATTCTACGAGGCGAGCAAGGACAGCATCAACCGCATCGACGACGTCGCGGAGCTGATGCACTGGGGCACGAGCGCCGAGAACGCCGAGGAGGCGCGGGGCGATTTCGCCGATGGCGACGACAATGATCGCGACGACGACGATTTCACGGACGACGGCGACGTCTACACCCTGCACAAGAACCCGATCTACGTCTCCACCCGGGCGCTCTATCTCAGCCTGCGCCGCCAGTGGGAGTTGACCGCGGCCGAATCGGACCACGTCCCCCAGCCGCTGGCGCTCGCGATGCTGTCGTCGCTGCACCGCGGCGAGGAGCAGGCCGTGCAGGCGATCCACGCGCTCGACTTCGGCGACTACGCAATGGCGATCAGTCTCTTCAAGCGCGCGCTCAGCGCGCTGAACCACACGCTCGCGTTGATGAACGAGACCGCCGCCATCGACCAGCGGGCCGTGCGCGCCTACCGCGAGATGGCGCTGCCGCGACTCTTCGATCTGCGCGAGATCTGGCTGCGCGTGATGAACGAGTGCCGCCAGGAACTCGAGCGTCCGGCCGAGGGCGAAAGCTGAGCGGCCGCGATCCGCTCGCTTCGAAAACAGCCCAACACTAACGATGAGCCGCGCCTTGGCGCGGCGCGTGGTGCGCGCCGGCGCGATCCGCAGTCGGCGAAGGCGTGGACTCCGGCGTCGGATTCGGCACCCTTGCCTTCATCCACAGCCATTTGAAACCGTTCGTGCGGTGCTCATCGGCGGCTTCACGCAACTGCTCCCGGCCGATCGGCAGGGTGTCCGTCTGCAGAATCGCCTGGATCCAAGCGTTCCGATCGGTCGCCGCGACCTCGACGATCGCGTGCGTGGCGTCGAAGCGACCATGCAGCAATTCCAACGTGCTTTGCGGCCAGCTCCCTTCGTGAATCTCCACCAGGATGTCCACCCGCATCAACGATGGACAGGCGGCGGGGTCGAGGAGCGTTCGCTCGAAGCCTTCGATGTCACAAAAGACCAGCGAGCGGCCGGAAACCCGGCGTGCGATCTCACGGCTGCCGCAATAGCGAAGCACCGCCACCCGATTCTCGAGGGAATTCAAACGCGCCAACCGTCTCGTTTGGCGCCTGGAGAGGAAGGCCGTATCATAGGCATAAACACGGGCCCGGGGGCTTCGATAGGCCAGGCCAACGGCGTAGTATCCCTCCGCACAACCGATATCCAGGATGGATTCGTATCCCCGGCCGACGATTTCCTCGATGACGGGACCCAGCTCGATCTCATAAGAGCCGAGCCATTTGGGGGTGATGGGGCCCCAGACGATGGCATCAATATAGCGAAGCCCTTGGAAGGGTCCGGACAGCACCTGGATGGGATTCGCGCCATAAAGCGCCTTGCGGGCGCGTTCGTGCAGCGGGCGAAAATGGCGTCCGAAGAACCGTCGCTGTTGGATCGCTCGACAGATGTTCGCAATCGGCGGAGCGCGCGATTCGAGCAGGGCCTTGATGTGCGTTTTCACGATTCCGCCGAACGGCCAAAAGAATCACGGCCCCGTCCGGCGCATGGCGCGGGAAAGCCCGACGCGTGCCAAGGGAAACCGTTGTGCTGGGGACTGGTGGGGGATTGCGGGCACGACGTCGGTTGCTTGCGCCAGAGTTTCAACGCGGCGAATTCGAGAAAAGCCGGTTCGAAATTCCAAGCCCCTTTCGTGTCCTGAAACGCCGAGAAATTGCTTGTTTCAAGCGCTTCGCGAAACATCGCCCGCCACAACGCTGCGAAATCCAGACGTTTCCAGCCCCCCTGCTTTCCGAACTTCCCCGCCAGCGAAGAACGCAGAATCGATGAGCCACGCCGCGAGAAATCGTCGGCCTGATCGCCGGCGCCCGCCGGTCCTCGTCTCCCGTGAGCCGGACCCTTCGCATGCGTCGTCAAAAGATCCGTTGATCGGGCCACACGGCCTCATTCCGTCCGCAGCGATGGTCGCAAGCCTTATATTGGTCCGGCCCGCGGGCGCGGCGACCGGAGGAAACCTGCCGGCGAGCGGGCGTTCGCCGGGTGGATTTGCGAGAAATCCGCCTTGCACTTTCACCACGGCGCGTTTGCCTCGGAACTCCTCTTCCGGAGAGGTGGCTGAGTGGTCGATAGCGGCGCTTTGCTAAAGCGTTGTAGGGGTTTAAATCCCTACCGGGGGTTCGAATCCCCCCCTCTCCGCCAGTTTGAAAAGCCCACAGGCGACTGCGGGCTTTTTCATGTCCGCACGCGTTTCACCTCGCGGCCTCGGCCATCGCGAGGCCGGGGATATTCGCCACCGCGCGACGGATGATGCCGCAATCCGTGTCTCCGCTGAAACCGCTCATCGCGACCGCAAGCTTGGTGCCGTCGGCGAATCGCACCGGCAGGCCGCCGTCCCAGCCGATGAAGTCGGGATGCGCGATCCCGAAGGGCGACGGATCAATCTGCTTCGCGTAAACGAGTTCCTCGTAGCGGCCGGTCGCGATGTTCGTGAGCCAGACCTGCGTCGCCTTCTGCCACGCGATGCGACAGGTGCCGCGCTGCCGCGGACGATCGGTGCCGAACATCCGGCCGAAGAACTGGCCGGACTCGGCCACGATGAAGACCGTGACGTTGCCGAGGCTGTTGTCGCGGTCCTCGGGATTTTCCATGCAGGCCGGGATCAGCTTTTCGATTTCCGCGATGAGGCGTTCGGCGGCGTGGGAGATTTCGGCGGGGGTCATGTCCGGCCATGCAAACGCGCGGCCGGCATCGGCGCAATCGCCCGGGCATTCTTCAAAAAGAAACCCGCGCCGGAAAGGGCGCGGGTTTCGCAGATGCAGGGGCGACGAAGCGCCGTCGCGGCGGAGATTTTCCCCGCCAGCGGGGACGCGTCAGTAACGATAGTGATCGGGCTTGTAGGGACCGTCGACCGGCACGCCGAGATACTCGGCCTGGGCGGGCGTGAGCTTCGTGAGCTTGGCTCCGATCTTATCGAGGTGGAGCCGCGCGACCTCCTCGTCGAGGTGCTTGGGCAGCCGATACACGCCGACGGCGTAGGTGTCGCGGTTCTTCCAAAGATCGATCTGCGCGAGCGTCTGGTTCGTGAAGCTGTTCGACATGACGAACGACGGATGGCCCGTCGCGCAGCCGAGGTTCACGAGCCGGCCCTCCGCGAGGAGGTAGATGGACGGGCCGCCGGGGAAGGTGTAGAGATCGTATTGCGGCTTGATGTTGGTGCGCTTCGCGTCGGACGCGTTAAGGCGGTCGACCTGGATCTCGTTGTCGAAATGCCCGATGTTGCAGACGATCGCCTGGTCCTTCATCGCGCGCATGTGCTCGAGCGTGATGATGTCGCGATTGCCGGTCGTCGTGACGTAGATGTCGGCGGTGCCGAGCGTGCTCTCGATCGTGTTGACCTCGAAGCCCTCCATCGCGGCCTGCAGGGCGTTGATCGGGTCGACCTCGGTGACGATGACGCGCGCGCCGAATCCACGAAGTGAATGCGAGGAGCCCTTGCCGACGTCGCCGTAGCCGCAGACACAGGCGACCTTGCCGGCGATCATGACGTCGGTGGCGCGCTTCAGGCCGTCGGCGAGCGACTCGCGGCAGCCGTAGAGATTGTCGAACTTCGACTTGGTGACGGAGTCGTTGACGTTGATGGCGGGGACGCGGAGCTTCCCCTTCTCCAGCATCTGGTAGAGGCGGTGGACGCCGGTGGTCGTCTCCTCGGAGACGCCGCGCCAGGCTTTGGCGAGGGTCGTCCACTTCGCCGGATTCTCCGCATGGACGCGTTTCAGGAGGTTCTTGATGACCTGCTCCTCGTGCGAGCCGGACGGCGTATTCACCCAATCGCTACCCTCCTCGAGCTCGCAGCCCTTGTGGATGAGGAGCGTGACGTCGCCGCCGTCGTCGACCACGAGCTGCGGGCCCTGGCCGCCGGGAAACGAGATCGCGCGCAGCGTGAGGTCCCAGTATTCCTCGAGCGTCTCGCCCTTCCAGGCGAAGACGGGCGTGCCGGCCGCGGCGATGGCGGCGGCGGCGTGATCCTGGGTCGAGAAGATGTTGCACGAGGCCCAGCGCACGTCGGCGCCGAGGGACTTCAGCGTCTCGATCAGGACCGCGGTCTGGATCGTCATGTGCAGCGAGCCGGTGATGCGCACGCCGGCGAGCGGCTGCGACGGACCGAACTTTTTGCGGACGGACATCAGGCCGGGCATCTCGTGCTCGGCGATGGAGATTTCCTTGCGGCCCCAGTCGGCGAGGGAGATGTCCTTGACGAGATAGGCGGGAGAGGTGGCGTCGGTGGAGGCGGTGGCCATGAAAGGGGAAACGGTTGGAGGAGGATGCGAACGTTTACTTGATCGCGGCGCGGAGCGCGGCGGCCTTGTCGGTCTTTTCCCACGGCAGGCCGTGTTTGCCGAAATGGCCGTAGTTGGTCGTCTGCCGGTAGATCGGCCGCAGCAGGTTGAGCTGCGAGACGATGTCGGCCGGCTTGAAGCTGAAGATCTTCTGCACGGCCTCGGTGATCTGCTCGTCGGAAATGCCGAGCTTGGCGGTGCCGAAGGTCTCGACGCGGACCGACACCGGCTGCGGATGGCCGATCGCGTAGGCGAACTGGATCTCGGCGTGCGTCGCGAGCTTGGCGGCGACGATGTTCTTCGCGACCCAGCGGCCCATGTAGGCGGCGGAGCGGTCGACCTTCGACGGATCCTTGCCCGAGAAGGCGCCGCCGCCGTGGCGGCCCCAGCCGCCGTAGGTGTCGACGATGATCTTGCGGCCGGTGAGGCCGGAATCGCCCTGCGGGCCGCCGACGACGAAGCGCCCGGTTGGATTGATCAGATACTCGGTGCGCGCCGTGAGCATGGCCGGCGGGATGACCTTCTTGACCACGTGCTCGATGAGGAACTTCTCGATCTCGGCGTGCTCGACGTCCGCGGTGTGCTGCGTGGAGATGACGACGTTGACGACCTCGACGGGCTTGTCGTTTTCGTAGCGGATCGAAACCTGGGACTTCGCGTCGGGGCGCAGCCATTTCACGGCGCCGCTCTTGCGGATCTTCGTCAGCTCGCGGCCGAGGCGATGCGCGAAGATGATCGGCGTCGGCATCAGCTCGGGCGTCTCGCTGCACGCGTAGCCGAACATGATGCCCTGGTCGCCCGCGCCCTGCTCGGCGGTCTTCTTGCCCTTGGCCTTCTTCGCGTCGACGCCCTGCGCGATGTCGGGCGACTGGCGCGTCAGGTAGTTGTTGATGAAAATCTGGTCGGCATGGAACACGTCGTCGTTGTTCACGTAGCCGATCTCGCGGATCGCGGCGCGCACGATCGCCTCGTAGTTCAGCTTCGCGCGCGTGGTGATCTCGCCGGCGAGGATGACCATGTTGGACTTCACCATCGTCTCGCAGGCGACGCGGCTCGCCGTGTCCTGCGCGAGGCAGGCGTCGAGGACGCTGTCGGAGATGAAATCGGCGACCTTGTCGGGATGCCCCTCGCCCACGGACTCGGAGGAAAAGACGAATGAGTTGGCCATAGAAAGAAGCCAGAGGCAAAGCCACCCGCCAAACGCAGGCAAGTCGAATATCAACATATCTCCATCCGCTGATGCGAAGTGACGCGAACGTGACCGCGCAGCCGTGCGCCGGCCGTGGCGGCCCGCAGTCGCTCGCGCCAAAAGATGCCCGCGGCTCGTCATTTCGCGACACCGTCGCGGTGCGCTCCGGACGGCGGACACGTCATGCAAACCCGCGGCGGACGGCCGATATTCGGATTGCGACTCCGGCGGCGGACGGACAACGTGCGCCGTCATGTCCGACGTGCCCGTCATCGACCCCCAAGCCATCGAGAACCTGCGTGCGCTGACCCCCGGCGACAATGACGAGTTTCTCCGCGAGATCATCGGCATCTTCCTCGACGACACGCCGCAGCGCATCGCGGAACTCGACCAGAGCCTCGCGGCGGGCGATGCCGAGAAGTTCACGCGCGCGGCACACAGCATCAAGGGCAGCTCGTCCAACGTCGGCGCGATGGCGCTGCGCGCCGTCGCCGAGAGTCTCGAGCATCAGTCGCGCAAGGAAGGCCTCGACCACACCGCGGAACTGCTGGCCGCGGTGAAGCTGGAGTTCATCCGCGTCCAGGCGGAGTTCGCGAAACTGCTGCGGCCGCGCTGAACGGCCGCGCCCTCCCCGCTTTTTTCGCGCACCGCGGACCGGCGGCGCGTCTCCCGCCTAGCGATATAACGCCGACGCCGGCGTGGTGGTGAGGACGTTGTATTGGCGCATGGCCAGCTGCCACCATTCCGCGAGCGCGGTGGGCGGGCAGCTCCAGAGCTCGCGGTGCAGCCAGATCATCGACTCGGCGTCGAGCAGCAGGGCCATCTTTTCCTTCGTCGAAAGCGAGCGCGGTCCTTCCTGCAGCAGCTTCTGCCGCAGCTGCAGAAACCATTCGCGCGCCTCCTCGCTCGGACGCCGGTGGCGCAGCAGGCCGACGTGCATGGCGTTCACATACGGATCGAGCACGGCCTGCATCAGCCCGTAGTCGGCGCGCAGCGGCTCGAAGGGCGGCAGGTGGCGGTAGCACTCGGCGAGATTCTGCCGCAGGCGCTTCAGTTCGTAGCAGGGCTCCGTTTCCTCGGGCGTGAGGAAAAGGCCGAGCTCGCGCGCGCGCCGGCCGATGCTCGCCTTGCTGAGCAGGATCGAGAGCGGGATCGCCAGCAGCAGGCCGGCCAGCACGGGCGTGAGCCAGAGGAAAAACGCCGGCACGAGCACGAGCGTCGAGAGCCCCCAGACGAGTCCGAATCCGGTCTGGCCGCCGTGCGTGATGATCGCCTCGCGCCAGTCGGTGCCGTCCTCGTCGCCGCCGCGTTTCTGCGTGACCCACGAGACGCCCTGGCCGAGCAAGGCGAAGAGCACGAACTTGGCGTTGAACATCATGTTGACCGGCGCGAGCAGCACGGAAACCGCGATCTCGAGAAGCGCGCTCAACACCATCCGCCCGCGGCCGCCGAAGCGCGCGGCCGCCGCGCGGTCGCCG
>Ga0222421_100183_pt1 | contig 44856 bp, 38 predicted proteins | sample 3A1ome_2_FD_182473 | JGI IMG/M metagenome (GOLD analysis project Ga0222421, IMG submission 182473) | Enriched microbial communities from leaf-cutter ant dump, University of Wisconsin, Madison, United States - 3A150A (version 2) | ecosystem: Environmental > Terrestrial > Nest > Insects nest > Nest... | reverse complement strand
AGGCCTGCAACCGCAGGATCGTCTCGTCGAGATCCGGCCGGCCACGGAGAAACGTCTCCGCCCGCGCCGTGAGCACGAAGGGAAACGGCAGCGCCCGCGCCGCCTCGACCGCCGCCGCCACGCGCTCCGCCGCCAGCCCGAGGTCATACAACACTGGCGCCGGCCCGCCCGACGCGTCCTCGATCGAGCCGCCGACGAGCCCGGCCGCCGCCGCCAGCCGGATCGTCTCCGCCGCGATCTCGGGCGCATCGCCGAAACCGTTTTCCAGATCGGCCGCGACCGGCAGCTCCGTCGCCTCGACGATCGTCCGCGCCATCCGCAGCGCCTCGTCGCGCGCCACGCAGCCGTCGTGCCGTCCGAGCGTGCCCGCCGCCGCCCAGCTCGATGTCGCCAGCGCCCGGAAACCGAGCGACGCCAGCAACCGCCCCGAACCCGCGTCCCACGGATTGGGGATCACAAACGCCCCCGGCGCCGCATGCAGCGCGCGAAAAGCCACCGCCTTCTCGATCAGGGAAACTCGCATGCGCCCCACTCGACACGCCGCCGAGCCCCGCGCCAGCACGCCGCAGCCGCCGGGCGTGACAGTATCCGAAGATTCCCCACCGCGCAGTTGCGCCGCGCCCGGTTGCTCCCCGCAGCGGCCGACTGCGATTGCATCGCGCCCGCCACGATTTTCCCAGCTGTGATCCGCCGGCGAACAGCCATCGCCAGCGAGCATCGCCGATCGTTCACTCCGCCGCGCCCGATCCTCGCCGGCGTTTTTTTCGCGCCGTCGTTGGCCACGCCGTCGCCGCCCGGCCCGTCCTGCTCGAGCGTGCGTTCCCGCCCGGGCATTCCCTCCTCTCCGCTCGCCCCAATCTGCCGCCTTCATCGAACCGCCGCTTCCTGTGATCCGCCACCTCCCCGCGATCCGCACCCATCCCGCAACTCGCCCTCCCGCAACCGCTCACTCGCTCCCGTCCTCACCTCTCACCACTCGCCGCCTTCCCCTCGCAACCACCATTCCCAAAGCGTCATTTATTAAATGACACTTTCGCGGGAGCCGCACAGACCCCATGTGACGGCAGCGTTGAGCGCTCGTCCCGGATCGGACGATGTGAAGCTGTTTCCGCTTTCCTTTCCAAAACGCCGCCCGGGCAATCGCGAGCCTGACGCCGGCCGGCCGGCGTGCGTTCAGGGGTTCGTCTTTGCCGCCTCGTAAAGCGGCAGGACCTGCGGCATCAGCGCCTCGAGCGCCGCGATGCGCTGGTCGTCGGCCGGGTGCGTCGAGAGAAACGTCTCCAGTTTTCCACCACCGCCGCCCGATTTCTGCGCCTTCATCTTTTTCCAGAACGTGATCGCCGCCCTCGGATCGTAGCCCGCCTTCGCCGCGAAGACCGCGCCCATGCGGTCGGCCTCGCTCTCGTTGGCCCGCGAGTGCGGCAGCACGCGGCCGACCGTCGCCAGCCCGCCATAGGCCGTCGCGAACAGCTGGCTCGCCTTTTCGTCGTAGCGGTTCGCCACGACCGCCGAGCCGAGCGAACCCAGCCCGGAAATCACCATCTGCTCCGACATCCGCTCCGCGCCGTGCCGCGCGATCACATGGCCGATCTCGTGGCCCATCACGATCGCAAGTTCGTCGTCCGACTTCGCCAGTTTCAGCAGCGCGGAATAGACGCCGACCTTGCCGCCGGGCAGCGCGAACGCGTTCACCTGCTCCGAATCGAAGACGACAAACTCCCACTGCGCGCCCGGCATCCGGCCGCCCACGACCGCCGCGATCCGCTGGCCGACGCGCCGCACCCGGGCGTTCATCGCCGCATCGTGCGAGACCTTTTCCCTGGCACGGATTTCCTTGAACGACTGCGCGCCCAGCGCCAGCTCCTCGCCCGGCTGGATCAGCACGAGCGACTGCCGGCCGGTGACGGGATTCGTATAGCACCCCGCCACCGCCAGCACCGCGGCCACGACGAGCGTTCCTGGAAGACTGCGAAGGTTCATGGGGAGGAAGATTCGCCTGCCGCCGGATGGACCGCCCGGCCCGGTGCCGGTGCCCCACGGCGCCTCAGTGTTTGAAGTGACGGATGCCGGTGAAGACCATCGCCATCCCGCGCTCGTCCGCGGCCGCGATCACCTCGGCGTCGCGCACCGAGCCGCCGGGCTGGATCGCCGCCGTGGCGCCCGCCTCCGCCGCCGCGATCAAACCGTCGGCAAACGGAAACAGCGCCTCGCTCGCCACGACCGAGCCCTTCAGGTCGAGCTTCGCCTCGCCCGCCTTCCAGACCGCGATGCGCGAGCTGTCGACGCGCGCCATCTGGCCGGCGCCGACGCCGAGCGTGCGCTCGCCGCGGCAGTAGACGATCGAGTTCGATTTCACGTGCTTGCCGACCTTCCAGCCGAACATCATCCCGGCCCATTCCTCGGGCGTCGGCTCGCGCTTCGTCACGACCTTGAAGTCGGCCACGTTGCCCAGCGTCCGGTCGCGGTCCTGCACGAGCACACCACCGACCACGGAGCGGATCTCCTGCAGCGCGTCCGCGCCGATGCCGCCCTGCGCGACCATGAGCCGCAGGTTCTTCTTCTTCGCGAAGACCGCCAGCGCCTCGTCGCTGAACCGCGGCGCGATGATCACTTCCGTGAAGATCTCCGCGATCGTCTTCGCCAGCGCGCCGCCGAGCGTCTGGTTCACGATGATGATCCCGCCGAACGGCGCCTGCCGGTCGGTCGCGAACGCCTGCTCCCACGCCTCCTCGAGCGTGTCCGCGCTCGCGACGCCGCAGGGATTCGTGTGCTTCAGGATCGCGAGCGTCGGCCGCTCGAACTCGCCGATCAGGTAGGTCGCCGACGTGATATCCAGAATGTTGTTATACGAGAGCTCCTTGCCCTGGAGCTGCCGGAAGTGTTCGTGGAACGTCCCGTAGAGCGCCGCCTGCTGGTGCGGATTCTCGCCGTAGCGCAGCGCCTGCGCCTTCTTCCACGAGAGCGTCAGCGTCTCCGGGAAGCCGCCGATCGCCGCGACGTCCGGCACCGCGGCCTGGGCCTCGAGATACTGCGCGATCGCGGTATCGTAGCGGCCCGTGCGCTGGAAGACCTTCAAGGCGAGCCGCGGGCGCAGCGCGTGCAGCTTCGCCGGGTCCGTCGCCTCCGCGTCGAACGCCGCCAGGACCGCGTCGTAGTCGGCCGGGTCGCAGACGACGGTCACGCTCTCGTGATTCTTCGCCGCGCTGCGCAGCATCGACGGTCCGCCGATGTCGATGTTCTCGATCGCCTCCTCGAGGGTGACGTGCGGCTTCGCGACCGTCTCCTCGAACGGGTAGAGGTTCACCACCACGAGATCGATCAGGTCGATGCCGTGCTGTTTCGCGGCCGCGAGGTGGTCGGCCTTGTCGCGCCGGCAGAGCAGGCCGCCGTGGATCTTCGGGTGCAGCGTCTTCACGCGGCCCTCCATCATCTCGGGGAAACCCGTGTGCTGGCTGACCTCCGTCACGGGCAGGCCTTTTTCGGCGAGCAGCTTGGCGGTGCCGCCGGTGGAGAGGATCGTGTAGCCGTGGCGTTTCACGAGCGCCGAGGCGAAGTCCACGAGACCGCGTTTGTCACTGACCGAGAGGAGCGCGAGTTTGGCCATAGGAGCCGGGATTTTGTGCGCCGGGCGCAAACCCTCAGCAAGCCCGAAACCGGCCGCCGGGCTGGCGCCGGCGCTCCGCCGGGCGGCGCGCGCGGCGGTCCCGGCCCCGGCGGCGAGCGGATGGCGTTCCGGCGCAAAAACGTTCTCGTTCTCATTCTTCGTTCCCGTTTTCCTTTCCGCCCGACCATGTCCTCCGCACCCGATGTCGCCGCCGTCCGCTCCTACCTGCTCGCGCTGCAGGATTCGCTCTGCGCCGCGCTCGAGGCGGAGGACGGCGCCGGGCGTTTCCGCGAGGACGCCTGGGAGCGCGCCGAGGGCGGCGGCGGCCGCACCCGGATCCTGTCCGAGGGCGCCGTGTTCGAGAAGGCCGGGATCGGCTTCTCCGACGTCCGCGGGGCGAAGCTGCCGCCATCCGCCACCGCGCACCGGCCCGAGCTCGCCGGCCGGTCCTGGCAGGCGCTCGGCGTCTCGCTCGTGATCCATCCGCGCAATCCCTACGTGCCGACGAGCCATGCCAACGTGCGCTTCTTCGTCGCCGACGCCGGCGGTCCGGCGCCGGTCTGGTGGTTCGGCGGCGGCTTCGACCTGACGCCCTGTTACGGCTTCGCGGAGGACTGCGTGCACTGGCACCGGACCGCGCGCGACGCCGTCGCGCCCTTCGGCGCCGCGCTGTATCCACGTTTCAAATCCGCGTGCGACGCCTATTTTTTCCTGAAGCACCGCGGCGAGCCGCGCGGGATCGGCGGGCTGTTCTTCGACGACTTCAACGAACCCGGCTTCGCGCGCTCCTTCGCGCTGCTGCGCGCCGTCGGCGATGCGTTCCTGCCCGCCTACCGGCCGATCGTCGCGCGCCGCAAGGCCGCGCCCTACGGCGACCGCGAACGGCAGTTCCAGCTCCACCGCCGGGGCCGCTACGTGGAGTTCAACCTCGTCTGGGACCGCGGCACGCTCTTCGGCCTGCAAAGCGGCGGTCGCACCGAGTCGATCCTCATGTCGCTGCCGCCGCTCGTGCGCTGGGACTACGACCCGCGGCCGGAACCGGACGGTCCCGAGGCGCATCTGTATGAGGACTTCCTGAAACCCCGCGACTGGCTCGCCGCGCCGGCGGCCTCGTGATACGTTTTCCTTTTCCGCCCACCGCTCCTTCATGACTTCCCGCGAACGCTTCCTCGCCGCCTGCGCCTGCACCCCGCTCGAGCGGCCCCCGCTCTGGATCATGCGCCAGGCCGGCCGCTATCTGCCGGAGTATCGCGCGCTCAAGGCGAAGTCGTCCTTCCTCGCGATGGTGCGCACGCCCGCGCTCGCCGCCGAGGTCACGCTGCAGCCGCTGCGCCATTTCCCCGGCCTCGACGCCGCGATCCTGTTTTCCGACATCCTCGTGATCCCCGAGGCGCTCGGCCAGGGTTACCGTTTCCGCGACGAGGGCGGCATCGCGATGGAATACCGCCTCGAAACGCGCGCCCAGGTCGACGCGCTCGCACCGGCCGACGCCGTGCCCGCGCGCCTCGGCTACGTCGAGGAGGCGCTCGGCCTGCTCAAGCGCGAACTCGCCGGCGCGAAGGCCCTGCTCGGCTTCGGCGGTTCTCCGTGGACGCTCGCCACCTACATGGTCGAGGGCGGCAGCTCCGACGACTTCGAGCGCGTCAAGCAGCTGTTCTACACCGACCGCGCGACGTTCGACGCGCTGCTCGAGAAGATCACCGCCGCGCTCATCGGCTATTTCCAGATGCAGATCCGCGCGGGCGTCGACGCGATCCAGATCTTCGACTCGTGGGGCGGACTCATCGCCGGGCCGGATTACGAGGCGGCCTCGCTGCGCTGGATCCGGCAGATCGTCGCCGCGCTGCCGCGGGAGTTTCCCGTGATCCTCTACGCAAAGCACACCGCGCCGCATCTCACCGACCAGGCGTTCTGCGGCGCGCGCGTGCTGAGCGTCGACTGGACCAGCGACCTCGCGATCGTCCGCCGCACGCTTCCCGCCAACGTCGCCGTGCAGGGCAATCTCGACCCCGTCCTCCTGAACACGACGCCGGACATCGTGCGCCACGAGGCGGCACGCCTGCTCGAATCGCTGCGCGGCACCGCCGGCCACATCTTCAACCTCGGCCACGGCATCATGCCGCACGCGAAGATCGCCTGCGTCGAGGCGCTCGTCGAAACCGTGACGTCGTGGAAATGACGCCCCGCCTCCGCACGCCGCGGCGCTTTTCCCGCCCGCAACTCCGCGCGGGCGCATCCGTCAATCCGCCGTCGTCCCGTGCCTGATCTTCCGCCCAAGTCCATCGCCATCCTCGGTGCCGGCGCCACGGGCCTCGCCGCCGCGCACCGGCTCGCGCGGCTCGGCCATCGCATCCGGCTCTTCGAGGCGTCCGACCGCATTGGCGGCGCGATCCGCACCGAGCAGACCGACGGCTGGCTGGTCGAGGGCGGGCCGAACTCGCTGCTCGGCGGCGACCCGGCGCTGGACGCCCTGCTCGACGAACTCGGCCTCGCCGCCGCGCGCGTGCCGGCGGCGCCCGCGGCGAAGAAACGCTATCTCGTCCGCGACGGCCGGCCGATCGCCGCGCCGCTCTCGCCGCCGGCGTTCCTGAGATCGCCGCTGATTTCGCCGCCCGGCAAGCTGCGCGTGCTGGCGGACCTGTTCGCGCGGCCGCGCGTGCGCACGACGGACCTGAGCCTGGCGGCGTTCGCCGGCTCGCACTTCGGCTCCGAATTCGTCGCCTACGTGGTGGATCCGTTCGTCAGCGGCGTCTACGCGGGCGACGCCGCCAAGCTCTCCGCGCGGCACGCGTTTCCCAAGCTGTGGGACCTCGAGCAGCGGCACGGCTCGCTGCTCCGCGGCCAGATCGCCGCGATGAAGGCCCGCCGCGCCCGCGGCGAACCGGCGCCCGGGATCTTCTCGTTCGCCGGCGGCGTGCAGACGCTCACCGACGCCCTCGCCGCCCGCCTGCCGGAGGGCGCGCTCGCGCGGCACGCCCGGATCGACGCGCTCATCCCGGGGACGCCGTGGAACGTGATCTGGCACGACGGCGTCCGGACCCGCACCGAGACCTTCGACGCCGTCATCCTCGCCCTGCCGGCGCCGGCCCTCGCGCAGCTGCGCATCGGCTCGCTGGGCGAGCGCCCGCTCGCCGCGCTCGAGACCGTCGAGCATCCACCGGTGTCGTCGCTGTTTCTCGGTTTCCGCCGCGAGCAGGTCGCGCATCCGCTCGACGGCTTCGGCCTGCTCGTGCCGGCCATCGAGCGGCGCGCTCTCCTCGGCGTGCTGTTTTCCTCCTCGCTGTTCCCGGGCCGCGCGCCCGAGGGCCACGTCGCGCTCACCGTCATGATCGGCGGCCTGCGCGCGCCGACGCTCGCCCGGCTGCCGGTGGACGAGCTTCTCGCCGCCGTCCGGCCCGACCTGCAGGCGCTGCTCGGCGTCCGCGGCGATCCGGTGTTCCGGCGGCATCGCTTCTGGCCGCGGGCGATCCCGCAATACCAGCTCGGCTACGAACGTTTCCTCGGCGCGATGGCCGCCTGCGAACGCGCGCATCCGGGGCTCCTGATCGGCGGCCAGGCCCGCGACGGCATCTCCGTGCCCGCCTGCCTCGCCGCCGGCGAAGCCCTCGCGCGCCGCGCCGCGCGCTGAGCCCCGTCGGCACCCCGCGGACCGCCGCGGACGGCGGGCGTTTTCGCCGCGGGCCAGCGAAGCCAGAACCGCCCTTGACTCACCTTGCGACAGGCCTACCCTCGCGCACTTTTCTTTGGCAATGCCGCAAGACCTGAAAGACACGTTGCAGCTCCCGAAAACGGATTTCCCGATGCGCGCCGGACTCGCTCAACGCGAACCCGGCCGCGTGGCGCATTGGGACAAGATCGGTCTCTACGGCGCCATCCAGCGCCGCAACGCCGGCGGCCCGGCCTTCATCCTCCACGACGGCCCGCCGTTCACCAACGGCGACGTCCACATCGGCACCGCGCTGAACAAGAGCCTGAAGGACTTCGTCCTGCGCTACAAATCCATGCGCGGCTTCCGCACGCCCTACGTGCCGGGCTGGGACTGCCACGGCCTGCCGATCGAGCAGAAGGTCTCGCGCGAGCTGCAGGAGAAGAAGCAGATCGTCTCGACCGCCGAGCTGCGGGCGCGGTGCGACGCGTTTTCCGAATCCTGGATCGCGAAGCAGACCGTCCAGTTCAAGCGGCTCGGCGTCCTCGCGGATTGGAAAAACGAATACAAGACGAAGGCGCCGGCGTTCGAGGCCGACGTGCTGCGGACGTTCGCGGCGTTCGTCGAGCAGGGCCTCGTCTACCGCAGCAAGAAGCCCGTTTACTGGTCGATCCCGTTCGAGACCGCGCTGGCCGAGGCCGAGATCGAATACAAGGACCACGTCTCGCCCTCGATCTGGGTGAAGTTCGCCGTGCCCGCCGACCAGGCGGCGAAACACGGGCTGCCGTCCGACAAGCCGCTCTTCGTCGTCATCTGGACGACGACGCCGTGGACGATCCCCGCCAATCTCGCGATCGCGGTCCATCCCGAGGTCGACTACGTCGTCGCCGATCTCGGCGCCGAGCGGATCGTCGTCGCCGAAGCGCTCCTCGGCGCCGTCCTCGCCGCCGCGAAGCACGAAGGCGCGCCCGCGATCCTCGCAACCGTGAAGGGCGCCGCGCTCGAGCATCTCGCGCCGCGGCATCCGTTCATCGACCGCGCCTCGCCCGTCGTGCTCGCCGACTATGTCACCACCGAGAGCGGCACCGGCTGCGTGCACACCGCGCCCGGCCACGGCGCGGAGGACTACCAGACCGGCCTGAAATACGGGCTCGAGATCTATTGTCCCGTCGGCGACGACGGCCGCTATCTCGACGACGGCAAGGTCCCCGCCGACCTCGTCGGCCTCACCTGCCTCGAATCCGTCGAGGACCTCGCCGCCAAGCGCACCTCGCCGGCCAACGTCGCCGTCCTCAAGAAACTCGCCGCCGCCGGCGCGCTGCTGGCGAAGGAGCGTTATCCGCACAGCTATCCGCATTGCTGGCGCTCGAAGACGCCGATCATCTTCCGCGCCGTCGACCAGTGGTTCGTCTCGCTCGACCGCGCCGGCCACCGCGCCCAGGCGCTCGCCGCGTTGGCGCAGGTCCAGTTCATCCCCGCGTGGGGCGAGGCCCGCATCCGCGGCGCCGTCGAGTCGCGGCCCGACTGGTGCATCAGCCGCCAGCGCGCGTGGGGCGTGCCGATCCCGGCGTTCTACGACGCGAAGAAAAACGCCTACCTCGACGCCGGCGTCGCCTGCGCCGTGGCCGACAAGATCGCCACGCGCGGCACCAACTTCTGGTATGACGCCTCGCCCGCCGAGATCCTCGACGGCATCGCGCTCCCCGCCGGCTGGCCGCAGCCCGCCGAGCTCGTCTGCGGCCGCGACACGCTCGACGTCTGGATCGACTCCGGTTCGACGCATGCCGCCGTGCTGCGCCGCGGCCAGGGCGGCACGCAGTGGCCCGCCGATCTCTATCTCGAGGGCAGCGACCAGCACCGCGGCTGGTTCCAGTCCTCGCTCTGGACCGGTATCATCGCCTGCGGCCGCCCGCCCTACAAGGCGCTGCTCACGCACGGCTTCATCGTCGACCGCAACCGCCAGAAGATCTCCAAGAGCTCGACCTACCAGAAGCCGCAGACGAGCGACGCCTATGTCGCCCAGCACGGCGCGGACGTCATCCGGCTCTGGATCGCCTCGCAGGACTTCCGCGACGACATCCCCGTCGACGACGAGATCCTGAAGCACATCGGCGACACCTACCGGCTTTTCCGCAACACCTTCCGCTACCAGCTCTCCAACCTCTTCGACTTCGACCCGGCGCGCGACGCCGTGCCGGTTGAAAAAATGGATACGCTGGACCGCTGGGCGCTGCACCAGACGGCCGCGCTCGTCGCCGAGTGCACGAAGGCCTACGAGGCCTGCGAGTTCCACCGCGTCTACCAGCTCTGCAACCAGTTCTGCGGCGTCACGCTGTCGGCGACGTATCACGACATCCTGAAGGACCGGCTCTACACGCTCGGCACGAACTCCCCGCTGCGCCGCTCCTCGCAGACCGCGCTCCAGCTCATCTTCGACGCGCTCGTGCGGCTGCTCGCCCCGATCCTGACGTTCACCGCCGACGAGGCGTGGAGCTACGCGGTCGCGAAGACCGAATACTCCGGCGAATCCGTGCATCTGCAATCCTGGCCGGTCGCGCCTGCGGCGTGGACCGACGCCACGATCGACGCCGAGGTCGCCGCGCTCCTGAAGATCCGCGCGCTCGTCAACGAGGCCCTCGAGCCCCAGCGCGCCGCCGGCAAGCTCGGCAAGTCGCTCGACGCCGCCGTCACGCTCACGTTGCCGTCCGGCGACCCCGCCGCGGCCGTGCTGGAAAAGCACCGGGATTTTCTGCCCGAACTCTTCATCGTCTCCCAGGTCACACTCGCTCCGGCCGCGGGGTCGGCGCCGTCCGTCGGGGTTCAGCCCTGCAGCGATCTGGGCCATGTGCGATGCCCGCGGTGCTGGCGCTGGGTGCCGGCTCTCGTGGCTTCGCCGCACGGGGACCTCTGCCCCCGCTGCGCCGAGGCGTTGCAGGTCTGATCCGTTCTCCCCTCCCCAAAACCCCCATGGCTAAGAACAAAAAATCCTCCGCCAGACCGACCGCCGCCAAATCCAAGCTGAAAAAAGCGCCCCCGGCGCCGATCAAGGCTCGTGCGGCCAAACCGGTCCCGGCGGCACCACCCACCCAACGTCCCGTTCCCATGGAAAAATCCTCCAAGAAAAACGCCCTGCGCGACAGCATCCTCAAGCGCAAGGTGTCGTCCAAGCCGATCTCGTTCAGCCTCGACGAAGTCCGCGCCATCGCGAAGACGGCCAGCACCACCGCCGAGGAAAACGCCGCGAAGGCCCCGAAGGCCGCCGTCAAGCCCGTCAAGACCGCCCTCGCGCTCGAGAAGCCCGCCAAGCCCAACCACATCAAGGCCGCCTCGCTCGCCGACATCCTCGGCTTCAATCCCAAGAAGCCGAAGGTCGCCGAAACCGAGGACGATTCCGCGATCCCCGAGAAATTCCGCCGCTACTACAAGCTCCTCGTCGACCTGCGCCACCAGCTCACCGCGGGCATCGAGCTGCACTCGGAGGAGACGCTCAAACGCTCCAGCAAGGACGACTCCGGCGATCTCTCCAGCTACGGCCAACACATGGCCGACGCCGGCACCGACACCTTCGACCGCGACTTCGCGCTCAGCCTCGTCTCGAGCGAGCAGGAGGCGCTCACCGAGATCGATGCCGCCATCAAGCGCATCAAGGACGGCACCTACGGCATCTGCGAGATCACGCAGAAACCGATCTCCAAGGACCGTCTGCTCGCCGTGCCGTTCACCCGCTACTCCGCCGAGGCCCAGAAGGAGCTCGAAAAAAACCGCTACCGCGCCCGCACGGCCAGCGGCCTCTTCGGCGAGCTCGGGGAAGAAGGCGGCAAGATCGCCGACGACGACGGCGGCGGCGACGAGTAAACGCCGCTCCCCGGCAGCACCGTCCCGGCTTCCGCGCGACATGACCATCGACCCCATCCGGCCGGTCCGCACGACGCCGCCCGCGCCACCGACCGACTCCGCTCCGGGCACGCCCCGCGAGCGGATCGCCGCCTACCGGCTGCTGCTCACGCTCGCCGCGGCGGTCCTCGTCCTCGACCAGCTCACAAAGCTCTGGATCGCTGCGCTCCTGCCCTACGGCACCTTCGGCGAGCCCGGCGCGATCGCCGTCATCCCGGGATTCTTTTACCTGGTGCACGTCGGCAACACCGGCGCGGCCTGGAGCATGTTCGCCGGCCAGAGCGTGCTGCTCGCGGCGCTCAAGGCCGCCACGCTCGTCGCCATCTTCATCTGGCGCCGTGCACTCGGCCTGCGGCAGCGTTTCACGCAGGTGTGCTTCGGCCTCCTCTGCGGCGGCATCCTGGGCAATCTCATCGACCGGCTGTGGCACGGTTACGTGGTCGACTTCCTCGACTTCCATTTCGGCAGCTACATCTATCCGTCGTTCAACGTCGCCGACAGCGGCATCTGCATCGGCGTGCTGCTCTACCTCTGGCACTCGCTGCGCGAGCCGAAGCCCTGAGCGCAGAGACGCGAGGGACCGCACAGGTTCACGAAGAATCCTGGTCCGGACCTGGACCGGGCGATTCACATCGAGCGCAAGCCCGGCGTTCGGGCCGCGAAACCGCGTGGGCCGCTCCTCCCGGAAGTTCCCGGCGAATCTTTGCGCGCCTTGGCGTCTTCGCGCTTCGACTTTCCGTCTCTATTCCACGTTCGCGATCTGCTCGCGCACGCGTTCGAGTTCGTTCTTCAGCTCGATCACCGCGCGCGAGATCGTCAGGTCGTTGGCCTTGCTGCCGATGGTGTTCACCTCGCGGCCGATCTCCTGCAGGATGAACTCCGCCTTGCGGCCGATCTCGCCGCTCGCTTTCAACAGCGTCGCGAACTGGTCGAAATGGCTCCGCAGCCGCGTGAGCTCCTCCGCCACGTCGATGCGGTCGGCGAACAACGCGAGCTCCTTCAGCACGCGCTCGTCGTTCACGTCGAGTTCGAGTCCGGCCTGACGCAGCCGTTGCAGCAACTGTTCGCGATACGCCGGCGCCACCGCCGGCGCGCGCGCCGCGACGGCGTCGACGTGCTGGCGCAGCGTCCGCAGCCGCGCGAGAAAATCCACCAGCAGCGCCTCGCCTTCCTGCGCGCGCATCGCCACGAACGCCCGCAACGCTTCCGCCACCGCCTCCGCCACCACCGGCGCGGCCTCCTCGGCCGACGGCAGCTCGGCGAGCTTGCGCTGCGAATTCGCGATCGACCAGAGCAGCTCCGGCGTCGGTGCGAACGCCACGCCGCGCGCCAGCGCCAGCGCCTCGAGCCGGTCGAGCGTCGCCGCGATCTCCGCGTCGTCCCACACCACCTCGCCGCCGCCCTTCGCGCCCGTCAGCTCCACGGCGACGCTGACGCGGCCGCGCGCGGCCGCGCGGCGGACCTGCTCCGCGACGGATGACTCCAGGCTCTCCCAGTCGTCCGGGAGCTTGATCGCGAGATCGAGCGTCTTGCGGTTGACGGAACTCACCTGGACCGTGAGCGAGTAGCCCGCGATCGCCGCCGTGGCTCGGCCGTAGCCGGTCATGCTTCGCATGGGAAAAAGTCCAGCCGCCAAACGGCCGGACGCCAAAACAAATCCGGTCGCACCCGCCGTTTCGGGACCTACAGCGTCACGCCCAGAATCTTCGCCACCTGCTGCACGTCCTTGTCGCCGCGGCCGGAGAGGTTGACGACGACGATCTTGTCCTTCCCGAGCGCCCGCGCGCGTTTCAGGCCGTGCGTGAGCGCATGCGTCGACTCCAGCGCCGGGATGATGCCTTCGAGCCGCGAGCAGAGTTGAAACGTTTCCAGCACCTCGTCGTCCGTCGCGTAGGCGAACTCGATCCGCCCGCGGTCGCGGTAGAACGCGTGCTCCGGCCCGACCGCCGCGTAGTCGAGGCCCGCGCTCACGGAGTGCGTGAGCTCGATCTGGCCGTCGGGATTCTGGAGGATGAAGGTCTTGCAGCCCTGCAGCACGCCAAGCCGGCCGCCCGCGAAGCGCGCCGCGTGCTCGCCGCGCGCGATGCCGCGCCCGCCCGCCTCGACGCCGATCAGCCGCACGCCCGGCTCCTCGAGGAATTCGAAGAAGAGGCCGATGGCGTTGCTGCCGCCGCCGACGCACGCGATCATCTCGTCGGGCAGCCGGCCTTCGCGCGCGAGGATCTGCTCCTTCGCCTCCCGGCCGATCACGCGCTGAAAATCCCGCACCATCATCGGATACGGATGCGAACCGTAGGCCGTGCCGAGGATGTAGTGCGTCGTGCGGACATTCGTCACCCAGTCGCGCATCGCCTCGTTGATGGCTTCCTTCAACGTCTTCTGCCCGGCCTCGACGCCGCGGACTTCGGCGCCCATCAGCCGCATGCGAAACACGTTCAACGACTGCCGCTCCATGTCGACCGCGCCCATGTAGACGACGCACTCGAGACCGAACTTCGCGCAGGCCGCGGCGGTGGCGACGCCGTGCTGGCCGGCGCCCGTCTCGGCGATGATGCGCTTCTTGCCCATGCGCCGGGCGAGCAGCGCCTGCGCGAGGGCGTTGTTGATCTTGTGCGCGCCGGTGTGGAGCAGGTCCTCGCGTTTGAAATAGATCTTCGCGCCGCCGCAGTGCTCGGTGAGCCGCTCCGCGAAATACAGCTCCGTCGGCCGGCCCGCGAATTCCTTCAGGTGGTGCCGCAGCTCGGCCTGGAACGCCGGATCGTGCCGCGCCTTCTCGTAGGCGGCGGCGAGATCCTCGAGCGCCGTCATGAGCGTCTCGGGCACGAAGACGCCGCCGTAGGTGCCGAAATGCCCGCCGGCATCGGGCAGGGAGAAGCGATCGAGGGAGGATTTTTCGGCGGCGGCGGAGGGCATGGGAAACGAAGGATGAAAGTCGGAGTCCGGCGGAGGCAAACATCTCTTTGCCGCGGTCCGGCACAGCCGGGCGCGAATTCCGCGTCCGCCGCCGCGCGCGTCCGCCTCGTTTTCCGGTTACCGTGTTCTCCGATCTATTCATCCGCACTGCCCGCAGCTCGAGTCGAAGGCGGAAATCAAACGAGAGAAACGAAGAACCGGTTCGAAACAGCTGTGTTCACGCCGGGCGCGGGTGCGAATCGCCGGCCGAAGGCGCCCGCCGGCGCGCAGCCGGGAGCAGGCAGTGGATGTAAGTGCGGCTGGGTGGGACCGTTCCTGCGGATCGCTCTGCCTTGGCGTGTATCCATCAAACCCGTCCGGAGGACGGGTTCCACCTTCGGGTCGCGGCGCTTCGGTGGAGATTGACCGTCCAACGACCTGGGACCGGCTCAGACGCGCCGGATCGTCACCAGCGTGAGGTCGTCGCGCAGTTCCACGCCGCCGGCGAAGCGCTGCATCGCCTCGAGCAGGCCGTCGTCGAGTTCCCGGGCGGAGCGGTTCTGGAGCGCCCGCACGGTGTCGGCCAGCCGCGAGCCCGCGAATTCCTTCCCTTCGTCGTTCGGCGCCTCGGTCAAGCCGTCGGTGTAGAGCACGAGCGAATCGCCGGGCTGGAACGGCTCCGTGCGATCGGCAATCGCCGCCGAAAAGATCTCGTCCGGCACCAGGCCGAGCGGCATGCCTTCGGAGCCGAGGAACTCGACCGCGACCTGCCCCGACGGAGCGCGGCGCGCGAAAAGCGGCAGCTCGTGGCCGGCGCGGGCAAACGTCACCTCGCGCCGCGCGGTGTCGATCACGGCGTAGAGCAGCGTGATGAACATGCCCGGCTGCAGGGTGCCGCCGAGGGTGCGGTTGAGCTCGATGAGCGTCTGCGCCGGCGACGCATGCCGCGGCGCGATCTGGCGGAGATTCGTGCGGCAGATCGCCATCAGCAGCGAGGCCGGGATTCCCTTGCCGGAGACGTCCGCCACGGCCACGCCGAGCCGCGTCTCCGACAGCGCGAAGAGGTCGTAGAAATCGCCGCTGACCTTTTGCGCCGCGAGGTAGCGCGCATCGACATCGAGGCCGTCGATCCGCGGGGCGTCGTGCGGCAGCAGCATCTGCTGGATGCCGCTCGCGAGCGAGAGATCGAGGTCGAGCTGGCGTTTCTCGATCTGGAAATTGAGGAACTCGGCGTTGTGCAGCGCCAGCGCGGCCTGCTCGCCGAGCGTCGTCAGCAGCGAAAAATCGTTCTGCGTGAACGGTTCGCCGTCGGCCGAATTGGCCACCGCGAGCACGCCGAAAAACCGCTCCCGGAAACGCAGCGGCACCGCGATGACCGAGCGCACGCGCAGCGCCGGATCGTCGTGCCGCACGACGCGCGGATCGGACTCGGCGTCGGCGATCAGCTGGCCCCGGCCGGTGTGCAGGACGGCGCCGACGACGCCTTCGTCGTCCGGAAAACTCTCGGCCTTGAGCACCTGCTCGATGAAGCGAGCCCGCGTCGCGAGCTTGTCGCCCAGTCCCGACGGCAGCGGCCGGTGCGGCGGGAACAGCCCTTCGACGGCCACGCTCCGCATCCGGGCGTCCGCCGTGCGTTCGAAGAGGCACGCGCTGAGCGCGCCCGAGCACAGGATCGCCGCATGCACGATCCGCTGCGGCAGGTCGCGGGGATCGGCGCTTTCGCCGAGCGCCGTGACCATGTGGTGCATGAAGTCGACGACGAGCTGCCGTTCCTGCGCCAGCCGCTGCTTTTCCTCCTCGGCCCGCTCCGCGGCCCGCCGCGCCCGGCAGACCGGGAACAGCATGGCGGCAACGCCCAGCAGGCAGCCGAGGATCAGGACGAAAATCATGGGCGACCTTTGATGTCAGACGGCCCGCGGCCCGCAATGAAGGAGTGAACCCGGCTCCGGCGCGGCGGGAATCCGCGGACACCTCTCAGGAAAGCGGCGCAGGCCGGACGGTCACTTCTGTTCGACGCGGTTTTTCAGGAAGGCGAGCACGTCCTGAAACTTGCTGCGGTTCGACTCGTCGGCGCTCACCAGGTTCTCGTGCGCCTCGAGCACGAGGCGGGCGTGCTCGAGCTCCGACCGGTCGCCGCAGGGCAGCGGATCGTGGCAATGGTCGAAATTCATCGGATAATCGCCGGCGTCGACCGTGAGCAGGCGGTGCAGGCCGAGATTGCGGATCAGCTCGAGATTGCGCGGGCCCACGCGGGCCAGCACGAGGCTGCCGCCGGGCGCGGCCTTCTTCAGCTGCAGCGCCGCGCCGGCGAGCACGCCGAGAAACGTGCTGTCCATGCTCGTGCAGTTGAGAAAATCGATCACGAACCGCGATTTCCCCTGCCGCAGCATCTCGGCGATGAAATCGCGCAGGCACGCGCTGTTCTGGAAACAGGCCCGGCCGTCGATCCGCACCACCACCGGGTCGGAATAGGCGTCAACCATGTAGACGGGTTTGGTGGCGGTGTCGGGCATGAGAACGGAAAGGACAGAAAAGATATCGACGAAGAAAGGATTAACTAAACCGCGTCCGGTCGCAAGCGCGGCCGCCGGCTGCGGATGTGACCGCTTTTTGAACGCGCGGGCCGGAGGGCCCGCGCGTCCGCGGCGGCCGGGACGTCAGCCGCGGGCCACGATCTGCCGCAGCACGTAGGGCAGGATGCCGCCGTGCTGGTAGTAATCGATCTCGATCGGCGTATCGATGCGGCAGCGCACCGGCACGAGTTCGACGCGGCCGTCGGCGCGCGCGATCCGCAGCGTCAGGTCCTGCTGCGGCTTCAGGCCGGCGTCGAGGCCGACGACGTCGTAGGTCTCGGAGCCGTCCAGCTTCAGCGTCTGCGCCGTGGTGCCCTCCTTGAACTGCAGGGGCAGCACGCCCATGCCGACGAGATTGGAACGGTGGATACGCTCGAAGCTCTGGGCGACGACGACCTTCACGCCGAGCAGGTTGGTGCCCTTGGCGGCCCAGTCGCGCGACGAGCCGGTGCCGTATTCCTGGCCGGCGATCACGATCAGCGGCGTGCCGCGCCTCTGGTATTCGACGGCGGCGTCGTAGATCGAAAGCTTCGTGCCCTCGGGCTGGAGCAGCGTGTTGCCGCCCTCCTCGCCGCCGAGCATCAGGTTCTTGATGCGGACGTTGGCGAAGGTGCCTCGGGTCATGATGCGGTCGTTGCCGCGGCGCGAGCCGTAGCTGTTGAAATCCTCGTAGGCGACGCCGTGTTCGAGCAGGTAGCGGCCGGCGGGCGCGGTCTTCTTGATCGAGCCGGCGGGCGAGATGTGGTCGGTCGTGACCGAGTCGCCAAAGATGCCGAGCGGGCGCGCGCCCGAAATCCCGGCGATCGCGCCGGGCGTGAGCGAGAAGTTCGTGAAGAACGGCGGCTCCTGGATGTAGGTGGAGGCGGCGTCGAACGCGTAGACGTTGCCCGTCGAGGCGGGGATCTCGTTCCACTTCGGGTTCTGCGCCGCGAAGTCCGTGTAGAGCGTGCGGAAGACCTCGGGCTTCAGCGCCGCCTGCATCTGGTCGCGCACCTCCTGCAGCGTCGGCCACAGGTCCTTGAGGAAGACGTCGCGGCCGTCCGCGCCGCGGCCGAGCGGCTCCTTCGTCAGGTCGATGTCGACCCGGCCGGCGAGCGCGAACGCCACCACGAGCGGCGGCGACATGAGGAAGTTGGCCTTGATGTTCTGGTGGACGCGCGCCTCGAAATTCCGGTTGCCCGAGAGCACGGAGGCGGCGACGAGATCGTTCTTCACCACCGCGTCCTCGATCGCCGGATGCAGCGGGCCGGAGTTGCCGATGCAGGTCGTGCAACCGTAGCCGACGGTCTGGAAGCCCAGCCGGTCGAGATACGGCTGCAGGCCGGTCTTCGCGAGATAGTCGGTGACGACGCGGCTGCCGGGCGCGAGCGAGGACTTCACCGTCGGGGCGACCGTCAGGCCGCGCTCGACCGCCTTCTTCGCAAGCAGGCCGGCGGCGAGCATCACGGAGGGATTGGAGGTGTTGGTGCAGCTGGTGATCGCGGCGATGAGCACGCTGCCGTGGCCGATCTCGCCGTCGACGCGGCCCGACGGCTGCGAAACCGGATCGGGCGTCGGATGGCTGGTCGCCATCTCGCGCTCCGAGGCGGAGCGGGCGCCGAACTTCTGGCTGCCGCCGCCCGGATGCGCGCTGCCGCCGCCGGAGACGTGCACCGTCTTCGCGAACTCGGCGGCCGTCTTGCCAAAGCCGTTTTCGGCAACCGGCTTCGCGAACGCCGCCGTGAACTCCTGCTTGAGCTTCGGCAGCTCGATGCGGTCCTGCGGGCGCTTCGGGCCGGCGACGCTCGGGACGACGCTCGCGAGGTCGAGCTCGACATCGGTCGAATACGCGATCTCGCCCTTCTGCGGGATGCCCCAGAGCTCCTGCGCCTGGTAATAGGCCTCGTAGAGCGCGACCTGCCGCTCGTCGCGGCCGGTGGCGCGCAGGTAGGCCGAACACTCGGCGTCGATCGGGAAGAAACCCATCGTCGCGCCGTATTCCGGCGCCATGTTGGCGATCATCGCGCGGTCGACGACCGGCAGCGCGGCGGCGCCCGGGCCGTAGAACTCGACGAATTTGCCGACGACCTTGGCCTTGCGCAGCAGCTGCGTGAGCGTGAGCGCGAGATCCGTCGCCGTCACGCCCTCGCGGAGCGCGCCGGTGAGGTGCACGCCGACGACGTCGGGCGTGAGGAAGTAGACCGGCTGGCCGAGCATGCCGGCCTCGGCCTCGATGCCGCCGACGCCCCAGCCCACGATGCCGAGGCCGTTGATCATCGTCGTGTGCGAGTCGGTGCCGACCAGCGTATCCGGATAATAAACATCGCCGGCGTGCAGCACGCCCTTCGCGAGATGTTCGAGGTTGACCTGGTGGACGATGCCGATGCCCGGCGGGACGACCTTGAACGTGTCGAACGCCTGCATGCCCCACTTGAGGAACTGGTAGCGCTCGCGGTTGCGCGTGAACTCCAGCTCGAGGTTCTGCCGGAGCGCATCCGCGCTGCCCGCGAAGTCCACCTGCACCGAGTGGTCGACCACGAGGTCGACCGGCACGAGCGGCTCGATGATCTTCGGGTCCCGGCCCATCTTCGCGACCGCCGAGCGCATCGCCGCGAGGTCGACGAGCAGCGGCACGCCGGTGAAATCCTGCAGCACGATGCGCGCGACGACGAACGGGATCTCCTCCGTGCGCGGCGCCTTCGCGCCCCACGTGGCGAGGCTCCGCACGGCCTGCTCGGTGACGCGCCTGCCGTCGCAGTTGCGCAGCAGCGACTCGAGCACGAGCCGGATCGAGACGGGCAGCTTCTTCACATCGAAACCCGCCGCCGCGAGCGCGGGCAGCGAGTAGAACGAATGGGAGGCCCCGTGGGCGGTGAAGGTCCGGAGCGTGTGGAACGGATTCGGGAGACTCATGGGTGTTTACTAAAAGGGATGCGCGGCGGTGCGCCGATCGGTCCGGCGCGCGACGGCCGGCCTCGACCGCCGTCCGACGGCGGGCCGGTTCAGCCGGCCAGCGCGGCCTTGATCGCGGCGAAATTGGGCAGATCCTTCGGCGTCGGCGTCTGCTCGGCGTAGAGGATCACGCCATCCTTGCCGATGACGAACGCCGCACGCGCGGCCGTGTCGCCGATCCCGGCGAGCATCGGGAAGAGCACGCCGTAGGCCTTCGTGACCTCCTTGTTGAGGTCGGAGAGGAGCGTGATGCCGATCCGGCTGGCCCTGGCCCAGGCCTCCTGCGCGAACGGGCTGTCGACGCTGATGCCGTAGACGGCCGCGCCGAGCTTCTCGTAGTCGCCGAGGCCGCTGGTCTGGTCGCACAGCTCCTGCGTGCAGACGCTCGTGTAGGCGAGCGGGAAGAACAGGAGCACGACCGGCTTCGCGCCGAGATGACTGCTGAGCTTCACGTCGACCAGGCCTTCCGGGGTCTTGGACTTGAGGGTGAAATCGGGAGCGCGGGAGCCGACGGCGAGAGGCATGGTGGTGTGGAAACGACGAGGGTTGTGGTGCGCGGGCCGCCAGGCACCGCGATCGGGAGCGAGCATGTAGAGCCGGCGGCCGGCGCGCGGCAAACCGTTTTTCCCGAAAAGAAGCCCGCGTTTTGCCCCCGCCGGCCGGCCGATAAGTTTTGTTTTGCCCCGCCGCTCCCCCGCCGCGTTTACTGCCCGCTCCCATGACCTTGCTCGAAGATCTTCAGTGGCGCGGGTTGCTCGCCGATTGCACCGATCTGGACTCGCTGTCCAAGCGGTTGAACGAGGGGCCGGTCACGCTCTATTGCGGCTTCGACCCGACCGGCGACTCCCTGCATGTCGGCCACCTCATGGGCCAGCTCACGCTGCGGCGTTTCCAGCTCGCCGGCCACCATCCGCTCGCCCTCGCCGGCGGCGCCACCGGCATGATCGGCGATCCGTCCGGCCGCTCCTCCGAGCGCAATCTCCTCACGCCCGAACAGCTCGCGCACAACATCGCCCGGATCAAGGCCCAGCTCTCGCGCTTCCTCGACTTCACCGCGGCGACGAATCCCGCGCGCCTCGTCGACAACGCCGCGTGGACGGCGCCGATCTCGTTCCTCGATTTCCTCCGCGATATCGGCAAATATTTCTCGCTGACCGGCATGCTCGCGAAGGACTCCGTGAAGTCCCGCATGGAGGGCGACTCCGGCATCAGCTACACCGAGTTCAGCTACCAGCTCCTGCAGGCCCACGATTTCTACCACCTGCGCAACGCCCTGCACTGCGAACTCCAGATCGGCGGCAGCGACCAGTGGGGCAACATCACCGCCGGCACCGATCTCATCCGCAAGAAACTCGGCGCGCCCGCGTGGGGCTGGACGTTTCCGCTCATCACCAAGAGCGACGGCACCAAGTTCGGCAAGACGGCCGGCGGCGCCGTCTGGCTCGATCCGGAAAAGACGAGTCCCTACAAGTTCTACCAGTTCTTCGTGAACACCGAGGATGCGAAGGTCTGCGAATACCTGCGCAAGTTCACCTTCCTCTCCCGCGAGGAGATCGAGCCGCTCGAGGCCGCGCACGCCGCCAATCCCGGCGCCCGCGAAGCGCACAAGGCCCTCGCCCGCGAGGTCACGCGCCTCGTCCACGGCCAGGCTGCGCTCGACGCCGCCCTGAAGGCCAGCGCGATTCTCTTCGGCGCCGAGATCGGCGACACGTCCGAGACGGTCTTCGCCGATGTCGTCGGCGAAATCCCGACCAAGGATCTCGATGCCGCGAAGCTCGCCGGCGCCGGCCTGCCGCTCGTCGAACTGCTCGTGCACAGCGGCCTCGCGCCCTCGAAGGGACAGGCGCGCAAGGACGTCGAGGGCGGCGGCATCTATCTCAACAACCTCCGCGTCGCCGAGGCTGCCCGGACCGTCACGGCGTCCGACCTGCTCTTCGGCAAGTATCTCCTCCTGCGCAAAGGCAAACGCACCTACACGGTCCTGCGCGTCACCGCAGCGTAATCGCCCGACCAGCCCGCAAAAACGCCCTCGAGCCGCGCCGGCCGGCAGCGGCCTGCGCCACGAGGATTGATTAGGTTGGAGTGGTGATTGGTCGCGGCCGCCGGTGCACCCGCGGCGTCATTTCGCCGGATTGCACCATTCCTGCGGCAGCACCGATTCGGGGCCGACGATGTAGACCTGATAGTAGAGCCAGAAGATCACGACGCCGAGCACGACGAGGAACAGGATCTCGCCCAGCGCCCCGCCCTGCGCGCGGCTGCCGCGGTGCAGGCGGTTCACCAGCGCGCCGATGGCCGGCGCGAGCGCGAAGCCGACGAACGATCCGCCGAAAAGCACCACGCCCATGATCGCCGCCGTGCGCAGCAGCGGATCGCCGACTTCGCGCGTCTTGTAGTTCACGATCTCGACGCCGAGATTGAGCAGCAGCAGGCAGCACGGGAGCACGTAGTAGTTGCGGACGACGGTCTGGTTTTTCATCGCGGCGGTTGCGGGCGGCAGGGATTGGCGGCAACCTGCAACACGGTCCGCCGAGGCAGCGCAACCCTCAACCCCACGTCCGCCATGCCTTACCTCAAGATCCAGACCAATCTCCCGCTCGCGAAAAAAGCCGAGCGCATGATCCTCCGGAGCGCCTCCGCCCTCGTCGCCGAGCTGCTCGGCAAGCCCGAATCCTTCGTCATGGTCGCGCTCCAGCCCGACACCCCGATGCTCTTCGCCGGCAGCGACGAACCCGTGGCGTTTCTCGAACTCAAGAGCGTCGGCCTGCCCGGCCGCGCGACGAAGGATCTCTGCGGCGCCCTTTGCCAGCTCGTCGAAGGCCACCTCGGCATCCCGCGCGACCGCGTGTATGTGAAATTCATCGACGTGCGCCGCGGCATGTGGGGCTGGAAGGGCGATCTGTTCTGAACGTCGGCCGGCTCGCCCAGGCGCCTGCCTGCACCTGCGCAGGCGACGACGCCCCGCCTTCATCGCGCCGGCCGCGTGGCCGCGTCTTTCCGTGCGGGCGGTGCGGTGCGTTGTCACGCCGCATCTCCGCTCCGCCGGGACCGCGGACGGCTTACAGCTCCGTGTATTTCTCCGAGCGTCCGCGCGCCTTCTCCACCGGATACTTCTTCGCGTTGGCTGCGATCTTCGTCTCGATCGCGGCGGCGACGTCGAGGCCGGTGACGTTGGCGAATTCCAGCGCGTAGATCACCACGTCGGCGAGTTCCTCCGCGATCTTCACGCGCTTCGCCGGCGAGGCCGCGACGGCCTTCGACGCCTCGGGCGTCGCCCAGAGGAAATGCTCCATCAGTTCGCCGGCCTCCGCCGCCAGCGCCATGCTGAGGTTTTTCGGAGCGTGGAATTGCTCCCAATCCCGCTCGTGCACGAAGGCCGCGAGGCGGGATTTCAGTTCGGCGATCGTCGTGGTCGAATCGGTCAACGCAGCCATGGGCGCAGCCTGCGCCGCACGCGCCCCGGTCGCAATCTCTTCCGCAGCGCGCGGGGCGGGAGATGCCGCGGCGACGATCACAGTCTCCGCGCGGAAACGCGGCGGTCTGTGACCTGATCTTGACACAAAAGGCCGAATTAGCACTTGGCACGACGCCTGCATTGTGCAGCGTGAAAAGCGTTCCAATGACCGTCCACCATCATCACCGCAGCTGTGTCCGCGCTTCGTTTACGAAGGCCGCCACGTCTCGCTGCGCGCAGATGCGTCCGGTCGTCCAAAATTGGAGCAAACAGCAGCCGACCGGCACGGGCTTCCAGGCCTAAACCCTCCGTTCCACGGAATAACGTTTAGAAACTCCTGAAGCCCGGCGGTCACAAGCCCCGAGGATCAAACTCCCATGTCCACTTTTCTTCCCATGCATACGATCATCCACCCTCGCACTCCTGCCCGCCGCCCGCGTCGCCGCACGGAAACCGCGTCCCATACGGGCTTCCGTCAGCCGAATTACGACTGCCGCGAACAGGGTGACGCCGTGAAACTCACGGTCTACGTCCCCGGCGTCGAAGCCGCGGGCGTGGAGATCGAGGCGCGCGGCCCCGATCTGGTGGTCACCGCACGCAAGGCCCGTTTCGTCCGCGTCAACTGGCAGGCCCTCCACCTCGAGAGCGCGCAGCTCGATTATCAGCTGCGGCTCCGGCTCGGGCTTGGCTTCGACTACCCGGCGCTGCACGCCGAAATCCATCAGGGCGTGCTCACCGTCGTGGTCCCCAAGCGCGCGGTCATGGAGGACAGCCTCCTGGCCCGCCGCGTGGCCTGAATCGACGCCGGCACTACGGGACGGAGCGCGGTCGGAGTCATCTCCGCGCTCCGTCCCCGTCCGCGTCCGTTCGCTTTCTGCGATCGGACCCGCGGACTTTCGGTCTCCCGGTCTTTGACCGGATTGTGACATGTTTTTTCTTAGGTTTGGGGCACTTTGCACCGAACACTCTGTCAGCTTTCACCATGATGCCGCTCCCCCTCCCCTATCCCGCCCCGCAGCCCGCGCCGGAAACCCCGGCGATCGTGCGCGTCTACTCGCGTGCGGATGTGCTGTGGAACCGGCCCGTCTTCAAAGCGCCGCCGCTCAACGTCGAGATCCCGGTCTCCGACATCTCCGAGCTCGCCTTCGGCATCCGGAAACCGGATGCGATCGCCCGCATCGGGTGACGTTGCGCCCGATGCTCGGCCGCCATCGCGGTCACCGCGCTCTTTCGACCGCCGCTTCACCGCGGCGGTTTTTTTGCGCCCGCGCCACGGCGAACGCGCCGGAAGGCCCATCGCGCCGGGGCGCCTCCGTCTTTTCCTCCGGCATGAATCCGCCCGAAAACGCATCGCGCCCGAGCCCGCACCAGCGGGGCGGGCTCGGACTTGGTCGCGCTTCCCCGTGGTTGAGACGGCCGCCGGGAAGCGTCCGTCTCGCGTTTCGAGCCGGACGCTCAGCTCGCCACCGGGCGGCACTCGGTCGCGCGCGACGCGGCGGCGAGTTCGTGCGAGAGCGAGATCAGGAGGCCGTTCGGATCGCGCACGATGCAATGACGCCGGCCCCAGGGACGGTCCACCGGCGGTTCGACGATGTCGACGCCCGCGCCGCGGAGCCGCGCGTATTCGGCATCCGCATCCGCGACGTCGAAGCAGAGCCAGACGCCGCGCCCGTCGGTCGCGCTCACGAGTTCCGCCGGCACGCCCTCGGTCTCCTCGCGCAGGAGGATGAGTTCGCCGCCGCCGGGATGCGTCAGCAGGACATGACAGTCGCTTTCGTCGATCGTGCGGAAGCCGAGGTGCGTGGTGTAGAAATCCCACGTCTCGTAAAACTTCCCCGTGACCAGGCCGGGAAACGGCGTGACGCTCGCCGCCGGCGCCTGCAGTTCGCCGCCGCCGAAGCGCCGGCCGACTTCCCGCAGGCCAACCGCAAACGCCCGGCACTCGTATTCGAAAAACTCATCCGGCAGGCCCGGCGCCTGGAACAGCGTGAGCGTCACCGCGCAGCCGTGCGGCCGCAGCAGCACGCGCAGCGGCACCGCCGCGAGTTCGTCGCGCTGCTCGCCCTGGAGCAGGTCGACGACGCCGGTCCGTGCGTCGCCCAGCAGCGCGACGAAGCGCTCGCCGAACGGCGTGCGGGATTGCCAGACGGCGTCCGCGCGCCGCGGTTCGCCGTAGAAGCCGCCGGACCAGACCGGCAGCGAGGCGATGTCCTGGAAAAAGGCGAAAACGTCGTCGCGCGCGGCGGCGAGGGTCACGGTCAGGGTGTGTGTTTTCATGGCGGCATTCAGGAAGGCAGGTGATGATGGAGCGCGACGCTGTTGCCGTCCGGATCGTGGACGACGGCCAGCGCACAGGCGGGATGGCGGACGGGCTCGACGACAAACGGCGTGCCCGCCACACGCAGGGCGGCGACGGCCGCGTCGAAATCCGCGACTTCGAGCGCGATCGCCGGTCCGCCGCCGGGCTTCCACTCCGGCGAGGCATTCGTGATCGCGAGCGTGCCGGGGCCGATGTCGTATTCGATCCAGCTCTTGTCGCCCTCGCCAAAGATGGTCGCGGGTTTCAGGCCGAGAAGCGTTTCGTAAAACGACCGCGCCCGGGCGAGGTCGGTGACCGGATAGCCGGTGAAGGCGATGGCGGTGACGTGGATCATGGAAGGACGGGAAGGAGTGGGAGCGGCGCGAGCCGACGACGCGATGCGGCCAATGGTATATCAGTCGCGTGTGACAGCCTTCTGTCAGGAGTCGCTCCGCGCGCTCGAAGTTCCCTGCGCCGCGTTTTTTCCATGGCCGGTCAGCGACCAGTGCGTCGCCACGATCCGCCAGCCGGCGCCGCGGCGGGCGTGGACTTCCGTGCAGTTCCAGCGCTGTTCACCTTCGCTGCCGGTCGACACGAAGTTGAACGTGAGCACGGCCGCGTCGCCGAGCATCCGCTCCTGCACGTTCGGCCATTCGTAATGCCCGATCGCGATCCGGCCGCGGCAGGCTTCATCGAGCCGCGACAGCGCCTCGCGGCCATCGAGCCGGCGCTCGGTCAGAGGGTCGAAATGGACGACGTCCGGGCTCGAAATCTCGAGAAATCCCGACGGATTCCCCCGGCCCCAGCGCTCCAGCGCCGAGTGTTCCATCCCGATGATCGTGGCGGCTTCGGTTTCGTGAGTCATGCGTCGTTATCCACGCCGGTGCGTTGACAACCATATGTCAGCAGAACACCCGCCCGGCGCTTTCCCCACCCAATTTCCGCCAACGGCCGGACAGCGTGACGAATTTGCCGCCGGGACAGATGGGCGGCGCCCGTCGCTCCGGCGATTTCCACGCCGCGCCCGATGCCAATGTCCCGCGCCCGGACGCGCCTTTATCCGCGCGCGCCGGCTGCCGCGGGCTCGCGTTTCTCCACCGCCGCGCCGCCCGCATGCCGCCGGACCATGACCGCCGCCCGGTCCGCGACGATCGCCCGCAGTTCCTCCGGCTCCAGCACCTCCGCATCGCCGCCGAACGACAGGATCCATCCCGATATCCACTCAAGCGAAAACGTCTGCAGCATCGCCTCCACGCCCGCGCCCGTCTCTTGCTCCGTCTCGAATCCGCCGTGACTCTCGCGCCGCGCGCGGTCGACGGCCTCCGGCGCGAACCGCACCCGCACCGGGATGCGTTCCTCCGCCGCATGCTGCTCGGCGAGATGCTTGCGCAGGGAAAAATCCGGCCGGTGCTCGAACCGTTCGTCGCGCACTTCGAGCGAGCGCAGCCGCTCGAGCTTGAAATGCCGGAAATCCCGCCGCAGCCGGCACCAGGCCACGAGATACCACGCCCCGTTGGAAAACGTGACCCCGAGCGGCTCCACGTCCCGCACCGTGTCGGCATCGCGGGCCTTCGCCCGATATGTCATTCGCAGCACGCGCCGGCTCACGATCGCCTGCTGGACCGGCAGCAAGGTGCACTGGTCGAGGCCCGACGGCAGCCGGCCCGGTCCGTGGATTTCCGTCGCCCGCGCCAGCCGGTCGAGATCGTCCTGCCGGTCGCGCGGCAGCACCGAGCGGATCTTCCACAACGCCGAATCCATCGGCGCCGCGAGCGACGCGTCCGAAAATCGTTTCACCATCTCCGCCCCGACGAAGAGCGCCATCGCCTCGTCCGTCGTGAACATCACCGGCGGCAGGTGATAGCCTTTCACCAGGCTGTAGCCCACGCCCGCCTCGCCTGTCACCGGCACGCCCGCCTCCCCGAGCGCCGCGATGTCGCGATAGATCGTCCGCACCGCCACCTCGAAATGTCGCGCCAGTTCCTCCGCGCGCACGACGCGACGTCCCTGCAGGAACATCACCATCGCGACGAGCCGGTCGGTTCGATTCATGGCGCAGTGCTAAGCGGCGTCCCCGGCCCCGACAATCCCAACTTCCGCCCGCGCCGCCATCTTTCGCCGTCGCGCCCGCCCGCCTTCACGCGTGCATCCATTGTCCCGCCGCCGCCGCGAGCGCCACCACGAGCCACGGCGGCACGCGCCAGACTTCCAGCAACGCCAGCGCCGCCCCCACCACCGCGATGTCCCGCGTGCCCGTCACGCCCTGCGTCCACACCGGACGATACAGCGCCGCGAGGAGCAAGCCCACCACCGCGGCATTCGCCCCGCGCAACGCCGCCTGGCTCGCCACCCGCCCGCGGAGCAGATGCCAGAACGGCAGCGCCCCACCGATCGACAGCCACGCCGGCAGGAAAATCGCCCCGAGGCACGCCAGTCCGCCCAGCCACGCCTGCGGCCCGCCGAAAATCACCGCGCCGAGATACGCGGCAAACGTGAACAACGGTCCGGGCACCGCCTGCGCCGCGCCGTAGCCGGCGAGAAACACCTCGTCCGTCACCCAGCCGGGCGGCACGACTTCCGCCCGCAGCAGCGGCAGCACGACATGCCCGCCGCCGAACACCAGCGCGCCCGCCCGGTAAAAACCATCCGCCACCGCCAACGGTTTCAACCCCGTCGCCGCCGCCAGCGCCGGCAACGCCACCAGCAGCACGCCCCAGCCGATCAACGCCGCCGCCGCCCAGCCGTGCCGCCGGTCCAGTCCGCCGGCCGGCGGCGCCCCCGCCGGCGTCTCCCGGCGATACCGCCACCAGCCCGCGATCGCGCCCGCACCGATCGCCGCGACCTGCGCCGGCGTTCCCGGCAGCGACACCACGCCCGCGGCGGCGACCAGCGCCAGCAGGATTCGGAAGCGGTCGGGACAGAGTTTCCGGCCCATGACCCAGACGGCCTGCGCCACCACCGCGACCGCCGCGAGCTTCAACCCGTGCAGCCAGCCCGCCGTCCGCAGGTCGCCCAGCGAGGCCACGCCGCACGCGAACAGGATCATCAGCATCGCCGACGGCAGCGTGAAACCCGCCGACGCCACGAGCGCGCCCGCCAGCCCCGCCCGCCGCATCCCGAGCGCGAAGACGAGCTGGCTGCTCGCCGGTCCCGGCAGGAACTGGCACAACGCAACCAGATCGGCGTAGTCGGCTTCGTCCACCCAGCGCCGCCGCCGCACGATCTCCTCGTGCAGATAGCCGAGATGCGCCACCGGTCCGCCGAACGACGTGAGGCCGAGCTTCAGGAAAACGGCGCCGACTTCGGCCAGCGCGGAGGCGGAGGATGTCCTGGTCACAAAAACGATCGCTCGCGGACGAGCGCGCTCGGAGTTGGGTTCGCCACCGCGCGGACCGTAGTTTTCCACCGCGGCAAATCAAGGGGCTTGTCGCCGCCGGCTCCGCCCTCGGCGCACGGCTCATCCAGCCACGTCGCACTTCCGGATAAAAGTGAAATAAACGCTGAAAGCCGCGCCCGGCCGGTCAACGCTGGCCCGCATGGATCCGTCCGCCGCCCTCGCGTCCGTCCTCACCGCCTCCGCACCGCATCCGGCCTGCGCCGACCGGCTCGCGCCTTTCGCGCCGCTCATCGGCTCGTGGGATGTCGACATCGTTTACCACGATGCCGGCGGCGACCGCCGCGTCCTCGGCGAATGGCATTTCGGCTGGGCGCTCGAAGGGCGCGCCGTGATGGATGTGTGGATCGCGCCGAAGCGGCCGCTGCGCGGCGCCGACATGCCGGTATCGGGCGAATGGGGCGTGACCGTGCGCTTTTACGATCCCGCGATCGACGCCTGGCGCTCGACCTGGCTCGGGCCGAAAAGCGCCGTGGTCCTGCCGTTTATCGGACGCCTGTCCGGCGGCGAGATCGTGCTCGAGGGCAGCTTCGAGCCCGGCAAGATCGCGCGCTGGATCTTCAGCGAGATCGCCGCGGACACGTTTCGCTGGCGCGCCGTCGAATCCACCGACGCGGGAAAGACGTTCGCGCTCCGGCAGGAGATGGCCGCGCGCCGGCAGCCCGCCCGAACATCCTGAGCATCGTCTGCGGCGGGAACACTCCGCAGGGCGCGGCCGAATGCCGAAAGTTCCGCGCCAGTCGCTGGCATTCGCGGGCTTTGGGCGTATCGTGAAGCCCCAAGGAGGAACCCCATGATAACGAACCCCGTTTATCGCGACCGGCGCGAAGCCGGCTGCATCCTCGCCCGTCACATTCGGGAGCGTCTCGGTCCGCTCGACAACCTGCTCGTGCTCGCGCTGCCCCGCGGCGGCGTGCCCGTGGGTCTTGAGGTGGCCCGCGCGCTCGACGCGCCCCTCGATATTTTTCTCGTGCGCAAGCTCGGCATTCCCGGCCGGCCGGAATTCGCCATGGGCGCGATCGCGGCCGGCGGCTTCGAGGTGCTGGATCATGCGATGATCGCCCGCCTCGGCCTGTCGCCGTTCGAGATCGCCGTCGTCGCCGACTGCGCGACGGCCGAACTCCGCCAGCGCGAGGAACGCTATCGCGCCCGCCGCCCGGCGGCGCCGGTGCGCGGCCGCACGATCGTGCTCGTCGACGACGGGATCGCGACGGGATTCACGCTGCGCGCCGCGATCGCCGCCGTGCGCGCCTGCGAACCCGGACGGATCGTCGTCGCCGCTCCGGTCGGCGCCGCGGACACCTGTGCGGCACTCGCCGACGAGGTCGACGCCGTCATCTGCCCGCTCCAGCCCGAGACCTTTCACGCCGTCGGCGAGTGGTATGAGCGTTTCGAGCCGACCACCGACGCGGAAGTCTGCGGCTGCCTCGCCACCGCCGCCATGGAACGCGCCGAATCCGGCCGCGCCGAACCGGCCGCACTCGGCTGAATCCGCCGCGCCGTCCACGCCGCGCGACCGGCCGACAAGCGACAGGCCGGAACCCACGCCCATAAACGACGGGCGCCGAAACCCCGGCGCCGAAGGGTGGAATAGTGTGTTGTTTGTTCTCTCCACTTCTTCCCTCCGCCGCCCGATTTCTTTCCCCCTAAAGCGTCATTTAATAAATGACACTTCAGGGGAAAGAGGAAGCACTTCACCTCCGCTCCGCTCACGTCGTGCTTCGCGCCTCGCGTAGTGCACCCTGTGCTTCGTGCTTCGCGCGTCGTGCCTGGTGCCGGTGTCCAGTAACCAGAGCCACGCGTCTCGTGCGCGTGCCGCGAGACTCCAGGCTCACAAGCTCGTAGCTCGCAACTCATCGCTCATGGCCGTGATTCGCGGTTCATCGTCCGCGTCCCGTCAGGCATCACACCCAGCGGACTTCATGTGTCCGGTGTCACGCAGTCAGCGGCTGCCTCCCGGCCGGGCGCGGGCCCGACATCGCTGCGCACGTCTCGTCTCCTTCGAAAGTAATTTCGGACCGGTCGTGCGCTCCGGCTTGGCTCGGCACTCCGGCGCGGCTCGCGTTGACGGTCTCCGGCTCGTTCGCCGGGACACGCGCCCGCACGCCGATGACGACCGTCTTCACGCCACTCACTCCGGCTGCGCCCAGGCTTTCGCGCGGCCGAGCGCACGTTCCCAGCCAGCGCGCAGCGCCTGCATCTCCGCCGCCGGCCGCGCCGGCCGGTAGGTTGTATCCATGGCCCAATTGCGCACGATGTCGTCGCGGCTCGTCCAGAACCCGACCGCCAGTCCCGCCAGATAGGCCGCGCCCATCGCCGTCGTCTCGATGTTCTTCGGCCGGACGACGGGCGTGCCGAGCAGGTCCGCCTGAAACTGCATCAACGGCTCGCTGCGCACCGCGCCGCCGTCGACCCGCAGTTCGCGCAGGGCGAGCCCGCTGTCGCGCTCCATGCCCGCGATCAGGTCCGCGCTCTGGAACGCGATCGCCTCGAGCGCCGCGCGGCAGAGGTGAGCGCGGTTCGTGCCGCGCGTGATGCCGAGGGCCGCGCCGCGCGCATACGGATCCCAGTGCGGCGCGCCCAGCCCGGCGAACGCCGGCACGAGAAACAGCCCGTTCGCATCGGGCACGGAGGCCGCCAGCGCGTCGAGTTCGCGCACGTCGCGCACGAGCTGCAGGCCGTCGCGCAGCCATTGCACGACCGCGCCGCCGATGAAGACCGAGCCTTCGAGCGCGTAGTCCGTTTTCCCGCCGATCCGCCATGCGATGGTGGTGAGGAGATTGTTGCGCGAGAACACCGGCTCGGCGCCGGTGTTCATGAGCAGGAAACAGCCGGTGCCATACGTGTTCTTGACCATGCCGGGCGCAAAGCACGCCTGGCCGAACAGCGCGGCCTGCTGGTCGCCCGCGATGCCCGCGATCGGCACGCCGGCCGGATGGAGATGCGCGCCGATCGTGCCGTAGACCTCCGACGAGGACCGCACCTCCGGCAGCATCGCGCGCGGCACGCCGAAAAGGCGCAGGAGATCGTCGTCCCAGTCGCCCGTGCGCAGATTGCAGAGGAGCGTGCGCGAGGCGTTGGTGACGTCGGTCACGTGGACGCGGCGGTCGGTGAGCTGCCACAGGAGCCAGGTGTCGACGGTGCCGAAGAGCAGCCGGCCGTCCTCGGCGCGGCGGCGCGCGCCGGCGACGTTTTCCAGAATCCAGCGGATCTTCGTCGCCGAGAAATACGGATCGAGGCGCAGCCCGGTCTTCGCGACGATCGTCGCCTCGACGCCGTCGCGCCGCAGTCGCGCGCAGTCGTCGGCCGTGCGCCGGTCCTGCCACACGATCGCCGGGTGCACGGGCTGGCCGGTCTCGCGGTCCCACACGAGCGTGGTCTCGCGCTGGTTGGTGACGCCCACGGCGGCGATGTCGTCGCCGGCGAGGTTGGCCTTGCCCAGCGCCTCGGTGGCGGTGCCGCTCTGGCTCGCCCAGATGTCGAAGGGATCGTGCTCGACCCAGCCGGGCCGCGGATAGCTTTGGGGAAACTCCTTCTGGGCGGCGGACACGATGGCGCCGGCGCGGTCGAACACGATGGCGCGCGAACTCGTCGTGCCCTGATCCAAGGCGAGGATGTAGCGGGGCTGGCTCATGGGGAACGCGATCCGATCATGCCGGTTTCAGGACGGAGACCAAGCCCGCGAAAAACATCGCGCCGGCGCCGCATCTCAACCGGCGCCGCTTACGGTTTCGCCCCGGCGTCGATCCCGCGGCCCGTCGCCGCCCAGTAGATGCCGCCGTAGATGTGCTCGAGGTAGAGCGGATCGCGATAGAGGATCGCATTGTGCCCGAGCGCGGTCACGAAGCTGCGTCCGCCTTCGAACGTTTGATACCAGGCGATCGGATGATACTCGCCCATCCCCTCGCAGTGCTGGCCCGGCCAGATGCGCGTGGGATCGTAGGTCTTCTCATCGACGGTCAGCACGTCGTGCAGGGTCGCGACGCGGGTCTCCTCGAACTGATACCACTCGTCCGTCCACAGCCAGCGGTCCGGCAGCGGCATCGTCGCGGGAAAGCCGCGGTCGGTCACGTGCAGCACGCCGGTCTGGATGTAGGGATGCGTGGTGAAGGTGCGGCCGACGAGCTTCCGATACCACGGCCAGTCGCCGTTGGAGATCAGCGCGCGGTGCACGCCGACATAGCCGCCGCCCGCGCGCAGGTAGGCCTCGAAGTTCTTCCGCTGCGCCTCGTTCAGCACCTCGCCCGGCGTATTCAGAAAAACGATCGCCGCGTATTTTTTCAGGTCGCCGTCGAAGGTCCCCGGCTCGGCCGTCCACGTGAGCGTGAACTGGTGCCGCTTCGCCATCTGCTCGAAGGTCTCCCGGGCCACGCCGATGTATTCGTAATGGTATTTGTTCGCGATCGAAAGCACGAGGACCTCGAACTGGTTTTGGGCGCGGGCGGGCGCGGCGGCGATTGGGGCGAGGGCGAGCAGGGCGAGGAGCAGGTGTTTCATTGGGATGCGGGGACTGACGTTTGCCACCGAACAAAGGTTCCGCCCTGCGGGCACGCAAGCGCGCCGGCGTCCCGCCGCCCGCATCCGGCGTGCGGGCTCCGGCCCGCCGCGCGCTCACTCCCGCGCCGTCTCGCCGTCCGCCGGCGCCGGCAGCACGTCGCGCTCGGCCGCGACCAGCGCCGCATGGGCGGCGTCGGCATCGGTCGCGTCGAGGAGCTGGTCGATGACGTGCGTCTTCTGCGCGAGCAGGACGATCCGCGCCAGCGTGTGCAGGTGGATGCGGTCGTCCTGGCAGCAGATGAGGAAAAACAGCTGCGTGGCCCGGCCGTCCGGCGCGCTGAACGGCACCGCCTGCACCGTCCGCCCGAGCACGATGAACGAGCCTTCGTAGCGATACGGCGCGTGGTGCCGCGCGTGCAGCAGCGCGAAGCCGCCGGGCAGCGCCGTGGAGCACAACGCCTCGCGCTCCTCCACGCTCGCGAGCAGGTCGCGCGGGTCCAGCACGCGGCCGGTGCGGTCGGCCAGCGCGACCATGTCGCGGAGCACGGAGCCGCGGGTCTTCGACGCCAGCGCGAGATCGATGTAGCCCGGCTGCAGCAGCTCCGGCACGAGCGCGCCGCCGGGAAAGATCTCCCGCGTGCCGCGCATGGATTTCTCGTGATACACGTCGAGCCGCTTGCCCGGCATGCCGAGGATGCGTTGCGACGCCCAGGCGTCGATCTCGCCGCGCTGGAAGGTCACGCGCCCGCCGCGCACGACGTGCGGGAGATCGCTCTCGCGCAGCAGCCGCTCCACGTCGCCCCGCGCGAGGTGGAGATAGCTCGTGAGTTCTTCGATCGTGAGCGTGCGATGAGGCATGGCGGCGCGAAACGTATCCCACTTCGCCGGGTTTGAGAAGCATGCCGTGCGCGCCGCCGAAATCGCCTCGCCTCCGGAAATCGCCCCGCCGATGCTCTCCGCTTTCGCCGCGTCTCCTCCCATGTCTTCCGCCTCCGTCACGACCACTGCATTCGGCCGCCTGCCCGACGGCCGGCCCGTGCACCTTCACCGCCTCGTCAACGCCCACGGCCTGAGCGCCGGGATCATCGACTACGGCGCGATCGTCGTGCAGCTGCTCGCTCCCGACCGGCAGGGCCGGTTCGGGGATGTCGTGCTCGGATGCCCCGACCTCGCGTCCTACCTGCAGGCGACGACCTATCTCGGCGCGGTCGTTGGCCGCTGCGGCAACCGCATCGCGCACGGGCGCTTCACGCTCGACGGCCGCGCGTATCCACTCGCCACCAACAACGCGCCCGGCGGCCGGCCCTGCCATCTCCACGGCGGCGTGGCCGGCTTCGACAAGGTCCTCTGGCAGGCCGAACCTTTCCGGGAAAACGACACGCCCGGCCTGCGCCTCACCCATGTCAGCCGCGACGGCGACGAGGGTTATCCCGGCACGCTGCACGTCACCGTCACCTACCGGTTCACGCCCGCGAACGAGCTGACCGTCCGCTACGAGGCCGTGACGGACCGCGCCACGCCGGTCAACCTCACGCAGCACGCGTATTTCAACCTCCGCGGCGAGGGCGCCGGCGACATCCTCGGCCACGTCCTGACGATCGACGCCGCGCGCTTCACGCCGGTCGACGCCGGCCTGATCCCGACCGGTGAGCTCGCCTCCGTGCGCGGCACGCCATTCGACTTCACCACGCCGCACGCGATCGGCGAACGCATCGACGCCGGCGACGAGCAGCTCCGTTTCGGCGGCGGTTACGATCACAACTGGGTGCTCGATCACGCCGCCGGCACGCTCGCGCGCGCGGCCGTCGCCAGCGAGCCCGGCTCCGGCCGGCGGCTCGAGGTCTGGACGCAGGAACCGGGCGTGCAGTTCTACTCGGGCAACTTCCTCGACGGCTCCACCCGCGGCCACGACGGCCGCGTCCACGCGCGCCGCTCCGGCTTCTGCCTCGAGACGCAGCATTTCCCCGACTCGCCGAACCAGCCGTCGTTCCCCAGTGTCATCCTCCGTCCGGGGGAGCGCTACGACACGACCACCGCGTTCCGCTTCTCCACCTTCTGACCGTTTCGTCATGACCAAATCGTTCGCATCAGCCTTCGTCGCCCTCATGTCCTTGTCCCTGGGAACCGCCGCCCTCCACGGCGCGCCCGCGGCTCCGTCCGCGACCGCGCCCGCCGCCGCCACGCAGTCCGTCTCCGCCGCCGATGCGCGCCTGCGCTACGAGGGCCGGTTCGATTTCGCGGATCGCGCCGCGCCGTCGTTCATCTGGCAGGGCAGCCGCATCTCGCTCGATTTCACGGGCGAAACGCTCGCGGTCCTCCTCGAGTCGCAGACGGGCGAAAGCCACTTCGACGTCACCGTCGACGGCCGCACCTTCGTCGCCAGCGTGCCGCCCGGCGGCCACGTGCGGGCCGAGCCGCCTTTCCCGCTCGGGTCGGGCCGCCACCACCTCACGCTCTTCAAGCGCAGCGAGGCCAGCGCCGGCATCGCCCGCTTCCGCGGCGTCGAGCTCGCCGCCGGCGCCGGCGTCTTCGCGCCGCCGCCGCCCGCCTACCGGCTCGCGATGGAATTCTTCGGCGACTCGATCACGGTCGGCGCCTGCAACGAGGACGGCGACACCGACCAGTGGGAATCGCGCCGCACGCACAACAACGCGCTCAGCTACGGCGCACTCACCGCCGCCGCGTTCTCCGCCGACTACCGCAACCTCGCGATCAGCGGCATGGGCATCGTCACCGGCTACGTCGAGGTGAAGGCCGGCGAGGTCTGGGACCGCCTCTATCCGGAGGCGAAGTCGCCGCGCGCCGACCTCGCGGCCTGGCAGCCGGACGTCGCCTTCGTGAACTACGGCGAAAACGACGACTCGTTCACCCGCAGCCAGCACCAGCCCTTCCCCGCGGCGGAGTTCACCCGCGGCTACGTCTCCCTCGTGCGCCACCTGCGCGCCGCGTATCCGAAAACCCACCTCGTCCTGCTGCGCGGCGGCATGTTCGGCGGCGCGAAGAGCGACGAGCTGCGCCCCGCCTGGGAAGCCGCGGTCCGCGAACTCGAGGCCGGCGACCCGGCGATCGGCCACTACGTCTTCCAGCACTGGTCCAGCAACCATCCGCGCGTCGCCGACGACCGCGCGATGGCCGACGAACTCATCGCCTGGCTGAAACAGCAGCCGTTCTTCGCCGCGTATAAGTAGGCGCGGATCGGTCGCGAACGCGGCGCTTCCCGTTCGGGGCGCCGCGCCCTGCCGGAGCGGCGTCGTGTCGCGTCCGCGTGACCGGTCTGACGGCGGATACCTGCGCCGTCGTCACCGAGCGAAACCCGGCCACCGCGCCGGGCTCATGTGATTGATGTAGGTGGAACCCGTCCTCCGGACGGGTTGTTGGACGCACGCCATGGCAAACCCCGTCCGGAGGACGGGTTCCACCCTTCGGGCGCGGCGCTCCGTGGAGAGTGAGGTCCGATTGAGCGTCCGGCTCAGGCGCGCGGGCCCAGCAATTCTTCCGCGTGGGCGAGGGCGCTCTTCGCGGTGCGGTCGCCGAGCATCCGGGCGAGTTCGCTCACGCGCGCCTTCCGGCTCGCCTGGATCGGCTCGATCGTCACCACCGCGCGCTCCTGCGACTGGTCTTTCGTCACGACGAGGTGGCACGTCGCCTGCGCCGCCACCTGCGGGAGGTGCGTCACGCAGAGCACCTGGTGATTCGCCGCGATGCCGGCCATCTTCTCGCCGACGACGCGCCCGATCTCGCCGCCGACGTTGGCGTCGACTTCGTCGAACACCAGCAGCGGCACGTCGTCGAGATCGGCCAGCACGGTCTTGAGCGCGAGCATCACGCGCGCGAGTTCGCCGCTCGAGGCCACGCGGTTGAGCGGCAGCGCCGCCTCGCCGACATTGGGTGAGAACAGAAACTCCGCGCCGCAGTCGCCCGCGGGCCCGGGCGCCGGCAGCGGCACGATCCGCACTTGGAAATCCGCCTTCTTGAACCCGAGCTGCGCGATGCTCTTCGCCGCGACGCGCGCGAGTTCCTTCGCCGATTTTTCCCGGATCGCGCGCAGCGCCTGCGCGTGCTTCCGCGCGGCGCGCTCCGCGTCCGCGATCTGTTTTTCCAGCCGCGCCAGCGTGCCCTCGAGGTCGCCCTGCACCTCGAGCCGGAGCCGCATCTCGTCGCGCGCCGCGAGCACCGCGCCGAGGTCGCCGCCGTGTTTGCGTTTCAACTCCAGCCACGTGTTCATCCGCGCCTCGAGCTGCTCCGCCTGCTCGGGATCGAACTGCAGCTGCTGGCCGAGCGCGGCGAACTCCGCGCCGAGGTCGTTCAGCTCCACCGCGGCCGACGCAAGCCGGTCCGCGAGCGGCTTGCTCGCCGGATCGAGGTTTTCCAGCTGCCGGGCCTCGCGCAGCAGCGCCGCCACGCGGCCCTGCGCGCCATCCTCGTCGGTCAGGCCGGCCGCGAGCGCCGAGCTGAGCGCGATCAATTCCTGCGCGCGGTTCATCCGGCCGAAATCCCGCTCCAGTTCCTCGATCGCCTCGTCGGTCAGCTCCAGCGCCTCGATCCGCGCGAGCTGGTTCTGCAGGAAGCCGATCTGGTCGGGCGAAAGCTTCGTCTCGTGCGCGATGCGCTCGCGCTCGGCGGCGAGGTCGCGCCACGCCCGATACGCGACGCCGTAGGCCGCGAGCGCGTCGCTCGCGCGGCCGTAAAGGTCGAGCAGTTCGAGCTGGCAGCTTTCCTTCAACAGCCGGCGCGGTTCGCTCGGCCCGTGGAAATCCACCCAGTGCTCGCCCAGCCGCTGCAGCGCGGCGAGCGTGGCGAGGCTGCCGTTGACGGTGATCCGCGGCGCCTTGTCGCGCGGCAGGCTGCGTTTGAGGATCAGGAGTCCGTCCTCGCACGGCGGCAGGTCGAGTTCGGCCAGGACGGCGTCGATCCGTTTCGCGTGCTCGAAATACAGGCTCGCCTCGACGTCGCACGCCGGCGCGCCCTGGCGGATGACGGTCTTGTCCGCGCGCTCGCCCGCGAGGAGACTGAGCGCGCCGAGGAGGATGCTCTTGCCCGCGCCCGTCTCGCCGGTGACCGCGGTGAAGCCCGCCTCGAAATCGAGCGCCACTTCGTCGAGCAGGGCCAGGTTGCGAATGCGAAGCGATTGGAGCATGCGCGATATGGGCACGAAAACGCCCCGGCTTTCAAGCGGCGTCGTGCGCCGCCGGCACGTTCGCACGCACCGCCCGCTCCGACCAGACCGCAACGAGGAAACGGAAAGACGCCCCGTAAAACCAACCACGCCCAACCGCGCTCGCAGCCCCTCCCCGCCGCTCCACACCACCACGCCAGATATTCACGCCCCCTTCGCGGACTTCCTTTACGCACTTCCTTCACGCTTTTCCCTCGCGCCTCCGCCTTCACGCCGCCGTTTTCACGCCGCCGCGCAATCTATAGCGTCATTTAATAAATGACGCTTTGCGTGAGGTTGCGCGTGCTTTCAGTCAGCGCGGTATGTGGCTGCGCGGGGATGTCCGGCCGGACTCATGCGATTGCGGTTGAACTTGAGATCGCGGTGGGTGGAACCGGTCTCCGGGCCGGTTTTTGCCCTGGCTCGCGTGCGTCCAGCAAGCCGTCCGGAGGACGGGGTCCACCTCTCCAGGCGCAGCGCTCCTTTGAAGAGCGAGCGTCCCCTTGCGTGCGTCTGTTGCATGAGTCCGGCGCCGTCTCCTGCGCATGCTCATGCGCATGACGGGCATCGTCAGTCCTGTCGCGATTCACCGGTTCGCGCTGCGGGGCCTCATTTCGCACGGGCACGGGGCCGCGTTTCGCACCGCTGCGTTGCGGCCAACACACTCTCACGCGGCATCGCGCCCGACTGGAGCCTGGAGCCGGTCGCCGACCCTTTCCGCTGCATGGGCCCGATCGCGTTTCTCGTTTTTCCGCGCCGCGGCTTCCGTTTCGCCGGGCTGCGCGCGTCCGCTGCCGCCGGCGGCTGGCGGTGGCGGCGCCTTGTTACGTTTGCGTTACAGGTCCTAATCCGCTGGTTTCGACCCCCGGCCCGCCTAATCTCCGCCGCCTCCCTTCCGCACCATGTCCGTGAAACGCGTCAAGAAGACCTCCCCGATTTCCGCCCCGACCGGCCGCTCCATCGCCCGCTCGTCGGCCAGTCCGGCCGGCCGGCACGCCTACGCGAACCGCGAGCAGAGCTGGCTCAACTTCAACCGTCGCGTCCTCGAGCAGGCGCAGAGCGCGGCCAATCCGCTCCTCGAGCGCGTCAAGTTTCTCGCCATCGTCAGCTCGAATCTCGACGAATTCTTCGAGATCCGCGTGGCCGGGCTGATGCAGCAGGTCGACTCGGAGAACGTCGAGCTGAGCCTCGACGGCCTCACGCCGCGCGAGCAGCTGAAGCGCGTGCAGGCCGCCGCCAACACCCTCGTGGGCGAGCAATACCGCTGCTGGACCGACCAGCTCGTGCCGCTGCTCGCGAAGGAGGGCATTGTCTTCCGCTCCGGCGCCGAGCTGACCGACGGCGAGCGCACGTGGGTGCAGAACTATTTCCGCACGCAGGTCCTGCCGGTGCTCACGCCGCTCGCGATCGACCAGTCGCATCCGTTCCCCCAGATCGCGAACAAGACGCTCAACGTCATCGTCTCGCTCGACAACCCCGACACGCCCGAGACGGAGAAGCTCGTCGTGATCCTGCCCGTGCCGCGGATCCTGCCGCGCATCATCCTGATCGAGCCCGAGGCCGGCCGGAAGCAGCAGCGCTACATTTTCCTCAGCGAGATCATCAAGCTCGGCGCCGACGCCCTCTTCCCGGGCTACCGCATCGAGGGCGCGTATGCGTTCCGCGTCACGCGCAACAGCGATCTCTACATCGACGACGAGGAGGCGGAAAACCTCCTCAAGAAGATCGAGGAGGAGCTGCGCAACCTCCGCCGCGGCGCGGCCGTGCGCCTCGAGATCGAGCCGGGGATCGGCGAGGATCTGTTCAACCTCCTCTGCGGCCAGCTCGGGCTGTCGCGCGACTTCGCCTTCCAGCTGCCGTCGCCGCTGAATCTCCTCCGGCTGATGAGCCTCTACGAGCTCACCGACCGGCCCGACCTGAAATACCCGCCGTTCACCCCGGCGGAGCATCCCGGGCTGCGCGCGCACGCGTCGATGTTCGACGCCATCCGCGAGCGCGAGATCCTGCTCCACCATCCCTACGACGCATTCACGCCCGTCGTCGATTTCATCGAGCAGGCCGCGCACGATCCCGACGTCTTCGCCATCAAGCAGACGCTCTACCGCACGAGCGGCGACTCGCCCGTCGTGCGCGCGTTGATGGACGCCTCGCTCGAGGGCAAGCAGGTCACCGCGCTCGTCGAGCTGAAGGCGCGCTTCGACGAGGCCAACAACATCCACTGGGCGCGCCAGATGGAGGAGGCCGGCGTGCACGTCGTCTACGGCCTCGTCGGCCACAAGACCCACTGCAAGTGCTGCCTCGTCGTCCGCCGCGAGGGCGGCGCGCTCCGCCGCTACGCGCATCTCGGCACGGGCAACTACAACCCGAAGACGGCGCGGCTCTACACCGACATCAGCTTCTTCACCGCCCGCGAGGCGATCACCGAGGAGGTCGCGCATCTCTTCAACACGCTCACCGGCTTCAGCCGCACGCCGGAGTTCAAGCAGCTCATCGTCGCGCCGTTCAACCTCCACTCGCGTATCCAGGAACTCATCGCCACCGAGGCCGCCAACGCCGCCGCCGGCAAGCCCGCGCGCATCGTCGCGAAGATGAACAAGCTCGTCGACCAGGTGACGATCGACAACCTCTACGCCGCCTCCCAGGCCGGCGTGAAGATCGACCTGATCGTGCGCGCCACCTGCTGCCTCATCCCGGGCGTGAAGGGCCTCAGCGAAAACATCCGCCTGCGCAACATCGTCGGCCGCTTCCTCGAGCACGCCCGCGTCTTCTACTTCGAGAACGGCGGCGCGCCCCTCGTCTTCTGCGGCAGCGCCGACTGGATGTCGCGCAACTTCTTCCGCCGCGTCGAAACGCTCTTCCCCGTCGAGGATCCCGAGCTGCGCAAGCGGCTGGTCGACGACCTGCTGCCCGCCGAGCTCCGCGACAACGAGGACGCCCGCGAACTCCAGCCGGACTGCTCCTACGCCCCGCCCGTCCGCGCCCCCGGCGAGCCGTCATTCTGCGCGCAGCGCTACTTCATGACGTCCGCCCGTCTCCGCGCGAACGCCCCCGTGACCACCGCCGCCGCCGTCGCCGCGCCGACCGCTCCCGCCGTCACGCTGCCGCGGCCCGGCGAGAGCGTGCCTTGAGTCTCATCGCCCGGCTCGCCGGCGTCGCGCCCGCCCGGGCCTGCGTTTGCCGCTCAGCTAGCTCGTCGCCGCGGGCTGATCGTCTGCAACCGCAGCCGCCGGCGAGGAACCGTCGACGGGAGCGACCGCGGCGGCCTCGGGCGCCGGCGCCGGGGCATCCGCCTTGGCGGCGGATTTCGGCGAGCCGACCAGCAGGTCGAGCTGGCTCTGGATGTTGACGAAAAACTGCTCGTCCAGCGTGCCGACCGGGATCTCGAAGAACTGGTGCGTCTTCGCGTGCTCGTAGATCTGGCGCGCCTTGTCGGCGGTGAGGCCGCGCGGGCGCAGCACCTTCTTGCGCTCCAGCATGAGCGCGAGGAACTGCAGCATCGGCGTGTTCGCGTCGTTCGGCTCCGCCAGCGGATCGGCCAGCGTGACGAAGAGGTTTTCCGCCGTGAGCTTGAGCGCGCGGCCCGCGTTCTCCTCCGTCCGGCGCGCCTTGAACTCCACCGTCCACCGGCAGAACACGAACTCCGGCCGCGTGTAATCCGCCTCGGCCGACGCCAGCATGTCGTGCCGCCCGCCCTCGCCGTTGGCTTCGCGGACCAGATACGACACGACGTGGTCGCCCTCGGCGAACGGCGCGGAGGTCACGCAACAAGTCTTGGCGAGCGGCTGCAAAGTCAGTTCCATCGAGCCTCGTGTTTAGCTCGCGAAAAGATGAACGCTAGCCAAATTCCGGCCGCGACATGAAAGGCCGCCTCATCGCCATCGGCGACATCCACGGGTGCTATCGCGAGTTCGAGGATCTCCTCGACAAGCTGCGCCTCGAGCGCGGCGACCGCGTCGTCCTCCTCGGCGATCTCGTCAACCGCGGCCCCGACAGCGGCCGGGTCATCGCCCTCGCCCGCGAGCACGCGCACCTCGCCCTCCTCGGCAACCACGAGCTGCGGCTCATCAACTACCGCAAGACCGGCGACCCCACCCACCTCAAGAAGAACGACTACGAGACGCTGAAGCAGCTCGACGCCCGGGCCTGGGCCTACATCCGCGCGATGCCGCTCACGTATCACGATCGTGGCGACGGCATCGTGCTCGTCCACGGCGGCTTCCTCCCGCACCAGCCGTGGCGCCGGCAGCCGGCGCGCGTCGTCACGCGCATCCAGGCGATCGACAAGGCCGGCAATCCCCGCAAGCGCTCCGAGGCGCCGAGCGCGCCGCACTGGTCGGAGTTGTGGAGCGGGCCGCCGTTCGTCGTCTACGGCCACACCCCGCGGCCGAAGGTCTCCCACCTCAAATGGTCGCTCGGGCTCGACACCGGCTGCGTCCTGGGCGGCCATCTCAGCGCCTGCATCCTGCCCGAGAAACGGATTGTGCAGGTCCGCGCCCGCGAGAAATACTACGCGCCGTGAGCGATCCCGTTTCCCCCTCCCTGCTCCTGCTCTGCATCGATCTGCAGCCGGTCTTCCTCAAGGCCGTGGCCGACAGCCCGGCGTTCCAGCGCCGCTGCGCCTTCGCCCTCCAGGCCGCCGCCGGCCTCGGCCTCGACGTGCTCTTCACCGAGCAGGCGCCGCAGAAGCTCGGCCTGACCGCGCCCGAGCTGCACGTGCTCGCGCCCGCCGCCCCCGCGCTGGGCAAGGACGCGTTCTCCGCGCTCGGCGACGAGCGCATCCGCGCCGCCGTGCTCGCGGAGGGACGCGAACACGTCCTCCTCTGCGGGCTCGAGACGTCCGTCTGCGTCTACCAGACCGCGCTCGATCTCCTCGCCGCGGGCCTGCAGGTCACGATCTTCAGCGACGCCGTGGCCGCCCGCCGGCCCGACGACGCCCGCGCCGCCCTCGACGCGCTGGTCCGCGCCGGCGCGCACGTGCTGCCGTCCGAGACGGTCTTCTACGCGCTGCTGCGCGACGTGAAGCATCCGTTCTTCAGGGCCTACACGCAGCTGGTGAAGGCCCACGCCTGAGCCGGAAAACGCGGACGCGCGCCCGCATTTTTCCCGCCGGCGCCGCGTCGCCAGCCGGCCGCCGGCCGCGCTCGCCGATCGGACCGACGGGCCCGGGCCTTTCGCGTTTTCCGCGTGTTTCGTGATTTCCTCCGCCGCGGCGGTCGCGCTAGCGTGCCCGCATGCCTGATCCGCTTCCGCTTTCGACCGTCCGCGAACTCAAGGCCCACCAGCCCGGCGACACCGGCCGCGCCTTCGCCAGCCTGCTCGTGGTGAAGAAGCTCGCGACGAAGACCGCGTCCAACGGCAATCCGTTTTTCTCGATCGATCTCGGCGACCGCGGCGGCTCCTTCGGCTGCACGATCTTCAACGACAACCCCGCCTTCGAGGCCCTCAAGGCCGCCGGCGAGGGCGCGGTCATCCGCGTCGAGGGTCGGATCGATTTCTACCAGGGCCGGCTCTCGCCGAAGCTCGGCCGCATCGCCGTCGTGTCCGAGGCCGAGCTCGCCGGCATGCCCGGCACGCTCGAAAGCCTCGTCGAGACCGCGCCGGAAAACGCCGACGCGCTCTGGGCCGAGTTCAACGCCTTCGTCGACGGCATCGCGCACGACGAGCTGCGCATGACGGTCCGCGGCGTGGTCGAGGATGTCGGCGAGGCGTTCCGCTGGGCGCCCGCCGCCGTCGCGATGCACCACGCCTACCGCCACGGCCTGCTCGAGCACACGGTCCACATGGCGCGCGTCGCCCATGCGCTGCTGCCGCTGTATCCGGAAGTCGATGCCAGCCTCGCGCTCGCCGGCATCCTCCTGCACGACACCGGCAAGGCCATCGAATACGAGGGCACGCTCGCCACGAAGCGCAGCCGCCGCGGCATCCTGCAGGGCCACGTCGTCCTCGGCTACCAGCTCGCGCGCAAGGCCGGGATCAAGGCGCACCTCGATCCCGAGCGGCTCGAGCGGCTCGAGCACATCATCCTCAGCCACCAGGGCGAACCCGAGTGGGGCGCCGCCGTCTACGCCGCCACGCCCGAGGCGGTGTTCGTGTCAATGATCGACAACCTCGACGCCAAGATGGGCATGGTCCAGCGCGCGCTCCGCCAGGCCGGCGACGCCGACGAATTCTCCGAACGCCTCCCCGGCCTCAGCTCGCCGTTGCTGACGAAGAAACTGTGACGCCGGCCCGGCCGGGCCTCGCGCGGCCGGCGATTGGCATAAGTCCGGCCGCATCGAATACGATCTACGTGCGTCCCGGCCTCCTTGGCCATAAGGCGGATTCTGCGACATCCTCCCTCAGGGATCGACCGTCCGCGCACGTTCGCGGCCGCCCTTTTGTCAAGAGTCAAGGGGCTGTTGCCCAAATACAACAATCGTCCAGGCAATGACTAGTGAGGAACGCGGTCTGCTGTGATGGGGGCCCATATGATGGGCACCCATCAACCCCAGTCAGAGTTATTCAGTTACCAGGTGGA
>Ga0222421_100182_pt1 | contig 46086 bp, 41 predicted proteins | sample 3A1ome_2_FD_182473 | JGI IMG/M metagenome (GOLD analysis project Ga0222421, IMG submission 182473) | Enriched microbial communities from leaf-cutter ant dump, University of Wisconsin, Madison, United States - 3A150A (version 2) | ecosystem: Environmental > Terrestrial > Nest > Insects nest > Nest... | reverse complement strand
GTCGTCTTCCGCTCGGATTCCGCCGCGGAACCGGCGCGTTTCTACCTGCTTTCGTATCCGGCGCACACGGCGTATCCGACGCGGCGGATCGCGTTGGCGGACGTGACGGGCGTCCGGCTCGGCGCGCGCGAAAACGCCAATGAGCGCACGCTCCACAAGGTGATCCATCCGGGGGCGTTTCCCACCTGCCAGCTCGTGATGGGTTTCACGCGGCTCGATCCGGGCAGCGTCTGGAACACGATGCCGCCGCACACGCATCTGCGCCGGTCGGAGGTTTATCTCTATTTCGATCTGCCGCCGAATCAGGCGGTGTTCCATTTCATGGGCGCACCGCAGGCGACGCGGCATCTGGTCGTGCGCGATCTCGACATCGTGCTTTCGCCGCCGTGGTCGATCCACAGCGGCGCGGGCACGGCCGCCTACACCTTTGTCTGGGGCATGGGTGGCGAGAACCAGGAGTTCGCCGACATGGATCCGGCCCCGCTGGCCGAACTGCGCTGAACGGCGCGCTCGCAACCCTTCGCTCTTTTTCCCCATGGCTGGCATTCTCGATCGGTTCGGTCTTTCCGGGCGTGTGGCGATTGTCACCGGCGCCTCGCGCGGTCTCGGCGCCGGCATGGCGCGGGCGCTCGCCGAGGCGGGCGCGGATGTCGCGCTCGTCGCGCGCCGCGACACCGCGGATCTCGCGCGCGAGATTTCCGCGCTGGGCCGGCGCGCGGCGGCCATCCCGGTCGATGTCGCCGCGGCCGGCGCCGCCGAGAAGATCGTCGCCGACACTGTCGCCGCACTCGGCCGGGCCGACATCCTCGTGAACAACGCCGGCATCATCCGCCGCGCGCCGTTCCTCGAGTTTTCCGAGCAGGACTGGCGCGACGTGCTCGACGTGAATCTCGACGCGGCCTTCCGGCTCAGCCAGGTCTTCGCCCGCCGGCTCGTCGCCGCCCGCGAACCCGGCAAGATCATCCACATCGCCTCCATGCTGTCGTTCCAAGGCGGCGTGCGCGTGGCCTCCTACACCGCGGCGAAGAGCGCGCTGCACGGCCTGACCAAGCTGATGGCGAACGAACTCGCCGGGCTCGGCATCAACGTCAACGCGATCGCGCCCGGCTACATGGCCACGGACAACACCGCGCAGCTCCGCGCCGACGCCGCCCGCAACGCGGCCATCCTCGACCGCATCCCCGCCGGCCGCTGGGGCGAGCCGGAGGACCTGCAGGGCGCGGTGGTGTTTCTTGCGTCACCAGCTTCCAACTACGTCAACGGCCACACGCTCGCTGTCGACGGCGGCTGGCTTGCGCGCTGAGCTCCGCCATGCCGGCCGGTCCGGATCGGATCGGTGGATACGCGGCCGTGGGCGCGGCGCGTTTGGCCTTTTCCGCCTCCGGGCCGGAACGGCCGGGCATGCTTCCGATCCGGCGCGGCGATCCGCGGAGACAGGCCTGCGGACGCCGGGCGTAAAAATTCCGCGAAAGTTGGGCCGCGGCGTGCCGATCAGGGGAGTAATCCCCATGTCGACCGCCACCGCCACCCTATTGAGCGACGTGCTCACGCCCGAGGACATCGTCCGCGGGGTGACGCATCTGCCGTCGGCTCCGAAGGTGCTGCCGCGGCTGAAGCGGCTGCTGGGCGATGCGAATTCCTCGATGGCGGAGGTCGTCGCGCTGATCCGGCTCGATCCCGGCATCTCGGCGCGCGTCCTGCGCGTGGGCAACAGCATCTATTACAGCAAGGGCGTGCGCTGTCACACGGTCGACGAAGCGGTCAACCGCGTCGGCTACGACCAGGTTTACGAGCTCGTTTCCTTCGCGGTGGCGTCGCAGGTGCTGGTGCGGCCGCTGGCGGTGTATGCGATCGAGGCGGACGAGATGTGGCGGCGCTCGGTGGCGTGTGCGCTCGCGGCGGAGACGCTGGCGGCGCGGACGGGCCAGGACCGCGACATCGCCTACACCGCCGGGCTGCTGCATGCGCTCGGCATGGTGGCGATCGACGAATGGGCGCTGCGCTGGCGGCCGGGTCTGGCGCTCGCCGACGGCGGGCTGCCGCGCGAGGCGACCGAGCGCGAGCGCGCCGCGCTGGGGTTCACGCAGGCCGATGTCGGCGCGGCGCTGCTGCGCCACTGGGATTTCCCGCGGTCGATGACCGAACCCGTGCGCTGGCAATACGCGCCGCGCGCCTCGGCCTCCGCCGCCCGGATGGCGGGCCTGCTGCACTGCGCGAAATGGCTGCGTGCGGTGGTGTGCGCGGCGGCCGGCGCACCGCCTCCGCCTCTGCCCGCCGAGGCGGTGCTGCAACTTGTCCCGCTCCGGGCGGCGGAGCTGCCCGGCCTGGCGCGCACGGTGGGCGCGCGGCTGCAGGAGATCAGCTCGCTGCTGGAGATCGAGGCCGCGGGCCACGAGACCGTGCGGCGGCATTTTCCCGCGCAGGCCTGGATGGCGGCGGCGGCCGGGTGAGCGGCGCGCGCCGCGCCGGTTGCGAAGGGACGGATCAGAGCGCGACGCGGCGCAATCGGAGCGCATTGGTCACGACACTGATGGAGCTGAGGCTCATCGCGACGCCGGCGATCATGGGGTTGAGCAGCCATCCGGTAAACGGATACAACGCGCCGGCGGCGATGGGCAGGCCGAGGCCGTTGTAGACGAAGGCGAGAAACAGGTTCTGCTTGATGTTGCGCAGCGTGGCCCGGCCGAGGCGCACGGCGCGCACGAGCGCCTGCAGGTCGCCCTTCACCAGCACGAGCCCGGCGCTGTGCATGGCGATGTCCGTGCCCGTGCCCATGGCGATGCCGACCTCCGCGGCGGCGAGCGCCGGTGCGTCGTTGAGGCCGTCGCCCGCGAAGACGACGCGTTCGCCGCGCGCCTGGTGCTCGCGCACGATCTCCTGCTTGCGCGCGGGCGTGACGCCGGCGTGAAATCCGTCGAGCCCGAGCCGGTCGGCGACCAGGCGCGCGGTGCTCTCGCGGTCGCCGGTGACCATCACGACGCGGAGGCCGAGCTGCTGGAGCGCGCGGACGGCCGCGGGCGTGGTGGGCTTGATCTCGTCGGCCAGCGCGATCGTGCCGGCCGGCTGGTCGTCGAGCGCGACGGCGACGAGCGTGGCGCCGGCTTCGTGCGGCTCATCAGCGTCGGCGGATGCGCGCCGGACGGAGACGAGCCGCCCGGCCACGCGGGCGCGGACGCCGACGCCCGGCTCGGCGGCGAAATCGGTGGCGGCGGGGAGGGGCAGCCGCCGTTCGTGCGCGGCGGCGACGATGGCGCGCGCGAGCGGATGCTCGCTCGATGACTCGGCGGCGGCGGCGAGCGCGAGCAGCCGGTCGGAGTCGGAGGGAAAGCTGGGCGCGAACGAAGACGCAGGCAGCGGCCGGGGCGAGAGGCCGACGACGCGGGGCCGGCCGGCGGTGAGCGTGCCGGTCTTGTCGATCAGCAGCGTCGTGACGGTGGCGATACGCTCGAGGGCGGCGGCGTCCTTCACCAGCACGCCGGCCTGTGCGCCGCGGCCGATGCCGGTGACGATCGCGACGGGCGTGGCGAGGCCGAGCGCGCACGGGCAGGCGATGATGAGGACGGCGACGGCGTTGAGCAGCGCGTGCAGCGGGCGCGGCTCGGGTCCGAACAGGAGCCACGCCGTCGCGGTCAGCAAGGCGAGCGCGACCACGCCGGGCACGAACCACGCCGAGACGCGGTCGGCGAGGCGGGCGATGGGCGCCTCGCTTTCCTGGGCGGCCTCGACGAGCCGGACGATCTGCGCGAGCAGCGTGTCGCGGCCCACGCGCTCGGCGCGGAGCACGAAGGAGCCGGTGGTGTTGAGCGTGCCGGCGCTGGCGCGGTCGCCGGTGCGCTTGGCGACGGGCTCGGGTTCGCCGGTGAGCATGGACTCGTCGATTTCGCTGGCGCCGTCGGCGAGCGTGCCGTCAACCGGGATGTGCTCGCCGGGGCGCACGCGCAGACGGTCGCCGGGCTGGACGGTGTCGAGCGGCACATCCTCTTCGCGATCGTCGGCGCCGAGGCGGTGGGCGGTTTTCGGCGCGAGCGCCATCAGGCCGCGGATGGCGGCGTCGGTGCGGGCGTGGGCGCGCTGCTCGAGGATCTGGCCGAGCAGGACGATGGTGGTGATGAACGCCGTGGCCTCGAAATAAAGCGGCACGCCGTGCGCCGTGTGCAGCGCCGGCGGGAAACGGTCGCCGAAAAGCACGGCGGCCACGCTGTAAAGATACGCCGCGCCCGTGCCGGTGACGGTGAGCGTGAACATGTTGGTGTCCCGTTCGCGGATGGATTTCCACCACCGCCGGATGAAGAACGCGCCGCTCCAGAAAAACACCGGCGTGGTCAACGCGAGCTGCGTCCACGCGAGCAGCCGCGGATCGAAGCGGTGAAACGCGTGCGGCGCGATCATCCCGCCCATCGCGAGCGCCAGCACGGGCAGGCTGAGCGCGAGCGCGACGTAGAAGCGCGGGCGTAGCGTGCGCTCGTGCGGCAGGCCCATGTAGACGGGCGCGTTTGGGTCGGCTTCGGCGGCGGACGCGTGACTGGAAGGCCGGCCGGCGTCGGGTGCGGGCGCAGCGTGGTGGTGAGGATTCATACGAGGCAGACGGAGCCGCCGTAGGAATCTTACACCGGCTCCGGAAAATCATGCGGTCGATCCGGCGCAGGTGCAATCCAGGCAGGCGGTGCGGGCGCAGTCGCCGCAGAACGCTTCGAGCGCCGAGCGCAGTTCGGCGCGGGCGCGGTGCAGGAGGACGCCGGCATGATTCGCCGTGACCTCGAGGGCGACAGCCGCGGCGGCGAGGGAGACGCCGTCGAGTTCGACCAGGTGCAGCACCGTCGCGTGGCGCGGCTTCAGCGTGGGTAGAAGCGAGGCGTAGCAACGGCAGACCAGGCGCTCGTCCTCGAGTGCGTTGACGGCGAGGGTTTCCGTCCAGGCCTGCTCGCGTGCGGCCGCCGCCTGGCGGGAGCGGACATGATCGACGATCGCGTGGCGCAGCAGCTGGTGAAACCAGGCGGTCAGGCTGTCGAAGTCGCGCAGTTCGCCGGCGTGGCGGAGGGCCTTGACGAGGCTGTGCTGGAGCACGTCCTCGGCGTCGGCTTCGTTGCCGCCGAGGCGGGCGGTGAGAAACGCCTTGAACTGGCGGCGCTGCGCGAGGAGGGCGTCGGCCACGGTATCGGACGGCGGAACCATGACGGAATCAGTCGGGGGCGGAGGATTTGTCGAGGGTGGGGGCGCGATCTGCGGCCGGTTTGCGCGCGGGCGGCGCCATGCGGAGCGAAAGCGTGCGACGGATCGCCCGAGGGCGCGGGCGAGGTCCGGCTGCGGAGAGGAGAGCAGTGCGGGCACGACGTCTCCGAAGCCGATGGCGAAAGCGCGGGCGGAGAGGCGGACGCGTTACGCGGCGTGCGGCAGCGTGCTGAGCGGAGCCGTGCCGTGCAGGTGGTCGCGGTAGGCGGTCGGCGCCTCGCCGGCGACGCGGCGGAAGACGCGGTTGAATTGCGAGAGCGACTGGAAGCCGGCGGCGTAGGCGGCCTCGCTGATCCGCGTGTGCGGGTTGAGCAGCTGCTGCTTGACCGTCTCGACGCGCGTGCGGGCGAGGTAGTCGGTGAACGTCAGGCCGGTGGCGCGCTTGAAGATCTTGCAGAAATAGAAGCTGCTCATGCCGACGGCACGGGCGACATCGTCGAGGCACAGATCGTCCTGCTGGTGTTCGGCGATGAAGGCGCGCGCCCGGGCGACCGCGGGCTGTTCGGCGGCGGCTTCCTGGACCATGATCTGGTTGCTGAGCGTGCCGAGGTGCTGCGCGAAGACGCCGAGGAGCCGGACCATCGAGTCGTATTGCTTCCGGGCGATCACGCGGGTGCGGAAATACGCGCCCTCGAGTTTGGCGAGATCGACCGACGCGCCCCACTCGGCGAGCTGGCGGCGGATTTTCTCGAAACCGGCCTTGGTCGGCGGACGCAGCAGGACCTGTCCGGTCTGGAGGTGGCCGAGGACCTGTTCGCCGACGCGCACGGGCGCGGCCGATTCGGTCAGGCCGGCGAAACACTGGAACGTCGCGGGCGCGTTGGCGGCGTCCGACTCGATGCGCTGCTGCATGCGCAGGCAGGCGGCGCAGGTCTGGTTGTTGGCGGCCATGAGCGCGCAGAACGGGTTGACCTGCTTCGAGTCGTGGATGGGGGATTGGAACGTCCCGACGGGCCGGAGCGCGAGCGGCAGTCCGGTGGTGGTTTCGAAGGCGGAGACGTAATCGCGGAAAATCTCGGTGCGCTGCAGGTGGCCGACGACGTTGCGGCTGGAATCGTGGGACGTGCTGACTTCGCTGACGGCCGGTGTGCTGGCGGCGGGGAACGTGGTGGGAGGCATGTCTGGAGCATACGGCACGATGGCGTTTTCGGACATCGGAGCCGCGGCGGTATCCGACTAGGGATTTTGCTTAGTCTGCTGAGTCGGGAAACCGTCAACGCGAGCCTGCGCGGGCGGGGCAACCAGAAGCGGACATGTTTCCTGGATTTCTTGCCCATCTGCCTGTCACGCGATGCTTGTCACAGAACTCCTGCATCGCCGCGATTGGGGGAGGTTGAAAGCGAAGACTTATCCGGATTTTTCATGCGGTTGATGCGGGAGGAGCCGGTCCTCCGCTCCGGACCGGTTTTGCTTTGGCATGCGTCCGCCAGCCACCGATCCGTCCGGAAGGGTGGGGACGGGTTCCTCTCTTCAGCGAGCATCGTTCAGAGCGCATTTTTTTCCCATGGAGATTAACCCAACCGTCTAGCTGCATGAGTCCGGCTCGGAGTGAAGTGTCATTTATTAAATGACGCTGTGCGCAGGGTCGCGTTGATAAAAACGCCCGGCAAAGGGGCGCGGAGGATGCGCGGAGTGGGGAGAACGGAGGGCTTGCGGATGGCGAGCCGAGGCCGAACAAAATGCTAAACGAAGGTTGAACCAAGATTGAGTGGAGGAGGTGCGGAGGACGCGTGGGCCGAAGCGAGTGGGTGGTGGTAGCGGTGGCCGGAAACGGGGGATTGGGTGCGGAGCGGAGGCGAGACGGACTCGCGCCGGGGAAACGACAACGATGCTGCGGTCGCGGGATCGGCCGCGGCCGCGGGCGTAGACGTGGGCCGTGCGGGCGGTTTTCGCCGGCGGAGGCGGCGCGGCCGATCCGGCCTTGCGCGTCGGCGGAGCCTCGGCACAGTGCCGGCCGTGGATTCGGCCGACCTCACTTCGTTGTCCCGGGAAGAACTGATCGCGCGGCTCCAGGCGTTGGAGCGGAAGCAGGCGAGCGCCGATCAGGAACTGCTGGCCGCCGTGAAGGAGTTGCGCGATGTGCGCGCGGCGATCGACGAGCACTCCATCGTCGCGATCACGGATGCGCGCGGCCGGATCACGCATGCCAACGACAAGTTCTGCGCGATCTCGAAATTCTCCCGCGAGGAGCTGATCGGCCAGGATCACCGGATCATCAATTCGCGCTATCATCCGCCCGAGTTCTTCCAGGACCTGTGGTCGACGATCGGCTACGGACAGGTCTGGCACGGCGAGATTCGCAACCGTGCGAAGGACGGCTCGCTCTACTGGGTCGACACGACGATCTATCCCTTCCTCGGCGCCGGCGGCAAACCGGAGCAATACGTCGCGATCCGCACCGACATCACCAGCCGCAAGGCCGACGAGGAGGCGTTGCAGCAGTTTGCCGCCGACCTCGCGGAGAAGAACAAGGAACTCGAGACGATCGTCTACACCGTGTCGCACGACCTGCGCTCGCCGCTCGTCAACGTGCAGGGCTTCGGCAAACAGCTCCAGCGCGCCTGCGACAAGATCCGCACGGCGACCGCCGCGGCGGCCGGCGGCATGGTGCCCGTCGCCGCGTTGCGGCAGCCGGTCGACGAGGCGATCCCGCAGGCGTTGCGGTTCATCAACGCCGGCGTGAACAAGATGGAGATGCTGCTGGCCGGCCTGCTGCGTTATTCGCGGCTCGGGCGGGTGGCGCTGACCATCGCGCCCATCGATATGAACGCGCTCCTCGCGGCGGTCGTGGCGGCGATGAAATTCCAGCTCGACGAGGCGAAGGCCGAGGTGCGCGTCGGCGCGCTGCCGGCCTGCCTCGGCGACAGCGCGCAGGTCAGCCAGGTCTTTGCCAACCTCCTCGACAACGCCTTGAAATACCGCGAGCCGTCGCGCCCGCTGCGCCTGACGATCAACGGCCGCGTCGAGGTCGGACAGGCGGTTTACACTGTGGCGGACAACGGGATCGGAATCCCGGCCGCGCACCAGCCGAAGATTTTCGAGATCTTTCACCGGTTGAATCCGGAAGCGACGCCCGGCGAAGGACTCGGCCTCACGATCGCGCAACGCGTCCTTGAGCGGCAGCGCGGCCGGATCTGGGTGGAAAGCGAGGAAGGCCGAGGCTCCGCGTTTTTTGTCTCGTTGCCGATGGGTTGAGCGAGCAAGTTCTGCGCACATGAAGGCAGAACCCGTGATTCTCATCGTCGAAGACGACGAAGGCCATGCCATCCTCATCCGCCAGAACCTCGAGGCGGCGGGGTTGAGCAACCGCATGGAGCATTTCCGCGACGGCCAGGCCGTGCTGGACTTCTTTTTCAAGGAAAACGCCCAGCGGCGCAACGAGCCGACGCAGACCTATCTCGTCCTGCTCGACATCCGCATGCCCAAGGTCGACGGCATCGAGGTGCTCCGCCGGATCAAGACCGATCCCGAGCTGCACAAGCTGCCCGTGATCATGCTCACCACGACGGACGACGTCCGCGAGGTCGAGCGCTGCCACCAGCTCGGCTGCAACGTCTACATCCAGAAACCCGTCGACTACGACAAGTTTGCCGAGGCGATCCAGCGCCTGGGCCTGTTTGTGACGCTTCTGCTCGTGCCGCCGGTCAAGGCCGCCTGAGCGCAGTCGTGACCGGGACCGACCCAGTCGTCTCGATCCTCGTCGTGGATGACGACGAGGGTCTGCTCATCCTCATGGCGGAAGCCCTGCGGGAGGAAGGCTACGACGTGCTGACCGCCGATTCGGGCGCGTCCGCGCTCGCGCGGCTCGGCTCGCGCCGGCCCGATCTGATGATCCTCGACCTGAAGCTCAAGGACGTCGGCGGCGCGGCGCTGTTGAAGCAGCTGCGGCGCGACGACATCACCGTGCCGTTCATCGTCGTGACCGGCCAGGGCGACGAGAAGGTCGCCGTCGAGGTGATGAAGCAGGGCGCGCTCGACTACGTGATGAAGGACACCGCGCTGCTCGAACTGCTGCCGACGGTCGTCAAGCGGGCGCTGACCGCGATCGGGCGCGACCGCGCGCTCGCGGCCGCGGAGCGCGACCGCCAGCGGCTCGAACGCGAAATCCTCGAGGTCAGCGAACGCGAGCAGCATCGCATCGGCGAGGATCTGCACGACGGCCTCGGCCAGCAGCTGACCGCGATCGAGATGCTCTGCACGTCGTTGAAGGCCGATGTGGCCGCGGCGCAGCCCTCGCTCACGCCGCAGGTCGAGCACATCGCCGGGATGCTGCGCGAGGCGATCGCGCAGACGCGCTCGATGGCCCGCGGACTCGTGCCGGTGAAGGACGAACCCGAGGCGCTCTGGGGCAGCCTCGTCGAACTCGCCGCCCGGACCGATGCGCTCGGCCGCACGCGCTGCCGCTTCGATTGTCCGCAGCCCGTCTCCGTCGGCGACAACATCGTAGCCGGGCACCTTTACCGCATCGCGCAGGAGGCGGTGAACAACGCGCTCAAGCACAGCCGCGCCCACCGCATCGATCTCCGGCTGGTCCGCGGCAAGGCCGTGCTCGAACTTTCGGTCGCGGACGACGGTCACGGACTCGCGAAAACGAAAGGCGCGGGCATGGGTTTGCAGGTGATGAAACATCGTGCGGCCATGATCGGCGGGGAGTTGACGGTCGAATCCCGGAACGGCCGCGGCGTGACGATCACCTGCCGCGTGCCCGTCGGGCGGACGGAGGAGCGGCCATGAGCGCGCCGGCCGGAGCGTCCGCCGGGCGGCGCCGGATCCTGATCGTGGACGATCATCCCTTCATGCGCGCCGGACTCGCGCAGTTGATCGACCGCCAGCCGGGCATGATGGTCTGCGGCGAGGCGGGCGATCCCGCGGCGGCGATGACCGAGCTGGCGAAGGGGCCCGTCGACCTCGTGCTCACCGACATCACGATGCCCGGCCGCAGCGGCATCGAGTTCATCAAGGACCTGCAGGCGACGCATCCGCAGCTGCCCATCCTCGTGATCTCGATGCACGACGAGCTGATCTACGCCGAGCGCGTGCTGCGCGCCGGCGCGCGCGGCTACATCATGAAGGAAGCCGGCGGGGAAAACCTCCTCGCGGCGCTCCGGCAGGTGCTGGCCGGCGAGGTTTACGTGAGCCCGAAGATGTCCGCGCGCATCCTCGGCAATCTCTCGGGCCGCCGGCCCCGCGGATCGAGCTCGCCGATCGAGCAGCTGACCGACCGCGAGTTCGAGGTGTTTCAACTGATCGGCCAGGGCAAGAGCACCCGCGACATCGCCAAGCAGCTTCACCTCAGTTCGAAGACCGTCGATGTCCACCGCGGTCACATCAAGGACAAGCTGGCGTTGAAGGACACGACCGCGCTCGTGCGCCACGCCGTGCGCTGGGTCGAGACGCAGCATCTGTCGGCCTGAACGCGGCGGGCCGCCTGTTTTGCGCCCGCGGCGCAAATCCGGTTCCCTTTTGCGCGACGGATCAGCATGATGCGCGGTTTATGAGCAGTGATGAGCCCCACGCGGACCTGGCCGCGGACTTGCGCGCGGCGACCGAAGCGGACCTCCGGCGGTTGTTCGACGATTACGTGCGCCTGTATGCGGCGCGCGACGACCGGCTCACCGGCTGGTTCAGCGACACGTTTTCCGGCTTCACGGGCGGCGGCGATTTTCTCGTGCAGGACCGCGAGGCCTGGGTCGCGATCACCCGCCGGGATTTCGCGCAGGTGAAGGAGCCGCTCAAGATCGAGCTCAAGGACCTCGCCGTCCAGTCGCTGGCGGAGACGGTCGCCGTCGCGACCGGCTTCTTCACCATCCGGCTGCCGATCCAGGATCACATCCTCTCGCGCGAGACCGCGCGGCTCGTGCTGATCTTCCGCCGGGAGGCCGCGGGCTGGAAGATCGCGCACAGCAGCATCTCGATCCCGTATCCGCTTGTCCGCGACGGAGAGGTCTATCCGTTGCAGGATCTGACCGAGCGCAACCGCGTCCTCGAGGAGCTCGTCGCCGGGCGGACGGCGGAGATCTCCGCGGCCAACGCCGCCCTCCTGCGCGGCAACGAGGCGCTGCGGCAGAGCGAGGAGCGGTATCGCTCCATCCTGCGGGCCTCGCCCGACGACATCACCATCACCGATCGCGACGGGCGCATCGTCCTGGTGTCGCCCATGGCCGCGAAGATCTTCCGCTGCGCCGAGCCGGAGAAATTCATGGGCGCGCCCTTGAGCGATTTCCTCGTGCCCGAAGACCGCGTCCGCGCCGCGGCGCAGGTGGCGCGAAAACTCCAGGGCGACGTCACCGGTCCGGGCGAATACCGCGGTCTCCGCCCCGACGGCAGTGTCTTCGACATCGAGGTGAACAGCGAATTCATCCGCGACGCCGACGGCGCGCCGAGCGGACTGGTCGTGATCGTCCGCGACATCAGCGGCCGCAAGCAGGCGGAGGCCGACCGCAAAAGGCTCGAGGCGGAGAACCGCCAGCTGCAGAAGGCCGAGAGCCTCGGGCGCATGGCCGGGGCGATCGCGCATCATTTCAACAACCAGCTCCACGCCGTGATCGGGCATCTGGAACTCGCGCTGGGCGAGCTGCCGGCCGATTCCGCGGCGCGGCCGGGCCTTGTCGCGGCGTTGCAGGCGGCCGGCAAGGCGACGGAGATCGGCCGGCAGATGATCACGTATCTCGGGCACGCCGACGTGCGCGGCGCGCTGCTGGATCTTGCCGGCACCTGCCGCGAAGGCCTGCGTCTGGTGCGCGTGCTCCTGCCTCCGGGCGTGACACTCGAAGCCGATCTGCCGGTGGCAGGGCCGTTTGTCCGGGCCGATGCCAACCAGCTCCAGCAGGTGATGACCAACCTGATCGTGAACGCGTGGGAGGCGATGACGGAGGGCCGCCGGGCCATCCGGCTCTGTATCCGGACGGTGGAGGCGGCGGAGATTCCGGCGACTCATCGTTTCCCGGTCGATCGCGCGCCGGCCGCGGGGCCGCATGCCTGCCTCGAGGTCGCCGATTCCGGCTGCGGGATCGCGCCCGCCGATTTCGAGAAACTGTTCGATCCCTTCTTTTCGCGCAAATTCACCGGACGCGGACTCGGACTCGCCGTGGTGCTGGGCATCGTCCGGGCGCACGGCGGTGTCGTCACCGTCGAGAGTGCGCTCGGCCGCGGCAGCGTTTTCCAGGTTTTCCTGCCGCTGCCGGCGGATGCGGAAAGTTTGCCATTGGCCCGGGACGGAAAATCCGCTTGTGCTTCCCCTCGCACGCTTCCCGCATGACTGCCGAAAACTCCCTGCGCCCCGAAACGACGATCGTCCGCAGCCCCGACCAGGTGTCGGGCGACCTCGACGGCAAGATCGTGCTGCTCTCGATCGAGAACGGCGAATATTACAACATGAACGAGGTCGGCAGCCGGATCTGGGCGCTGCTCGAGCAGCCGACGACCGTGGCGGCGCTGATCGACCAACTGTTGACGGAGTTCGAGGTCGAACGCGCCACCTGCGAGACCGAGGCGCTCGCGTTCCTCGAGCAGTTGCGGAAGGACAAGCTCCTGAAGATCGCCTGAGCGGCTCCATCGGGCCGGTTTTTGCGCCGGCCGGCGCAGAGACCGACGAGATCGAAAAGAGCGACTCCACGCGCGGCAGGCCGGCGACGGACCTCATTTCGCCGATGGCAGCGAACCGTCGGCGCAACTTGGACGGATGGGCGCAGGCGGCAGGGGGATTTCCGAACTCGCCGCGCGTGGCAGGCGGATGGATTTGGCGTGCGTTTCATGCGGGGGCGAATGAACGTCGCTGCGGTCCGCCATGCTCCACCGACTCATCCTCTGGCTTTCGCTCGCGGGCATGGTGCTCGCCCTGCATTTGTGGATACAGAAGGCCCGCGGTTTCGACCAGGGCTGCCTGGGGCTGAGCAAGCCCGAACTCGTGGACACGGCCGGCTGCCAGGAGGTCGGGGCGCTGCCGGCGAGTCATCTCTTCGGCGTGTCGAACGCCGCCTGGGGCTATGCGTTTTATTTCGGACTGGCGCTGCTGTCCTTCGGCAAGATCGTCGCGCGTCAGGGGACGGCGCGCCGGCTGCACGCGCTCGGCGAGATCGCGACGGCGGGGGCGTTTCTTTACTCGGTTTACCTCGTGTATCAGATGGGCTTCGTCGCGCACGCCTGGTGCGTGCTGTGCCTGACGTCGGCCGGGCTCGTCACGGTGCTGCTCGCGCTGCACGTCGCGATCCGCCGGCGCGGAGGCTTCCGGCCGGTGGAGGATGCGGCGCGCGGCGAGGAACTGGGGCGGGCGGCGGGCGCGCTGTTCGCGGCCGTGGGCGTGTTGGTGGCGGTGTTGCTGTTCGTGGACCGGCTGGGCACGCGACCGCTCGACCAGGGCTCGACCGCGAAGGAACTCGAGCGTGTCGTCGGCGAGGCGCTGCCGAGCTACATCGATCCGGCGAAACTCGCGGAGATGCGCACCTGCCGTTTCGACCGGGATGCGCCCGTGCTCGCGCCGGGCGTGTTCACGGGGCCGACGACGCCGTTTCTCGGCGCGGCCGGCGGACCGGAGGTGATCGTGTTCTACGATCCGAATTGTCCGCATTGCAAAAGATACCATGCGACGTTCCTGCGCGTGGCGGAGACCTACAAGGATCGCGCGCGCTTCACAGTGCTGCCTCGCCTGCTGTGGAACCAGTCGATCCTGCAGGCCGAGGCGTTGAAGCTGGCGGAGGGCAGCGGGAAATATTTCGAGCTGTGGCAGCGGATGTTCGACCTGCAGCCGGGACCGCGGAAGAGCCTGACGCTGGAGCAGATCGCCGGACTGTTTCGCGAACTGGGCCTCGATGCGGCCGATCTCGAGCAGCGGCTGGAGGCCGCGAAGCCCGCGGTGCTGGCGGCGCGCGCGGCGGCCAAGCGGGCAGGGATCAGCAGCGTGCCGGCCGTCTACATCGACGGACGCAATGTCTGGACGATGAATCGCGGCGAGGACTGTCTCGGCAAGCTGATCGAGCGGGTGCGCTCACGCGCGGTGAAGCCGGCGGCGACGGACGGGAAACCGTAAGGTTGGCCGGCAAGGGCTGAACGTCCCCGTCGGCGGTCGCGGGGGGCGCGCGTATCCGTTTTGTGGGCGTGACAACGATTCAGGAGGACGGGAGCGCCGCCAGCGCGCGCTGCACGTCGGCCAGCACGGACCCCCAGTCGCCCGGGCGCGTCTGGCGGAAGAGCCGCATCGTCGGATACCACGGGCTGTCGGTGCGACCGGCGAGCCAGCGCCAGTCGGCCGCGAACGGCAGCAACACCCAGACGGGCACGCCGAGCGCGCCGGCCAAATGTGCCGCCGACGTGTCGACCGTGACGACGAGATCGAGGCAGGAAACGATGGCGGCGGTGTGGGCGAAATCGCCGAGCCGGGCCGACAGGTCCTCGATCTGCGGCAACGCGGACAGGACGGCGGCGTCGGCCGGGCGCGGATCTTTTTGGAGACTGAAAAAACGGTGCGGCTGGTCGCGCGCGATCGTGGCGAAGTCGGCCAGCGGAATCGAACGGAGGTGGTCGTTTTTATAGGACGGGTTGCCCGACCAGGCGAGGCCGACCTTGCGCCCGGAACCGAGGGCGGCCCGCCATGCGGCGATGGCGGCGGGCGCGGCGGAGAGGTAGGGGACGCGGGCCGGAATGGTGTCGAGGCGCGTGCCGAAGGCGCGGGGCAGACTGAGCAAGGGACAATGCCAGTCGGCCGCCGGCAGCGGTTCGCCGGGGATGATGACGGCGCGCACGCCCGGCACGGTGGCGAACAACGGCTTCAGCACGGCGGGCGCGCCGAGCGTCACCTCGGCGCCCGCCTCGGCGGCGAGCGTGGCATAGCGCACGAAGTGGATCATGTCGCCGAGACCCTGCTCGGTATGAATAAACAGCGACTTTCCCCGGATCGGAGCCTGGCCATCCCAGCACGGAGCATCGATCGGGCAGGCTGCCCGGCCCTCGCCGATGACGGTGCGAAACTCGTAGTTTTCCCAGCCGGCGGCGAAATCGCCGGCGGCCAGCTGGGCGAGGCCCAGATTGTAGCGCAGTTCGGCGGAGCGGGGATGCCTTTCGCGCAGGCCATCAAGCAGGGCGCGGGCTTCGTCGAGCCGGTTTTGCGCGATCAGGACGGTGCCGAGATTGTTGCCGGCCGAATAGTGTCCCGGCAGGAGGTCGAGCGCGCGCCGGAAGCTCGCCGCGGCTTCGTCGAGCCGGCCGGCCGCCTGCAGCACGGATCCGAAGGCCGCATGTGCGTCGGCCCGGTCCGGAGCCAGGGCAATCGCGCGCTGGCAGAGGACGCAGGCCTCGTCGAATTTCCGCTGCTCGCTCAACGCGATCGCGAGATGTTCCAGGGTCTCCGGCTGGTCGGGCGCCGCCTCCAGCGCCGCGCGGAGGACCTTGGTGGCGGCGGGCAGATCGCGCAGGCCCAGTAGGGAAAGGCCGAGATTGCGGCGCGCATCGACCAACCCCGGGCGCAGGCTGAGGGCGTTGTGATAGGCGGCGACGGCCTGCGGAAACTGGCCCAGGGAACGGAAGACATCGCCGAGGCCGGCCTGCGCTTCGGCGAAGCGGGGCCGGAGAGCCAGGGCCTGTTGCAAGGCCGCGAGCGCGTCGGCCGGCTGGCCGCGGGCGAGGAGCAGCGTGCCCAGCCGCTGGAGGATCTCGGGCTGATGCGGGTCGACGGCGAGCCGATGGCGGCAATCTTCCAACATGTCATCGCTGCGTTCGCCGGCGGGCGCGGCGCAGTCCGGGGCGGGAGCGGGCGACGGAGTGTTCATGACGGAAGCGGGGGAATGGAAACGGCGGGGTTCATAGGAACGGGGGAGCGTTACAGGCGCCAGAGATAGATCTGGGAGATTTTGAACCGGTGGGGACGGAGGATCTCCGTGCGCTCGGGCGGCCAGTCGGGGAAGACATAATCGTGCGAGACGATGCGCAGGCCGGGGCGGGCCTCGCGGGCGAGCTTGTCGCGCAGGCGCGGGAAGAATCCAGGAAGCAGATACAGGCACAGCACGGTCGCGGCGGACAGGTCCTGGGCGAAAAGATCGCCGCGGACGAAGGTCGCGCGTGTCGCGACGCCGGCGCGCACCGCATGCGCGGTGGCTTCGGCGACGCGCGCGGGATCGAGATCCACGCCCACGCTTCGCGCCCCGAACTCCTTTGCGGCGAGGACGCCGAGCCGGCCGTCGCCGCACCCGAGATCGCAGACCACGTCGTCGGGACCGGTCCCGGCGAGGACGAGCATGCGGCGGGCGACGGATGGCGTCGTCGGCAGAAACGGCACCCGGTCGACGTCGGCGGGCGGTGGCGTCACGGCCGGCTCCGGTCCGGTTTCGACCGCGGCCAGGCGAGACGGTCGCGGCCAGGCGAGACGGTCGAAGACGGCGGCGGCGACGCGGTCCCATGTGGCGGGCAGCCCGAGGGCCGCCGCCTCGCGGGCGGCGCGATCCCAGTCGGAAGGGCCGAGCCGGCGGGCGAGCTGCACGAGTTCCCAGGCATCGCCGAGCCGGATTCGGATTCCGGGATCGCGGCGGGCGGCTCGCTGGAGCAGTTGGTGCAGGGGAGAAAGACTGAGGAGCCGCCGGCCGCCGATGTCGATCGCGACCGCGTCGGACCAGAGCCGGGTGGAGTCGGTTGCGGCGGCGAAGGACGAGGCGAGCAGCACGGGACTGCGGTCGATACGGAAGAGTCGTTGCGAACCGGTTTCGGTGGGGTGGCCGGCCTCGCGGACCACAGCCAGCGCGCGGTCGAGAAGTCCGGTCGGCACGAGATAACGGAGTGCGCGGCTGGGCTCGATACGGGAGAACGCTGCAGCGGGATCGGGCGGCAATCCCTCGATCGGCAGCGCGGCGATGCCGGCACGATCGAACGCAGCCTGCAACAGGCACAGTTCGCGGATGCGGCTCAGGACGCGGAGTTGGTTGACCTCCCAGAACGTGTCGAGCTGGCCGAGCACTGTGTCTGGGCAACGCGCCCGGTCGGGCGAATGCGCCAGCGTTTCCCGGAGAAAGAGCAGCGCGCCTTCCTGCCGGCCCAGCCAGAGCAACCGATCCCAGTCGACTGCGGCGAGCAGGGCGGGAAACTCTCTGCCGGTCCCCGAGGGATCGAGCGACGCCCGGATTGCGGCTTGGAGCAGATGCGATTCGGCGGAACGGTCGGACACGGTGGGGGGGAAGAACGCTTGCGACGAAGACGAGACGGTTTGGCTGCTCATCCTGCTTGGGACTCGTGCCATTGCAGGAACGCACCGGTGACGATGGCCGCAACCAGGGCGTGATCCCCGCCGAAGGACGGGTTCGCGTGCCGGGCCTGCCAGCGCGCGCACAACCGGGGGTAGTCGAGGCAGTCGCGCACCAAGGCGGAAGCGCCGAGCCGCTCGACCTCGGCGGTCAGCAGAGGCTCGGCCTGGGCGAAGTGGCGCTGGAATTCCGGCTGGGGAAACCCGCGCGTGACGCGCAGACGCACCTCGTCCGGCAGCAGGTCGCGCAGGCTCTCGCGCAGAAGCCGACGGTCCCAGCCGTCGCGGATATGCTGGTCGAACGGCAGCGAAAGACAGAACTCGTTCAGCCGACGGTCGGTGAGCGGGGCTCCCATGATGCGCCGGGTCGGAAGACGGGAAATGACCGCCGGGGCGGCGCCGACCTGTTGCGCGGCGAGATGCTGGTAGCGACGCTGGAGATGAGCCCGGAAGTCGAGCGGCGGGCGATCCTGCTCGGCGCGATAGCCCTGCAAACGTTCGACGAGGGCGGTGCGTTCGCGCAGCGCCGGATGCAGGAAATAAAGGCCGTCGTCGGGCGAAGGGACGAAGCGGGTGGGCCAGCCGCGCAGGAGGCGTTTGAAGGGATTGAGGGCGGTCTGCCGGGCGAGCCCGCGAAACGGCCGTCCGTGGACGCGGCTGTGGCCCCGGGTTTCGCGCCACCAAGCCGGCCAGCGGCCGGTCAGCGCGAGGTAAACGAGATAGCCGCTGGGGAACGCCTCGAGCGAGATCAGGGCGTTGCCGCCGCCGCCGGTCCAAAGTGTGCCGATCCCGAGATGGTCGAGCGGTCCGACGACTCCCGGATCATCCGCGGCGGGCAGGCCGCGAGAAGGGACGAGGTTGTCGGAGAAAAAATCGTCCCAGGCGGGCCGTGGCGCCGGGCCGGAATTGGAACGAAGGAAATGAAAATCGACCGAAGGAGTGTGAGCGCGCAGTGCGGCGGCGTAGCGGGATTCGTCGAGTTCGCGATCGGGCCTCGCGTAGCGGGCGTCATCGCGAGGCAGGACATGGAAAGCCTGCAACCGCCGGCCTTCGGCGGCGAGCAGCGGGCCGGCGAAGGCGGCGACCGCCGAGGAGTCGAGTCCGCCGCTGAGCAGCAGACCCACCTGCGACGGCGCGCGCCGGAGCGAGCGGCGGACGGCGGCGGCGAACTCGGTGCGAAAAGCCTCCCGATAGTCGGCCTCGGTGTTCAAGCGCAGGATACGCCCGGGATCGGGCGTCCAATAACGGGTGGTGCGAAGGCCGGTCGCATCGGCGACCAGGGTGTGCGCGCCGTTGAGGCGGATGATGTCCCGATAGAGCGTCCGCGGCGAGGCCCGCCAGACGCCGGCGACATGCTCGGCCAGCGCGATCTCGTCGATCCGGCGGGGCACGCCGGGCAGGGCGAGGAGCCCGCGCAGCGTGCTGGCGAAGGCCAGCCGGCCGTCGCCGCTCCACAGATACAGCGGTTGCAGGCCGCGGAAATCGACCGCGCAGAACAGGCGCCGGGCCCGGTGATCCCACACGGCGAGGGAGAACATGCCTTCGAGACGGGCGGGGCAGGCCTCGCCCCAGCGGGCGAAGGCGGCGGACACGAACTCGCCGTCGGAGCGCCGGCCGGATTCCTCGTCGTTCCAGCCGAAGGCGGCGGCGAGCTCCGGACGATTTTCCAGCAGGGCGGTCGTGACGAGTGCGAACCGGCCGTCGGCACTGTGCAGCGGCTGGCGTTCCAGCCGGTCTTCGGGCAGGACAAATTCCGTCAGGTGTCCGAACGCCGCCGCGGGGCTGAGCCGGCGCTCGACCCGATCGGTCCGCCCGATGCCCATGGCCGCGAGCATCCGGTCGATGTGGTCCGGCGGAAGCGGCGCCTGGTCGAAGCGAACGATTCCGGCGAGACCGCGCATGGGGATTGCATTCAGGCGACGGCGGCGATCGATGCACGCCCTAACTGTGAAATAACGCAAAGATTGATATCCAAAGAAAGGGATTTTGGCTTGCGTTAACTGAGTCCAATCTCATGCAGTAGCCGCGATGAAAACGACCAACACTACTGTCCTCTGTCCGCGTGCGTCGTCTGAAAAGCGCCGGTGGGAAACACCGGTGGTATCGAAGCTGGGCATGGCCTCCACCGAGATGGGGCCTCATGGGGGACAGTCGGAATACACGAACTTCAATGGATGCGGTCCGGTGCGGGTGGAATCCGTGACCACCTCCAAGTGCGGCGGAAGTTGAACGCGGTCCGGAGGCGGTGGCGAGAGAGGGACAAGGATTCTGGCCCGCATTTTGCGCGGGCAAAAAGGCCCGGCGAAACGCCGGGCCTTTTTTTATTGCGATTACGGATACGCTCCGGGGCTACGGGCGTGAGGGCCATTCCCCGTAGAGGCAGATGCAGTAATTGAGCACGAGGTAGGGCTGGCGGTTTTCGTGCGGGGTAGGACTGGCGCTGCCGGCGGGTTGAACGACGCCCGGCATGAGCACGCTGGTGGGGGGGGTGGCATTGCTGAACAGGATCAGCGGGGTGGATTCGGCCGACGGGACGACCGTGGCGGAAGGCGCGCCAGTCTGGCCGGCCGCGGCCGGGTTGGCGGGAATCTGGACGTTGACGTTGTGTTGGTGCGGGGGCAGCTGGCTGCTGGCGAGAGTCACGCCGGCGGTGCCGGCCGTGACGCCCAAGGTTCGCGGGGTCAGGCCGGCGCCGTTGCCGGCGCCCATAATCACCCGGCCCTGAAGATTGGGTAGTGCGAAGGTGGCGTTGACCGTGCCGCCGTAGATATTGCCGATGATGGCGTAGAGCGCCTGGTTCTGCGCGATGTTGATGATGGTTCCGCTGCACCTGGCCCAGTCGTAGGGGGGGAAGTTGAAGGCGAAGGCGCGGATTTCTCCGGTAAAAGGATCAGCCATGGTAGGGGGACTCCGAGTTAGGTTTGTTGAGAAGGGTAGAGGCCTCGCGTGCAGATAATATACGTGAGCGGCATCGAGGGCATCACGCTATCGTGGGGGGCGCCGCTGGGCGCATTTACGGCGATGGTGGAGTTGTGGAGTTGTACGGTCGCGGCCACGGTCGTGACGGTGGTCTGGGTCTGATAGATGTTGAGAAAATTGCCCGTGCCGCCGGGTTTCATCCCTGTGGTGTTGCCGAGTATCAGCGTGGGACCGGGCGTCGAACTCGAACCGGCGTTGGTGGTGGCCAGCAGGGGGTGGGTGTGGGCGGGCAGGCTGGCGGCGGTGAGGGTCGCTTGCTCGGAACCGCCGGTCTGGCCGAGGACGCGGGCCGTGAGGCTGGTCCCGGTGCCGCGGTGAATCGGGACGCGACCGCGCAGATCGGGGAGCTTGAAGGTGGTGACGCCATCGCCGCCGTAGGTGGTGCCGATGAGCGCAAACAGGGGTTGGTTGTCGTTTACACCGATGAGCGTGCCATCGCACAGGTGCCAGTCTAACGGCGCGTAGGTGCCGGCGAAAATGCGGATTTCTCCAAGATAGGCTTCGGACATGAGGGAAGTCTCCAGTGGGTGGTTTAGCTGCGCTGCGGGAAGAGGCCGGTGGTCGCGATGCAGAAATTGAGAACCGCGAAGGGCTGCATGTTGCCGTGCGCGCCGCTGCCGCCGGCATTCGTGACGGTCGAGGGGTGGAGCGAAACCGTGGTGCCTGTGGAGGGGGCGGCGTAGATGGTGTTGGGGGTCGGCGAAGGGCTGACCTGCGCATAGAAATTGCCGGTCGGCAGGTTCTTGTTGGCCGCGCCGGCAATCACATTGAAGTCGTGGTAATGCAGCGGAACGTTGGCCGTGGTTAGTGTCACGGATTCGGCTCCGCCGGTCTGGCCCACCGTGTAGGTCACGGACGGGGTGTCGGTGTTGATGCCGTCGTCGAGGCCGGCGCGGCCGCGGAGATCGGGCAGGGCGAAGGTGGTGGAGGGGGAACCGCCGAACTGGTTGCCCAGCAGGGCAAACAGCGCCGCGTTCTGGTTGACGGGCAGAATCTGTCCGTCGCAGAACGCCCAGTTTTTGGGAGCGAAGCTGAACGAGAAGATCCGGATTTCTCCGATGAAGGGGTCTGACACGGGAGTCCTGGGTTGAGGGTTGGGGGCGAAGTCCGGCCGGAGCGGTCAGACCGATTCCGGTGCGCGCAGCAGATTGAAGGCGGCTTCGTAGGTGAAGCCGTCCGACGTCTGGCCGACAGGCACGAGGAAGAGGTGAAGTTCGCCCAGCCGATCATGGTGCAGCCGATGGGTCTTTTGCGGCAGCAGCGGCGGCGGGGCGGCGAACAGGAGCGAGAAAACGAATTGCCGCGGCGTGTCGTGCACCACGGTGGCCGAGGTGAGCGTCAACGGCACGACGCCAGCCTCCTCGTCGTCGACCCGGAAGGCGGTGCCGAGGCAGCTTTGATAGTCGGAGAACGAAGTGACGACGTGCATGGAAGAGAGACTCATGCGCCGGCGGATACGGCGCTGGCGACGGGAGCGGCGTTTCGCTCCATCAGGACATAAATCCCGTTGGTGGTGCGGACCGGGGCGAAGCCAAGGCGGGTGTAGAGATGCCTGGCGGGATTCTGCTGCTCGACGTGGATGGAAACTTTCCAGCCGAGCCGGTCGCCCTCCTCGAACAGATTGTGAAAGATCCGCGTCGCAATGCCGCGATTGCGGAAGGCCGGCAGCAACGCGATGTCGACCACGCGCAGGTCGTGCTCCGTCATGTTTCGATGGATATAGAGACGCCCGGCCGGCTCTCCGTCCACGAGGATGATTTCGCGCTGGGCGTGGGGATAGGTGCGATCCCAGTCGCGGGTCTGAAAGTCAAACTGCTGCCGCAGAAACGCGCGCTTCTGCGCGTCGGGCCAGCCGGCGACGCTCATTTCCTCCCAGCGCGTGCTGGCGTAGACGTCGCCGAGGAACTCCACGTCGAAGGGCGTGATGGCGCGAAAATCAAGCGAAGGGGATTTCACGGCGAAGGCGCGCGGGCGGGGAACCGGCGGGATGGGGGGTGACAACCGGCGTGGAGGGATAAAGTAAAGCCGTTGTTTGGTTGCAAGAATATAGATTATTCATGGCGATAATATTGATGCTTAAATCATGCATTATCCTCGCGGAGGATCTGGTGCCGATCGCGGTCGCCGTCGCGCAGGAGCCTTGCCGGGCTGGTCGCGGATGGCGTTGCGGCACCGATCTGCCAGCCGCCGTTGCAGCGGGGAGGAGACGGTTCTCTTGTCTCGCTGGCTTTCGCCCCCGTGATGCAGGCCGACCCGCTCGGCCCGGTTCGGCTCCGGTGAAAAGGGGACGGCAAGGGAAGGCCTCCGCGCGCGAGTGCAGGTGCGGAAACGTTTCAGGTGTGCGAAACGCCGGGTTATCCGCGAAATGAACCCGATGGACCGCGACGCGGATCTTTCGTCGGAGGCCGTGCCGCGGAGACCGATGGCAACCTTTGTCCTCTCGACCGGCCGGTGCGGCACGCAGTGGCTGGCCTGGGCGCTGGCTGTGGCGGTCGGAACGCACGGCCGGGTGGAACACGAACCGTTGGGCGACGGCTACCGCCCGCGGCTGATGCTGGCCGGCGGAGCGCCCGAGCGCCTGCCTGCAGCCGACCGGGAACGCATCGAGGCACATCTGACGACGATCGAAAACACCCTTCGGGATCGGGATTACTATGAGACGGGCTTTCCGTGCTGGAGCGCGCTGCCCGTTCTGCTGCGCCGTTTTGCAGGCCGGGTTCGCGTCGTCCATCTGACGCGCCATCCGGTGCCAACGGCGTATTCGTGGCAGGCGCATGGCGCGTATGTGCCGCCGTTGCTGCCGTATCTGCGGGAGAAGATCTTGCTCTGCCCCGCCGATGCGGGCGTCGCGTTTCCGGAATATGCGGAGCGGTGGCCGTCGATGCGGGCGTTCGAGCGCGGCCTGTATTATTGGGCGGAGGTGCATGCGTTCGGGCTCGCGATGGAAAAACGCACGCGGGCCCCGTGGTTGCGGCTGGGCTACGAGGAACTGTTTCGCGGCGCCGGCTGGGAGCGGCTGGTTGCGTTTCTCGGCTGGCCCTGTCCGTCCGGCCCGCAGGCGGCGCTCGGAGAGCAGGTCGACCGGTTCCGGTTTCACCTGCTGGACTGGATGGAGCCGGAGGCGATCCTGCGGCATCCGATCGTGTGCGATGTTGCGCGGCGGCTCGGCTACGATCCGGCCGCGGTCGACGTGACGGCCCTGCGGCGGCGCTATCGGGCGGGCATCGCGGCCGGGCACGTGGCGAGAAACGCCTCGTAGGCGGGCAGGCACCAGCGCTGCGCGGCCGCGATGAGGGCGGGCGTCGCCGCACGGCGCTTTTCCTCGGCGTCCGGGGTGAAGGGAGCGTCCTGATTCTTGGGATCGCCGGCTGCGGCCTTTGCGAGGAGGGCCTGCTCGGCCGGGTCGAAGGCGCAGCCCGGCATCGCGTCCCAGACGAAGCGCGGCAGCTGCTCGTATCCGACCGGGATCACCGCGTCGCGAAACGCCCGTGCGGCCCGGAAAAACGCGCCGAGGATCGCCGCGGCGTGCTCTTCCGGACTCAGTGCGTCGCGCTCGGCGACCGTGAGTCCGAGTTGCGCGGGCGTCACCGTGCCGCGCACCAGCGTCAGGCTCGGCCGGCGTATCAACGAAACCAACACCTCGAGCGGGTGGCGGTGCAGAAAGAGCAGCGGCGTGAGCGGGAAGGCGCGGCGGATCAGCGGCAGTTCGAAGATCGACCAGGCGTCGAGCTTGACGAAAAGCCGCCGGTGGCCGCCGGGTGCGGCGCGGGCCGTCGCGGCCACGGTTCCGCGGAGCAGGGCGATCCGGTCGTCGTCGGTCACGTCCCGCCGGTGGCGGTGCAGTTGGAGCACGTCATCAATGATGGGCGGCTCCGAGAGGACGACATGATCGGGCAGTGCGGCGAGCATCCGGGCGACGAGTGTGGAGCCGCAGCGCGAGACGTGGAAGATGAGTGCGTCGGGTGCATCGCCTTCGATCTTCCGCAGGACGCTCGCCGGCGTCGAGGGCGGCGGGCGGGGCCGGTTGGCCGGGAGCCGTCGGAAGCGGAGCAGCGTGGCGTCGAAAAAAGCCTCGGTGTAGGCGGAGCCGTCGGTCGCGAGCCATTCGACCCGCATTTCGCCGGGGGCGGAGACGAGACGCCGGGGCACGCACCCGGTCATGGGACGGGGGCCGCGGCGATGTCCGCCTCGGGATGCCGGCGCCGCAGCAACGCGAGGAACGCCTCGAAATCGTCCCGATGGAGCCGGTCCGGATCGGGCGAAGTCTCGATCTCCGCGATCCAGCCGTCAGCGGCCCGATCGGCCGGCGACATCGGCAGGTTCAACCGCAATTGCCACGACCATCGTCCGGGCCAGTGCAGGACCAGCGCGCCCCGTTTCGAGTGAAAGCCGACGCGCGTGATCGGCGATGACAACGTGGCCGCGGTCGTGGCGAACAACGCCATCAGCGCCGACGCGGGCGTGACGGCGGGAAAGCGCACGCGGGCGGTGTGGTTGTCCTCGCGCGGCCGGGGCGCGGTCGCGAACACCTGTCGCAGCCAGTCGTCGACGCGGCAATCGATCACGAGATGGATGCGGTCGGTCGCGCCACGGTTCTCGACGGCATGGGGCAGGTTGACGTTCGTATACCAGCATTCACCGGGCGCCATGACGAGCCGCTGGCCGTCGAGGAGGAAATACACGTCGTCGCTCGTGACGACGGGCACGTGGAGCCGCACCTCGCCGTCCTCGAAATCGAGGGCGTGATCGACGTGTTCGGCGACGTGCGAGCCGGCGTCGAGCTTCAGCAGGCGCGCCGCCATGATCGGGCAGCGCAGGGTCGCGAGCACCGTTTGGAAATACGGACTGCGGCGGAGCAGCGCGGTGTCTTCGAAGGATTCGGCGCCGTGCGCATCGGGCACAAGATTGGTGGCGGACCCGGCGATGGAGCGGAGCGGGGCGCCGCACCACCGGCCGTCGTAGCGCCGGCGGTTGAGATGCGGGATCCATTCGTCGTCGGCGACGCCGGCGAGATCGGTGCGGAGCTTTTCGGGATCGAAATGGAACGGAAGCCGGAGGCCGCGCATGGCGGGAGGGGTCAGCCAGGAATTTCGTCCGCAAACGTCGCGAGCACGCGATGGCGCGCGGCTTCGCTTTCGCCGGTGACGATCTTGTCGCCGGCGCGGAGCCAGGCGTGCGCCTGCAGGGCTTCGCGCTTCGCCGGGTCGAGGGCGACGCCGAGGTAAAGCGTCGTCGCGACGCCGCGCCGTCGCAGCATCCGCTGCGCGGCGACCGCTTGGGGGAGGCAAACGAAGCCGAACGGCACGTAGCGCGCGGCCGTCTGCACGGCCCAGGAAACCTTCACCGCGACGGCGCGTTCGGCGGGGGTGACGGCCGGCGGCGTCTCGGCCTGCACGCGGCCGAGGCGCGCGGCGAGCCAGCGGAAGGGGATCGTGTGGATCAGCAGTTTCGCCCACGCGAGCCGCAGCAGCGCCTCGAAAAAGACGAGCCGGTCGCGCCACCCGCGGCGGAGGAATTTTCGGAGTCGCTGCATCGGTTGACCGGACGGCAGCACGGCATTCGGGGCCCCGGGAGGCAAAGCGAATCGGGCCGGTGCGCGCTCAGGCGCGCGTGTCCTCGGCGACGAGACGGCGGAAGACGCCGTGCTCGCGGCGCGCGAGTTCGTCCCACGTGCCGGTTTCCGCGATCCGCCCGGCCTCGAGCACGACGATGCGGTCGGCCATGCGCACGGTCGAGAGCCGGTGCGCGATCAGGACGAGGGTGGTCTCGCCGTGGAGCCGCTCGATCGCGTCCTGCACGAGCCGCTCGTTGTGCGTGTCGAGCGCGCTGGTCGCCTCGTCGAGCACGAGCAGCGTGGGCCGGCGCAGCAGGGCGCGCGCGAGCGCGATGCGCTGGCGTTCGCCGCCGGAGAGCCGCACGCCGCGGTCGCCGACGATCGTGTCGAGGCCCCGGGGCAGCCGGTCGACGAATTCCGCGGCGGCGGCGGCGGCGAGGGCGGCGCGCAGTTCGTCCTGCGTCGCGTCGGGGCGGGCCCAGAGCAGGTTGGCGCGGACGGTCTCGTGAAACAGAAACGTTTCCTGCGGCACGTAGCCGATCGAGTGGCGCCAGTCGTGCAGCCGGTCGCCGGCGAGCGGAGTGCCGTCGACCAGGATGCGGCCGGCGGCCGGCGGGAGCAGCCCGAGCAGCAGGTCCGCGAGCGTGCTCTTGCCGGCGCCGGAGGGACCGCACAGCGCGGTGGCCTGGCGGGCGGGGATGACGAGGTCGAGGTCGCGCACGGCCCACGCCGGCGCGGCGGGATCGTAACGGAAGGAGACCCGCTCGAACCGCACCCCCTCGCGCAGGACGAGCGGCCGCACCACGGCGGGGGCGGGGGCCTCGGCCGCGGCGGCGAGCCGGTCGTGCAATTCCTCCGTGGCGGCGAACGCCGGCAGCGCCTGCACGACCTGATGCCACTGACTCTGGAGCACCGTCGCGTGCGACAGCAGTCGCGTAAAAACGAATACGAGCACGAGCAGCGGCGCGGTGCCGAGGTGGCGGACCTCGACGGCGAAGTAGACGAAGAGGCTGAGCGCGAGCACGGCGCCGACCTCGAGCCAGATGCTGGTGGCCGCGTTGATGCGCTGGAGCCGCATGGTGTGGCGCGCGATCGCGTCCATCGCGCGCCGGAAGTGCTCGAAGTGATGCGCCTCCCGGCCCTGGCTCTTGGCGATCTTCATGCCGGCGAGGTGTTCGGTGACGACCGCGGCCATCTCGGCGCGCTGGCCCTGTGCGGTCCGTCCGAGTTCATACGAGCGGCGGCGCAGCCGGCGCAGGCCGACGCCCACGACGAGCCCCGAGGCGAGCGCCATCCCGGCCATCATGGGGGAGAGGCTCAGCGCGATCCCAACCTGCACCAGCGCGACGAAACCGAGGCTGAGCAGCGCCAGCATCTGCCGCGTGCCGATGCCGACCATGGGCAGTTCGGAGAGCAGCGCCTGGGTGAGATCGGACGAACGCTGGCGCGTGAGCGAGAGCCAGCCGGCCTGGATCATGGCGCGGTAGAAACGGTCGCGCAGGAAGCAGACGAAATCGGTTTCGAGCCGCAGGTTCAGCGTGTTCGACCAGGCCCGCAGACCGGCCTGCGCGGCCTTGATCGCGATGAAGACCGCCAGAATCAGCGGCAGGGCAAACGCCGAGTCGTGGTGCTGCAGCAGCGAGGTGATCGAACGGTAGACGCCGGGCGAGCCGCCGCCCTGGGCGAGTCCGAGCGTGTGCAGCAACGGCACGAGCATCAGCAGTCCGGTGCCTTCCAACGCGCCGATCACGATCAGCAACGCCACCGCGACCCACAACCGCGGCCCGGCGAAGCCGGCGAAGCGGCGCCAGTAGGCGAGGAACAGCGGGAAAACGCCGGCGGGGGGAGTGGAAGAGGTCACGGAGAGCGGTGGGGGCGGAGCGCGGCGGCCCGGCGCCAGAGCCACAGAAACGGCGTGAGGACGTGATACAAGCCGAAGAGCGGATCGGGCAGCTTCACCATCTTCCAGCTCGAAAGCGAAACCAGGTGCGGGCGCAGCACGGCCAGCTTGGCGGCGGCGGCGCGCGGCAGCCGCACGCGGTAGGCGAGTTGGCGGCACCATTCGACGGTGCGGTCTCCGGCGTCGGCCTCGCCGGCCAGCTGGCGCCGGGCCTCGGCGCACAAGGCCTGGACGGCCGCCTGTTCGCCGGCGGAGGGAGTGAAGGCGGCGGGCGCTCCGGCCCCTAGCAGATCGTGCGCGAGAGCGGCGCCCTGGAGCAGCGGCCGCTCGATCCCTTGGCGCCGCGCGTCGGCGACGAGCGCGGTCCAGTCGATCGCGGGATCGCGCAGCAGCAGCGCGATGTCGACGAGCCAGAAGAGACGGAACCAGCCGTGGCGCGCGCCGTGTTGAAAAAGATAGCACGCGTTCACGTCGGCCGGCGGCGTGAGGAGAGTCCGGCCGTCCAGGACCTCCGGGATCGCGCGGGTCCAGAGATCGGTGGACGCGGGCAGGTGTTCGAGCCGCCACAGCAGTTCGACGCGCAGGCCGGAGGCCGCCGAGACGTATTCGAATTCGTATTGGGTTTCCCGATAGGCGCGGTCCTGCCGCGGGGTGAGGGCGAAGTCCGGCCGCGTGCGGGTGCAGCCGGCGGCGCGGAGCAGCGCGTCGGCGCGCGTGACGTTTTCCGGCGCGACGAGCAGGTCGAGGTCGCCGGCGCGCCGCTGGCCCGGGGCGCCGTAGAGCCGGCGGGCGAGCAGCGGACCCTTGAGGCTGAGCAGCGGAATGCCGGCGTCCGCGAACGCCGGCGCGAGCCGGGCGAGTTCGCCCGACTGCGTCTGGGCGCGGCGGGCCGTCTTCCGGGCCGTCTCCTGCCAGCGCAGCGTGACCGGCACGGGCAGACGGGCCTTGAGCGCGAGCGGCACGCGGTGGTGCAGGAACCCGCCGACGGCGTGCCGGTGCACGAGGCCGTCGAACACCGTCCAGTCGAGGTTGGCCGCCGGCGGCTCGAGGCCGTCCGTCCCCTCCGCGCGGAGTCCGGCTTGCAGCAGGCGCAGCAGCAGGCGCAATTCGGGCGGGAGGTTTTCCGAAATCGGCATCGGCGGGGCACTCCAGTGCATTGCGCGGCGTGCGCAAACACCGAAATCGCGATTCCGCAGCCAAATCGCCCGGCATCCGGCGAGCAATTCCCTTTACTCGGCCGAGGCCGGCCGGTTAGTTCCGCGCCACCATGGGCTCGTCTTCTGCGCTGCCGCCGACCGCCAGCCCGCGCCTGCACAAACGCGGCGCGTGCCGGGCGGTCTTGGGATCATGACGACTCCGTGCACGACGGCGGCATGGAGGCGGGGACTGTGCTGGGTGGCGGTGGCTGCGGTGGTGGCGGTCCTGTGCTATCTCGCGTGGAAACCCTCGCCCTCGGCGGAGACGATCCCGCTGCTGCCGCGGGACGTGGCGCGCTGGCTGGATCACCATGATTTTCTCTGCAACGCCAGCGCTTGGGCGTTGTGCGCGGTCGTGGTGCACGCGGGGTTTTCGGGCCGGCGGCGCGAGCGCCTGACGGTGATCGCGTGGCGCGCGGCGGCGATGGGCGGGATGGTGGTCGCGCTCGAATGTGTCCAGCGCTTCCTGCCGCGGCGCAGCTTCGATCCCGACGACATCGGCGCGGGCCTGCTGGGCCTCGCGGTGGCGAGCCTGCCCTGGTTGCGTTGGAGCCGGCCGGCGGCGACACCCGGGGCGGACAAACCGGAGCGCGGCGGATGAAGGCGTGCGTTTCCCTGCTGATCCCGGCGGCGAAACTTCGGTGAACCGGCAGCGCTGCTCCGGCTGGCGGGCGATATAAGCGCGGACAAAATGGGAAAGTGCGCGCGGTGGAACCGGCATGCGCAAGCGGCTTGCCGATGGCTTCCTTTTGCATCGCATCGTGTCGCGGATCGGAACCTCGGTGCGGCTTGAGCGCGATCGATATGCCGAAGGGCGTGGGTGGCGTTCTGTGCGTCCGGATGGTTTCGGACTTGCCTGCGTTTTAGAAGATATCGATAAGCAGGCCATGAACGAAACTGATGCCTTCGTCGGCAGTTCCCAAGACAATCGCAAGCCGTGGACCGCCCCCGTCGTGGAGAAACTGGATGTCGGCGATCGCACTTTGGGGGGCGGCGTCACTGATCTCATCGAGAACGGGCTCTATCACACCTGAGTTTCGCCGCCGTCCCGCGATGCGGGTGGACGACGGCCGGGTCAGGCGGGGAAGAGCCGACCGTCGGTGGCGGTAGGCCGTGACAGACTCCGGAAGGAATCGATGACGTGAACGACCGGGCCGCGGGGACCGATGAAGTGAGTTTGATCAGACTCCATCCGTCGGCGGCATCTTCGGACCGAAATCTGGAGCGGCCGGCGGACGAAGCGTGCCGCCAGGTTTGCGAGGCGCTGAGGTCCGATGGACGGCCCTCGGTCGAGGCGGTGGAACGCAGCGGTGCGTTTGCCGCCCGCGTCGGCGCGGAATGCTTCGGGGTGCGCGATCCGCTGGGCATGCGCCCTTTTTATTATTCCTGCGACGGCGCGACCCTGAAAAGCAGCGAAAGACTGGCGGAGGTGGTGGGCGACGGCGAGCCGGCTTTGGACGAGCGGGAAGTGGCGCGATTCCTGATCGGGCGCGGGGTGCGCCGCGATGCCACGCTGGCGGTCCACGTGCGAAAGCTGCCAGCCGGACACGGGCTCCACGTCGATGCGAAGGGCCGGCTGAAGATCTCGCGGTATTGGCGCCCCGAGGACGGTGAACCGAGGGAAATCTCGCTCGCGGCCGCGACGGCGGAGCTGAGGACGCTGGTGGCCGCGGCGATCGACCGGGAAATCGGGCCCGATCCCGGCGTGCATCTGAGCGGCGGACTGGATTCCGCGGCGGTGGCGGCCTTGCTGAGGCGGGCGCTGGCGTCGCGCGGCGGAGGCCGCGTGATCGGATTTGCCTGGCAGCCGCCGCGTGGCGGCGGCGACGGCGGTCCCGCATCCGATGTGGATCGGGAGAACCGCCTGATCGATGCGGTCGCGACGCACTGCGGCGTCTCGCCGCGGTATGCCGCGCCGACGGTGGAGGACGTGCTGACGACGCTCCGGATCGATCCCGTGCGCCACGAGACCGCGATGCTCCTGCACGAATGGAGCGTGCTGCGGAGCGCGCGCGAGGCGGGGGTGAGGACGATTTTCTCCGGCTGGGGCGGTGATCAGTTTTGCTCGTGTTCGGCCACCGGTCTGCTCGCCGATCTCCTGATGCGCGGGCAATGGCGGGAGCTTTTCGTCCGGCTGTGGGCGAACGAGGGCGGCGTGGTGCGGGGGGGGGCGGGAATGGTGCGCACGCTGGTGCGCGATCCCTGGCGCGGGTTGGAGTGCCCCCCGATCGAAGACACGTTTGTCGATCGCGATTTTCTCCGCCACTCGGGCCTTGATCTGCATCCGAAGTTCCCGCTTTGGGGAACCCGGCGTCGCCAGCTCGCGTTGCTCGCACACGGCGGGCTGCAGGAACGCATGGAGGGATGGGCCGAGGCGGGCGAGCGCTTCGGGGTGCGCCATGTCTATCCGCTGCTGGACCGGCGGGTGGTCGAATTTGTCCTCAGCCTCCCGCCGACGATCTTCTCGGGTGGCGGCGAGCATCGGCGGCTGCTGCGGCACATGCTGGGCGACGATCTGCCGCCGGCGTTGAGGGGGCCGTTGAGCAAGGAGGAGCCGGTGCGGCTCGCCGGTCTGCTGCGGGCGCTGCGCGGTGCGTTGACCGAATTGGGCGCGGAACTGCGCCAGCGCCGGACGCAGCCTGCGCGCGCGCGATTCCTCGACTTCGCGCGTCTGTCGCAGGCGCTCGAGCCGGCGGCGCTCGCGGCGCGGACCACGGGATGGGCCAAGCTCATCGCGGCCGTCCAGTTTCTCAATCTCTGAGCCGGAGAACCTTGCCGCTCACTCCAGCGAATAGCCGCACCGCGTCATGACCGGGCCGTGCGCGCGAACGATGCAGGCGGCCTGGGCGGGACTCAGGGTGGAGCGCCAGCCGTCGGCGGCGCCTTCGCGGAAGAACGCCGCCATCCGCGCGGGGCGGGCCGCGTAACCGTGGGTCTGCTCCTGGCGGCTCAGCTCGCGAAAATCGGCGTGCGCGACGGCTTGGCGGAGCCGGGCGGGCGCCGGCTCGTGGCCGCAGTGGCGGAGAATTTTTCCGAACCAGAGTTCCGGCGCCGCGAGCAGATCCTCGTAGCGCACGACGAGGGGGGGCAGCCCGCTGTCGAGCCAGGATTCGACATGGGACGACCAGGTGCCGAGCCGCTCCGGGAGACGGTGCCAGATACCGTGTGGAGTGTTGCCGAGGATGTGGTCGGGGTCGGCCATCGCGGCGATGATGGCGTCGAGATCGCGCGATTCGTGGTGGGAGAAGGAGACCGCGACGTCGCGCGGATCGCGGACGAGATAGATGGCGGCGGCGGTGGCGCGGCGGAAATCGGCATCGGGCGGCGCGAGGCGCTCGTGGGTCTTGATGAACCATGGTTCCGGCGCCTCCGCCATCGCGGCGTAGACGCGCGGCAGCCAGCGCTCGGTTTCCGCGAGGGAGAGATCGGTGGTCGAGAAACCGAGCCATTGCTCGAGAAAGTCGCGCGAGCGGGTGAGCGGCAGACCGATCAGCTTGTCGATGGAGGCGGGTTGCGCGGCGGGACGGAGAAAATTCGTCAGCAGCGCGCGGAGCCACGTGTTGCCCGACTTGGGATAGGAGGCGAGCCAGACGATGCCCTTCATGTGCAGAGGTCGGAGATTCGGTCGGCGATCTCGCGGACGGCCATGCGGGCCACCGGCCGCTGCACGAGCGTGACGCGGGCGCGTGGCGCGAGGCGGCTGACCTGCCGGAAACGAACCTGGGTCAGTCCGAGGCCGGCGAGGAAAGCGCGGTGGTAGACGAGGCGCATCAGACGAGGGAAGCTCTCGTCCGTGTTCAGGTCGCGCAGCGTCACCGTCTCCGCGGTGTGCGGGGACAACACGAAGATGCGCCGGAGCGGCACCGCGGCCGGAGCGATTTCGGACACGGGCAGGAGGAATTTTCCCAAGTCGCCGATTCTCGAGGCGCCGCTCAGGGAGCGGCCCAGCTCGGTGGCCGCATCGGCCCACAGGCGCGTGACCGCGATGCCGGGCTGCACCCATGCGGGCCCGTCGCCCTCGGGGAGCTCGACCGGGCAGATGTCGTCCGCGACCATCGTCCAGCCCCGGTCGAGCATGGCGTTCATCAAGGTGGATTTGCCGCCGCCCGACGACGCGGCAAACACGAGGGCGCAATCGTCGCGACGCACGGCGCTCGCGTGGAGGATGACGGAGCGCTGGCGCTGGTGCAGCAGCACGCCGAAGACGACCCCGCCCAGCTGCGAGCGCAACCGGGCGAAGTCTCCTCCGGGCGCGGGATCGACGCGGATCTCCTCGCCGTGGCGCACGTAGAAGCGGGCGACCCCGGGCAGATCCAGGAGAAATTCGCCCGGCGCCGTCCACCAGCACGGGCCGCGATCGCGGGGCCCGGCAAGCTGCGCGGGCACGCCGCCGAGGGAGATGCAGGCATCGGTCCGTCCCCCGCGGCCGGGAGGCCAGTGCGGTAGGGGAATCTCGGATGCGACATCGAGGCCGTAGGCGAAATAACGGTGAATCATCGGTGACGGGAACGTGTGCGACGCGGGAGACGCGAGCTGAAGGGGCGCGTTATCCCGATCGGTCCGCCCATCGGTCCCGGCGCGCCGGGCCGCGTCGCCCTGCCGGCCGGACCGAGCGCGATAACGCGCGCGGAGGTCGCCGTTGCGATGTCGGAACGAGTGGGTTTTCGGACGCACTTGCCGGATGATCGGAAGGCGCGGGCGGGGATGGCGTGATCTCGTTCATCGGGCGGGCGAGGCGGGAGCGGGTTGACCGGACAAAATCAATTCATGGCCGGAGGAGGCGAGCAACTCTTCTGCCGGAGCAAAATTCCGGTCGAGCCTGGCGAGAGGGTTGACGTCGGGGCGGCCAGCGGCGGGTGTCCATGCCGACGGGCGAATCCTTCGCCGTGACCCTTTTGCAGTCTGATCGAGCTCCTCGGGCGACCGGAGCACGACCGGAGCGCCGGCGTGGCCGGAGTCCCGGTGCCTGGCTGGAGCGACGAAGGGAAAATCGGAGACGATCTTCCGGGCGCGGGCCCGCCGCCGGCAGATCGGCGGCGCGGTGCGGCAGAGGGCGGAAACGGGCCTCGGCCGGTCGCGCGGTCGAGACGAAGGGCCGCTTGGACCCGGCCTGGCGGGTCGTGGAATCCAGGATACGGAGGACGGCGGCGGGATCGGCGGGCCGCCGCGTCGCCTTTCCCGGTCCGCAGTCCGGAGGAGATCGGTGTCACGCCGCCGCTGGAAGACCGCGGGATGGCGGCGGTCTTCCCGGGCAAACGCGCGATCGACCAGCTGCGAGACCAGAGGGTGTGCGGATGAAAACCGTGCCGCGTCCCGAGGGCGCCGAGGGAATCTCCGTCGTCACGCCTTTCATGGTGTCGGTGCGTCCGGCTGCGCGACCGGATGCGGCAGGAGTTCGGAGTCGATGCCGGATCGCGGCCTGATCGTCCCGGCCGGTCCGCGTTCGATCGTTAGGGAGAGCGGCGGAGGATGCGATGCGATGGCGTGCCCGAATGGGCGGCGGCGGTTTCATCCGCCGGCGGACGACAACGAAACCCACGGCCGGAGATTCGAAACGGGTCGGACGATCGATCGCGACGCGACCGGATCCGATCCGAGATCGGCTTTCACCGCGGCCGGAAGGCGACGGCGTCCTCGTTGGATGCGAACACGCGTTTCATGCGGGTCGGGGGATCGGTGCGCAACCGCGGATCGCGGCGGAGGCGAAATCCGGCGGCAGCCCGGAAGCGCGGGACGCGCAAATGCCTTTACTCGCACCGGCGCGGACGGTGTTGTGGCGCGCGATGAAGGTCCCGGTCAGCGTGTTGATCCCGATCAAGAACGAGGCGCGAAACCTGCCGCGCTGCCTCGCGAGCGTGGCCTGGGCGGACGAGGTGTGGGTCGTGGACTCGCAGAGCACCGACGGCTCGATCGCGCTCGCGGAGGCGGCGGGCGCGCGCGTGGTGCAGTTCGCGTTCGCCGGCACCTGGCCGAAGAAGAAGAACTGGGCGCTGGAGCACCTGCCGTTCGCGCACGAGTGGGTCTTCATCCTCGACGCCGACGAGGTGCTGCCGCCCGGGGCGGAGGCGGAGCTGGGCGCGATCGCGGCCGGCGCGGTGTCGGGGAAAGACGGATACTGGATCAACCGCCGGTTCATGTTCATGGGCCGCTGGCTGCGCCACGCGTATTATCCGAACTGGAACCTGCGGTTTTTCCGGCACCGGCTCGGGCGCTACGAGCGGATCGTCGACGGCGACACGGCGAGCGGCGACAACGAGGTGCACGAGCACGTGGTCGTGCGCGGCGCCACCGGCCGGCTGCGCGTCGAGATGGACCATTACGCGTTTCCCTCGATCGAGGTCTTCGTCGAGAAGCACAACCGCTACTCGAACTGGGAGGCGCGGGCGGCGCGGGCGAAGCGCCGGGGCGGCGGCCGGCTGCAGCTCGGCCGCGTGGGCTGGCGCCGCCGGATCAAGGAGGCGATCCGCGGGCTGCCCGGCCGGCCGACGCTGCGGTTCTGCTACGTGTATTTCTGGCAGCGCGGGTTTCTCGACGGGCGGGCGGGGTATTATTTCGCGCGGCTGCATGCGATGTATGAGCTGCTGTCGGTGATGAAAACGCGCGAGCTGCTCGAACAGGAGCGCGCGGAGCGCCGGCCATGACGGCGGGCGCGGCACCGACGGCGGGCGAGCGGATCCTGGGCGTGCGTTTCTTCACGGGCACGCTGGCGGACGCGTGCGCGCGGGCGGTGGCGGGCGGACTCGTGGTGGCGCCATCCGGCCCGGGACTGGCGGGCGATCTCACGGACGAAGCGGCCTATCGGGCGGCGCTCGAACGCGCCGACCTCGTGCTCACGGATTCCGGGTTTCTCGTCCTGCTCTGGCGTCTGCGGACGGGCCGGCGACTGCCGCGGCATTCGGGTCTGGCTTTCCTGCGGGCGTTCCTCGGCGGGCCGGTGCGCGGTCGGTCGGTCTTCTGGGTGATGCCGAGCGAAGAGGAGGCGGAGCGCAACCGTGCGTGGCTGCGCGGGCTCGGGCTGGCGGTGACGCCGGAGGACTGCCATGTGGCGCCGCATTACGGTGGCGCCGGCGAGATCCGGGACGACCTGCTGCGGGCGCGGATCGAGGCGCGGCGGCCGGACATCGTGATGATCGCGATCGGCGGCGGCGTGCAGGAGCGGCTGGGCCTGCATCTGCGCGGGACGTTGTCGTATCGGCCGGGGATCCTGTGCCTCGGCGCGGCGATCGCGTTTCTCAGCGGCGGGCAGGTGGCGATCCCGCCCTGGGTCGACCGCTGGATGCTCGGCTGGCTGTGGCGGATGGTTTCGAATCCGGCGCGATTCGGGCCGCGTTACCTGCGGGCGATGCGGCTCGCGTGGATGGTGCTGCGTTACGGTGCGGAGGCGCCGCCGTCGCGGGGACGAGCAGGTAAAGGCTTGATCGGCAAAATCGAATGATCGATGGTGCGCGCTCTCCCGCCGCGGTCCGCCGCGGAGGGGCTTTCCACCTTTCCACACCGTGATCGATCGGCGCAGCGCGGGCATTTTCAATCTCCACCTGTTCTTTGTGGCGGCGGAGGCCGTGGGGCTTTGGGGCGCGATGGCGTTCGCCTCGCCGTATGTGCCGTATTATACGTATTACAGTCTGCTGGCGCCTCCGGCGTATCCCATTTGCATCGCGGCGTGCGTGCTGGTGGGGATGCGTTACCTGAGCAAGCTGGAGGACAATCCCGTCACGTTGGGCTGGGTCGGCGCGGCGCGCCTGGCGGCGCGGCAGATCGGCTGCATCGCGTGCGGGGTGTTTGCGCTCGCGGTGGCGTCGAAGGACGTGGGTTTGAGCCGCATCTTCGTGACCGACTACCTGGTGGTGGCGTCGGTGGTGCTGGTCGTGGTGAACCGGTATCAGCCTCTGCTGCTAGTCGCGATGTTCTTCGCGAAGGGCAGCAAGATCCCGATGCTGCTGATGGGGCGCGCGGAAAATTTCCCCGGGTTGCAGGCGTGGCTCGACGGACAGCGCGCTCTCGGGTTCACGCCGGTGGGCCTGCTGGATTACCGGGGCGGCGTGTCGGAGGTGGATCACGTGCCGGTCGTGGGTTCGTTCGAGCGCATCGGCGAAGCGATCGCCGCCACGGGCGCGAAGCAGATCCTGGTGCTGGAGTTGCCGCGCTCGACCGAGGACCTGGAGCATCTGACACGGGCGTGCGTGGCTCATGGCTGCCGGCTGATGATCCACAACAATCTCGTGCTGAGCCTGGATCATCCGCTCCGGGCGCTGGTGCATCACGGCTACAGTTTCCTCGCGCTGCACGACGAGCCGCTCGAGGATCCGATCAACCGCTGTTTCAAGCGACTGTTCGATCTCGCGATCGCAGTGCCGGTCGTGGTTTTCGTGCTGCCGCCGCTGATGCTCGGGATCAGGCTCGTGCAGCTGCGGACGTCGCCCGGGGCGTTGTTTTTCCGGCAGGAGCGCACCGGGCGCGGCGGCCGGCCTTTCCGTATTTGGAAATTCCGGACAATGCATGAGAATGGCGATGGCGATGGCCGGCAGGCGCGGCGCGGCGATGACCGGATCTATCCGTTCGGACACTTTCTGCGCCGCTCGAGCCTGGACGAGATGCCGCAGTTTCTGAATGTGCTGACGGGCGACATGAGCGTGGTGGGCCCGCGCCCGCACATGGGCCTGCACGATGAGATTTTTTCGCGATCGGCGGAGTTGTATCGGATGCGCTTCTTCGTGAGGCCCGGCATCACGGGCTTGGCGCAGTCCCGGGGATACCGGGGCGAGATGACGCGCCCCGAGGACATTCAGGAACGCATCCGGCTCGATCTCATCTACATTCGGAGCTGGTCGGTCTGGCTGGATCTCGCGATCGTGGCCCGGACGACGGTCCAGATCCTGCTGCCTCCGCGAACGGCCTATTAACCGGAGAAAGGTTTGCGTGGTCTTTATCAGCTTGGAAATTGTTCACTTGCCTCGTCCCGGAGTTTCGCGTTGTTAAGGTAAGTTCTTGCTCCCAGTAGGGAAAGTTCACCAACTCGGCGGTGCCCCTGCTTTTTGTGCAGTCCCGGATCTTACAAACACTCACCAGAAAATTATCACACCCTTATCACACCATGAAAACTCTCAGATGGTTTGCGTTGTTGGCGGCTTTCGTGCCGGCTTGGATTTATGCCGCCGAGTCAAATCGTGTGGCGAAGATCGTTGCGGTGTCCGGCAATGTCTCCGTGACGGGTGGCGCGGCTGAAGTCGGTGCGCCCGTGACGGTCGGCGCCACTGTCTCCACGTCCTCCGGCGGCACCGCGTCGGTGCAATTCTTCGACGGCACGATCACGGTGGTCCAGCCGGACAGCAGCGTCACGATCAGCACCCACTCGGTGACGACGGATGCCAATGGCGCGGTCATCAAGGAAAACACCCTGCTCGATCTCCATGCGGGTGGCGTGGTGAATAGTCTCGATCCCGCCAAGAAGGACATCACGAGCTTCAAGGTCCGCACGACGAAGGGCGTCGCCGAGGCTCACGGCACCGTGTTTGCGGTGCGGATTTCCCAGACCACGCAGGATGCGTCGGTCACCACGATGGCCGGCACGGTCACCTTCGTGACGGATCAGGGAACGTTCACCGTTCCCTTCGGATCGTTCTCCGGCGGTTCCGGAGTGCAGACGGTTGCCGAAGCGGTGAAGTCCAATCCGACGCTCGCCGCCGAGATCCTGGCCGCCACGGCCCAGGTCGCCAGCGCGATCGGCAACGGCAGCGTGGGCAACACTTCCGGTTCGCCGGGCCTCACGACGGCCGTGCTCGCCGCCCTCGTCGATGTGGCGGTCCAAGCCGCCCCCAGCCAGGCCGCGGATACGCTGAAGACCGTGCTGACGAACGCCGGCAGCGCCCTCTCCAGCAGTGCGGTGGATGCTGTCACTCAGGCCGCGGTGAACTCCGTGACCAAGGCCGATCCGGCCAATGCGGCGGCCAATACCGCGAGCCTCGTTGCCGTTTCGACCGACGCCAAGGGTGAGCTCGGGCTCGCCACCACGACCACCACCCAGCCTGCCCAGATCCTGCCTCCGCTCGATCAGGTCCAGGTCAGTCCGTCGGGCCCGAGCACCAACTAACGCGTGCTCCGCGACGATCACCCAGCAAATCCGAATTTCAGCTCAAACTCCTCCTCCCATGATCCCCGTCGTGCGTAATCGTTATTTCGTGCCCGCGATCCTCAGCCTTCTGGGCCTCGGCGTGCACCTGCATGCGGCCGGCATCGAAGTCGGCCGCGGCCGCATCGAGACCACCCTCGGTGTGCGGACCGACTACGATTCCAATATCTATCTCAACAATACCCAGCAGGACGACATGACGGCCACGGCCAACGCCGCTGCGCGCTATGTCCACGACGTCGGACTGATCTCGGCCGAGGCCACGCTGAATGTGTCCGCGGTCAAGTTCTTCGACAATACGGATGAGGACTCGGTCGATCCGTCGCTGACCGGCCAGGCGACCTACACTCCGTCGGACAAGACGACCCTGACAGGCTCCGCCGCCTATTCGCGCCAGACCGTCGCGAATGAGGCCGTCAATGGACGCACAAAGTCGGATAATCTGGTTTTGTCGGGTTCCCTGCAGAATCTCTTCAGTGAGAAGCTTGGTTACCGCGTTACCGGTGGCTTCGATGGCGGCAGCTATCTCACGACGGGTTATGCGGATGTCATGTCCTATAATGCCGGCGTGAGCGCGGTCTATGTCTACTCGCCGAAGCTCACGACGACCACCGGTTTCAACTACCGCGAGTCGTGGACCGACAACCGGGTCGCCGGCTCGGGCGATCCGTCCAACAAGGACTATCGCTACACCATCGGATTCGAAGGTGAACTTGCTCCGAAACTCAGTGGCACGCTCGATCTCGGCGTGGTGAAGAACAGTTTCAACTCCAGCCAATTCGACAGTTCCTCGGCGATGTTTGTGGGCACCGGACTGAAGTGGGTTGCCGCGCAGAAGACGACCGTCAGCCTGAACGGCTCGCATGATTTCGGCCTCACGGCTGCGAATCAGGCGTCCAAAGTGGGCTCGGTCAGCCTCGGCGTGACGCATGTGCTCAATCCCAAGTGGACGCTCGACGGCGGCGTTTCCTATGCGCACGCAAGCTATCAGGGATTGAACAAGGATTTCGACCGCAAGGACGATATCGTCCGCTTCCGTGGCCGTGTTTCCTATGCGCTGGCTTCCAACGTGAATGTCGATCTCTCGGCCGGCTATGCCGATGCCCAGGCCTCGTCTGCGGATGCGAATGTCGAAGCTTATGCGACCTACCATCGCGTGAATGTCGGCGTCGGTATCACCGCGACCTTCTGATCGCGCCGTGCTGATGCATCGATTCGCGCTGTTGGTTTTTCTAAGCTTCGCCAGTATCGCTTGGGGTGCGGAAGAGACGGGCAAGGTCATCGAGCTCTTCCGCCTCTATCCGCGCGATGTCGTTCGCATCTCCGTGCAGGGAGAGCCCGATGTCGGAGTCGAGCGCCAGATCGACGGCCGGGGCGAGGTCAATGTGCCTCTTCTCGGCGCCATCAGGATCGGCGGTCTGACGATCGCGGATGCCCAGACGGCCATCGCCGACCGCTACGTCAAGGATGAGATCTTCATCCATCCGGAAGTCGTCCTCACGGTGACGACATATGCGGCGAAGGAAGTGACCATTCTCGGCCAGATTGGACGGCAGGGCAAAGTCCCGTTGCCCGCAGAGATGACCACGATGCCGATCGTCGAGGCCATCGCTGCCGCCGGTGGTCTCACCCGTATCGCCAAGGGCGATGCCGTGCGTGTCACCCGGCGCGACGATCAGGGCAACGAGCAGACGGTGACAGTCAACGTGGACAAAATGGTCGAGGGGCGGGGAGCGGATCGGGAGACTTTCCTCCTGCAGCCGGGCGACGTCGTCTTCGTGCCCGAACGCGTCTTCTAGGATTTTCATGCAGCGACCCGATTCCTCCGGCGGCGAGAAGCCGTATTCCGGCGCGCCTGCGCCTCGACGCAATCTGGCGCCAGCCGCCGGCTTCGGCAGCCAGTTCGATCTGCGTCAGGCGCTGATCATTCTGCGCTCCCATTTCCTGGTCGCCGCGGCCATTGCCGTCGTCGTCTGCACCCTGATTGGGTGGTATCAGATGCGAAAGCCCCGCGTCTACGCCTCGACTTCGACCCTCGCGCTCGAACGCCGGGAACGCGTGCTCGACATGCGCCAGAGCGACATGACCTACGACGAGCCGAAACTCGCCACGCGCATCGGCGAACTGCGCAGCGCCGAGGTCGTCGACCGGGTCGTGGGGACGTTGTCGGAGGAGGAGCGCAGCAAGGTGATCGCGCCCTACGCCGACGATGAGGCCGCCGCCCGCGGATCGAAGTTTCTTGCCAACGTGGTCCGCCGCTCGGTCTCCGTCGACCGCCAGCCCGGCACGCTGCTGGCCTCGATCACCGTGTCGCATCGCGATGCGGACGTCGCCGCGCTGCTCGCGAATCGTTTCGCGGAGCAGTATATCGTTTATCTTTTCGACAAGAGCAGCGCGAGCAGCAATGCCTCGCTGTCCTTTCTCCGCGATCAGGCCGAGGATCTGCGCAAGAAGCTGGAGGCCTCGGAGCGCTCGTTGCAGGAATACCGCAGCCGCTACAACCTCGTCTCCCTCGAGGAGAGCCAGAACATCGTCGTCGATCGGCTCAAATCGCTCAACGCCAGCGCCACCGCGGCGCGCGTCCGCCGCTCGGAGCTCGACGTGCGCTTGAAGCAGGCCCACCAGGCGCTCGAGCAGCACGGCAATCCGGTCGAACTCGCTTCGCTTGCGGAATTCGGCGCGCTCTCCGACGTCCAGAAGAACATCGACGACCTCACCGCGCGCCGCGCCGTGCTCGCCGAGCGCTACGGCCGCCGCCATCCGGTGATGCAGGAAAACGCCCGCACACTCGAGGCCCTGAGCAAGCTGCGCGACGACCAGATCGTCGCCGCCATCGCCAATCTCAAGGCCCGTCGCGACAAGGCCGAGGCGGAGGAGCACGAGCTCGCCCGCCAGCTTTCCGACTCCGAGACCGAGGCGCTGCGCCTCGACCGCATCGGCGTCGAATACAATGTGCTCCGGCGCGCGATCGACACCCAGAAATCGATCTACACCCAGATTCTCTCCCGGCTCAACGAAGCCTCGATCAGCGCGCAGCTGGAAAGTGTCAACGTCCGCATCGCGGATCGCGCCCAGCCCAATCCCGTGCCGATCTCGCCCAATATCCGCAAGATCAGCCTGGTCCTCGCCTTCCTCGCCGGCGCCATCCTGCTCGGCTACCCGTTCGGCGTGGAGCTGCTCTTCGCCCGCGTGCGCAGCGGCTCAGACGTCGAATATCATCTCGACAGCACCTTGCTTGGGGAGATCTCGGCCGTGGGGCGGATCGCCGAGACCGACCGCCCCCGGCTGGTCGAACGCGATGTCGACGAGGCGTCCGCGGAGCAGTTCCGCGCGCTCTTTTCCCAGCTCCAGCTCGTCTCGCGAATCGACCCGCCCAAGACGATCCTCGTCACCAGCACGGTGCCGAGCGAGGGCAAGAGTTTCATCGCGAGCAATCTCGCCGCCTCGTTCGTCGCCCACGGCCGTCGCGTGCTGCTGATCGACGCCGACCTGCGGCGGCCTTCGCTTCACCGCAGCTACGGTCTCGACAACAAGGCCGGCCTGCTGAGCTGGCTCGAGAGCGGCGGCACGGTCGGAAACGACATCGAGAAGGACGAGCATCTCGGTCTCGTCGAGATCACGAAGAATCTTTACCTGCTGCGCACCGGCGGCAACACGCGGCATGCGTCGGAGCTCGTCGGCGCGGGGCGTTTCGCGGAATTGGTCGCCGCGCTGCAGCGCCGCTTCGACGTGGTGATCTTCGATACGCCGCCCGCCGGCGTGTTTCCCGACGCGATCTCCTTCGCGGGCATGTGCAACGAGCTCATCTTCGTCTGCCGATTCGGCAAGGTCCCGCGTCAGCAGGTGCGCGGCGTCCTCGACCGCCTGCGCCAGACCGGCCTCGAGTTTCCCGGCATCGTGCTCAACGCCATGCCTTCGGGCCGCGGCAGCGGTCACTATTACTATTACAGCTACGGCAGCACCGGGCGCTACGCGGAGCATTACTCGGAAAAGCCGAAGAAGAAGGGCTGACCTTTTCCGGCCCGGGTCGCCCGGGCTTCAACGTCCGGCGCTGAGGCCGATCGGTCCGGCACGAAAAAGGCGCGGAGTCGATCCGCGCCTTTCCATTTACGGACGATGCGCAGCCGGTCGCAGCGGCGGCAGCAGCGTCTCGATCTGTTTCCGTGCGCGTTCGAACTGCGCAGGAAGCTTGAGCGCCTGGCCGAGCTGCGCGACGGGTTCGTCGACCGGGAAACCGGGCACCGCGGTCGCGATCTCGAAGAGCACGCCGCCGTGCTCCCGATAGTAGATTGAACGGAAATACGTCCGATCGCGCACCGGCGACACGCCGTAGCCGGCCCGCGCCAGCCGCTCCTGCATGAGCTGCTCGCCGGCATCGTCCGGCACGCTCCACGCGATGTGATGGATCGTGCCGACGCCGCCGAGTCCGGAGGCCGCCTGCGCCTCCGCGATCACGTCGATATACGTGCCCGGACCGCCGGCGCCGCTTTCGAAACGAGCCCGCGTTCCTTCGCGCCGGACGAGCCGGTAGCCCATCTCGCCCGCGATCAGGTTTTCCGTCGGGCCGGCGTCGTGCACGGTAAGCTCCGCGGTGTGCAGGCCGCGCAGCGCCATCACGGCGGGAACGCCGCCGCCCGTCCAGCCGGGCCGCTTGTCCGTATCCGCGCCGACGATCTCGACCGGGATCCCATCGGGATCGGAAAACGCGAGCACGTCTTCCCCGAAGCGGGAAACGCGCTCGGCCTTCACGCCGTGCCGGGCGAGCCGGTCGCTCCAGAAGTCCAGCGCGGCGGGAGCGGCGGAGAAACTCAACCGCGTCGTCTGGCCCGCGCCGACGCGTCCGCGCCGTGCGCCCTGCGGCCAGTAGAAAAAGGTGACGATCGTGCCGGGCGAGCCGGTCTCGTCGCCGTAGTAAAGATGATACGCCGACGGATCGTCGAAGTTCACCGTCTTCTTGACGAGACGCAGACCGAGGAGGCCTGCGTAGAAATCCACATTGGCCTGCGGGTCGCTGGCGATGGCGGTGACGTGATGGATGCCGGTGAGAGGAGCGTTCATGGTCGGGAGAAACGATGCGGAGGTGTGGGCGGGACGGGAAAGCGGCGCCGTCGGGAGGAACCCGGCGGCGCCGTGTCATGGCGAATCGTCAGCTGCGCGGCGCGGCGCCGGCGATGCTGAGGGAGAGGTGGATGGTCTCGGCGACCTTGTCGGTCATCTGGCCGGGCTGGAGATCGAAATCGCTGCGGTTGATCGCGAATTCCGCGCGCAGCACGAGCAAATCGCCCTTCAGCTTCGCATCGCCGAGCCGGGCGCCGAGCTTGTCGGCGAGCGGGGTGAACGTCACCGGCACCGTGATTTCGCGGGCGATGCCCTTCACGGTGAGCCGGCCGGTGAGATCGGCGATGATCTGCGCGCCCTGGGTGCGGACGTTCGCGGCCTTCACGGCTTCGAACGCGATCTCGGGATGCTTCGCGACGTCGAGCCAGTGCTCGCCGTGCAGATGCTCCGCCATGAGCGGATTGCCGACGGTGAGCGAGGCCGCGGCGAGGACGATGCGGCCGGTGGTCGCCGCGGGCGCCGCCGGATCGAACGTCACCGTGCCGCTGATGCCGGTCGCGGTGCCGGTGATCGATTCGAGCGGGGCGTCGAGCTTGAACTGGACGTTGTTTACGCCCTTCGGGTCCTTGAAATCGTAGGACTGCGGCGCGGCGTGCGCGGCGAGGGCGGTCGCACCGAGCGCGACCGCGAGTTGGAGGGAGCGGAGGGAGGTTGACGTATTCATGAGAAAAAGACGGGAGGCGGGAACGGGTTGGGTGTTCAGCGGCGGGCGGCCCGGCGTTGTGCGAAGGCGCCGGCGACGGCGAGCACGACGGCCGCGGCGAAACCGGCGACCAGCACCTCGACGCCGGCGACGAAGACCGCGTGCCGGACGGGGAAATCGATGCCGGTGATCTCGTCGCGCCGCATCTCGATCGCGCTCGTCTGCGTCCAGCCGAGGTGCGCGCCGGTCGCGACCCAGGTGCCGAGCGTGGCGGCAAGGACCGCCGCGGCGGCGAGCCGGAGGCCGCGGGGGAGGAGGGAGGTCGTTTTCATGCCGCCGAGAGTAGCATCGCCGCGGCGGTCCGCCTACTGCGCGGGACGGCTTGCCGCCATGCGTGCGGCGCATACCCTGGGCGCTGTGAATCTCGACCTCCTGCGCTCCTTCGTCGAAATCGCCGCGCGCGGCAGCCTGAGCCAGGCGGCCGAGCGGCTGCGTGTCTCGCAGTCGACGCTCACGCGGCAGATGCACGCGCTGGAGCACGAGATCGGCGGGCCGGTCTTCGACCGCACGTCCGCGGGCGTCTCGCTCACGACGACGGGCCACGCCCTGCTCGGGCGGATACGGCCGGTGCTGGCGGAGTTCGACGCGGCGATCGCCGGGGCGCGCACGCTCGCCCGCGGGCAAAGCGCCAGCCTGCGGATCGGTTATCTGATGTCGGCGGCGCCCGATTACCTGAACCCTGCGCTCGCCGTGCTGCGCCGCGCCCATCCCGAGGTGAAGGTGAAACTGCTCGATCTCTCCCCCGGCGAGCAGATCGCCGCGCTCCGCCGCGGCGAGATCGACCTCGCGCTCATCGGCGACGCCGGCGCGTTTCTCGCGCGCGAGTTTTACGTGCGCCGCCTCGCCACGCTGCCCGTGCTGGTCGCGCTCGCGGAAAACCATCCGCATGCGGGCGACGCGTCCGTCCGCCTCGCCGACTTGCGTTCGGATTTGTTCGTCGGTGCGGCGGAGGCCGACATGCCCGGGCATAACCGCTGGATCGCGCAGGTCTGCCGCCGCGCGGGCTTTCGTGCGCGTTTCGTCGGCGATTCCGAGAGTCTGACACACGGACTCGCCACGGT